>Ga0209061_1005561_pt1 | contig 10927 bp, 9 predicted proteins | sample Coa_R1_10_FD_187157 | JGI IMG/M metagenome (GOLD analysis project Ga0209061, IMG submission 187157) | Surface soil microbial communities from Centralia Pennsylvania, which are recovering from an underground coalmine fire - Coalmine... | ecosystem: Environmental > Terrestrial > Soil > Unclassified... | reverse complement strand
GGTGCAAGGTCTTGACGCGGCCGTCCAGGATCGCGGGAAATCCGGTCAGGTCCGACACGTCGACCACCGGGAGCCCGGCCTCCTTGAGCGCCCGGGCGGTACCGCCGGTCGAGACCAGTTCGACGCCGTAGTTCGTCAGCGCCCGTGCGAGGTCGACGAGGCCGCTCTTGTCGGACACCGACAGCAGCGCACGGGTGATGCGACGCGGTTCGCTCATCGTTTCGCCCATGACTTTTCGCCCATGACGAGGCACGGGGCCAGGACAAGGGGCTAGCACATGCGGCGGGGGCAGGTGTACGGGGCGGCGCACCGGTGCGCGCGGCATCCACAAGCGCCGCGTGCGGGCACCGCCGGTGCGGATCGAACTCCCGGCGATGGTCGGCGTCTTCGTGCCGCATGCGTCGCCCCGCCCCCCGCGCCCGCGTCCAGGGTCGGCGCGCGCGCCGCATGAACCCGACCCGCAACGAAGGGATTGCGCGAAAAATCATCCGCCGGCGGCGTGTTGCATGTTGGCAGAACACGGCGGTGCACGACGCCTTGCGCGCTAAAGCGGCAGTTCCGGTTCCTCCGCGCGACCCCCGCGCGGACCGGGGGGATTCGGCGGCGTATGGCGGAAGCACCATCGGACCCGCGATCTCGCCCGCGCCCGGTCGTAGATGACGATCTGCACCGCGCGGCGCGGCCCCTCGGCGCTCGCCAGAAACACGCTTTCCTCGATTTCCACCGCCTGGGCGGTCGTGTCGAACGTCCACACCTCCTTGTCCGGCAGAAGCAAGAGCGCGCCATGGCCGTCCGAGAGGCGATTGGCCTTGACCGCCGGGTGCAGATGAAAGCGGATGGCATATTCATCTGCCGCCCAGGCCGGCAGCCTGTCGCCCGTGGCGGGACGAAAACTGTCTTCCCCGTCGAGCCGGGAACCATCCGGTGAGAGCCTCACCGCGCGACTGTGAACGATCCCGAACTCGCGTGCATAACCGTCCTGGGACGCGCGCAGCCATTCGCCCTCCTGCGTGCCGCGCTCGACCGTCACCCGACGGGGGCCGGAAATGATCGGCGCTCCGAACAGCAGCCTGCGCAGTCCCCGTGTCTCAAGAAAGCGACACGACGACGTGTCGTTGAAAACGACCGTCGAGTGCGCCGCCGTTGCCCGTGCCACCTGTCGCCAATTTTCCCGATTGACTGCGGGCAAGCCGCAATTGACCACGATGCGGTTCTGCCGCCACGACAGTTCGAAGGAGAGACAGCCGGCGTGGGCCTCCTGGCTCAGCGCCATTGGCGGCGGGCGACCGGTATCCATGATGAGCGTGCCGTCGCCTGCATCGATGCGCTGGTAACCGACATGCGGCGCGTTGGCCACCGGGGCGCCGCGCGCGTCGTCATAGGCGAGCACGGTCGCCAGCAGGTCGACCGGCGTCGGTCCCATGCCGTTGAAGGTGGCGAAGTTGCCGTCGCCGTGGCGGAAGAAACGCAGCATCGGCATGATGCGATCGATCGCGTTGTTGACTGCCGGCGGAGGTTGCAGGTGCCGGGCGGCGAAAAGCTGCCGCAGCGGCAAAAGATCCGCGAGCACCTCGATCAGCGTGCCGGGATTGCGACTGACATGTCCCCCGTCCGGCAGAATCTGTCGGCGTAGCTCCTCGACGAGCAGGCGGACGTTGCCGCGCAGCCGGCCGGACTGACCCTCGAGACAGAGCGAGGCGCAGGTCAGCGCCATCGCGGCCTGCAATCGCGGCAGGCCGTCGCGCGTGTCTTTCAGCTGCTCGCGCAGGTAGCGCACCTGGCGCGACAAGCTGCGTATGAAACGACGATAAAAGCGCGTATCGGCATCCTGTAGCACAAACGGCGCCTGATTGAGCCAACACAGTATGCGGCGTGACAGGATATCGCTGCGCCAGCCCAACGGGTGCCAGCGACCTTGAAGATTGATCCATTCGTCGATCAGCGAACGTGCATTGGCGCGCGTGATGGCGGAATCGGCCGCACGCAGATGGCGCAACCAGGAAAAGGACAGCAGCGTCTCCGCCCACTCGTCCGAGGGAGGCATCACTTCGAACGGCGAACGGCGGTCGCAAACGACGACCTTGCCGGCGAAGGCAAAACGGCCTGAATAGATTTCGCTCGCGCGCGTCGCATCCGCGGTGCGCAGGTCCTGTGGCGCGATGATGATGCGGTCGGTCTTGGCCGCGACGAAACGCCAACGGATCAGCGGATGCGAATTGAAGCGGCCGAGCAGGCTCCGGAACACGCGGCGCCCGATGAGCATGGAGAGGCTTAATTGCTCCGCGAGCGAAACCCGCATCATGAACGAGATCATCCCCTCGGTCGCGCTGGGTGCACGAATCGCACGATAGCGAAGGGGTGTCGCCCGGCCAATACGCGTTTGCTTCCATCGATTGGGCCAGGTTCCGATCGGATTGAGTCGACGCCCTCATCGCGAGGACCCTTGCAGGGCGACGCAGCCATCCGGGTTCGGCATCGTCAATTCTGATAATTCTGAATCGTCTTGCAGTGCTCGCAACGACGGGTCAAACGCACCGCAATCCGCTGCTAGGCCGATTTCCGTACGAGTCGAGCGGCGTAGAATCCGTCAAGCCCCGCCCAATGCGGGTCCGGATCGGGAAAATGGAACGGCAGCGTGCGCAGATCGCCGGCGGCGGTCAGAAATTCGCTGCAACCGCACACATCCGCCGCCGTAACGGGGATGCGCTCGAAACGGTCGTCCCGGGACAAAAGCGCATCGATCTGCTGCTCGCCTTCTTCCGGCTCAAGCGAGCAGACGCAGTAGACGAGGCGTCCGCCGGGCTTGACCAGATCGGCCGCGCGAGCGAGCAGTCGCTGCTGCAGCGCGGTCAGCGCATCAAGGTCCTCCTCCGACTTGATCCAGGGCACGTCGGGATGACGGCGGATGGTGCCGGTCGCGGAACAGGGCGCATCGAGCAGCACCGCATCGAAGGGTCCTCCCCGCCATTCCGTGGCGTCGGCAATCACGATCTCGGCTGCGAGCTTCAGCCGCGCGAGGTTGTCACGCAGCCTCGTGATCCGTACCGGTGCGCGATCGACCGCCGTCACATGCGCTCCGGCCAGCACCAGTTGCGCCGTCTTGCCGCCGGGCGCGGCGCAGAGGTCGGCCACCATGCGTCCGCGCACCTCCCCCAGGAGACGCGCGGGAAGTGCAGCAGCGGCATCCTGGACCCACCAGGCGCCTTCGGCGAAGCCCGGCATCAGCGTGATCGCGCCGTGCGCCAATGTCCGCACGCTGCCGGTCGGCAGCACGCGCCCGCGCAGGCGCTCGGCCCAGCCCGCCGCATCGTGCTTGACGGTTAGATCGAGCGCGGGCTCGTGCGCGCCGGCGGCGGCGATCCGGCGCACGGTCTCCTCGCCGTAATAGGCCGTCCAGCGTCGGCGCAGCCAATCGGGGATATCGCGATCGGGCTCGGGGGGAGCCAGCGCTTCGCGGTTCTGCGCCACCCGCCGCAACACGGCGTTGACGAGCCCCGCATAGCGCGCCGCGCGCTTGTCGCCCTGCGCCAGTCGTACCGCCAGATCGACCGCGGCGTGATCGGGCACATCGAGCCAAAGGATCTGCGCAGCGCCGATGAGCAAGACGGTCTCGACACGCGGGGCATCGGAAGGGACGCCATGGTCCAGGAAGGCACCCAGGCGGTGGCGTAGCGTGCCGAGCCGACGCAGGACCGTTGTGACCAGCCTGCGCGTCAATGCACGGTCGCGCTCGGCGAGCGCCGCGAGACCCGGATGTGTGGACCTGCCGGACAGCTGTTCGTCGAGGGAAAGACGTCGGCGCAGCACGCCGTCGAGAATGTCGAGCGCGATCCGGCGGGCCGCAAGACCCGGGACGTCGTTCTGAGGGAAGGTGTGCGTACGCGCCATCAGCGCATCTTGGCCGCGGATTGTGTCACGGCGGCCAGAATCACGCAAACAGCGGCAAGACTTCAACAGATTTGACGCAGCGTCTGCGAAATCGCTGTGCCTATTCGACGCTCACCGGCGTACCCACCGAGACAAGCGAGTAGAGTGTCAGGATGTCGCGGTTGCGCATGCGAATGCAGCCGTGCGAAACGAAACGCCCGATCGACGAGGGTCGATTCGTCCCGTGGATTGCGTACTCGCCGCCGCGTAGCGTGAGGGCGGCGACGCCCATCGGATTTTCCGGCGCGCCGCCGGGGATCACCTCCGGAAGCCACGGCGATTCGGCGCGGATTATCGGCGGCGGGCTCCAGGCCGGTCTGATATATTTGCCTTCGATCCTCGCGCGCCCGTGCCACTGCATGCCTTCCCGGCCGACACCGACGGGAAATCGTAACGCACGCCCTCCGTCGATCACGTAATAAAGGTGACGCTCCTGCGTCCTCACCACGATGCTGCCGGCGGCATAACCGGGGAACGGCACGATTTCGCGACCGATCGCCTGTGCCGCAGCCGCGAGAAACGCGAAGCCGAGCACGATCGCGACGAACAGCGCCGTGCGCTTGAGCACCATGGTCATTGCAGGCAACCCCCGTCCTCGGGTGCATGTATATAGTGCGGGTGCCGAAGCGTTCCGTCGAAACCTGAAATTGACGTAAACAATGAATTAAATTGTCACGGCCGGCCGCAACGGCCGGCCGTGCGCAGCCGTCGCGCCGTTGCCGAAACTCACGCGCCGACCTTGACGGCTTTTCTGTTCTGTCGATTCTTCACCAGATCGTCCACGACCGCCGGGTCGGCCAGCGTCGACGTGTCGCCGAGATTGCCGAAATCGTCCTCGGCGATCTTGCGCAGGATTCGCCGCATGATCTTGCCCGAACGCGTTTTCGGCAGGCCGGGCGCGAACTGGATCAGGTCGGGCGTGGCGATAGGCCCGATCTCCTTGCGCACCCAGTCCACCAGCTCCTTGCGCAGGTCTTCGCTCGGTCGCTCCCCCGCCATCAGCGTGACGTAGGCATAGATGCCCTGACCTTTGATGTCGTGCGGATAGCCGACGACGGCTGCCTCCGACACCTTGGGATGGGCGACCAGGGCGCTCTCGACTTCGGCCGTGCCCAGCCGATGCCCGGCGACGTTGATGACGTCGTCGACACGGCCGGTGATCCAGTAGTAGCCGTCGCCGTCACGGCGGCAGCCGTCGGCGGTGAAATATTTGCCCGGATAGGTCTTGAAGTACGTATCGACGAAACGCTGATGATCGCCGTAGACCGTGCGCATCATGCCCGGCCACGGTTCGGCAATGACGAGGTTGCCCTGCGCCGGGCCTTCCATCACCTTGCCTTCGGCATCGACGATCTGCGGCACGACGCCGAAGAACGGCCGCGTTGCCGATCCGGGTTTCAGCCTGGTGGCGCCCGGCAGCGGCGTGATCATGATGCCGCCCGTCTCGGTTTGCCACCAGGTATCGACGATCGGGCAACGTCCGTCGCCCACGACGTGGTAATACCATTCCCATGCTTCCGGGTTGATCGGTTCGCCGACGGTGCCGAGCAGTCGCAGCGATGCGCGCGATGTCTTCTTGACCGGCGCGTCGCCCGCCTGCATCAGCGCGCGGATCGCGGTCGGCGCGGTATAAACGATATTGATCCTGTGCTTGTCCACGACTTCCCAGAAACGCGATACCGACGGGTAGTTGGGCACGCCTTCGAACATCGTCGTGATCGCGCCATTGCACAGAGGGCCGTAGACGATATAGCTGTGTCCCGTGACCCATCCGACGTCGGCGGTGCACCAGTAGACGTCGCCGTCGTGATAATCGAACACATATTGATGCGTCATCGCCGCGTACAGAAGATAGCCGCCGGTGGTGTGCAGACAGCCCTTGGGTTTCCCGGTCGATCCAGACGTATAGAGGATGAAGAGAGGATCCTCCGCGCCCATTTCCTCGCACGGACAATCGGCGGACACGGTCTTGGCGACGTCGTCGTAATAGACATCGCGTCCCGCCTTCATGTTCACCGCCGCCCCGGTGCGGCGTACGACCACCACGGTGCGCACGCCGCCGGCCTTGTCGCAGGCGGCATCGGTGTTCTCCTTGAGCGGGATCTTGCGGCCGCCGCGGACCCCCTCGTCGGCCGTGACGACGATATCCGATTTGCAGTCCTGAATGCGTCCGGCGAGCGATTCGGGTGAAAAGCCGCCGAACACCACCGAATGGATGGCACCGATGCGTGCGCAGGCGAGCATGGCAATCGCCGCTTCCGGAATCATCGGCATGTAGATGGTGACGCGATCACCCTTCTTGACGCCGCGCGCCTTGAGCACGTTGGCAAAACGACAGACCTCGGCGTGGAGCTGCCGATAGGTGAGCCTCTTGTCATCCTTCGGATCGTCGCCTTCCCACAGGATGGCCGTCTGGTCGCCTCGCTTGGCGAGATGGCGATCGACGCAGTTGTAGCATGCGTTCAAGGTGCCGTCTTCAAACCACTTGATCGAAACGTTGCCGGCGAAGGAGGCGTTCTTCACCTTGCTGAAAGGCCTGATCCAGTCGATGCGCTTGGCCTGCTCGGCCCAGAAACCTTCGGGGTCCTTAATGGAACGTGCGTACATATCCTGATACTTGGCATCATCGACCAAGGCGCGTCGTCGCCATTCGGCCGGAACATCGTAGATCTTCTCGGACATCAATTTTTCCTCCCCGCCCAGCCGGCGTCGCCGGGGGGCGATCATCAATATCTCGGCCTATTATGCGATGACGCTTGCGCGGCCCACAAGGCGCGGAATGTCCCACTTTTGTCGGGGATTTACACGCCCCCGATGCCGATGATCGCGCCCATCACCACCAGTACGAGGAGCCAATGCCCCCCGTCGATCCAGATCAACAGCGGCCGGCGCATGGCAAACACATGGTTGACGACGAGACTCGTGAAGACGAAACCGACCCACACGAAGGCAGCCGAGATGACGCCGCTGCGCAGGTCCACCGTGCCCAGATGGCTCATGAGGCCGGCCAGCACCCAGGCCATGGTCAGGTTTGCCGCCAATGCGATGATCAGCGGCCAGGGCGGGGCGCCCTTGCCGTGATGCGCGCGGATCTGTTCGCTGGTAAGGCCGTGTGCCGCCTTCCAGGGATCCGCCAGGACACGATACCAGACGCCGCCGATCAGGAATCCGGTGATGCCGGCGACGAGAACCGCCACATAATTTATTCCCGCGAAGGTCATGGAAGGGCTCCCGCGTTCTGGCGTTCGGGCACGACCGCGTTTGGAGGCGTTGCGAGGGCGATCAACGCGCGGTCGTCCGCAGGCCGCATCGCGTGTCTTGCTCCGTCCAAGGACCGAGATGGGAGGCAGGATGCGTGAAGCAAGACGGGATACCGACGTCAGGCCTCAGGCCCCGCCCATCCGGCACACAATCCTCCATTCGTCGGCGGTGACGGGTTGGACCGAGAGGCGGGAATTGTTGATCAGCACCATCTGCTTGAGCTTCGGTTCCGCCCGCACGGCTGCGAGCGTGACGGGGCGAGGCAGAGGCGCAACCGCCTTGACGTCGACGGCCACCCACGGATCTCCGGGTCTGGCGGTCGGATCGGGATAAGCCGGCCGGATCACCTCGACGATGCCGACGATCTCCTTTGTCTCGCCCGAGTGATAGAAGAAGCCGCGGTCGCCCTTCTTCATCGCCATGAGATTGCGCTTGGCCTGATGATTGCGAACGCCGGTCCAGGGTTCGCCTTTGGCCCCGCGTTTGACCTGCTGGTCCCAGGACCAGCTTTCGGGTTCGGACTTCATCAACCAATAGGCCATGGTTAGATTTCCGACTTGAGCGGACGCATCAGCAGCGACTCGATTGCTTCATCGACGCTCATCGTCTCCGCAAGCACAGCGGCCACGGCGGTCGAAATGGGCATGTCGATGTTCCTGCGGCGCGCCATTTCGAGCAGCGCCGGCGCGGTGAACACGCCCTCGGCCAACTTGCCGTGTGCGGCCGTGGCGGGTCTCTCGCCTTTCCCCAGTGCCACACCGCACGAGAAGTTGCGCGACTGCGGCGTCGAACAGGTGAGAATGAGATCGCCGAGGCCGGAAAGCCCCATCATCGTATCGGGTCTGGCGCCGAGGGCGCGGGCAAACCGCATGAGCTCGGCGAATCCGCGGGTGGTGAGCGCCGCCGCTGCGCTGGCGCCGAGGCCGCGCCCCGTGACGATGCCCGAGGCGATCGCCAGCACGTTCTTGGCGGCGCCGCCAAGCTCGACGCCGCGCACGTCGGTCGTATGGTAAGGGCGGAACGAGGCGGAGCCGAGCGCGTGCGCGAGGTCCTGTGCGAGCGCCGGATCGGCCGCCGCCACCGTCACCGCGGTCGGGAACCCCCGGGCCACGTCGGCGGCAAAGCTCGGCCCGGACAAAACCGCAGGAATGGCCTGCGGGGCGCATTCCGCGACGATCTCGCTCATGAATTTGTGCGTGCCGAGCTCGATGCCTTTCGCGCATGCGACGAGCGGGGCGCCCGCGCGGAGGAAGGGAGCAAGTTTCGTGACCACGGAGCGCATCGCCTGCGCCGGTACCACAAGCAGGATCGCTTGCGCCTGCGCAGCTTCGCCGAGGTCGCGCGCGAGCCTGACCGCGGCGTCGAGTCGCACGCCCGGCAGGAACCTGCTTTCACGCCGCGACGCCAAATGGGCGGCGTTGTCGGCGTCGAATTCCCACAGCGTGACGTCGCGCCCGGCCCGCACGCAGGTCAGCGCCAGCGCCGTTCCCCACGCTCCCCCGCCGATAACCGAGATTCTTTGGAACCCCATCGGCCTGCTCACTTGTAGGCTGCCGTGCCTCGCCGCGCACCTTCGGCAGCGGCGACTTCATCGAGCGGCCAGCGTGCGCGCGGTGCCACGTCGAGCGGGTCGGTGAGGCCGAGTGCCAGCCGCTCGCATCCGGCCCAGGCGATCATCGCGCCGTTGTCGGTGCAAAGCTCCTGCGGCGGGACCATCAGCACCGTGCCGCAATCGAGCGCAACCTGCTTGAGCGCGGCGCGGATCGCGCGATTGGCGGCGACGCCGCCGGCGGCGACCAGCGCGCTCGGCGCGCCAAAACGCGCGCGGAACATACGCAGGCCGGCGCGCAACCGGTCGTCGACGACGTCCACGATGGCCTGCTGGAACGATGCGCAAAGGTCTGCAACATCCTGATCGCTCAGCGGCGCGATGGATTCGGCTTCGAGCCTGACGGCGGTCTTCAGTCCCGACAGGGAGAAATCCGCGTCCCGCCGATGCTGCATCGGCCGAGGCAGCGGGAAGCGCCGCGCGTCGCCGCGCGCGGCTTCCCGTTCCACCCGCGGCCCGCCCGGATAGCCCAGGCCCAGAAGCTTGGCGGTCTTGTCGAACGCTTCGCCGATCGCGTCGTCGTGCGTGGTGCCGAGCCGGACATAGTTCCCGACGCCGCGCACGGCGAGGATCTGCGTGTGGCCGCCAGAAGCCAGAAACAGACAATAGGGGAACGGCGTGCGGTCGGTGAGCCTCGCCGTGAGCGCATGCGCCTCGAGATGATTGACGGCAATCAGCGGCTTGTCGTGCACCAGCGCAATCGCCTTGGCCGTGGTCAGGCCGACGATGACGCCGCCGATCAGTCCGGGGCCGGCCGCCGCGGCGACCGCGTCGAGCTGCTCGTAGCCGCGGTCGGCCGTGTGCATGGCTTGTGCGATGACGTGGTCAAGCGTCTCGACATGCGCGCGCGCGGCGATTTCCGGCACGACTCCGCCGAACGCCGCGTGCGCATCGAACTGGCTCGACACCACGTTTGACAGGATGCGGCCGCTGCCGTCGTCGTGGCGCTCGACGACCGCCGCCGCGGTCTCGTCGCAGGTCGTCTCGATGCCGAGGACGAGCATGTGCACCGTGAACCAGGATCCAGCCGTCTTACGCCGCTCGCGCGGGGTCCCGCCGCCTCCGCGGCCGGCCTCGCAGATGCCCCCTGTCGGCCGATTTTGCCGGGCTCGCGCGTTGTCCTAAAAGGGGGCGTAGCATCGAGTTGGCCTATGGCGCAATCCGCCGCCCTTTTTCGCATCGGCACCCGCGGCAGCGCGCTCGCATTGGCGCAGGCGCGGATGGTGCAGGCGCGATTGGCCGCGACGCTCGGCGTCGAGGCAGAGGCGCTTGCGCTCGTCGTCATCCGCACGACGGGCGACGCGATCGAGGATCGCCCGCTGGCGGAGCAGGGCGGCAAGGGTCTGTTCACCAAGGAAATCGACGAGGCGCTGCTCGATGGACGCATTGATCTTGCGGTGCATTCGGCCAAGGACGTCCCCACCTTCTTGCCGCGCGGGCTTGTGCTCGCGGCCTGTCTCGAACGCGAGGATCCGCGCGACGCCTTCGTTTCGCGCGTCGCGGCTTCGCTCGGCGATCTGCCATACGGGGCGCGCCTCGGCACGTCGTCGCTCCGCCGCCAGGCGATCGCCAGAAAGACGCGGCCCGACCTGCGCGTGGTGGCGCTGCGCGGCAATGTCGAGACCCGCCTGCGCAAGCTGGATGAAGGGGCGGCCGACGCGACCATCCTTGCGCTCGCCGGCCTGAAGCGACTCGACATGGAGGCACGGGCCACCCGAGTCATGAGCGTTGCGGAATTCCTCCCCGCCGTCGCGCAGGGCGCGATTGCCATCGCGGCGCGGGAGCATGACGCGCGCGTGCGCGAGGCGCTGGCGCGCATCGATCATGTCGAAACGTCGACGACGATTGCGTGCGAGCGCGCCTTTCTTGCCGCGCTCGACGGCTCATGCAGGACGCCGATCGCGGGTCATGCGACGCTTTCCGGTGGGGCCCTGCACATCCGCGGCATGATCATCAAGCCGGATGGAAGTGCCGCACATGAGATCGCCAGGTCCGGGTCGCGTAGCGAGGCGACGATGATCGGCGCGGATGCGGGTCGCTCCCTGCGGCAGCAGGCCGGCCGCGGATTTTTCGACTGACATGCGCCTTGTCGTCACCCGCCCGAAAGCCGAGGGCGTGCGCACCGCCGCA
>Ga0209061_1005560_pt1 | contig 10927 bp, 9 predicted proteins | sample Coa_R1_10_FD_187157 | JGI IMG/M metagenome (GOLD analysis project Ga0209061, IMG submission 187157) | Surface soil microbial communities from Centralia Pennsylvania, which are recovering from an underground coalmine fire - Coalmine... | ecosystem: Environmental > Terrestrial > Soil > Unclassified... | reverse complement strand
ATCGGCTACCACGCCCAGATCGCAGAAGCCGAAGATCGGCGCCTCTTTGTCTTTGTTGATGGCGATGATCAGGCCCGATGTGCCCATGCCTGCTTTGTGTTGCACTGCGCCGGAGATGCCACAGGCGATATACACCGTCGGCTTGACTGTCTTGCCCGTCTGGCCCACCTGCCGCTCGTAGGGAATCCATCCGGCGTCAACGGCGGCGCGTGAGGCGCCCATGCTTGCGCCAAGCGCAGTAGCCAGCGCCTCGATCTGCTCGAAGCCCGCAGGCCCGCCAACACCGCGTCCGCCGGAAACGATGATCTGCGCCTCCTCAAGCTTGGCGGTGGTGACGGCTGGCAGCCAGATATCATGCCCATCGGGCGCCTTGCCCAGGTGGCCTGCCGCCGTCGCGCCCTCGGCGCCAAAGGGGCCGCTCAGCTTCGCGCCCTGCTTGGGGGCAGCCGGCGCCGGGACGTTTTCAACGCTGGCCGAGCCGCCCACGCGCACGGTGGGGAAGGCGTTCTGGCGCGCGCCAAGCAGGCGTGTTCCCTCGCCCTTGAACGTCGCCTTGACCGATTGCGAACCGCCAAAGGCCGTGATCGTCATAACGACATTCCCGCCGTCCAGCGTGACCTCGCCGACGTTGTACTCGATGCCCAGACCCAAACGCGCGGCAAGGCGAGCCGCCACATCGCGCCCATAGTTCGTGGCGCCGAAGAGCACGAGCGACGGCTGATGCTGCTGGATCAGCGCTGCCAACGTCTCGACATGCGGCTGAACCAGATACTCATCGTAGACCGTTCCTTCCGAGGCGTAGACCGTCTTGACCCCGCAATCGCCAAGCTCCTGCGCGGCGGCCTGGGTGTTTGTTCCCATCGCCACCGCCGCCGAAGAGCCACCAAGCTGGTTCGCCAGATCAGCCGCTTTGCTGGCAAGCTGAAGCGAGATGCCCGCCAGCTTGCCATTGCTGATCTCCGCCAACGCCCATACATCGTTTGCCATATTTAGAGCACCTTCTGTTCCACGAGGAAGGCCACGATGCGATCCGCCGCTCCCTCATTGCCCATGTAGATCTCGCCCTTGCGCTGCGCCGTCACCTTCTCCGCGCTGAGGGCCTCTTCGCGTGCGCCCGCAGCGCCCACTGTGTCGGCGTCCAACCCCAGGTTGGCCAGCGTCAGCGTATCAATCGGCTTCTTCTTGGCCTGCATGATACCTTTCATCGAGGGGTAGCGCGGCTCGTTGATGGACTTGACCACGCTCACCAGCGCAGGCATGGACGCCTCGGCTACCTGATAACCCACCTCGGCCTGCCGCTCGATGCGCGCCGTGGAGCCGTCAATATCCAGCTTGCCAGCGAACGAGAGCAGTGGCATGCCCAGGAACTCCGCGACGGCGCTGGGCACCACGCCGCCATAGGCGTCTGCGGCGGCGCTGCCAAAGAGCGCGAGGTCGAAGCCGATCTGCTTGAGTGCGGCGGCTAGCACGCGCGCCGTGCCAATCGCGTCGGAGCCTGCCAGCGCGGGATCGGTCACAAGGACGCCGCGATCAGCGCCCATCGCCAGCGCCCGGCGGATGTTATCGGTGGCAGTGGCTGGCCCCATGCACAGCGCAATCACCTCGCTGCCAGCGTGTTTCTCTTGCTGCCGTAGTCCCTCTTCGATGGTGTATTCATCGAAGGGGTTGATCACAGCGTCTTCTTTGCGTCGCTCGATGCGCATATCAGGGCCGAAGGATTTCTCGACCGTTGTGGACGGCGTTTCCTTCATGCAGACGACGATCTTCACCGGGTTTTCCTCCAGGTTGTGGTTTGTGGATAGCGTAGGATGAGTAGCGGACGAGGACGGCGGGCGGCTCAAGCCGCGCCTAAGGGCTTCGCTACACTTCGCCACGAAGCCCGCCTTCGCGGGCTTGACGTCGAATTGTCCGATACTCATCATCAACATACGGAAGAGCGGGCGAGGCCAGAAGCTCACGATAGCTTTTGTTGGCGAACGCCGTTGTCCGCTTGGGAATGCGCGACGTCACGGGATGTGCCCAGAAGACACGCGAGTATAGCATGGCATAAGTCTATTGCCATTTTAGCCGTAGCGCCCATCATGTGTCAACGTAGCTGGCTGCAACCTCTCCCCCTGGCCCCCTCCCCCACACGGGGAGGGGGAAAAGAGAGCTACTCCCATTTGAAGGTGTAGATCGTCGCGCCCAGGAAGATCGCCGCCCAGATGATCAGCAGGATCAGGCTGCCCAGCGAGACACCATTGGGAGTGAGTGAACCATAGAACGCGTCGGTTAATGCGGCAGAAGGCAGCAGATTGATAATGGTGGCCAGCCAACCCGGCCATGCGCTGGCGGGGACGATACTGCCGCCGAAGATGGTGAGAACCAGCAGCAATCCATTTGCGCCCGCCAGAGTCGCCTCGGCCCGGAGCGCACCCGCCATCAGCAGCCCCAGGCTGGCAAAGGCGAGCGACCCCAGCAGCAAGATCACGACGAAGGCGAAGAACGAGCCGGAGGGCCGCCAGCCATAGAAGATCGCGCCGATCAGCGTGAGTACGATCACCTGGCCAATCTCCACCGCCAGCACGGAAAGCGACTTTGCCAGGATCAACTCAGTTCGCGAGAGCGGCGAGGCGCCCAGGCGTTTCAGTACGCCATAGTAGCGTTCGTAGGCGGTGGCGATGCCCAGGCTGACCATGCCGGTGGACATGATCGCCAGCGCCAACACGCCCGGAAGGAGAAAGGTTATCCCAACTTTGGTGATGTTGAGCGAGGCAAACGCAATCAGCAGGATCGTTGGAATAAAGATGGTGACAAGCAGGCTCTCGCCACGTCGTAGTGTCATCAGCAGTTCGGCGCGCGTCTGCGCTAGCGTGATACGCCAGAAGGACGCAGCAGAAGTTGTCGTCGTGGGTGTGGAAGTTGTTGGGGCGCTCACTCTCTCATTTCCTTTCCGGTCAGCCGCAGGAAGACATCTTCGAGCGAGGCGCGGCCAATCCGAATCTCGGTCAGGTCAATATGTGTGTCGCGCGCCCAGGTGGCAAGCTCCACCAGCAGGGCACGCGCGTCGCCGGTCTCCAGCGCATAGCCTTCCGACGGCTCGGCGCGCACGTTGCGCACAGCGTCCAGCCGACCCAAAGCAGACGCATCGAGAGGCGTTTTGGCGCGGATGCGTACCTCGGTTGTGGTAGTGGATTGGCTGGTGGTCAGCCCGGCAGGCGTGTCGAGTGCGAGCAGTTGGCCGTCGTCTATGATGGCGATGCGGTCGGCCAGCCGCTCCGCCTCATCCATGAAATGCGTGGTCAGCAAGATGGTGGCGCCTTGCTCTTTGAGATTGCGGATGATGTCCCAGGTGGCGCGACGCGCCTGGGGATCCATGCCGGTCGTCGGCTCGTCCAGGAAGAGCAGGCGCGGCTTGCCCACGAGGGCCACCGCTAGAGCCAGCCGCCGCTTCTGACCACCGGAAAGCTGACGGCAACGTGTCTTTGCGGCGTCTTCCAGGCCCACCAGCGTCATCAGCGCGTTGGGATCGGCGGGATCGTTGAAGTAGCTGGCGAAGAGCGCCAATACCTCGCCCGCGCGCATGGTGGGATACAGGCCATCCTGCTGGAGCATCACGCCGATCTGCGGCCTGAGGGTTGCGCCATCGCGCTGGGGATCGAGTCCCAACACGCGCGCCTCGCCGCGATCCGTCTTGCGATAGCCTTCGAGTATCTCGACAGTGGTAGTTTTGCCCGCGCCGTTTGGCCCCAGCAGCGCGAATATCTCCCCAGGCGCAACCTCGAACGAGAGGTCGTTGACGGCAAGATGCTCTCCATAGCGTTTCACCAGATGCGAAACAGAAATGGCCGCCTCGCCACGCTTTGCGCCCGAAACGCTGGAAACGCCGACGCCTTGCGCGCTCGCAGTTAGCGCGTCGTTGCTTTTCGTGGCCGCGCTTGCCTGCGTAGGCGGTGTGGCGTTGCGGCGCGTTTTGGCCGTCTCGGCGCGTGTATGTGCTGAACTCATAATAGTGTCACAATCCCTATCGCCGCCTCAATCCGATCAACGCTGATCAAAAGGTGGCATATGCGTTGTCATCAGTAGAAAACGTAGCATATACGCGCGTGCGACGCCAAAATATGGCTAACAGCGGCATGACAATAGCCTCAGGGATTATCCTGAACAGCCGAGAGACGCTATACTTTTCTGGCTTCTCTGGCCATAGCCGTCCCACTCGTCTTTGATATAGACTGCTCAGTAAACTGTGTACAACCATGCCGCCGAAGGATAGACTATGCCCAAGACGCTTACTACCACATCAAAAGCGCATATTGCCGATGCGCCCTGGCGCGATACCGTCAGCCCGCAGGCGCTCGAACTGCTGGAACTGGCATCCCTTGAAGAGAGCCTGGCTGCGCTCAATAGCGATGGCGCACAGCCTGCCGTAGATGTCGTCGTGATCGGCGGCGGCGTGACGGGCCTCAGCGCAGCCCAGGCGACGGCAGCCGCTGGGCTGCGCACGCTGCTGGTGGAGGCGGCCCCACGGCTCGGTGCGGGCGCGTCGGGGCGTAACGCAGGCATCCTCAGCGCGGGGGCAAACGCGCCGCTTTCCGAATTGGAACCAGGGTCGCCGGTGGCCGCGCTCTGGCCGGAAACCACACGCATCCTGCTCGATCTGATCGCCGAGGCGCGGCAGCCTCACTCACTGCTCAACGCGAAACAAACGGGCGCGCTCAGCATCGCTACAAGCCAGACGGCAGCGAAGCGGGTCGCCAGCGAGGCGCGCACTCGCCAGGCGGTGGGGCTGCGCGCGGATGTGTGGACTGCGTATCAGGTGGCCGAGGCGACCGGCGGCAGGCTCGATACCCATGACGTGACCGCCGCGCTCTGGCTGCCCGATGAGGGACGCATTCACCCGTGGACACTGCTGGCGACGCTGGCCCAGCGCGCACGCAAAGCCAGGGCGACGCTAGCGGGCAATGTGCGGGTGACGGCGCGCACAATCGCCGACAAGAAGCGCGGCCAAACCGGTTGGCGCGTCGAGATCGCCGGACGCGATGGGCAGCCAACCACGATCATCCATGCGCGCGGACTGATAGACGCGGTTGGCCCAACCGCCGCCCCCAGCGCACGGCTCTACGCGCTTGCCTTCCTGGCCGATCTGCCTGACGACTTCCCGCTGTTCTGGGACGCTGCGCCGTATGTCTACTACGACTATCGCGCGGGGGATGGGCGGATGGTGGTGAGCGGCGGCCGCTACGGGCGTGTGGGCGCCAGTGAGCGCGACGTGGCCTATCACAAGCGGATGGCCGAGGCGGCGCGACGCTGGCTTCCGGAGCTTGCCACGCGCCAGCCACACTACGCCTGGGCGGTAGATATAGACACGGCCTCCAATATGCTACCGGGCATACAGCCCGTCGCAGATGGCGGCGCGTCAGATGATGCGCCAGGGCTGACAGTGGTCGGCCTGGGCGCGCAGGGTGTGTTACCAGGGATGGCGCTTGGCCGTCAGGCGGGCGAACAACTGGCGGCGTTGCTGGGCAGACACATCTAACTACCTTGCCTCCTTCCTATCTATTGGGAAGAGGGGATGAAGCGCGTGAAGGGGCAGGCGCTGTGCTGCGAAACGAGCGAGGCATGCACGTCAACGGGCAATGGGGCAAGCGGGATCGCGCATGGCGAGACATACGCCCGCCTGCCCTTGTCAATCGCAATCATTTTCACCCTACGATTCCTTTCCAGCGCCCATCGCACATGGCCGACATTGTGAAATGCTGCGACACATGCCGCCAGAGACAGCAGCGGTACTTGCCCGACGTTCATCCTCTGGCAAGATGTATAACTTACCGGAAAGCGATTCCGTTTGGCGTAGGGAAGAGTCCGCGCAGGCGGCCTTTGTGGCGCAGCCCCTAGGCGCGATTTCAATCGCCCGCCTGCTCACAGGAGGAATACACCCATGAACGAGACGCTGGTGTTCATCCATGGGTCAGATGATAGCGCATATCTGTGGCGAATGACGCTGCCCCATTTGACCGCCTACACGACGCTGGCGCTCGATCTGCCGGGGCATGGCGCGCTGGCGGATTCGCCCGGCCCGGCGCAGATGAGCGTAGCCAACTATGCAGCCGCCGTGCGCGAGGAACTGGCGCGGCGTGGCGTGCAGACGGCGTGTCTGGTGGGGCATTCGCTTGGCGCCGCGATTGCGCTTCGTCTTGCGGTGGATGCGCCTGCGCTGGTCAGGCGAGTGGCGCTGGTGGGCGGCGGCGCGCGGCTGCGTGTGCTTCCCGCGTTGCTGGCAAAGGCCCAGAGCGATCCGCAGGCCGCAGGACGCGAACTGGTCACGCTTGGCTTCGCACCCGAACACGCTGAGCAGGCGGCGAGCTACTTCGCGCAGCGCCCGGCCACCGCGCCGGAGATGCTCTACCGCGATCTAGCGGCGTGCGACGGCTTCGACATGACGGCTGAACTGCCCAGCATCAGCCAGCCAACGTTGGCGCTGGTGGGCGCCGAGGATCGCCTGACGCCGCCCAAATACGCTACCTTCCTGGCTGAGCGTATGCCCAACGCGCAGGCAAAAGTGATCCCAGGCGCGGGCCACTACCTACCCATCGAGGCGCCCGAAACGCTGGCGCAGGCGCTCGACGAGTGGCTACAATCTGCGTAACCGTCAATGCTTCCCTGGCGTAAAGAATACATCTCGCCAGTGAGTCGGCAAGACAGGGAGCGCAGGCATACTGCAACGCCCCATTTTCCCTTCCCATCTATGGGAGGGGCCGGGGTAGGTAAGAAAGGATGCCGCCCGATGACGATTCCCATCTGGCTGAATCAGGCCATCCTGAATTATGGCTACTGGGTCATCCTTGGCGCCGTCGCACTGGAGGCGATGGGCGTCCCCTTCCCCGGCGAGACATCGCTGCTGGCGGGCGCGATCTACGCGGGAACAGGCGGTCGGCTGAACATCATTCTGGTGATTGTCTTCGCAGCCGCAGGAGCGATTCTTGGCGACAATACCGGCTATAGCATCGGGCGCTACGGCGGCTATCCCCTGCTCAGGCGCATCCTGCGTTTCTTTCATATCGAAAAGGTTGCCGAGCCGACGCTTGCCTATGCCCAGAAATACTTTCAACGCCACGGTGATAAAACCGTCTTCTTTGGGCGGTTCTTCTCGCTCTTGCGCACATGGGTAGCCTTTCTGGCAGGCGTGAACCGCATGCCCTGGCCGCTCTTTCTCATCTGGAACGCAGCAGGCGGTATCGTCTGGGCTATCGCCTATGGCCTGCTCGGCTACTTCCTCGGCCACAATCTCCCGCTGCTGGGCACGGTGCTCAACGTGCTGGGCATCGGTGGAACCAGTGTACTGATCGTCGTGATTGTCGCCATTATCGGCTTTGTGGTCTGGCAGCGCCGCCGCGCCAACCGGGCGAAGCTGGAAGCAGCAAGCCAGAACGATCCGCTGGCAGACGAGGAAAGTGTGCCACATGAGAGGACGACCGCTGGCGATGGCATGCGATAGCCTATCTCTTCGCCATCCTCCTATACACCTCCACATGCGCGCGTGCGGCGTCATCCCAACTGTAGCGTTGGGCGCGCGCATAGCCCTTACGACAGAGTTCCTCGCGCAGGGCGGAATCGCTTACCACGCGAACCAGCGCATTGGCGAGGCCATCGCGATCCTCCGGCGCGACGGTGAGCGCGGCGTCGCCCGCCACCTCCGGCAGCGCGCCGCCCGTGCTACAGATGACCGACGTGCCACAAGCCATCGCTTCAATCACTGGAATGCCAAAGCCCTCATAGAACGACGGCATAGCCAGCGCATCCGCCGCTGTGTAGAGTACTGGCAACTCCTCATCGGGCACATAATCCAGAAACCTGACGCTATCTTGCACGCCAAACTGGCGCACAGCTTCGAATACTCCATCATAGAGCCAGCCCTTGCGACCGGCGATCACCAGCATCCGTGGCCCATCCGGCGATTGGCGCGCCTGCGCAAAGGCAGCGATCAGCCCCTCATAGTTCTTGCGCGGCTCGATGGTGCTGACCGCCAGGATAAAGGGGTGTGTCAGCCCGTAACGCGTCTCAAGTTCCATGATGCGTGCCTGATCTTCGACGCGCCGCACGCCGGGATCAACGCCGATGGGGATCACGCTGATCTTCTCTGGCGCAACGCCAAGCCGCTGGGCCAGATCGTCTGCGGTGCACTGAGAGACGGCGATGATGTGGTCAGCGGCGCGCACGGTACGCGGGACGACGCGGCCAAGATACGCCGCCAACTTGGGGAAGGCATACTGCGGATGCGTGAGAAAGGCAAGGTCATGGATGGTGACGACGCGGTGTGCGAACAGCGCAAGCGGCAGTGTGAAATCTGGCCCATGAAAGACATTGGCGCGCCCGGCAACCAGTTCTACTGGCAAGGGCAGGCGCGCCCGTTGCCAGATCGCGTTGGCGTAGCGCACGCCAACCGGCCAGATGCGCGGACGCATATTTGGCGCGTCGTGGGCGGCGGGGAAGCCACGTTCAGCGGTGGGCCGCTCAACTGAGAAGAGGGTGTAGAGCGCGTCGGAATCAACGCGGGCGAGCGCGGCGACGAGGCTGCGTGTGTAGCGCCCGATGCCCGCGCCCTGCGCAATCGCCGCCGTGTAGTCAATCGTCACGCGCATTATTCCTACTCCGTTTAATTCTTTTGTGCTATAATGCGCACCACAATAGCAATTCAACCTCTGATCGGGAAACGAGGCAGCCATGTCCACGCCGTTGGCTTTTATAAGCTATAGTACAAAAGATCGCGCGTTTTGTGATCGGTTTGCGGCTGCGCTTCGAGAGGCTCAGATTGACGCATGGTACTTCGATCATGATAATCCGTATGGGAGTACAATCTCTCAAATAATTGCGCCAGAGTTGCAGAGGCGACAAGTGTTCATACTTCTCTTGTCAAAAGCGGCTTTGAATTCAAATTATGTGTTCACTGAATTTGATGTCGCAAATTATCTGCGCCTCTATGATCCTACTCTTCCTCGCCTCATCATACCCGTTGTTTTGGAGCGGCTCGAATTGCATGATTATACGCAGGGATGGCCTTTCTTATTACCTTTCCCGCGCGTGGCTGGGCCTGACAATTCGCCCCTACCCTTTTATCAAATGGTAAGTGAGACCCTTCGTGCTATTGCTCAACTAGGTGATGTTCTACCACCCCCACAAAAATCTCCTGAGCTTACATTGCAACCCCTCGAAAACACGGCGCAAACGAATCGTGCACATGATTCTGCTGCACCTGATCATAACATGGCGCCTATGGTTGCCCTGAAAAAAGTTCCTGTGTATCTCCTCCTAGATACATCTGTTTCAATGAAAGGCGAACCGATCGCCGCCGTCAATAATGGGGTTAGAACACTCTATAACGAATTAGTTTGTAACCTTCATGATCGCGGAGGTGTGAGCGTAGGCATCATTACATTCTCGTATCGAGTTGACTTTGCGCCATTGACACCGCTTTCTTCATTTGTCCCCCCTATTGTTACCGCCAATAACTTGCATGGAGAGGAGGGAACATCGCTCGGAGGCGCTTTGAAGGTGTTAAAGGATGAACTTGCTCAAACGAACAGTGCTGAGCAAGCCTATGTGTTCCTTCTAACTGATGGCGATCCAACCGATGGGGCGGATTGGCGTCAATATTCCCTGGAAATCAACTATGAGCAGGCCAATAAGATAGGGGCATTCTATGGTGTTGGTTGTGGGCCGCAAGCAAACCTGGATATTCTCAGGCAGATCTGTCGGGAAGTGGTATTCATACGAGAGTTTACGCCACAGGCGATACGAAAAGCCTTTGGCGTACTTGCGCGGCAAATCCAGGACGCTACTCTCTCACTCCCACCGCCTCCATTTACGCTCTCATAAGGAGAATCATTAGTGTAGTCCCTCTCCCGTCATGCGGGGGAGGGGTCAATGACGGGACGGTGGGGCTACTCCCCGATCTTCTGCAAGTTGGCGAAGGCCAGATCAAGCGTTTTCTTGCCCGCCGCCAGATTCTCGAAGAGGACATCCACCACTGTCGAATCGGCGTTGCGCGTCACCTTGAGGATTGTGCCACGCCCGAAGTGGCGATGAGCTACCTTGTCTCCTGGCTTGAAATCAGCGGGCGGCGTGGGCGCTGCTGCGCTCTCATCGTCCGACGATTCAGTGGGCGGTAGTTCGCCCCAGCCGTTGTTGCTGCGCTGCGTCGAAGGGCGGAAGGGCGTGGGTGTGGCGCCGCCTCGACTGGGCACGCCTGACCGTTCCGGCTGTCTCTCGCGTGGCTGGCCAAACGCCGGGCGGAGGATTTTGCCCCTGCCAGCGCCTTGCTCGCGTTCGACGCCGCTCCGCCTGCCATTGCTACGCCCTGTGCTCCCCTCGCGGTCATCCTGGCGCATGGGTTGGCGCGAGAAGGTGATCGCCTCGGCGGGAATCTCACGTAGGAAGCGGGACGGTTCTTGCGTCTGCATGGAGCCACCGAAGAATGAGCGGCGGAAGGCGCGCACAAGATACAGCCGTTTCATCGCGCGGGTGATACCCACATACGTCAACCGTCGCTCCTCTTCCAGCTCCTCTTGCTTATCCAGCGAACGGCTGTGCGGCAAGACGCCCTCTTCCATCCCTACCAGGAAGACGACTGGATACTCCAACCCTTTGGCGGCGTGCAGCGTGATCAGCGTGACGGCTGGCTCTTGCTGACCCTGCACGAGCGAGCCATCTTCACTGCTGGTCTGTGTGGTGTCGGCGCCACCCACCAGCGCCACCTGCTCCAGGAAGAGGGCCAACGCTGTTTCAGGATCGATCTCGCCGTAGTCCTCGGCCACGCGCCGGAGTTCCAAGACGTTGCGCCAGCGTTCCTCGCCCTCCTCTGTGCCATCGCGTAGCTCCGCCGCGTAGCCACTCTGCGCCAGCAGGAAGTCGATCAGGATGGGCAGCGGCTGCTCCTGGGCCAGTTCGCGCA
>Ga0209061_1005557_pt1 | contig 10928 bp, 12 predicted proteins | sample Coa_R1_10_FD_187157 | JGI IMG/M metagenome (GOLD analysis project Ga0209061, IMG submission 187157) | Surface soil microbial communities from Centralia Pennsylvania, which are recovering from an underground coalmine fire - Coalmine... | ecosystem: Environmental > Terrestrial > Soil >... | reverse complement strand
TGGAGTCGTTGTACCCGGCGAGCGCCTCGTCGACGGCGTTGTCCACGACCTCGTAGACCAGGTGATGCAGGCCGCGCTCGCCGGTCGAGCCGATGTACATTCCGGGGCGCTTGCGGACGGCTTCGAGACCCTCCAGGACCGTGATCGAGCGTGCGTCGTAGGACAAACTGAACTCCATCCTGCATCAGAAGTGCGCAGCCACGCTCCCCACGTGCTCGCCGTCCATGCGATATACAATTTTACCTGCGGATTACGATGTCCCGGGCCGGGTTCCCGGTGTGTCGCCGTGCCGGTCCGCTAGCCGCCGCCGGCGCTGCCGCCGCCGGGGACCCGCCAGCCGCCGCGGCGGCGCGGCGGCGCGGGGCCGCGGACCTTGACCCGTCCGACCGCGCCGTCGCCGAGCTCGGCGTTCAGCCGCCCGACCAGCGCGGGCGCGAGCAGCCGGACCTGGGTTGCCCAGGCCGGGGAGTCGGCCAGCACCACAAGCTCCCCGTCGGCGAAGCTGTCCGGGCGGGTGTGCGCCGCTAGGTCCGCGCCGACGATCTCCGCCCACCGCCCGAACACCGAGCCGACCGCCGCACGCTGCTGCCAGCCGCGGTCATCGAGCAGGCCGCCGATCGCGGCGGTCAGCGGCTGCGGGTCCTCGATGCGCGGCCGCCCCCGGCGTGCCCCGTCCTCGCTTTGCTGTTCTATTATAACGGATCTATCTGGAGTGATATTCCGCCGGAAACCGGCGGGAGCGTCGCCTCTCGCCCGGGCGTCCGCCTTCGCCCGTGCCAGCGCCTCGGCGGCCAGCCTGGCCCGGTCCCGGCTCGCGTCAGCCCGCACGGACCACCCCGCCGCTGCTGACCTGGAACCGCGCGCCGCGCAGCACGCCGGGGACGTCAGCGGGCACCGCCGCCGTGATCAGCACCTGCTCGGCGCCGGCGACCAGGGCGGCCAGCCTGTCCCGCCGGCCGGCGTCCAGCTCGGCGAACACGTCATCGAGCATCAGCACCGGGTCCTCGCGCCCCTGCCTGAGCAGCTCGAAGCTGGCCAGCCGGAAGGCAAGCGCGAGCGACCAGGACTCGCCGTGGCTGGCATAGCCGCGGGCGGGCAGGCCGCCGATGGACAGCTCCAGCTCGTCGCGGTGCGGGCCGACCAGGCACACGCCCCGGTCGAGCTCGCTGTCCCTGACCCCGGCCAGCGCCTTGAGCATGGCCGCCTCCAGGCCGGGCACCTGGTCGCCGGGCCCGGGGCCTCCCGCCTGGCCGGTCACGGTGCTGCGGTAGCACATCGCCGCCTCGCCGGGCGCGCCGGGACGGCCGAGGATCGCCTGGTACGCCGCGGCCACGTGCGGGCGCAGCGCGGCGACCAGGCGGATCCGGCCGGCGAGCAGCTGCGCGCCGGCCCTGGCAAGCTGCGCGTCCCATGCCTCGAGCGTCGCGGTGAACGCCTCGCGCGCCGCGCCGCGCAGGTGGCCCCTGGCGCCCGCCGACTTCAGCAGCGCGGTGCGCTGCCGCAGCACCCGCTCGTAATCGGCGCGGACGCCGGCGTAACGCGGCGCGGTGGCAACCAGCAAGTCGTCGAGGAAGCGGCGCCGCTCGGCGGGATCGCCCTTGACCAGGGCCAGGTCCTCGGGCGCGAACAGCACCGTGCGCAGCGTGCCCAGGATGTCCCGCGGCCGCGGCAGCTGCGCCCTGTTCAGCCTGACCCGGTTGGCCCGGCCCGGGTTGAGCTCGATCTCGACAAGCGCGCTGCCCCGGGCCCCGGTCACCGCCGCCCGCAGCACGGCGCGCTCCGCCCCCCGCCTGACCAGCGGCGCATCGGTGGCTACCCGATGGCTGCCCAGCGTCGCCAGGTACCCGATCGCTTCCACCAGGTTGGTCTTGCCCTCGCCGTTCGGCCCGCTGAACGTGGTGACGCCCGGGCTCAGCCCGACGCTGAGCTCGGCATACGACCTGAAGTCGGTCAGCCCCAGCCTGGTGAGGTGCACGGATACGAGCCTACGGCGGCAGGCGCAGCGGCACGGCGAACCGCGCGCGGGCAGCGGCCGCCGCGGTGTGCGCCGCTGCCCGGGCGCCTCGCCGGACCCGGCACCTTGCCGGACCGGTCCGCGCGGGCCACCCCGGGCTCACACCGAGCGGATCGGCATCAGCACGTACCGGTAGTCGGGCTCGCCCTGCGTCTTGCCGGTGATGACGGCGGGCTTGGTCGGCGAGGTGAACGAGATCCGTGCCGTGTCGGAGTCGATGCCGCCCACGCCGTCGAGAAGGTACTGCGGGTTGAACGCGATCCTCAGGTCGTCCCCCTCGAAGGCGGCCTCGAGGATCTCCGTCGCCTGCGCCTCCTCCGACGCGCCCGCCTCGAGGACCAGCTCGCCCTGGCTGAAGGCCAGGCGCACCGGCGTGTTGCGCTCGGCGACCAGCGCCACCCGCTTCACCGCCTCGGCGAGCGGGGCGGCCGGGAGCTCCGCGACCGCGCTGAACTCGCTGGGCAGCAGCGACTGGTATTTGGGGTACTCGCCGGACAGCAGCCGGGTGGTGGTCTGCCGCCCGGCGCCCGCGAAGCCGATCAGGCTGTCACCGCCGAGCGAGATCGACACCTCGGCGCCGGAGGTGAGGGCGCGGGCGGCATCGCCGAGCACGCGCGCGGGGACGAGCACCGCGGTGCTGAGGTCCGGCCGGGCCGGGTTCCAGCGCAGCTCGCGGACGGCCAGCCGGTACCTGTCGGTGGCCACGAGGGTGAGCATGTCGCCGTCGATCTCGATCCGGATGCCGGTCAGCGCGGGCAGCGTGTCGTCCCGGCCCGCGGCGATGCCTACCTGGCCGATCGCGGAGGCGAGCGCGTCGCTGCCCACCGATCCCGCCAGCGGCGGCATCTCCGGCAGCGTGGGGTATTCGTCTTCCGGCAGCAGGACCAGGGTGAAGGTGGCGCTGCCGCATCTGAGCGTGGCCCGAGTGCCGTCGGTGGCCAGGTCGACCGGCCTGGCGGGCAGCGACCTGACGATCTCGGCGAGCAGGCGGCCCGACACCAAGACGGTGCCCTCCTCGTCGATGGCGGCCGGCACCGTGGCCTCAGCGGACACCTCGTAGTCGAACGTGGACAGGGTGAGTTCCGCCGCCGCGTGCAGCAGCATGCCGGCCAGGACCGGGGCGGTCGGGCGCGTCGGCAACCCGCGCGCGGTCCAGGCCACGGCTTCGGCAAGTTGATCGCGCTCAACTTGGAGCTTCACGGCACTGCCTCCTTGTGGGTACGTCGGAACAGCACGGCGGACGGCACGCCCGGCGCCGGGTATAGCCAGTCTGCGCCCTGCAGCGCCGCGCACGGGGCCTACGTGCTCGTGTCATGGTCGATATTCTCGTTACGGTCGTAGCCGTAGCCACGGTGGATCCTGGGGAGAACCGGGGTTCCCGCAGCTCAGGCCCGACGCCGCGGGCCGCGGTGCCTGTGGCCGGGCGGGGGACGGGGCACGGCGCGCTGTAGACAGCCGCCGGCTCCCCCCTGGCTGGCACCGGTTGTCCCCCGGTTATCCGAAGCTCGTCCACAACGTTGTCCACATACTGTGCGCACAGCGTCGCCCGGCCGACCCGGCGCGTGCCGGTCACCCGGTCCGCGTCTGCTGCTTGATGCGGTTGGTCAGTTCGGTGACCTGGGTGTAGATCGACCGGCGTTCGGCCATCAGCGAACGGATCTTCCGGTCCGCGTTGATCACCGTCGTGTGGTCGCGGCCGCCGAACTGCTGGCCGATCTTGGGCAGCGACAGGTCGGTGAGCTCGCGGCACAGGTACATGGCGATATGCCGCGCGGTGACCAGCACCCGGGACCGTGACGTCCCGCACAGGTCCTCGATGGACAGCCCGAAGTAGGAGGCTGTCTGGCCCATGATCGTCGCGATCGTTATCTGCGGGCCCTGGGCCTCGGGGATCAGGTCCTTGAGCACGATCTCCGCGAGCTGCAGGTCGACGGACTGGCGGTTCAGGCTGGCGAACGCGGTCACCCGGATCAGCGCGCCCTCGAGTTCCCTGATGTTGGTGGAGATGCGGCTGGCTATGTACTCCAGCACCTCGGGCGGCGCGTTCAGCCCCTCCTGTATCGCCTTGCGCCGCAGGATGGCGATGCGGGTCTCCAGTTCCGGCGGCTGCACGTCGGTGAGCAGCCCCCACTCGAACCGGCTGCGCAGCCTGTCCTCCAGCGTCACCAGGCGCTTGGGGGCGCGGTCACTGGAGATGACGATCTGCTTGCTCGCGTTGTGCAGGGTGTTGAACGTGTGGAAGAACTCCTCCTGCGTGCCTTCCTTGTTCTCCAGGAACTGGATGTCGTCGACGAGCAGCACGTCCACATCGCGGTAGCGGCGCCGGAAGCCGTCCTGCTTGCCGTCCCTGATCATGTTGATGAAGTCGTTGGTGAACTCCTCCGAGCTGACGTACCTGACCTTGAGGTCCGGGTAGAGGGTCTGCGCGTAGTGCCCGATCGCGTGCAGCAGGTGGGTCTTGCCGAGGCCGGAGTCGCCGTACACGAACAGCGGGTTGTAGGCCTTGGCCGGCGCCTCGGCGACCGCGACGGCGGCCGCGTGCGCGAACCTGTTGCTCGACCCGATCACGAAGCTCTCGAAGGTGTACTTGGGGTTGAGCCGGGTGCCGCCGGGCCGGGGCGGCTGGGCAACGGCGCCGTGCGGGCCGAGGGCGGCCTCGGGGGGGAAGGCGGCGTCCTGGCCGCCGTGCTGCCGCGCGGTCCGCTGCTGAGCCGCCGCGGGCTGGCCCGCGCCCCCCGCCCCGCCTGCGACGCCGGGCCCCTCGAAGGCCCGGGCGCCCTGAGCCGCCTGGCCGGGAGGCGGCGCCGGCTCCGGCGGCAGCTCGGCGGCCGGAGCGGCGCCGTGCGGCATGGGGTCGACGGTCACCGCGATCTGGATGTCCCGGCCGAGCTGCTGCGACAGGGCCTGGGTGATCAGCGCGCGCAGCCGGGTCTCCAGCTGCTCCTTGACGAATTCGTTCGGCGTGGCGATCAGGGCGGTGTTCTCGACCAGGCCGAGCGGCCGGGTGAGCTTCAGCCAGGCCCGCTGGTGCGGCTGGATCTGCAGGTCGGCTAGCCCGTCGAGGGAACGCGCCCAGATGTCTGCCAGGTCGGAATGTGCCACAGGTGCGCTCCCCTCGCATCGCCGTGCCGCAAGCCGGAGCTCACGATCCACAAAGCTATCCACATGGTGTGCACGTGGCATCCTGGCTGCACGCTGTGACCGCGGCAGCCGAGGAGCTTAGCTTTCCACAGCCTAAGACGGCGTGACCGAACACGCCTGGCAAACAGCCGTCTTCTCGATGGTAGCCTGTGGGGGATCCGGGACCGCACGCTACGGTGAGGCGTGCGACGGGCGGGCAGTCGAAGATCCAGGACCTGGAGTTCCAGTGAGTAAGCGCACCTTCCAGCCGAACAACCGGCGCCGGGCGAGGACCCATGGCTTCCGGCTGCGCATGCGCACCCGGGCCGGCCGCGCCGTGCTCGCGGCGCGCAGGCGCAAGGGCCGCGACCGGCTGAGTGCCTGATCCTGCCGAGCCAGCACCGGATGCGCCGCAGCGCGGAGTTCGCGCTGACCGTGCGCACCGGAGTCCGCGCGGGCCGGCCCCGGCTTGTCGGGCATCTGCTGGTGCGGCCGGAGCCGGGCCATGACCGGGAACCGCCCCGGGTAGGATTCGTGGTGGGCCGCGCGGTCGGCCGCGCGGTCGGCAGAAACCGTGTGAAGCGGCGGCTCCGCGGGCTGGTGCGCGGGTACCTTCAGTCGCTTCCTGGCGGTAGCCTTCTTGTGGTGCGCGCGAACCCTGCGGCCGCGCACGCGAGCCAGGCGGATCTAGCCGCGGATCTGGACCTGGTGATGAGCAAGCTGCTGCGGCGACAGGTTGGGGCACGCGTCGGTCATGAAAGACAACGGTAGGCAGCAGCAGGGGACGCGGCGGCAGCCGCTGGCCCGGTCGGCGCCGGGATGGCCGGCCCGGCTGCTCATGCTCCCCATAGCCGGGTACCGGAGGCTGGTGAGCCCGGTGCTCGGGCCCCGGTGCCGGTTCGCGCCGTCGTGCAGCGAGTACGCGCTGGAAGCGATCGCGGAGCACGGCGCGCTGCGCGGGCTGTGGCTTGCGGCCGCGCGCATCGCCCGGTGCCATCCGTTCAACCCCGGCGGTTACGACCCGGTGCCGCCCGCCAAGCCCGCGAGGAGCTGACCAGTGGGTGGTATTACCTCTCTTCTCAACCCGCTGGCCGACCTGGTGGCCTGGGTGATCATGCACCTGCACGCCGGGCTGGGGGCGATCTTCGGCCCGGCCAGCGGAGCGGCGTGGGGCCTGTCCATCGTCATCCTGGTGGTCATCATCCGGCTGCTGCTCGTGCCGCTGTTCATCAAGCAGGTAAACGCGCAGCGGAAGATGGCCCAGCACGCGCCGCAACTGCAGGAACTGCGGAAGAAGTTCAAGAACGACAAGCAGCGTCTCAACGAAGAGACGATGAAGTACTACAAGGAGAACGGGGTCAACCCGCTGGCGGGCTGCCTGCCGCTGATCCCGCAGATGATCATCTTCTTCTCGCTGTTCTACGTGCTGCGCGCCATCGCCGAGTGGAAGCCCGGCGTCAAGCCCTCCTACGGGCTGACCCCGGCGGTGCTGGAGAGCGCGCAGCGGGCGACCATCTTCGGCGTTCACCTGTATGACAAGCTGCTGTTCCCGCACACGCCGGGCATGGGGGCCGGCCCCTCGATCGTGGCCGCGATCACCGTGGTCCTCAGCGCGACCACGACGTTCATGACCGTCCGGCAAAGTGCCAAGCGCGGCCTGATGCAGACCAACGTGGACCCGGACAACCCGATGGCCCAGTCGCAGAAGTACATGCAGTACATCGTGCCGTTCTTCTCGCTGACCGGGCTGTACTGGCAGTACGGGCTGGTGCTCTACTGGGTGACCACCAACGTGTGGACGCTGGGGCAGCAGTTCTTCATGTTCCGGAACTGGACCGTCGAGGCGGCGGGCAGCGGCGGCCCCGGGGGTCCCGCCCATGGCGCCCCGGGCGTGGTGCCGGCGCCGGGCGCCGCGGCCAGGGCCGCGCACGGCACGCCGCGGCCGGTATCCGGCGCGCGGGCCGGGTCCGGCGGGGCGCGGGCGGGCGGCGGCCGCCCGGCCCCCGGCGGTGCCCGCGCCGGGCAGGGCGCGGGCACCGCCGGCCGCGACGCGGCGGCAGCCCGTGCCGCCCCGCGCGCCGCGGCCGCGAACGGGCAGAACGGGGCGGGCAAACGCGGCCTGCTGCGGCTGGGCCGGCCGAAACAGGCACCGCCGCCCCCGCCAGAGGAGCCGGTGACCAAGGTGGTGCGCCAGCAACCGGTCCGGCAGGCACGAAGCAAGCGGTCGGGCAGGCGCTGACCCCGGGCTTTCCGGGCGGAGCGGACATCTGGAGGAACAACGGTGAGCCAGCAGGACGTCGAGGCCGAGGTCGCCGACACCGGGGAGGGGCTGGACGAGGCCGCCGACGGTGCCGCGGGCTCCCCCCGCCTTGCCGATCTCGAGGTCGAGGGCGACATCGCCGCCGACTACGTGGAGGGCCTGCTCGACATCGCCGACCTGGACGGCGACATCGACATGGATGTCGTGGGCGATCGCGCGGTCGTCTCGGTGGTCGGGGCGACCCTGGACGAGCTCGTCGGCGAGGACGGCGAGGTGCTGGAGGCGCTGCAGGAACTTACCCGGCTCGCGGTGCACCGGCAGACCGGGACGCGGGCCCGGCTGATGCTCGACATCGGCGGGTACCGGGCGCGGCGGCGCGCGCAGCTGACGGACTACGGCCGGAGCGTGGCCGAGGAGGTAGCACGGACGGGCCAGCCGAAGACGCTGGCGGCCATGTCGCCGTTCGAGCGCAAGATCGTGCACGACGCCGTGGCCGCGGCGGGCCAGCGCAGCGAGTCGGAGGGCGAGGAGCCAAACCGGCGGGTGGTGGTCTTCCCGGCCCGGTGATGCCCCGGCGCCCGGCCGCCGGGCAGCGGCCGCACGCGGCCCGGCAGCGGCCCGGCGCGGCCGGGGAGCGGCCCGGCGCGGCCCGGGGCACGTCACCGCCCCCGCAGGCCGCGGCGGTGTTCGGCGAATGCTTGCCGACCGCCGCGGCGTACGCCGCCATGCTTGCCACCGCCGGCGTGGCGCACGGGCTGATCGGGCCGCGCGAGGTGCCCAGGCTGTGGGAGCGGCACCTGCTCAACTGCGCGGCGGTGGCCGACCTCGTGCCGCAGGGCTGCCGGACGCTGGTGGACATCGGCTCCGGTGCCGGGCTGCCCGGCATTGTCCTGGCCATGATGCTGCCGGGCGTGCGGGTCATCCTGCTCGAGCCGGCCGAGCGCCGCTGCCGCTTCCTCGCCGAGTGCGTGAGCACCCTGCGCCTGCGGAACGCCGCCGTGCTGCGCGGCAGGGCCGAGGATGCCCCGGTGCGCGCGGACGTCGCGACGGCGCGGGCGGTGGCGCCGCTCGGTCGGCTGGCCGGGCTGGCCGTCGCCGTGGTAGGCCCGGGAGGCATGGTGCTGGCGATCAAGGGGCGCACTGCCGCGCAGGAACTGTCGAGTGCCGGGCCGGCGCTGCGCCGGATCGGCGCGCGTAACGCCGAGGTTGTGCGTGCCGGGCACGGTAAGGTCTTTCCTGCGACTACCGTCGTGCGGTTCTTCGCGAGTTGAGGGCAGGGCATAGGTGGGGCGCAGCTATCGCCGGCAGGGCAGCGGGCTGGGCTGGCCGGGCGAGCCGCCGCCGGGCCGGGACGGCCGCGCCGGGACGGCCGGGGCGGTGCGGACGGGAGGGCTGGGCTGGCCCGGTACCGGCCGGGACTCGAGCGGAAACCGAGGATCGAGAGGCGTTCAGGTGAACGGTGCAGGACCTGGGATGGGGACCGTCGAGAGCGCCAGCAACGGCGGGCGGCGCCCGGAGCCGGGTGATTCACGTGAAACCGGGCCGGTTGTCATCCCGGAGGTATCCCGAGATCAGGCCGACACGCCGATAGCCAGGGCGGCGGAGGCAGCGGTAGGCGTGCGGGGCCTGGTCGACCGGCAGCCGTGGCCGCGCCCGCCCCGCTGCCGGATCATGACGATCGCCAACCAGAAGGGCGGGGTGGGCAAGACGACCACCGCGGTCAACCTGGCCGCCAGCCTGGCCCAGCATGGCTCCCGGGTGCTGGTGATAGACCTCGATCCGCAGGGCAACGCGTCGACCGCGCTTGACGTGGAGCATCGCTCCGGCGTCCCGTCCGTCTACGACGTGCTGGTCGAGGAGCGCCCGCTGGCCGACATCATCCGCCCCGCGGCGGAGATGCCGGGCCTGTTCTGCGCGCCGGCGACGATAGACCTGGCGGGCGCCGAGATCGAGCTGGTCCCGATGGTGGCCAGGGAGCTGCGCCTGGCCAAGGCCCTGCGCGCGTACGACACCTCGCAGCTTGACTACGTGTTCCTGGACTGCCCGCCGTCGCTGGGACTGCTGACCGTCAACGCCCTGGTCGCGGCGAAGGAGGTGCTGCTGCCCATCCAGTGCGAGTACTACGCGCTGGAGGGCGTCCAGCAACTACTCAACACCGCCGAGCTGGTGCGGGCCAATTTCAATCCCGGGCTGCACGTCTCGACCGTGCTGCTGACCATGTACGACGGCCGCACCCGGCTCGCGGCGGACGTGGCCGAGGACGTGCGGGCGCACTTCGGCGCGTCGGTGCTGCGCACCATCATCCCGCGCAGCGTGCGGGTCTCCGAGGCACCGAGCCGGGGGCAGTCCGTGATCAGCTACGACCCTGGCTCCAGCGGCGCGATCGCCTACATGGAGGCGGCGGCCGAACTGGCGATGCAGTCGGCGGGCACCCGCCGCGGAGGGTGAGGAGGCGTGATGGCACCGCGCAGGCGCGGCCTCGGCAGGGGGCTCGGGGCGCTCATCCCGGATTCCCCGCTGCTGGGTGACGGCGATGCCGCGCGGGGGGCCCCTGGCCCGGCGCCGGCCCGGGAGCCCGGCGCTGCCGCGCCGCTCGGCGAGGTAGCCGGGGCGCGGTACGAGGAACTGGCGATCGGCGCGATCACGCCCAACCCGCGCCAGCCGCGGCGCAGCTTCGACGAGGACGCCCTCGACGAGCTCGCCGAATCGATCAGGCAGGTCGGCCTGCTGCAGCCGGTTGTGGTGCGCGGCGTGGCGCCCGGCAGGTACGAGCTGATCATGGGCGAGCGCCGCTGGCGCGCCGCGCTGCGCGCCGGGCTGACCGAGATCGGCGCCATCGTCAAGCAAACCCACGACGACGACCTGCTCAGGAACGCGCTGATCGAGAACCTGCACCGCCAGCAGCTCGACCCGCTGGAGGAGGCCGCGGCCTACCAGCAGCTCCTCGACGATTTCGGTGCCACCCACGACGAGCTCGCCCGCAAGGTCGGCCGGTCCCGCCCGCACATCACCAACACGCTGCGGCTGCTGAACCTGCCCCCGGTCGTGCAGAAGCGGGTGGCCGCGGGGGTGCTCAGCGCCGGCCACGCCCGGGCCCTGCTCAGCCTGGACGATCCCGAGGCGCAGGAGCGGCTGGCGAGCCGGATCGTGGCCGAGGGCCTGTCGGTCCGCGCCGTGGAGGAGATCGTGGCGGTCGGCCCGGACCAGTCGCCGCGACGGCGTTCCGCGCGCACCGCCGCCAAGCCCGCCGCCCCCGGCCTCCGTCACCTGGCCGACCGCCTGTCCGAGCTGTTCGAGACCCGGGTCAAGGTGGAAATGGGCCGGCGCAAGGGCAAGATCGTCGTCGAGTTCGCGACCGTCGAGGACCTGGAGCGCATCGTCAAGGCGATGAGCCCGGAGCAATCCGTGCCGGAGGACTCGGCGTAGCGGCACCGCTGGCGTCATGGCCGACTCAGGGACCCTCGCGCCGGGTGCAGGCCGCATCCGGACCCTGCGCTGCTGTCTGGCAGCAAGGACAGGGATGCGGCCGCCAAG
>Ga0209061_1005556_pt1 | contig 10928 bp, 8 predicted proteins | sample Coa_R1_10_FD_187157 | JGI IMG/M metagenome (GOLD analysis project Ga0209061, IMG submission 187157) | Surface soil microbial communities from Centralia Pennsylvania, which are recovering from an underground coalmine fire - Coalmine... | ecosystem: Environmental > Terrestrial > Soil > Unclassified... | reverse complement strand
TGCGTTAATCGGCCATCCCCGGCCTGCCCTCTCTATCGCAGGTTATACTCCAGCGCTGACTGAAGCACTTCCGCCTTCTGAACGTAAGCGGTTGAAAGGTATTCGCGCGCCAAGTCGTTTTCAGGCTGCTGCTTCATCGAAAGCTCGCATTCCCGGATTTCCCCATCGAGCGAATCGAGGCTCTTCTGATAAGTTGCCTTCATCGAAGGCTCCAGCGAAGCTTCGTTGGCCTGGTAAGCCTGCTCGAGTTGCTGAATGGTTGCGCGAAGGCTCGAAATATCCCTGGGCGCCATATACCCCTGGGTGAACACCGCCGAGTGGATAACGTTGGCCGGCGGCGCATCCGAACGAACAAGATAACCCGGAGCTTTAAATAAAACAACCGCCATCACGGCTGCCGCTGCTGCTGCTGCAAACGGGGCGGGATGCCTCACAAGGCTCCTGCTGCCCCACGGCGCCCAGCGCCTCCAAAAGCTGACCGGATCGTGAACGATCCCTTCCTCAATCAGAACCGCGCGAACGTTCGCCCAAACCCTTGCCGGAGGCTCCTCCATCCCCAGTTCCGGGCTGACCTTGCGGATCAGATCAAGGTCTGCCAGCAAGCATCGGCAGAAGTCGCACTCGCTGGCGTGAGAGAGCACTTCAGAGTTGGAATCGCCTTCCAGATAGGAGGCGAGGTTCACCTCAAACTTTTCGCACGCGTCCCCCAGCTTCATACCTTTTTCCATCCCCTCATCAATCACTGCGCCCTTCTCCTTGCCGGCGTCGGCTGCCGCGCCAGCTTGTTCTCATCGCGCCGCAGAACCTCCCGCAGCTTCAGCCGCGCTTTATGGAGTTGGGATTTTGAGTTCCCCACCGAGCAATTCATAATCTGCGCAATTTCATTATGCTCGTAGCCTTCCACGTCGTGAAGAACAAAGATGGCGCGATATCCCGGCGGCAACTCTTCAATGGCGTTATGAAGTGAGATGCGGTCCACCGAACCCAACAACCGGCGGTCGTCATCTCCGTACTCGCGTTTCACCGGCTCTTCCTGAGAGTTATCCATCTCGTCGAGGGAAACCCTCGGAATATCCTTCTTGCGGAGATGCATTAAAACCACATTCACGACGAGGCGATGCAGCCATGTGGAAAATGCAGATTCTCCGCGGAACGTTGAAATCTTGCGAAAAAGCTGAAGAAACGCTTCCTGGGTCAGGTCCTCAGCTTCCGCTGTATCGCCCGTCATGCGAAGGCACAAGGAGTAGACTCGCCGTTTGTGAAGTCCGTAGAGAGCGGCGAATGCCTCCTCCTCGCCTCGCTGTGCGCGCGCGATAAGCTGGCTCTCCAACGCTGGCTTCGAAGCTGCGTTTTGATCCTGGGCCAAATGATTTCATTTCGCGCCGCACTTCCAGCTCTTTGGGTTCTGATGCGGCGTCTGAATTGAAAGTTGTATCCGGGTTAAAGACCTGCCCCCACTCGCCCTCGCCCTGGGAAGCGAGATCCTCAAGGGCCCTGGGACAGGCTTGCAGGGTCGGGGACTCACTGGACCTCGATAACGGCCTTGCCAATCCCAATATTCCCGGCTGTATCGTAAGCTCGTAGCGAGATGACGTGCTCACCCGGCACGAGCCCCTGAAGCCTTACCGTAAAGGTCTCGCGTTGGGAGTCCACAATCCCGTCGTCCGAAAGAATCTCCTTCCAGTGATCCTCGCCCGTGGAGACCTCCGCTTTCTCAAGAGGCGAAACTTTGCTCAAAGCTTGAAAGCGGATCACAGCCGTCCGACCATCCACCTGCTGGCTGATTGTCTGAATCGCCGGGGGGGTGTTATCCACCCAGAACGGCGCGCTGACCAGTTCGGTTTTGAGCGCGCGATCCGGCGGATTGGATGCCTCATCGGAGGCCACCAGCCGAATTTGATATTCACCGTCCGCCAGAGAATCCGGCTCAAGCGTGAAATTCGTATCTCTTAAATTCCCTTTAAGCAGGTGCCACTGCTGCTCGTCCGCCGACTTGATATAGAGAGAATAAGTAATCTGGTCGCGGTTGGGGTCTTCAGCCTGCCAGCTTACATAAATGGGATGCTTGCTCACGACCTGTCCTCCCGACGTGTCGTAAACCGTCGGCGGGTTGGCCGAAGTTGTTACGGTGCTGATCGGTGTGACGGTCATCACCGGGTTTGACGAGATAATGGGAATGCCTGAGAGGCTGGTCCTTTCGTTCCCAGCGGTAATCGTCAGATTGCGAATCTCAGGCGGAAGATTTTGATTTAAATAGGCCAGACTGACCTCGACCAGGCTGGGGCTTTGGCCATCCGAACCGTGAAAAACAGCCTTCCATTGCACATAACGGGCAGGCGGGCTCTGGATGGCGCTGCCCGGAGGGTTCGTGTACGGCCCCGCCCAGTCGCTCCAGGTGTTATCCGGCCGCGCCGAATTCCCGGACCGCGTATAAAACTGAAGGCCACAATGGGCGGGCACTTCCGCGCGCCACGAAATTTCCCCCCAGCGCGAAATGAACCCGGCGTCTTTAACCTGGGACTCGTAAGTGCCTTCGGTTCCCATGGTGGTGCCGATTTGAATCAGCTTGGCGATATTGCTGGTGGCGACGAACAAATCGGAACCTTCGGGCAGAATCCGCGTGGGCAGGGACTCGCGGGTTTCGGTGAGAAGGGTCAGCTTGGGGCCGTCGGGAGACGGTTTCAGATCGAAAATGTGCCCGTTGGCGTCGGTTGAGAACAAAACATCGGAGCCGCGCGTGGCCAATCCGAAAATACTCTCGTTATTTGAGGTCCAGAGCGTCTGCGCCGTATAGTTGGGAAGGATTTCGATGAGCGCGCCGCGACCTAGCGCATATTGATGATAAGGTTGCACACCGGCCGAGACGTTAGGATTCACCGAGGGAGCCCTGCCGCGCCTCTGAGGCGCCCGTTGCGGTTGCTGTGGCTGCTGCGGTTGCTGCGTTTTGACCGGATCGTCACCCATGTTTCCGGCGGAGGCGACCACCGTCACGGTGGTTGCAGGGGAAGAGGCGAGAGTTGGCGACGTGGAAGGAAGAACGTATCCGGGCACTGCTCCCGGAACGTTGTTCCCTAAAGCCGCCGCATAGATGCGCCCCTGAGCATCCGTCGCCAGAGCGTGAATTTCGGGCAGATTGGCCTGATAGAGGACAAAGGCCTTTCCCTGAGGGCTGATGCGGTAAATCAGGCCATTGGGTTCGCTGCCAGCAAGCAGATTTCCAGAACGGTCAAACGTGAGGCACATAATGTGAGTCTGATTGCTGGAAAAAAAGACCCCGCCTTTGCCATCGCGGTCAATTCGCAAAATCTCGCCTCGGTCTCCAGTGCCCACATAGAGACGACCTTCAGGATCAAAAGCCAGAGCCCAGATGTATTTCACCTTGGGGTCGTAAAAGACGGAGGATTTGCCCTGCGGGGTGACGCGATAGATCTTTCCTTCCGGGGAACTGCCGGCGTAGAGGGCATGATCCGGGCCGATAGCCAGCGCAAGGATTTCCGGCTCCGGCGCCTGGAAAAGCAGCCGTCCGTGGCGATCCTGATCCAACTCGAAGACTTTCCCCTGATGACCTGTTCCGATATAGAGGCTGCCGTTTCGCCCAGCCACCACGGATAGCGCTACCGTCTCATCGGGATTGAAGATGGCGCGGGTTTCGGGAGCCAGCGTCAATTCGCCGTCCATACTCACCGAAACGCCTTGTAAATTCCCCTTCAAAAAGCCTTTGAAGCTGCTGGTCCTCCAGAATTCTGTATGCGTTGCGTAGAGGGGAATAGCGCAGAAAGCAATGGCCAGGAGCCATGCGGGAAAGAACTTTCTATCAGTCATGCAAAGGGCCTTTCTTTAATCATTAAGACGGGAGGTTGGGCAGCTTTGTTACATGATGACTGGATTGGGCGTTCTCCTTCAACAAAGCCCGCTGATCACCCAAAAGGAGCGGGCGAAAGTCTAGCCCGTAAAATTGCGTTGCTGCCCTTGTGGATCAATCTAATTTTAAATATTTTACAATGTAAAACTTTTAATGTTTGGGGCGGCATCGCTTAGGGTTCGTTCCTGAAATTTTACATATATGTCCGTCACAGAACTTGCATGATTCATCGCTTGGAAAGACGACCGCAACTGCGTGGAGACCTCTCTGAGACATATTGACCATCGCAGCCTACCGTGTACTGCTCAGCACCCTCAGATAGAGCGTCTGTTCCCCCTGAATCGAATAAGGAAGCGTCTTGGTTTCATAGTCGCCCACCACCGAAGTGCCGCGATAAGTGATTTTGCTGGACACCGCAGGGTCCGCCATAAAGGTCTGAAGCAGCGAAGGGGGCGGCGAGGGATACTCCGTGCCCTCCATCACAAACGAACGCTGCGGAGCCATCAGCAAGGCATAAAGCCGATTATCGCGGCGGGTGCGATTCAATTCCCGCACCAGTTGGTGAAGGTCGCGCGGTGGATTCCCAGGGCGCAGAAACTGCATTTGCAGCATATTGATGGCTGTCCCGCTGCCCACCACCAGGGAAAGCGTTTTGTCATCAATGCTGTCAGGGATTTCGATGGGTATTTTCTGAGTCAGGGTTTGGCCGGAAGGCGTCCGCTCGACGGCAGTAACCTCAATGCGATCTCCGGGCCGCACTTCCGATCGCGAGCTCCAGACCTGTTCCAAAACTGCTGCCCGATTCTCGTTCTGGGAGATAATATTCAGGTCAATCCCGCGGATATGAAGATCGGGGAACTGGCTGCTGAGCAGATAACTCAAGGGCACGGCGACTGCCGCGCCCGCGGAACCCGCGCTGCTGAATTCCGAAGAAACCACGTCATCCACCTTCACCGCCTCGCCATCCGAAAGCAGGATTTCACCGTTCAGTTGAATTGTGGAAGGCCCCACCATCCTCTCCGTGCTGCTCAAAGCGGAAACGATGGCTATGTTGACGAGAAGCGGAGAAAGAAGCGGTTGCTGCGCCACTGCAAACCTGTAGTCCGTTTCTCTTCCGAGCGACGAGTGCAGATGAATCTGAACGGGAATGGTGGGAGACTTATCCCCCAACACGCCGTAGATCGCGCTGAAACGATCCTGGCGGATGCTGCCCACGACCGGGCCGGGAGCGTCGATCTTGAACGAGGCTGTCAGGCTCGGAACGATTGCCAGAACCCGCGCTTCAGCAAAGGGCACTTGCGCTGGACCCAGCGTGAACACCTGATGTCCGCAAGCGTAAAGCCGATTCCCCTGGCGATAAGTGACCGTGCAATCGACGTTCAGGTTCAAGTCGCCCTGCATCAGCATCAGGCTGATCATCGAGCCGGGAACAATACTGGCGTCCGACGTTGGCGTTGATTCCTGTCCTGAAGAGATGTCCGAAGAGGAACCGGCGGAGAGCACGCCTCCCCCCATCGGCTCAAATCCGAGGTTGCGCAGCAAGGGCGTATACTCGGAAATCACCGAACGATCAAACCCGTTAAATCGAAGCGGAAGACGGAAATGGCCGAGATCGATGGACTCCTGTCCAGCCCAGGGCTGAAGCAACCTGGCCCAGAGTTGCGGGGTGGAAACGTCATTTGGAATCCATCGTTGAATAATCCCGTTGGGAGAGGGAGCGGCGGCGCTGTACCAGGGGATGCTCGAAGCGAGCTCTGCATGACCCTCAGAATCCGGCCCCGGAGCCACCTGCAACATATCCTGGATGGGAGTAATCAGCGTGTAAGGCTCTTTTGAGAACGGGAAAGCAGCCGAGACCGCGCCCAGGAGCTTGCCGTCCACGTAAACCGGGCTGCCGCTCATTCCCTCGGCAACGCCCGCTTTGTCAATGGCAGGGCCGGATAAGCGAGCCAGGATCGCATCCCGCTTGGGCGCCAGGACATTCTTCAGAACGCCCAGCAGTTCGACTTGAAATTCCTGAACCTTGTTTCCCTGAAAGACAGTCCTTCCCACGCCCTTCAGGCCCGGCCGAACGTCAGCGAGGGGGAAGAATTGAATATCCTTCTGCGCCCGAAGCGGGAGACAGGGAGAGAAGACAAGAAGAGCGAGAAATAAGGTGAAAATACGTTGCATGCCCACCGCAAGTTACCCCCCAACATTCCAATATTAGTCTAGGGACAAACCGGAAGCGCGTCAAGCAAAGCCCCGAAGAGGATGTTATTCTTTGGTATTGTCGATCGGATGAAGAAACGATTTGGATCTGGTGGAGATTGCGTCAACCGATGCCACACTGCGAAAATTCTTCGTCATGCGAGCTGCATCCTGTTTTTGTTATTTTCTGAAATCTGAAATTTGGAATCTGCGTTAGATTGTGGCCGGTGGTCGGCCTGAAAAGCAGCGCCGCGCCGCAAGCGTGCTGGTTTTTCAAGTGCAGCCCAAGGGAGGATTCGCCCGTTGGATATCCACATTCAAAGGCAGAAGGCCGTCGATTTTCTCAAGCTTCACCAGGGTCCTCGAATTCTGGTTCTGCCTAACGCCTGGGACGCCGCCAGCGCGCGGATTTTCGAGCAGGTTGGTTTCTGGGCGATTGGAACCACAAGCGCCGGCGTTGCCTATTCGTTAGGCTACCTTGTGCGGGCAGCTATGCAGCCTTTACGCAGGAAACGATCCCCTACGCCGAAGCAAATCGGTTGTTTTCAAGGTCATCGCGGCAAGGCACCGAGTGATGCTCCATGTCTGTGAACGATAAACCCATTCGTCAAGTGTGCGTTTACTGCGCTTCCAGCCGTGAATGCAACGAGGTCTATTTTGCCGCGGCTGAAGCGCTGGGAAGAGAACTGGCCCGCAAGGGCATCGCCATCATTTATGGCGGCGGCGCCGGAGGACTGATGGGCCGGCTTGCCGATGCGGCGCTCAGCGAAGGCGGACGAATCATTGGCATCCTCCCTCGCTTCATGGATGAACTGGAATGGGGACATCAGAAGCTCACAGAGCTTGTCCTGGTCAACGATATGCACGAGCGCAAGCGGGCCATGCTGGAGCGCTCGGATGCTGTGGTAGCCTTGCCCGGCGGCTGCGGGACTTTGGAGGAACTTTTCGAGGCCATCACGTGGAAGCGGCTGGGCCTTTATTTCGGCCCCATTGTGCTGGTGAACGTGCAAGGCTTCTTCGATCCTTGCATCGAGTTGTTGGAGCGATGCGTCGAAGAGAAGTTCATGGATGGCCGTCACCGCTCCATGTGGAAAGTGGTTGAGAGTCCTTACCAGGTGATCGAGGCCGTCTGCAACGCTCCCCCTTGGACCGAGGACTGCCGCAGCTTCGCAGTTCCCGGTTTGTAACCTCTATTTATCGTCCAAACTCCAGCCGCTGAATCAACGGCTCAGGCAGGTTAGCGCGGCTCATTTTCTCCTGGGTCGTCGCGATGTCGTATTCCGCGCGGTAAAAGTCGATGCGCCTCTTGGTTTCGTCAAAAATCGCAAATGCCGCTCGCCAGTTGCCGTCGCGGGGCTGGCCGACCGAGCCGGGATTGATCAGATAGCGCGTTCCGTCTTCCAGGTCGAGCGTCAGAATGTGTCCGCTTGCCCTCGATCCTCCGGAAATCTTTTGAAAGACTCCCGCGCGATTCAGCAAAAATCCGCCCTGAAGATGTGTGTGGCCGAAAAAGACCAGTTGCACACTCTGATTCCACAAAGCAGGGATGGCTTCCGCCGGTTCGATAATGTATTGATCCTCGTTCTCGACGGAGCCATGGACCATCTCAAATCCCGGCATCGTCAACGGGCCGGGCGCAAGCTGGCGAAGAAAAGCGATGTGATTCAGGCTGAGCATTTCACGAGTCCAATAAGTGGCTTGCCGCGCCCAGGGGTTGAAATCATCCACATTCATCATACCGCAGCAGGCTTTATCGTGATTACCACGAATCATGACCGAAGCCGTCCGCCGCATCATTTCGACAACGGCGTTGGGATCGGGCCCGTAGCCCACGAGATCGCCCAGGCAGAGAACTTTCTGATATTTGCCGCGCGCCAATTCCAGACACTTCTCCAGCGCTTCGAGGTTGGCATGAATGTCGCTGAGGATCAGATAACGCACGAGGGTCGCAGGCTGGTGAAATTTAAATGCGTTGACGCGAAACGAAAGCAGATTGGGAAAGTAGGTGGCCTGTCACCCTGAGCTTTCGCCTGTCATTCTGAGCGAGCGTAGCGAGCGAAGAATCCCGGTATTTCAGCTCAGCGTGAACCCTACGAAGCGCCGCTGTGTGTAGGATCAAGCAAATGCAGAGGTCCTTCGCTGCCTGTAGCTCCTCAGGTCAGGTTGACAGGCCATCGGCTTGGTCAGTCTACTCTCATTTCGCCATACCGGGAAATGATTGCAAGCTCAAAAAGCCCCGCGCCCCAGCAGCACCACCGGAATTGTCTTCAGCAGTATCTTGCAATCCAGCATCGGCGACCAGTGGTCAATGTATTCCAGGTCCAGTTCCATCCAGCGTTTGAAGTTAAGCTGGCTGCGACCTTCGAGCGCCCAGAGGCAGGTGAGGCCGGGCTGCATGCGCAGGCGCCGGCGCTGCCAGCGTTCGTAGCGTTCCACTTCTTCGGGCAGAGGGGGGCGTGGTCCTACAAATGACATATCCCCTTTCAGGATGTTGAATAGTTGTGGCAGCTCATCCCAGCTCATGCGCCGCATCAGGCGGCCGATGGGCGTGCATCGCGGATCGTTCTTGATTTTGAACACCGGCCCATCCATCTCGTTGAGAGCCCGCAACTCTTCCTTCAGCAGGTCGGCATCCGAGCGCATGGAGCGGAACTTGTAGAGTGTGAACTTTCTGCCTCCCAAACCGCAGCGCGTCTGGCGATAAAAGACAGGGCCTTTCGAGGTCAGCTTGATCAGCGCAGCCAGCGTGATGAGCAGCGGCGAAAGCGCTATCACCAAAACGGCTGCCATGAAAAAATCCAGCACTCGCTTGATGAGCATGAAGTACTGGTTTTCCGGCGTCGTCGAAAAAGTGAGGAGCGGCATTTCGCGCAGGCGCTCGAACGACATCCTGGAGATAATGTGCGGGAAGAAATTCAACGAGAGCCGCGTCTTCACCCCCTCCTGCTCGCAGAGCAGGAAGGTGTTTTCCAGGGCGTCTAGCTCATCGCGGTTGACGGCAAAAATGACCTCGTCAATCACGTGGCGGCGAAGCAATTCCGGAAGCTGATCCAGGGTAAAAACCGAGTAGCGATGGCGGAGCCCGGATTGATCGACCGCAGGCTGCCGATGGCCGGTTGAGGCAAGCACGGCAAAGCCGGCGAGCCGCATGCCACGGTGCTCGTTCGCCTCAATAATCCGGGCAATCTCCAATGCCTGAGGAGTGTTCCCCACCAGGAGAAATTGGCTGAAACCTGCTACAGATGCGCTGATCCTTCCACCCCAGCGATTGGCCGCCAGGCGAAAGAGCGACATCAACAGAAAGTCGATTAAGGCATAAAAGACCAGGAGCAACCGGCTGATGAATTCCACTTTGAAGGCAAAGATGAAAGCAAAAAGGATGACTGTGGCGATGACCGCAACCTTTAACGTTCCGCCGAGCGTCCGGCGCAAGTCCTGTTCTTCAACGTCGCGGTAGAGGCCCGTCGCCCAGCCGGTCGCAAGCCACAAAGCCACGACGAAGGGAAATATCCAGAAATAGTATGCGACGGGGTAGAGGGGCCGAAGGCTCGCAAGGCTCAGCCGCAGCGAATGCGCCAGTCCGAAGCTTGCCGCGGCAAGCACGCCGTCGGCGAGGGCGTAAAGGACCCCCATCATCTGGTTGTGGCGCGAAAACATGAGGCAAACTCTGAAGGCAACGCTGCCTTCAGGCCACATTCATTGTAGCAGAACGCCGACCGGCAACAGGAAGGGGTGACGCTGCGGGGAAGGGAAGCCGCCGAGTCATAGCGGGTTCAAACCCGAGAACCACCGCGCCATGAATACGGTGGATTATAACCTCGGGCAGGTCGCCCGCTCATGAATTCGGTCAACAAGGAATAGATCTCACGCCCTGTCCATAGGCTGCGCGTCCAAGAAAGGGTAACAGATTCAAACCCGCGCCGCGAAGGGAGCATACTTTATAACCCAGAGCGTGCATGACCGGTCCCCAGGCTTTTTCGATCTGAAGCGCCGAAGCTTCGTTCAACGCAGATTTCCATTCACCCGCGGTCGCCGATCGAACAAAAGGCATATCTTGTCGGCTTCGTTTTGTCGAAATCCACTTGCGCGACTGCCGCTTCTCCAGATACCGCATCCGGTCGGCTGAACTGAGATATACAGCCCTTACCAGGTTTCCGTACGTCGCGTGGATTTTCAAGAAATGCGCCACCCGAGCCAGTTGGAATTCCGGATCGTCCAGTAAATCTTCGTAGCGGAGCAGCAGAAAATTGCTCTGCCTTCCGCGCATCGCAAGCCAGCTCAGCACGTGATCGCCCCAGGCGCCGTAGTGTTCAAATTCATCGGCGATGAATCGCGGAACAAATTGCCCTAAGGGATAGCCCTGCGGCAACACCCTGTACTTGACGAGATAGTGATAGTAAGAAACGCAGACATCCCTCGGATCGCGGACAATGTAAATGACCTTTTGGTATCGTGACACGAAAGATTCGTGGCTTTTCAGGATGCGGGGACGGGAGAGCCGCCGAAGTTGGCGGTCGTGATTGACATAGATCGAGGGAACTTTTTCTTCGATGTTGGAGAATGTTGCGGGCTCTTGAGGATTCGCCAGATTGCTCACCAGGAATCGAAGCCAGGTATTGCCGGACTTCGGATAGGAAACCAGGAAGACATCGTCCGGCCAGACGGTTACTCCCGGGCCCGCTCGCTCCCGGCCCAACAGAACTCGCGCTGAGCGTGCAAACCGCCCCACGATCCGGTACACTGCGATCCTTTCCCGAGACTACTTATTGAGGATTACAAATTATAGTGACACTATTTGCTGTAGCGGCGCTGTCCCTTCACTTCGTTCAGGGCAGGCTCTCAGCGCCGAAAGACGCCGGTGGGGACACCGGCGCTA
>Ga0209061_1005555_pt1 | contig 10932 bp, 10 predicted proteins | sample Coa_R1_10_FD_187157 | JGI IMG/M metagenome (GOLD analysis project Ga0209061, IMG submission 187157) | Surface soil microbial communities from Centralia Pennsylvania, which are recovering from an underground coalmine fire - Coalmine... | ecosystem: Environmental > Terrestrial > Soil >... | reverse complement strand
CTAGCCTGTTCCCGCGGCGCGGCGCGCCCCGCCCGCGCAGGGCACGAGGTCGTGGGGCCGGGCGGAGGGACGCCGCGAGGCGATGGCGGATCAGGCAGCGAACGAACCGAGCCCCCTCGGGGTGACCCGGCCCGGCGACGAGGCCGGTCAGCTGGACCGACCGGGTGCAACGAGCGCCAGGCCCCAGCCGGCCGTCGTCGCCCGACGTCTCACGCGCCGGCTCACCGAGTGGGTGGTCGTGCTCGCGCTCGCGGCGGGGATCGCCTTCCTCCTGCGCGCCTACGTCGTCGAGACCTTCTACGTCCCGTCGGGCTCCATGGAGCCCACCCTGCTGGTCGGCGACCGCATCCTCGTCGACAAGCTCCCCTTCGCGTCGACGATCCACCGCGGTGACATCATCGTGTTCCGGCGGGTCCCCCGGGACACCGACCCGACCCGACCCGCCGACCTCGTGAAGCGCGTCATCGGGCTGCCCGGCGAGACGATCTCGTCCCGCGGCGACACGATCTACATCGACGGCCGCCCGCTCCGAGAGCCGTGGCTGCCGAACCTGAAGGCCGTCCCCGCTTCCTGGGACTGCTATCAGAGCGCCTACGACATCCCGACCACCCACATCCCGCCGCACAGCTACTTCGTCATGGGCGACTGCCGCAACAACTCCCTCGACTCCCGGGCGTGGGGGACGGTCCCGGCCTCCTACATCGTCGGGAAGGTCTTCCTCGTCATCTGGCGGAACTCCCACCCCTGGTTCCACTGGTTCTGACGCGGCCCACCGCACGCGCTGCCTCGCCTGCCCGTGCCAAGTCGGGCACTTCGGCCCTACGCCGTTCGCGGGTGGTAGGCGAGCCTGGTCGCATGGCGAAGCCAGATGCCGGGAGGCGGGTCCTCGTCCAGGACTTCGTGGACGTGGCACGACCGCTCGAGGCGGTGTCGGACCGCCTCCGCGGCGACGCCTCCTGGCTCGCACCTCTCGCCGAGGCGGCCGAGGAGGACGGCGAGACCGTGCGCCTGCGCATCGGCCCGGCGTGGGCCGGGGGACGTCTCACCCGCGAGGTGCGCGCGAGGCTCGGCGCGCTCCGCCAGCGCGGCAGCGCCCTCGTGCAGCCGATCCTCTGGGAGGCGTCCGGGTTCCGACCGCTCTTCCCGGTCCTCGACGGGGACCTCGAGCTCGCGCCCCTCGGCGAGTCCGAGTGCCGCCTGACGCTGTTCGCGTCCTACGTCCCTCCCTTCGGCGAGATCGGGCGCGGGCTCGACCGCGCCCTCATGCACTGGGTCGCCCAGTCGACGGTGCGGTCGTTCCTGCGCCGGCTGGCCCTCGAGCTCGAGCTCGGCGGGCCGGCGCCCAGCACCTCGCCAGCACGAGGCGAGCAGCGCCCGCCGCCCTGACCGCGGGGGTAGGCCGACGGCCCGCCACGAGACCTCGCTCAGGCGGCGATCGGCCCAGCCTGCGCCTCGTCGAAGGCCGCGGCGAGCACCTCCTCGACCGTGTCGGCGAGGTGGAACACCATCTCGTCCCGGACCCGAGCGGGCACGTCCTCGAGGTCCGGCCCGTTGCGCCGGGGGAGGACGACCTCCGACAGGCCCGCGCGCCGCGCGGCCAGGACCTTCTGCTTCACCCCGCCCACGGGCAGCACGCGTCCGCGGAGGGTGACCTCGCCCGTCATGCCCACGCTCGAACGCACGGGCCGGTCGGTGAGCAGGCTGACGAGGGCCGCCGTGAGCGTCACGCCCGCGGAGGGGCCGTCCTTCGGCACGGCGCCGGCCGGGACGTGGACGTGGAAGCGCCGGCCGCTGAACGCCGCCGGGTCGATGCCGAGCTCCCTGGCGTGCGAGCGCACGTAGGAGAGGGCGATCTCCGCGGACTCCCGCATCACGCCCCCGAGCTGGCCGGTGAGCGTGAGGCCCTCGGGTCCCGGCATGGCACTCGCCTCGACGAACAGCACGTCGCCGCCGGCGCCGGTCACGGCGAGCCCCGTCGCGACCCCGGGGACGCTCGTGCGCTCCGCCGCCTCGAAGACGAAGCGACGCCTCCCGAGCCACGCGGCGAGGTCGGTCTCCGAGATGGCCACGGGCGCGCTCGCCTCGCCGGAGGCGAGCTGCGTCGCCACCTTGCGCAGCAAGCGAGCGAGCTCGCGCTCGAGCGAGCGCACCCCCGCCTCGCGCGTGTAGTCGTCCACGAGCGAGCGCAGCGCTGCGTCGCTGACCTCCACCTCCTCGGGCCGAAGCCCGGCGTGCTCGAGCTGGCGGGGCAGGAGGTGGTGCCGGGCGATGGCGACCTTCTCCTCGTCGGTGTAGCCGTCGAGCCGCAGCACCTCCATCCGGTCGAGGAGCGGACCGGGGATCGTGTCGACGACGTTCGCCGTGGCGATGAACAGGACCTGGGACAGATCGAGCTCCACCTCGAGGTAGTGGTCGGTGAACGTGTGGTTCTGGGCCGGGTCGAGCACCTCGAGCAGCGCAGCGGCTGGGTCGCCGCGGACGTCGGCGCCGAGCTTGTCGACCTCGTCGAGCATCACCACCGGGTTCATCGTCCCCGCCTCCCGCAGCGCCCGCACGATGCGACCCGGCTGCGCGCCCACGTAGGTGCGCCGGTGTCCACGGATCTCCGCCTCGTCGCGCACGCCACCGAGCGAGACCCGCACGAACCGTCTGCCGAGCGCGCGCGCCACGGACTCCCCGAGCGACGTCTTGCCGACCCCCGGCGGCCCGACGAGCGCGAGGATGGCACCCGACTGGCGCCCGAGCGCGCGCACGTCGCGCGTGGCCCGCAGCTTGCGCACCGCGAGGTGCTCGAGGATGCGCTCCTTCACGTCCTCGAGGCCGTCGTGGTCGGCGTCCAGGATGGCGCGAGCCTCGCCGAGGTCGACGCGGTCCTCGGACACGACGCCGAAGGGGAGCTCGAGCACCGTGTCGAGCCACGTGCGGATCCAGCCCCGCTCGGGGCTCTGCTCGCTGGTGCGCTCCAGCTTGTCGATCTCCCGAGCGATCGCCTGGCGGGTCCGCTCGCTGACGGTACGCTCGGCGAGCGCCCGGCGGTAGGCGTCGGGCGACCCGTCCTCGGCGTCACCCGCGAGCTCGGCGAGCTCCCTGCGGATCGCATCGAGCTGGCGTCGCAGCAGGAACTCTCGCTGGGTACGCTCGAGACCCTCCTCGACGTTCGCCTTGACGCGCTCTCGCAGCGTGATGTCGGCGAGCGTCTCGCGCGCCCAGCCGAGGACGAGCTCGAGGCGCGCCTCGAGGTCGAGCGTCTCGAGCACCTCGACCTTGCGGGCCGATGACAGGTCCGACGAGTACCCGGCGATGTCCGCGATCTCGCTCGGATCGGTGACGTCGCGCAGCTGCTCGGCCAGGCGGCGCGCGCCGCGGGCGAGGAGGATGTTCTCGAGCACCGCCCGGTACTCGCGCGCCAGCTCCTGGGCGCGCGCGCTCGCCGGAGGACGCTCGAGACGCTCAACTTGGATCCACAGCGCCCGGCCGGTGGAGGGCACGGCCGCACCGATGGCGGCCCGCTCGACGCCGCGCACGACGACGGCGCGCTCGCCACCGGTCCCCGGCGCGCCTCGCTCGACGACCTCGGCGATGACGCCGACGCGCGCGTAGCGCCCGTCGACGTGCGGGACCAGGACGAGGCGCCCGGTCGAGGCACTCGCGGCCTCGGCCGCAGCCTTCGCCTCCTCGCTCTCGAGGACGAGCGTGGAGACCATGCCCGGCAGCACGACACCCGAGTTGAGCCGCAGGAGCGGCAACGTCTCACTCAGCTCGACCACACGACCTCCTCCGCGAACCACCTCTTCAACGGCGCGCGCCACACGGGCATTCCACGCGCTCGCGGACCCGCGGAGACCACCACCGGGATTGGGGACCTTCTTCCCTTGGCCGGGCACCGCCGCGCGGCACATGCTCGACCGACGGATCCCCGAGGGGATGTGATGACGTTCTTCGGCCTCGTGATCCACAACGTCGTCGTGAAGCCGTTGCGGCTGGCGCTCACCTCGCTCGCCGTCGCCATCGGGGTGACGACCGTCGTCTCGCTCGGTGTCGTGACCCAGAGCCTGCAGACGAGCGCCCTCGCCATCTTGAAGACTGGCCAGGCGGACTTCACGATCGCCCAGAAGGGCGTCTCCGACATCGTGAGCAGCTCGATCAACGAGGCCGTGCTCCCGAAGATCGCCGCCTACCCCGGGGTCGCCAGCGTGACGGGGGTCCTCATCGCGATCACGAAGCTGAACGCCGCCAACCCCCTCTTCCTCGAGATCGGCATCGCGCCCGAGGACCTCGCGCCCTTCGGGGTCCACGTCCTCACGGGGCGTGCCTTCGCCCCGCTGGCGCAGAACGAGGTGATGCTGGGCTGGCGGGCTTCCGAGAACCTCGGGATCGGCGTCGGGGGAAGGATCGTGCTCGACCACCTGCCCTACCGCGTCGTCGGCATCTACTCGACCGGCCAGGCGCTCGGCGACGCGGGCGCCATGGTGCCGCTCGTGTGGCTCCAGGCGGTCCAGCGCCAGTCCGGCGAGCTCACCCTGCTCTTCGTGCGCGTCACCCAGCACACGAACGTGGCAGCCCTCCAAGCCCGCATCGACCACGACTTCCCGCAGCTCACGACGATCCGCACGATCGCGCAGTTCGGACGCGCCGACAGGAGCCTCGCGCTCATCAACGCGACGAACGACGGGAGCACGGTGCTCGCGATCGTCATCGGCGCCATCGTCGTGATGAGCGCCATGACGATGACCTTCGTCGAGCGCATCAGGGAGTTCGGGGTCCTCAGCGCGATCGGCTGGCCGCGCCGACGGATCATGGGGATGATCCTGTCCGAGGCTGGCGTCATCGGGCTCATCGGCGCCGTCGGTGGCGTCGGCCTCTCGGTCCTCGCCGTCCTCGCCGTGTCCAACCTCCCGGCGCTCACCGGCGTCCTCCAACCCGACTACACACCCTCGGTCTTCGGTCGCGCCCTGTACACGGCAGCGGCGATGAGCCTCATCGGCGGCCTCTACCCATCGCTGCGAGCCGCCGTGGCAGCCCCGCTCGAGGCCCTCCGGCATGAGTGAGCGAGGCGGCCCTGCGGCCGTCGAGCTCGTCGGCGTCTCGAAGTGCTTCGGCGCCGTCCACGCGCTGGACGGCCTCGACCTCACCGTCGAGCAGGGCGAGCGGGTCGCAGTCACCGGCCCCTCGGGATGCGGCAAGTCGACGATGCTCCACCTCGTCGCCGCGCTCGACCGCCCGAGCGCCGGCGTGATCCGCGTCGGCGGGATCGATCTCGCCGCAGTGCGCGACCTCGCCGCCTTCCGCAGGACACACGTCGGCCTCGTCTTCCAGCTCCACCACCTGATTCCCCAGCTCAGTGCCGTCCAGAACGTCGAGATCGCGATGTTCGGCAGCGGGCTGGCGCGCGCCGAGCGGCGCCGGCGCGCCCTGGCGCTGCTCGCGGATGTCGACCTCGAGGGCCGGGAGGCGAGGCCCCCGACGCAGCTCTCGGGCGGGGAGCGTCAGCGCGTGGCGATCGCCCGGGCGCTCGCCAACGACCCGCCGCTGATCCTCGCCGACGAGCCGACGGGCAGCCTGGACGAGGCGTCGATCGAGCGCATCCTCAAGTTGTTCGACCGGCTCTCCGAGCGGCGGCCGAGCCTCACGATGCTCATCGTGACCCACGACCCTCGCGTCGCCGCCACGGCAGACCGCCTCGTCCGGCTGCGAGCAGGCCACGTCGACGTGGCGTCGGCCGCTTCGCACCCCGAGGAGCGTTCGCTGCCGCGGTCAGCGGAAACCGATGGGGGCGTCCGCTTCCTCGCTCGGGTGCGGCACCGGTTGGCTCACTGAGACGAGGCAGCGGAACGGCCTGCCACACACGATCCGGTTCTGGCCGAACGGGCCCTTCGTCACCGTCAGCTGCGTCTCGACGTGCCCGGTGGCGTCCGAGGACACGAAGGCGGCGGTGGCGAGGTCGCAGTCCCCCGGTCCGGTGCGCGCGCCCTTGTCCGCGCACTCGCTCACGACGAGGGCCTCCCCGCCGCTGAAGCCCGACGCCAAGACGCGCACCGTCGCGGGCGAGGCGAGCTCGCTCGAGGGCTCCACCACGACCGACGGGCGAGCGGCGCGCGTCGAGGTCGTCGGCGAGACCGTGGTGGCAGTCGCCGAGGGCGGGGGGTGGCTCGACGGAGGGCGAACGACGACCTGCGAGCCGCCACCGCAGGCGGCGAGCGAGACGCCGAGCACCGCCCCGGCACCGATCGCGGCGATCGCGCGCCTGCGCAGCAGGACCGATCGCCCGACGCTCCGCAGTCCGGCGGGCGAGCCGGCGGCGGGGCGAGCTGCCGCCAGGGGCGCGCCTCGACGTTCGCCCGATCCGGGCGAGCCAGCCTGCCGCGGTCCTCGCCAGCGCCGCCAGCTCACGCGCTGCGAGGTCACCCGCGGACGCGACGCCTCGCCCGGACCGCCGCCCGGCGCGGAGGGAGGGGGATTCGAACCCCCGGGGCTCGTCGCCCAACGGTTTTCAAGACCGGCGCATTCGTCCGCTCTGCCATCCCTCCTCGGCGCCGATTATGGCCCGTCACCGGCCCGTGCCCTCGACGAGCCCCCGCAGGGAGGCGAGCCACTCGTCGGCGGCCCGCCGCTGAACGGCGATCTCCTCGCGAAGGCGCGACGCCCCGGCACCCTCGACCGGGTAGGAGCCGAGGAACTTGACGGCCTCGAGCTCCATGTGGAGCTCCCGCAGGCAGTCACCGAGCACCTCGTCGGCGACGTGCCCCTCCACCTCGATGACGAAGCAGTAGTCGCCGAGCTGCTGCTTGGTCGGCCGGGACTCGATGCGGGTGAGGTTCAAGCTGCGCGCCGCGAACTGACCGAGTATCTGGTGCAGGCTGCCAGGACGGTCGGCGTGCTGGAAGCACACGATCGAGGTCCGGTCGTGCCCGCTCGGCGGCGGCACGGCGCCCGGCGCGACGAGGACGAAGCGGGTCTGGTTCCCGGGGTGGTCCTCGACGGCGTGCGCCAGCACCTCGAGGCCGTACAGCTTCGCGGCGATGGGCGGCGCGAGCGCGGCGAGCTCGGGGCGGCGGGCCGCGGCGGCCGCCCGAGCGGCCTCGGCGGTGGAGCTCGTCGCCTCCACGGCCGCCCGGGGCATCGACGCGGCGATGAAGCGGCGACACTGCGCGCTGGCGTGCGGGTAGGAGAGGAGACGCTCGACGGACTCGACGCGAGCGCCCGGGACGCCGAGGACGTCGAGGTGCACGTCGTGGACGACCTCGCGCTGGATGAGCAGGTCGCCCGTGAAGATGAGGCCGTCCATCGTCTCGTTGACCGAGCCCTCGATGGAGTTCTCGACCGGGACGAAGGCGGCGTCGACCTCGCCGCTCGCGGCGGCGTCGATGGCTTCCGCGATCGTGTCGGTCGGGCGCAGGTCGAGGTCGGCGAGGTCGCCCTGGCTGAGCAGGGCCTCCTCGCTGAAGGTGCCCTGCGGGCCGAGGAAGGCGATGCGTCGCAGCGGACGCGACGAGGCCATGCTGGCAGGATAGTGACGGCGATGGACATCGACGAGCTCACCGCTCTCCTCGACGGCGTGCGCGCCGGGGCCGTCCGCCCAGAGGACGCGGCCGCGCGCCTCGCCCGCCTCCCGTTCGCGGACCTCGGGTTCGCGCGCGTGGACCACCACCGCGCCCTGCGCCAGGGCCTCCCCGAGGCCGTCTACGGGCCGGGCAAGACGCCGACGCAGTGCGCCGCGATCGTCGCAGAGCTCCTCGAGCACGGCTCCGGCCCCGTCCTGCTCACGCGGGCGCGAGAGGAGCAGGTCGCGGCCGCCCTCGAGCGCGTCCCCGGCGGCACCCGGCACCGGCTCGAGCCGACCGGCGGTGAGCTCAGCCTCGTCGTCTGGCGCCCCGCAGCGGCTCGCGAGGGCCACGTCGTCGTCGTCACGGCGGGCACGGCGGACCTGCCGGTGGCACGGGAGTGCCTCGCCACCCTCGAGGCCTTCGGCCTGCGCCCCACGCTCCTCGCCGACTGCGGCGTCGCCGGTCTCCACCGGCTCCTCGCCAACCTCGACTCGCTCGTCAAGGCGGACGCCCTCGTCGTCGTCGCCGGGATGGAGGGGGCACTCGCGAGCGTGGTGGGCGGCCTCTCGGGTGCGCCGACCGTCGCCGTGCCGACGAGCGCCGGCTACGGCTCGAGCTTCGAAGGGATCACCGCGCTGCTGTCGATGCACGCCTCGTGCGCCGCCGGGATCACCGTGGTCGGGATCGACAACGGCTTCGGCGCCGCCTGCGCCGTCGCCAGGATCCTGCGGTGACGCCCGCCGCGCGCCGGCAGCCGCGCAAGGCCGAGCCTGCGCCGCGAGCCGGCGCGCGCCTCGCCTGGTTCCACTGCTTCGCAGGGATCGCCGGCGACATGGCGCTCGGGAGCCTCATCGACGCCGGCGCCGACCTCGCGGAGCTGCGCGACATGCTCCGGCGCGTCCCGATCGGCGGCTGGTCGCTCGAGGCGGTCCCCGTGCTGCGCTCCGGGCTCGCCGCGACGCGCGCGGTCGTCACGGTCGACGGCGACGACGTCGTGCGAACGTACCCCCACGTGCTGTCCATCCTCGAGGAGGCGAGGCTCCCCGAGCGCGTCCGGGCGCGCTCGATCGCCGCCTTCTCCGCGCTCGCGTCCGTCGAGGGCCGCCTGCACCGCCGGCCGGCGAGCCAGGTGCACTTCCACGAGCTCGGCGCGCACGACACCATCGTCGATATCGTCGGCACGGCGATCGCCCTCGAGCTGCTCGAGGTCGACGAGGTGGCGGCGAGCCCTGTCGCGACCGGGAGCGGGGTCGTGCGAACGGTGCACGGCGTGCTGCCGAACCCCTCGCCGGCGGTGCTCGAGCTGCTGGCCGGCGCGCCGCTGTCCGGGCACGACCTCAACGTCGAGCTCACGACGCCCACCGGCGCGGCGATCCTCGCGTCCCTCGCTACCAGCTTCGGTCCGCTGCCGCCGATCGAGGTCGAGACCACCGGCTACGGCGCGGGCGAGCAGGAGCTCGACGGCCTCCCGAACTGCACCCAGGTCGTGATCGGCCGCCGTCGCGAGCCGGCGCTGCGCGAGCCGGGCGGCGGCCAACCCCTGGCGCTCCTCGAGGCGAACGTCGACGACGCGACGGGCGAACAGCTCGCCGACGCCGTCGACGCGCTCCTTGCCGCCGGGGCGGCCGACGCCTGGCTCGTCCCGGTCGTCATGAAGAAGGGCCGACCCGGCCACATCGTCGCTGCGCTCGCCGACGTGGCCCTCCTCGCGCAGCTGCGACGCGTCCTCGTCGACGAGACCGGGTCGTTCGGGGTCCGGACGAGCCTCGTCGACCGCTGGGCGGCACCGCGGCGCTTCGAGCACGTCGAGGTCGACGGCCACCCGGTACGGGTGAAGGTCGGGCCCGGCCGCGCGAAGGCCGAGCACGACGACGCCGCTGCCGTCGCCCGCCGCCTCAAGCTGCCGGTCCGGGAGGTGACGCGGCGCGCCGAGCAGGCGTGGTGGAAACGCCACGGCGGTGGTCCCCCGGACGAGGCGACCTAGCCCGAGCCCCGGCGGGGGTCGACCCGGTCAGCGGACGACGTCGAGGCGCAGCGCGACCTTGGCGACCGCGCCTTCGGCCGCCGCCCGCACGGTCAGCTCGTAGCGCGCGCCGGTCCGGACGTCGAGCGGCCCGACGAGGAGGTAGCGGGAGCCACCGGCTGCGAGGCTCCGGACCTCGGCCGTGCTCGCCACGACGGCGGCGCGGCCCAGCTCTGCGAGCGCGGCCCGGACGCGAACGCCGGAGAGGGCGACGTTGCCCGCATTGCGCACGACGACGGCGACGCGCACCGTCGCCGTCCCGGCGAGCTCCGCCACCGACCCGGCCGGCGGCAGCTGCAGGGTCGAGGTCGTGGGGGCCACGGTGGTGCTGGGCGGAGTCGGCGCGTGCCCTCGCGACGACGTCGTGGTGGTCGGCGCCTTGGTAGGGGACGGCCCGGTCGCCGAGGCGGTGGACGTGGTCGTCGTGGCGGTCGACGTGGTCGGGGTCGTGGTGGTCGTCACGGGTGGCGCGAGCCCGCGCACGCGCACCGGTGGCGGCTGGAGGGAGACGGCGAGGATCTGCAGCGCCGGCTGCGCCCGGAGCGTCGGCGAGCTCGCCAGTGCGCGAGCCCACGACGCGAGCGCTGCCGGCCGCCACGCCGACGGCGCGGCGATCCACCCGCCCCTCGGCAGCGCGCCAGCTCCCCCCGGCAGCGTCTCGAGGAGCCGCCGGTAGGCGGCGTCGGCCGCGAGGAGCCGGCGCCCAGCAGCTTCGAGGTCGCGCAGGGCCTGCGCGAGGCCCGGGCCGTCAGGCCCCATCGCGGCCTCCAGGCCGGCGGCGACGAGGCGCACCCCGGCGCTGCGGTCCTCGAGGACGGCCCCGAGGAGGGACGCCGCAGCTCGCGACGGCGGTGCGAGCGAGAGGCGCGCGCCAGCCGCCTCCTCCTGGCTCGAGGCCTGGCGCAACAGCGCGAGCTCCGCCTCGAGCGCCTGGCGTTGCATCGTGGGCCCGTCCTGGCGCAGCGCACGGAGCACCGGTGCGAGCTGCGCCGACTCCTCGAGCAGCGGGCTGGCCGCCGCCACGTAGCTCGCGCTCGCCCGGCGGCTGCTCGGCGCACCGCTGCGCTCGACCTGCACGGCGAGCTCGCCGATGACGAGCCCGAGCACGGCGAGGCCGGCCGCCGCCGCCGCGACGCGCCGACGGACCCGCCGCCGGCCGCCGAAGGGCGGCCGTCCGGTGGGCCCGAACATCGCCATGGTGGCGCCGCTAGGCGGCCGACGGAGGCCGCGACGGCCCCGCGAGGGCCGCCCCCCTCACTCGCCGGCGGCGCCGCCGGGCACGCTCACCTGGGAGCGGGTCGAGCGCCAGTCGACGCTCGAGCGGATCGCCTCGACGTTCACCCGGTCCTTGTAGCGCACGGCGAG
>Ga0209061_1005550_pt1 | contig 10934 bp, 8 predicted proteins | sample Coa_R1_10_FD_187157 | JGI IMG/M metagenome (GOLD analysis project Ga0209061, IMG submission 187157) | Surface soil microbial communities from Centralia Pennsylvania, which are recovering from an underground coalmine fire - Coalmine... | ecosystem: Environmental > Terrestrial > Soil > Unclassified... | reverse complement strand
CCAAGCCATATCCGTAGCGACATCGCGAGAGCGCCTATATCGAGGCCAAACGCGATAGCACGTATTACCGCCACATTGGCCTGCGTGAGAATCCAGTTGCGGATGTTCTCCACCCGCAAGGGGGCAGGGAAGGTGTGTGTAAGATAGGTACCAACCGGAATCTGGCCTAGCATCACCACCAATGCGGTGACGAGCAGAATAGTGGCCTCCAACGAGCGCACCCGAAACGCCCGATAGGCTGCGGAGGCGATGTAGAAGGCGATGAGCGAAAACATGGTGGCGTCAAGCGACTGGAGAAGGCCATCGAACAGAATATGGTTCAGCGCTCTGCTGAGGGCGTTCGGGTGACTGTGGTGCCACAGGCTCACAAGAAACATGGCAAAGAAACTAAGAAAGAAGGCCAAACTAAATATCGCATCGCTCGCTCTTTTCACGAGGCGGCCAAGATGTACCTGAAAAAGGTTGATCACCCCCAATCCGATGGTAAAGCCGACAATGGCCTGACTAATGTTCCCGAAGGCGGTGGTATAGGGGGTTAAAACGTTTTGGTCGGCGTGAGGGCCGCTTTTGGCTACCGGTAAAAAGAACTCAAGGGCGTAGAAAAGCCCCCCGATAAACGTAACGAAACGGATAACATGCCGCCGCGCCGGCACGGGAACGAGCTGCAGCACCAAGAAGAGCACAAGGCACGCGAAAAGTACCCCGGCTACATATAGTGCCAACAGGGTTTTGCTATGAATCGGGTGCAAGAACCCTCGCAGCAAGTCCACTATCCTGCTCCTAATAAGAAGCTCTTGATTAGCGGGAGATAGATCGGCCAAACAGAGGCTACAGCAATTCCGATCAGCACGCCGAGGATGAGAAGAAGCTTGCAGAGGTCTTGGCCGACAATGCTCCCTAACAAAACCGGATCGCGCGTGAGGTAGGCACTGGCAGCATAAAACTCATCCCCGATGATCACATAATCGCAGGTTGCGATGAAAAAGGGTATCTGAAGTGTCGAGGGCGTCCCCGCGATCTGAATGGCCCCGATCTGTTGGCCAACCTCAGAAAAGATAAGGGCTTCGGCATAGAACGACCCGAAATAGAAGCAGGCTGCCGTGCGCTCTCGCAGAATGGTTCCGGCGACCGCAGCGGCGAAGGAGAACTGGCGATTCGAGAGAAAGCGCACGTTTTCGGGGTCGAAAAGTTCGGGCTTTCCCTCCGACACGTAGACATCCTGCAGCGTCTCTTGCACCAGGGGTAGTAGGGTTGTATCGGCAACAGGCACAAGCAGTGGGGTTCTGTAGCGACAACCGATACGCGCAACATAGGCTAGGATGGCAACGGCTTGTAAAGTAACAATGTCAATGCCGCCTAATCCGGGAACGCCTAGCATCGGCCTACCCATTTCCGTGGCCCTGCCCACCGCCTCTTCAATGGCCGTTAGGCCGTAGATGCGCCGGATAAAGAGCGTGCGCTGGCGTGCCACATAGATGGCTGCAAGGATGATGATGCTAAACAGAGGGATGAAAATACGCACGGCATTATTGGCATGAAGCATGCTTCTCTCCTTCCGAAGCTACGGCGTTAGGGGCCGATGCCAGCGTCTCGATGCGCTGTATAAGCCGCTCTATGTTTTCTCGGTTTTCGAGCAGCCGAGAAAACTCCTGAACCTTTTGGGCGCCGAAAAGAGGAGCGAGCAGCGTGGCCGAAAACACGATCCCCTGCCCCACAAAGAAGGAGATCGGCTTGTGCATCTCCAGCAACATGATGGCCGGAACGTGCAATTGACGGCGATGCACCCACTGTGCTATCTCTTCGATCAGGGCTTCCAAACGCTTCTGGTCGAGCGGGCGGTTCCAATCGAACATCAGAGTGCCTCGTTTATAAGATGAGGCGCCCACCGTGCAATCGCGCCTAACACCATAGCGCGGTCACCAACCGAACCGTCGTTTGCGAAACGGAGGTGGAGACCGCGAAATCGCTCTAACGGCGAGGCAACGGCAAAAGGAGATACGTAAAATCCATTCTCTTCGCTTACCAAGCGTTTAGCCTCCTGCCACTGAAGCCCTTGACGCAACAGAAATCCGTTCAACCACACACCATCGGCATCGAGACGATAGGTAATTGGAAACAGATATTCGCCTGCAGCCTTGCAAAGCAATATAAGCGCCACCAATGCCAACAGCAGTTGGCCGAAAAGCACCCAAGCGCTTAAAACACCCAGTAAAACAACGGCGCCTACGAACGGCAGCTTTTGCGGTTGACTGCGCAAAAGATGCACCTGCCATACCACGGCATCCTTAGGAACAGGAACGTCAGCACAGAGTTGTTCTTGGCCGTTTTGCATACGTCCATTATATCACCTCCTTGTAGATTTTCAAGTGAGGTGCCGGATGAGCAACGCCGCCTCAATCTAGCTGCGGCTTCTCGCAGTAGGGTAGGCACAAGGCCTACCCCCTACCCTATTCCCACAGATGCCTATCCCTATTTGCGACGGGCTAAAGCCCTTCGGTGGTCAAGTGGAACTACTTATAGAACGTGATCAGGACTGCACTGAGGGCCGGCACGGAGACAATGGCCCTTCGATCGTTTACCTTCACACGTTCGGGGTCTACCGGGCTCCATGTCCCATCTGCCGACACCGCTCGACCTCCCAGCGTTATGCCCTCTTGGGCATTTGCTGCCGGCCCGCTTAGGCGAAGCATCTCACCATACCGAAAAGAAGACGGCAGTTGCAGATGCACCTCGGCGCCGTTCTGAAAATCCTTGTTGATGATCGCCACGTAGAGCCGCCCTCTAGAGCCGGCCACTGCATGGGCTACCACATTGAGATCAGAGGGCGCATCCACTTGTACCTGAACAGGTCGGCCTTGGGACGCCTCGTGGAACAACAGGATGCCATAGTACTCCGGTGCCGCCGAGAACACCCCGTTCTGTTCCCAAATGGGGCTATAGCCTCCTCTAAAAAAGCCACCATGAAAATTGACTCCGTTTAGGCCATATTCGGCCACGCGAAAGAGGTAATCGGCAACCCAAAGTGCGGCGACATAGGTATCGCTAATGCCCGGCATACCCCCTCCGGCAACGGAGTTCGTTTCCGCCATGCGCAAGGGCAAACGGTAGGGTGCCACATCGGAAGCCAGCTCTTGCAAGTGCTGATCCTCCCAATTCGCTACCTTCGTGCTCAGCAGCTGTTCTGCCGTAGGTCCCTTGCTGCCGGGTGCATGATACAACGGATACATGTGAAACGAAACGAGGTGGATTTTTGAGGCGTCATCTCGAAGGAGTTGTGGCAACCAACGATAGCCCTGATAGCAACAAAAAGCCGGAGCAACGATCGGAGTGCCGGGTGTCTTCTGCTCGATGGCGGCAACATAGGCTGTGAAATCGTGATGATACTGCGCATAGTTCCACTCCCGTGTGCGCCACCCGTTGCCGCCATAAAGATCGGCCTCATTGCCGATTTCAATGCCCGTCAGCGTGCTGCCACCATGCGTCACCGCATAGTGCGCCTCATCGCTTGCCATCTGTGGGTCGAAATGCCCCAAGTTCACCCCAAGAATAACATGCCAGCCGATGGCGTGCGCGAACTTAAAAACCCTATCGAGGTCAGAACCCGTTAGCACGGTAGGGTGCCGAAGGGGTCGGGGCGCAGTCTGATTCGCATCTATAGGTACCTGCAGCCAAAATGTGTTTTCCACGCTGTTGCCGCCGAATCGAAAAGAGCCTGGTCCTAGATTCCGCAGCAACTGCACATAAACCCGATTAGAGAGATCAAAGTAGGGACTTGTAAGGGCAGGCGCTTCGTAGCTAAGCCCCAGAAAGTCTTTGGGGATCGCCGGGGCCACCGGCTCTGGTAACACGCGAACGTCCACCACCGGTGCCGATGGAGCAAAAGCATAGAGGGGCCACACCAAGGCCGTAAAAAGCAGTACGATACCCCACGGCGAAAGGCGAGTACGCATCCTCTCACTCCTTTCTAAAAGCAAATTCCTTGTTGATACGCAAAACCCTCGGCCTTTTAGACGTAACAAGGCCGAGGATGTTCACAAGTTAAGAAGGGACCTCAGGAGGAGAGGAGAGAATAGTCGGTCGGTTTCTCTACCGTAGGTTGCTGTTGTTGGATAAGGGCCCAGGAGTAGACACGCCGATAGCAGGCGACGCGGCCATCGAGACTTGCAGGCAACACGTCCTCCTTTTCGAGCCACACCTCTCGCTTCCCATCCACCTGCCGGTAAAGCCCCGGCATCACGCGCTCTCCGGCCAAATAGAGGTCTTGAAACTCTTCGCGTTCTATAAAGTCCCACATCACGATGATTCTCCTTGTAAGCTATCGCCTACGGCGAAATACAAAGTAGGGTCTAAGTGTTTTTAGGCGTGCTCGAAGGCCTTCTAGGGCCTCCGAGCACGCAAGGGGAAGAAACGATAGTGCACAAGTCTGGCCACTCGATAAGCGGCTTCGAGATAGTTCCAGACGTACTGGGAGTGCTCTACCAAGCAATATTATCGGGTTGAATTGAAAACTTATGTAGAGTGTTTTTAAGCGAACACGGGGAGATGGATTCTTGGCTCAGCGAATCGCAGCTTTTTCATAGCCAGCACTAGTCTTTGACTAAACCTAACTTGAGACAACTCAATCTTCACACGATGCGGCTTTTTGAGGTTTGGAATGGTTAGGCGCCGATCTTTTCGGCATAACGAGCCGCCTCCTCCCAAAATCGCATGGCCTCCTCAAGCGCCTGCTGAACGCCATGATACTCCTGTGAAAGGGCAACTACATTGTCCGTAGGCTTAGGATGAAAAAGGCGCTCCTCTAGCTCTTTCAAGCGATTTTCGAGAGCCTCCACACGCTTTTCAGCTTCCTCCACCTGCCTGCGCGCTTTGCGGCGCTCCGCGTTTAAAGCGTGCAGATCGGGTCGTGCTCCAGCCGAGCCTGCCGCCCTGTGAGGCCGCTCCGAGAGCAGACGTTCAAGCGCCGAATCGTGCGTAGTAGGTTTCGCCAAGGGACCAGCCGAGCCTGCAACACGCGTGTTCGCAGGCTGGTATCGCTCTCTGTACAGGCTGTAGGGCATATCGTACCACCGCGCTTGGCCGCCGGCGATCTCCAAAGTCCTTTCCGTTGTCTGATCCAAGAGGTAGCGGTCATGCGAAACGAGCAGGAGTGTTCCTTCGTAATCTTTCAGCATCTGCACGAGCGCTTCGCGCGATTCGATGTCGAGGTGGTTTGTCGGCTCGTCTAACACCAGCAGATTGGGCTTCAGCCAGGTGATCTGGGCCAATACAAGCTTATTTTTCTCGCCACCCGATAAGAACTTCACCTGGCGAAAAACGTCGTCACCAACAAAGAGGAAGTGCGCGAGGTGGGTGCGCGCTTCAAGCGGGGAGATCGTCCCTACCTCTAGCATATTCTCCAGAACGGTGGCCTCCAGATCGAGATCGCTCGTATCCTGCGCGAAGTAGCCTACGGTAACATTCTGTCCGAAACGCACGGTCCCTGCATCCGGCGTCTCCCGCCCCAAAAGGATACGCACAAACGTGGATTTACCGGCTCCGTTTGGCCCTACAATCCCAATGCGCTCGCCGCGCTGCACAACCCCGCTAACGTTTTCAAAAAGCTTTTTGCCATCATACTGTTTGGTAAGCCCCTCGAAAACAAGCACTTCGCTTGCGCTCACACGTTCCGACAGAGGGGAAGAACGTCGGCCTTGAAGTTTGATGCGAAGATTTTTACCGGTTGGTTTAGGTGGCTCAACAAGACGTGCCTCTAAGCGCTCGGCCCATCGTTTCCGAGCCATCGCCTGATTGCGTCTCGTAGGGGTGCTCTTCCATTTTTCGTAGAACTCCATCAGACGGGCTATTTCGCGCTTTTCGCGTTCATATACCTCCTCCATATGTTTCTGGCGAGCCTGCTTCTGTAGTTGAAAGTGGGTATAGTCACCCCGATAGAACGTCAATTTCCCTGCCTCTAGCTCGGCGATCTGAGTAGCAATGCGGTCTAAAAAATAGCGGTCATGTGATACCAGCAGCAGTGCACCGCCAAACGCTTTTAAGTAGCTTTCTAACCACTCAATGGCCTCGATATCGAGATGGTTTGTAGGCTCATCCAAATAGAGCACATCTGGGCCTGAGAGAAGTAGTCTTGCGAGTGCCAGTCGGGTCTTTTCTCCTCCCGACAGGAACCCACACGGCTTTGACAAGTCCTCCGGCGCAAAACCAAGCCGATAGAGCACTTGGGGGACATCGCGAAGCACCGCATATCCTCCCATAATCTCAAAGCGTTCCTGTAGTTGACTATATTCCCAGATAACCGGTTCCAAATCTTTTTGCTGCACCTCTTCAGGAGAGAGAGCACCCATCTCGGCTTCGATCTGGCGCATACGCCGCTCCATCTCCAAAATAGGAGCGAAGGCCGCCTGCGCTTCTTCCAGCACGGTCTTCTTCGGATCAACGGCATCCTCTTGACGTAGGTACCCAAAGCGAACACCGCGTGCATAACGCACATGCCCTCGATCCGGCTCCTCTTCACCGGCCAGAATGCGCAAGAGGGTTGTTTTGCCGGCCCCATTGCGCCCTACCAACCCCACCTTCTGACCCCAATCCAGGCGAAAGGTTACGCCGGTAAATAGGGTGTCGCCGCCATAGGATTTTTCCAGGTTTTCGACATGCACTAAGCTCATCTTGCGCCTTCTGCTTCGTCTACCGTTTTATGCTGACTTCTAGATGTTCTTACGATGCGAAGCGAAATCTATATACCAGATTTGGTAAACTACCGCGCCTAAAGGCGAGAGCCCCTCTCGCTTCGTTCGAGATGACATCGGCATTCGTTCTCTCCGCTATAGCGTTTGTCACCTCGAACGTGTAGCGGAGATGTCTGCCAACGCAATCGCACGCTTCGTGCATTCGGCCTTCAAGGCCCTTCCTCTCATTCGAGATGACATGGTTTCCGCGCGCACATTTCGATGAGGAACTAACGGCGATGGTAAGCTGTTTCCTTTTTATATAAGGGGATACAACCTGATTAAGCAAACCTTGGCCGGTCAGGCAACGGTGGCTATAAAGATTATCTAGGTTCCCTAAAATTTTCTGTTGAACAGAATCGCCTTGCACGTCGTCAAAGTATTAGGATATAATAATTTAACCGTTCAAGATTAAGATGGATGGGCCACAGCGCTTTTCATAACACACCTATGAAGGGAGAAAACACCTATGACACATCCGTTAACCGGTCTTGCTTCTTTCGGTAAAAAGACCCTCGCTTTCATTATTTTAAGTGCTGGTGGCCTGCTTCTTCAAGGTGCCTTGGCTGCAAAGGCAACTCCCGGCGTTCCCCCCGGAGCGTTCTTACTCTATCCTGCCAACAGCACCCGCGAACTCATTCAAGAAGTCGAACACGAATCAACTGTTGCCGATAGGTACAAACGCCATTTCGATATCGCAACAACGGGCGATGTAGAGCTTGCCCTCGCTCAACTTCATCTTACACGCCTTCCTGCCGACCGCGATCTTCCTGTATGGTATGTTCACATCATCAACGGAGCTGAAATCATGGGCTATAAACTGCGCCACGTTCCGGCAGGAACCCTGGTATTCGCCGATGGTAAAAACGCACCCGTCCTGATCGCCGAATGCGGCAACCCCATCGGAACCGTGTCTTTGCCACCGGCTAAGAGCGTGGCCCATAATCAGTTTGACTTAACGCCCTCCCTAACCACGCCCGTCTCACCGGTCACTCCACAGCCCTACACTCCCATCTCTACACCAACACGGATCGCCGATCTCGAAATTCCCGCTTCAGCGGACACCCTACCCTTGCGTCCTCCGGGTTTGCCGCAAGCCCATTTTTCCGGCATACCGTACACCGGTGCCCTAGCTCTCCCCTTTTTCTTTCACAGCGGTGGCTCTAACGGGGGTAACCTCCTTGGTGCGCTGCCGCCACAGTTCTCCAGTTCGGGCGGCTTCTCACCACATGGCATCGTGCCGGAAGGAGGTTGGCTCTCCTTCGTTGCCGGTATGGGGCTGCCTCTGGTGTTTATGAGAAAATACAAGAAACGAGGCTAGTACTATCGTATGCAAGGTCGAACCTCATGCTTCAGCAGTTGTTCTGCATGGGTCGCTCTTAGCTTGCTTTCCCTTTTTTCTTTTTCTGTGGCCTATGCCGACTCAGTACAAGAACAGTTCGATAGAGGGTTTCATCTCTACGAGTCTTGGGTGCAAAACCATCAATCAAATGATCTGGATCAGGCGCTTAAAGAGATGCAAGCTGCGCATCGTGAGGCCCCCAAAAGCCCTATCATTCTCCAATGGATAGGTTTCTTACAAATCGCACGCGGCGACTATACGGACGCGATAGACCCACTTCAACAAGCCATTCTCCTCGACCCTAAGCAAGGCCTTCCCTATGTGGATTTAGGGTTTGCTTACCATAAACTCGGTCTCTATCCGGACGCCGCCGAGGCTCTACAGCACGCCATTACGATCTATGGCTCTATGCCGAAGCCCGATGTGCGCGACCCTTACCTCTACCGCTGTTACTTCGATCTCGGCACCGTCTATTTCGACGCCGCCACAAAAGCTCAAAACAGTTCCCAGAAAACCGAGTTTTTGAAGAATGCCATCGCTGCCTACCAAAAGGCAGCAGCCTTACCTCCTAGTGCCTCTGTTACGGCGCCAACGGGCATTCCAAGCTTGCCCCCACAATCCCTCGACCGGCCGGCGCTCTATATCGCTCTTGCTTCTGCGGCACTGAACGCAGGAGATATCCAACTTGCTTCCGAGTCGGCGACGAAGGCCACGCAACTCGCACCCGACCGAGAGACCGCTTGGCGCCTTCTCGGCTTTATCTGGCTAAAAGCAGCCGATCAATCGAAAGATGCAAACGCGCTCTCTAATGCCCAAACCGCCTTCGAAAAGGCATTGTTGCTGAACCCAAAAGACTACGAGGTGCGCGAGGGTCTAGGACGCATCTACCTTGCTCAGAACCACTATAAAGAGGCCTATGAGGCGTTTCAACAGGCTGCTACCGACCGCCAAGCGGCAGGTCAACAGGCAGCTTTACCGCCAAATATGCTTTACAATAGTGCCGTCGCAGCCCAAAAAGTAGGAAAAATCGAAGAGGCCATTCAGCTCTTCCAAACCTATCTTAAGACCAACCCCCATGATGAGAGTGCCCTTGCCTGGCTCGGTGCGTGCTATCTTCAACAACATCAATACGATCAGGCAATCGAAACCCTCCGTCAAGCGCTCGACATCTCTCCGTCCGACACCACAGCACGTCTTAATCTCGCCAGCGCCCTCATCGCCCAAAAACAGTATGCATCGGCCACCAAAGAGTTGCAAGAGCTTGCCCGGCAAGAGCCTAACTCCCCCTTAGTCGCCTACCTGCTCGGCACCACCCTGGCCAATACCGGTGACTATGCAGCCGCTGCAGCCTCTTTGCAACGCTATGCTCAACTCGATCCTCAGGGCCAGGCCGTCCCTAACGGCGATGGATTTTGCGCCCTTGGCGACGCTCTGCAGCATCTCGGGCGTAATAGCGAAGCGATCGCCGCCTACCAGAAAGCCACGGAACTTGCTGCCTCTAACGCCGTGGCTTGGCACAACCTCGGCATTCTTACTCTGCAGGACGCCCTCCAGAAAAAGCTTCCCCTCTCCGCTCCGGAATGGCAAACAGCCCAAACGGCGCTCGATAACGCCGTCCAACTTCAGCCCAACGACTATGCTGCTATCGAGGCCCAGGCTACCCTACTTGCCCAAGAAGGCAACAATGTTGCAGCGGCAGAAAAACTCCAGACCGCCTTAAACCTCCATCCCGATTCGATCTCCGCCCTACTTCTACTCGCCAAAACCCAAACCCAGCTAGGGCACTACACAGAGGCCGATAGCGCCTATCGGCAAGCTCTCAACCGAGACCCACAGAATGTGGATATCGCTCTTCTCTATGCGCAAAACCTTTTGCATGAGCAAAAATACACCGAAGCGTCCCATGTGCTGGCGCCAATCTACACGGCCAATCCCTCCCACCTCCAATTAGCCCTGTTCTACGCACGCAGCCTTCAGCTTGATGGCCAAAAACAGGCGGCGATACAGGTTCTTCAGAAGGTGGTTACCCTTCCTCAACACGGACAGGAGATGGCCCTCGCCCTACGTATGTTAGGCTACCTGCTTGTTACCAGCGGAGACCGCAAGAATTGGCAGCGTGCTAAAGAGGTGTACCGGCGTGCCCTGGTGGAACAACCTAATAACGCCGAGGCCCTCAACGGACTTGGGCTTGCTGTTCTTAAACTCGGCCGGCCGAAGGAGGCGATTCCCTACTTTAAGAAGGCCATTTCCATAGACCCTTCCTATGTAGATGCCGTTAACAACATTGGGGTTGCACGCGAGCAACTTGGCGACATCCCCGGCGCGCTCGGCGCTTTTCGCCGCGCCCTCCAAATTGATCCGCAGAACCAGGTAGCCCAAGAGAACATTCAACGCTATCGAGGCTGGATCAAGGTGTTCGAGAAAGGCTCCTCTTCTTAACGGAGCCTCATTCTGTGTGACGCTCTGCCGCGGCTAAAAGCGAAGGTCCCTCTCGCTTTGCTTCGAGATGACATGGTTTCCGCGCGCACATTTCTGTGTAGTCTCTCTACCCACAAGGAGTAGGGCTTCCAAGTTCAGCGGGAACTTCTGACTGTCTCTCGTCTTAAGTTTCCCCTTTGGCGTTTAGGCTCTCTGCGCTTCCTGTGGCGAGTAGGCTCATTTCTGCAAGGTATTCGGGCCGATGCCAATGGAGCAGCGCATTTGGTCGCCGAGTTGGACCTTTATGGCGCGCTTTACCTGACGGGCTAAGGCCTCCTCCATCGGGCGCCCCTGCACCGTACGCCCGATCCCACAAACCATCTCGTCTATGCTAAGCACCTGAACCGACACGAAATAGGCTTGAAGCAGCTCACAGAGAGCACGATGATACT
>Ga0209061_1005548_pt1 | contig 10936 bp, 9 predicted proteins | sample Coa_R1_10_FD_187157 | JGI IMG/M metagenome (GOLD analysis project Ga0209061, IMG submission 187157) | Surface soil microbial communities from Centralia Pennsylvania, which are recovering from an underground coalmine fire - Coalmine... | ecosystem: Environmental > Terrestrial > Soil > Unclassified... | reverse complement strand
CCTGCTGGTCCTCCTGCAGGAACACAAGGGCTCCGACGACGTCGCGCTCCTGGCCGACGACCTTGAGCTCGAACTGGACGAGATCCTGCCGGCGCTCGAATTTGCCGAGGCCCTGGGGCTTCTCAAGGTGAGCGACGGTCGGGCGACCCTGACCGAGGTCGGCCGCCAGCTCCTGGCGGGATCGATCTCCGAACGCAAGGCGCTGATCCGCGACCTGCTCACCCGGACCACGCTGTTCCGCACCCTCCTCCGGGCGCTTCAGAACGCCCCCGACCACTGCCTGCCCGAGGAGGAGTACACGCAGCTCCTGGAGTTGACCCCGGCCCCTTCGGACGAAATGGTTCAGACGATCGTCAATTGGGGTCGGTACGCGGGCCTGTTCCGCTACGACTCCGAGCGGCGGGCGTTGGTCGCGATGGAACGGAGCCCAGCCTCCGGCGGCGGAAGGGAGAGGACCCACCCCCCAAGCCCCCCGGCACCCACGACGGCGGTTGGGGCCGACCGGCACCGATCGGTCGCCCCGTCGGTCGACCCGGCCTCCCGCACGGCCCCTTGGCCGGTCGGGGCGGCGGTTTCGCCGGAAAACCCTTAAGGGGCTCCACGGCTCCCGCGCCGTGCGGGCACGTAGATCAGCGGAAGATCGCTGCTTTCGCAAAGCAGAGGTCGGGGGTTCAAATCCCCCCGTGTCCATTCTGTCGGCTCACCGGGTCGGAGGATCAGCGGGGCGACCGTCGGCCCCGGTGGGCTCCGGCAGACCCTGGGGTCTCTGCGGAGGGCACACGCGGCCCATCCACCAGATCAGGAGCATTCCCACCAGCGCCGCAACGACCCCCAACGCGAAGATCGCCCGAAGCCCGTCGTAGAAGCTCGCGCGCGCGACGGTGTAGTAGAGCGCCCGGAGGGCCGGTGGAAGCAACGCCGCTCCCGCTCCGAAGGCTCCCGGAATGGTCTCAGCCACCAGCCGTAAGGTCAGGCCGGTCGCCGCGATGGGCCCCCCGGCAATCCGGCCCATGAATCCGTACGTGACCGCCGCTCCGAACAGCACCGCCCCGCCCGCCCAGCCAAAGGCCACGCTCAACGCCCGGAAGGTGGAGTTCATGGCCGAGGCGACGCCCGCCTCGCCCTCGGGGGCGGCCGCCAGGGCGGCCCGGCTGATCTCGGGCTGGTAGAGGCCGGCGCCCGCCCCGACCAGGGTGAGGCCGGGAAGATACGCCCACATGCCGGACCCCGCAGCGACCGCGTAGAGCAGGCTTCCCCCGACGGCGGTGAGGGCCATCCCCGATAGAAAAATCCGCGCCGACCCCCACCGGACCGCGGTGCGCCCGGCGAGGATAGAGGTCAGGACCGACGCTAGGGCGATCGGGAGGAGGGCGAGGCCCGAATCGAGAGGCGAAGCCCCGAGGTAGCGCTGGAAGTAGAGGGGAAGGTAGACGAAGAGCGACCAGTAGGTGAGGGCGATCACCACCGTTCCGAGGGTTCCCAGCTGGAACCCGCGCCGGCGGAAGAGGGTCAGATCGAACATCGGAGCGACCGCCGTCCGTTCCCGGAGGAGGAACCCCACCGCACACCCGGCGAACCCCGCCAGCAAGGCCACCACGACGGGCGAACCCCAGCCTTGGGAGGGGCCCTGCTCGGCGGCGACGAGGGCGGTGGCGGCCGCCCCGACAAAGAGGGCCGCCCCCGAAAGATCCCAGGCGGGTCGGGGCGGTCCCGTGGACTCGCCCACCCGAGCGAAGGTCAGGCCCACGACCGCGGCGGCGATCGGAACGTTGATGAAGAAGATCCAGGGCCAGCCGGCGATCGTCACGACCACGCCCCCGACGATCGGGCCGGCCGCGACACCGGCGCCGAGCACGGCGGCCCACAGGCCGAAGGCGGCGGGTCGGCGCGCCGGCAAAGTCTCGGCATTGAGGAGGGCGAGCCCGGCTCCGAAGGCAAAGGCCGACGCCACCCCCTCGGCGAGCCGGGCGAGGATCAGGGCATCGATCGTCGGCGCCAACCCACAGACGAGGGAGGTCAGTCCGAGGCCGGCCACTCCGAGTCCGAAGACCAGACGCCGCCCGAACCGGTCGCAGAGATAACCGGCAAGCAACAGGAGGGCGCCCTGCGCCACCACATAGACCACCAGCACCAGGTCCAGGCGGTAGAAGCTGGGCCGGAACTGCTGCTGGATGGCCGGCAGGGCCACGACGACGACCGTCGTGTCGAGCACCATCATGAACGTGGCCGCGGCCACGACCAGGAGGGCCTCCCGGGGCCGGGGCGGCCGGGACGGAAGAAGGAGGGCCGACGTCACCGGGGCCGGCCGGTCCGGCATCGCCTAGCGGCGGGGTCGCTCTGGGCGCCGACCCCGGCTCCGGGAATCGAAACCCCGGCCTCCCCTCCGGGGAGGCGAGCCCTCCCGGAACGACCGGGGCCGGTCGGCCGGAACCGCCGTGCGGTCCGGAGCCTTGTCGTAGTCGAAGTCGGGCAGTCGGCTGCGGGGGATCTCGATGCCCAGATGGGCTTCGATGCGGCGGAAGTCGCGTTCTTCCTCCGGCGCGACCAGGGTGTAGGCGTCCCCACGGCGGGTGGCCCTCGCCGTCCGACCGACCCGGTGGATGTAGGTCTCCGGGCCGTCGGGGAGGTCGAAGTTGACCACGTGAGAGACCCCCTCCACATCGATCCCTCGGGCGGCGATGTCGGTGGCGACGAGGATCCGGTGCCGCCCCTCCCGGAACCCGTCGAGCGCCCGCACCCGCTGGCTCTGGCTGCGGTTGCCGTGGATCACATCGACCGAGAAGTGGGCCGCGGAGAGTTTGCGGGCGATCCGGTCGGCCCGGTGCTTGGTCCGTGCGAAGACCAGCACGCTGGTCATGGTCTTGTCGGCCAGCAGGGCCTCGAGCAGGTCGCCCTTGCGGTGCGCCGGCACCGGAAGCGCCAGGTGGGTCACCCCGACGGCCGCCACGGTCGTGGCGGGGATGTGGACCATCTTCGGGTCCACGAGGATGTCGCGGGCGAGCTTGATCACATCCGGCGGCATCGTAGCCGAGAAAAAGAGGGTCTGGCGGCGGCGGGGCAGGGAGGAGAGCACCCTTCGGACGTCCGGAAGGAACCCCATGTCGAGCATCCGGTCGGCCTCGTCCAAGACCAGGACTTCGAGCCCGCCAAAGTTCACGTAGCCGCGGCTCATATGGTCGAGCAGGCGGCCGGGGGTTGCCACGATGATCTCGGCGCCTCCCCTCAGGGCCCGCTCCTGGTCGGCCATCCCGACCCCGCCGTAGACGACGGCGGAGCGCACGCCGGTGTGACGCCCCAGGACCCGCAGGAACTCCATCGCCTGAAGCGCCAGCTCGCGCGTGGGTGTGAGAACGAGGGCCCGGACCCGGCCCCGGGGCCCGGTCATCAATCGTTCCAGGATGGGCAGGAGGAAGGCGGCCGTCTTCCCGGTGCCCGTCTGGGCCGTTCCGATGATGTCCCGACCCCCGACGGCGGCCGGGATGGCTTCCTGCTGGATCTGGGTGGGCTCCCGGTAGCCGAGCTCCTCGACGCCGCGGCGGAGGTGCGGGTGGAGCGGCAGATCGTTGAACGAGGAGGGTCGGGCTTTGGCGGACGGGTTCGTCGGCTCGGAGTCTACCATGCAATTTCTCGATCGGGGAGGAACCAAAGGTGCCTGACCGGGGGGAGCAGGTCCCCCGGTTAAGGTTTGTGCGCCGGGCCCGAGGCTAGCGAACCCTGCATGGCCCCCCTCCGAGGCAGAGCTGAACGAGGCCGGTCCACGGTGGTCTCTCCCTCAACGATGGGGTCCCGGATCCGCCGCCAACGGACGTACCGGGCTCCCGGGTCGGGGCCGTCGAGCCGGGCCGCCAGATTCGCGCCGATCTCCGTGAGGATCAGGGCGATTCCCGCCGGCACTCCCCGATCGGCCCGTCGGAGCTCCCGGGCGATCCGGCCGGCACTGTCGACCGGGTGGCGGATCGCCCGGTACCCAAAGCTGCCGGGGGGGTGACCGAACAGCGCCCCGATCTGCCGGTGCCCCGCGTGGATGCGGCGTCGCTGGATCCAGAGATCCCGCCACCGTTCCGGGACGACGATCTCGACCTCGGCGGAAGGGGCGTAGGCCAGGGTCCCGCCGAGCCGACGCAGTTCGGCCGCCAGATAGGCCCCGTCGTTGACGATCCCGACGGGCAGCGTCGGCCGCCCTTCCGACCGGATCAACAGCAGCTCGTCGGAAAGGTGGGGCATCTCGTCGGCGCCCAAGAGTTCCCGGTGATAGAGATCATGGAACCTCCAGAGCAGGCGGACCGTCGCCGCGAGCAGGGTGCCGGGATCGGTCGGCCGGGGCACCGGCCGAGCCATGATCGCGAGGGGAGAATCGGGGAGGGTTTCGGCCCTCAACACCAGTTCGGCCACCGCGCCGGGACGGGCCCGGGCGTCACCGTTCAGGAGGATGAAGTAGTCGGTCCCGTCGTACTTGAGGATCTCGGCCAGGGCGGCCGACTTGCCGCGGCGCTGGGGCTCAATGAGGAGGCGCACCCTCGGGTCCGCGGCGGCACAGTACCGGGCGACGGAGAGGGTCGCGGGGTCGTCGGCCGGCACGGCGATCCGGAACTCCTTCCAGGTGACGCCTGGGGGCAGGGCCTGGCCTCGCAGCGAATCGAGCGACCAGCGGAGCCGCTCCCCTTCGCGGTAGGCCGCGATCCCGGCGACGAGCCGGAGCGGCCGGCCGGAGGCGGCGTCCGGGGTCACCGGCCCTCCGTGACCGACACTTCTCGGTACCGACGCTCGAGTTCATCGAACCGACGGCTCTGGTAGAAGAGGCGCCCGAGGCGGGTGATGGTCCGGAACTCCTGGGCGGACCGGCCCTCCCGGCGCAGCCGGTGGTTCCGCCGCAACCCCACCAACTGAAGGTACGGGGCGAGCAGGAAATACAGGACCACATTGGTGATCCGGGTCGGCCACGGCGCCGGCGGGGACGGAGGTTGGGGCGGGAAGCCGTCCCGGGCCCAGCGTCGATAGAGCCGGGGGGCCTCCAACGCCATCCACCGGCAGGAGCCCAGGAGCGCCCGGTAGAACTCCTCGCCCAGGACGACCCGAGCCATCAGGGCTTCCCGGGCGTACAGGAGCCCCCGCGCACGGTGGTACTCCTCGGCCAGCGTCCGATCGTCGGTGACGAAATTGAAGCACCAACGGGAAGGTTCGCCCGGTGTCCCGCGGCCGGATCGCCGTCGGACGGCGAAAAACGCCCGGGCCAGGAAGACCCAGACAGCGCCCCGGGCCGTGCAGACCAGGAGGTCGAGATCGTCGGAGACACCGGCCGATCCGTAGGCGACCGATCCGGTGACCGCGGCGCAGCGAACCTCCGGCCGTTGACCTTGGATCCAGGGAGAGAAGAACTCGATGGCCCGTCGGAGATACCCCTCCGGCCGGGCATCGGCGTCGGGGAGTTCGCTCGGGGGGACCCAGCTTGTCGGATAGGCCCGGCCGTTGGCGACCACCGTGGAGGGCAGGTTCCGACGGATCCACTCCCCGATCTCGCCTTCGGATCGGGGGGCGTCGTCGGGCAGGAGCTCCGTCAGGTCCCTCAGGGGAACTCCGCCGGAAGCGCCCTGGCCGAGCTCCACCGCCAGGCGGAGCCGACCCATCCATGACGGGGGTGACATCCGAGCATTCATTCTCTAAAACGGTCCGGAGATTCGATACGGCGGGTGGTATTTATCCGTCCGCAATCACCGGCGCGCCCCCCGAGCCGGGCCGGCTCCGCCGGCGGAATGTCATCAGGAGGTGGTCGCCCAGCCAACGGCCCGGTCCGTGGGTTCCGATCCAATGATCGAGCCGTTCCAGGCGAGCGAACCGGGGCGAGAAGATCTCGGCATAGCGCACCAGATCGGACGGCGGGAGCATCACCGGAACCCCCTCGATCCGTTCCAGCCGGAACGCCTCACCGAAGAGCCGGCTCATCTGGGGGGCGGAAAACGCCACGACATCGACGCAGAACCGCGACGAACCGACCCGAACCGGATCCCGCCAGCGCCCCGTGGCCCTCCCGAACCGGCCGGTGAGGGCATACGCGAGGATTTCGAACGCGCACCACCGGTTGTACACCCCGGCCAGGAAGGGGGCCCCTTCGGGGAGCAGCCGACCCAGGGCCGCGGCCACCGGAGCGAGATCCGGTTCGCAGTTGAGCGCCCCGTACGTGGAGAACCCTCCCGGGAAGGCTGCCGAGCCGTATTGGGGAACCAGGTCGCCGAGGTCACGCGCGCGAAGCCGGTGGACCCGAAGTCGATCCCGGGCGCCGATCTGCCGGGCCTTCTGCTGCACCACCTCGAGCATCCGGGCCGAGATATCGACCGCGACAACCTCATGCCCGGATCGGAGGAGTTCGAGGGTTTCCATCCCCGACCCGCAACCGATCTCGAGGATGGGCGACCGGCGCTCGAAGATCCGGTGGAGCTGGGCGAGCGAGCGGTCCCGAAGCAGCCGGTTCATGCGGTTGCCCAGGATGTGCCGATCGTAGTCGGCGGCGATCAGATCGAATTCGGACTCCAGCCAGCCGTAGTACCGGCCCTCGGGGTCGGCCGGGGGGCCCTCCCCGGCTGACGTCAGGGCCAGCACCCGGCCCGGACGGGCGAACCACCGCTGGACCTGGTGCTCCCCGTACTTTTCGCGGAACCGGTCCAGGATCTGGGCGATCTCCCCGGAATCGGTGACCAGACGGGGGATCGCCGAAGCCGCAGCGTCGGCGCGCCGGTAGTCGGCCCGTCCGGCCCTCAACACCTCGGTGGGCCACCCGGCCGCCCGATCGGTGGCGACCAGGTAGAGGACCGTTCCCTCCTCGACGAACGCGAGCGGAACCTCGCCGCCGGGGGTGATCAGGTACAGCACCTCAGGATCCGGCTTCCGGGAAGCGATCGTCGGAGGGAAACTCATCGCTCCGTCGACCGGCGCCTCGATTCGGTCCGCAGGGCGTCCACGATCGCCGGGATTTCGTAGTCGAGGTTTTCGACTACCTTGTCCCCGACGGGGCGGCGCTGGAAGATGAGGCCGCGGCGCGAGGCGAGCAGGAGATACGAACGCTCCTTCATGTCCACGCCGAAGCAGAGGCCATGGTTGCTCACGAGCCACTTGAGGAAGAGCCGTTCCGAGTAGAGCTTCACGGAGGGTCCTCCCGGCGCTAGGCCGCGCCACGATATCTACTCTCGGGAGGTACCGGCCCCGGGGGCGACGGCGGGCCCCGGCGAGTGCCGCGAGGACCGAACCGATGCGAGGGTGACGTGACCAACCTCCCGCCGGTGGACGTGGCCGTCCGGACCTTCAATTCGGGCCGCACCCTCGACTCGTGCCTTCGGGCGGCCCGGCGGTATCTCCCGATCCATCACCTCTGGGTCATCGACCGGAACAGCACCGATTCGACCCGGGCAATCGCCGAATCGTATGGCGCCGAGCTGCGGAGCGAAGAGACCGGCATCGGACGCGCGACCCGGATGGCGTTCGAACTCGCCGACACCCCCCATCTGCTCTTCCTGGACAGCGATGTCGAGCTGGTCCGTCCGGACTTCTATGCCCTGGCGCAGCGACGCCTCTCCGAACCCCGGGTCGGCGCCGTCGTGGGCAACGCATGCCACCATCCCTTCGCCTACGGCCTCCCCCTCGGCCTGACTCTGCTCCCGGCCGACTGGGGGCGGAGGGTGGTCGTCCCGGAGTTCGCCCAGGGCTCCGAGACCTACTACCTCCGCCGAGCCCTGGCCCGGGACCGTCGGAAAGTGGCCTACATCCCGGACGCGATGCTCCACCGTAGCCCATACCGGGGTCGGGACTGGCCGGAGTGGCAGGGCGCCCAGATCCGGGCCGCGGCCGGAGGGAGCCCGCGAGAACTGGCCTTCTCGCTCCTCGTCCCCTGGCTGATCCACGCCAACAGCCGCTCCGTCCGCAACCTGCTCTACTCCCCGGTCTTCGACCTCAAGCTGCTGCGCGGCTACCTGGCCCCGGCCCGGTGGAGGCTCCGGGACCGTCGTACGCTGCCCCCTACGGCGGGGACGGCCGAGAGGTGAGGGCCGCCGTGGACCCCGCCGGGCCGCCGACACCCGCCCGACGAACCGGGCTGCGGGTCATGGGTCGACCGACCGTGGTGGCCTGGCTGCTCCTCGGGCTCGCGATCCGGGAGGCGCTCTCCTTCTGGACCGGCCAGCAGTACGACTTCGAGGTCTGGATCCGCAACGCCTACTGGGTCGGCCCCGGGGTCACCCCGTACCAGGTCTTCCTGCCCGCGCCCCATCTGAGCTTCGCCTACCTCACGGTGGCCCTGCCGTCGGTGGGATTCCTCCCGCTCTGGACGATGATCCTCGTCGGAATCTACCACGTCTACCTCGCGCTTCCCTGGTCGAACCGATGGCTCCTCTACTTCCTGTTGAAGCAGCCCGAGGTCTGGGGGGACGTCCTGCTGGGCTACCTGCTCTACCGCTTCGTACGCCGGGAGTCGGGCCGCGAGGATCGGGCCCGGGGGATTCTCGCCTTCTGGATGCTCTTCCCCTACCCGATCATCATCGGCGCGATGTGGGGTCAGTTCGACTCCCTCGTCACGGCGTTCTGGATTGCCGCCCTCCTCGCGGAGACGGCCTGCGTCGGCGGGTCACTCCTCGGGACCTCGATCTTCCTCAAGTTCCTCCCCCTGATCGCCCTGCCGTACCACCTGGTGCGGGACCGAGTAAGGGGCGCGGTACTGGTCGGGTTCGCGGTGGCGCTCCCAATCCTCGGGACGGCCGCCTTCTTCCTGGCCTTTCACTGGAGCCTCCCCGGGTTCGAGGGACTGGTCAACGCGCAGGTGCACGGCAACTCCGGAGGGATGACCTACGCCTCCCTGCTCGAATCGGCTTTCCTCAGCCCCTACCTTGAGCCCACCCCCTTCTACACCGCGTTTTCCTACCTCTGGATCCCGGTCGTCCTTGGGGTCGGTCTCTGGGCCGCGCGCCGGTTCTCGGCCCGTAGCGCCGAAGCGACGGTTCAGGCGATGCTGCTGATCCTCATCGCCTACATGCTGACCCGGCAGGATGTCTACGAGCAGATCGTGATCTACCTGCTGGTCTTCCTCCTCCTCGACTGCATCCTCTGGCATCCGGAGCGCCGCCGATACCTGGCCTGGGTCACCGGCGTCGCGACCGCCTACCTGCTGGTCAACCAGGATCTCCTGCTGCAACTTCTCGGTCCCCTCACCCCGACCGCACTCCACCTGGCCAACTCGGCCAACGGGAGCCCGGTGCTCGGGCCCCTGAGGGCGGTGGGGTTGATCGTGCTCGGCCTCATCTTCACGGTGGTCCTCCTCTGGCTGGCGTGGGAGGTCGCCCTCTCCCCTCGGGGACGTCGGGGATGGACCCCCCGCACGCCGAAGGAGGGATCGGCCCGTCGCGGGCCGTCCCCGGGAAACTGACGCGATGCGGGTCCTTCTTGCCGCCCAGCGGTTTCCCCCGGCGATCGGCGGGGTCGATCGGCATGTGCAGGCGCTCGCGGAGCGGCTACCGGCCGAGGGCCTCGAGCCGGTCGTGGTCACGACCGACCTGAGGACTCCGCGGCCGTGGAGGCGGTTCACCCCGTCCGAGCTCCCGCCCGTGACCCCGTATCCGGTCTTCCGGGACCGACCGTTCTCCCTCCTCCCGCTGCCCAACGATCTCGGGATCGTCTCGCCGGGGATGCTGCTCCGCCTCCTGAAGGAGCCGGGCGCGTTGATCCATGCTCACGGGTTCGCCCAGTTTCCGACCTGGGCGGGGGCGCTCGCCGCCTCCCTCAGAAGGCTCCCGCTCGTCGTCACCCCCCACTCCGACCCGGGTCGGCCCCGATGGGGGCGGGCCAAGTTCGACGCCCTCGTCCGGAAGGGAACCCTCGCACCGGCGCGGCGGGTCATCGCGGAGACCGAGATGGAGCGGCGATTTCTCGTGCGGGTCGGGGTTCCCCCGGAGCGGCTCCGGGTGATTCCGGGCGGGATCGACCTCGCCACCTGCCCCCCCTCGAGCCCCCGGGAGCGAAGCCCCGCCGCGCCCCTCCGGATCCTGTTCGTCGGACGCGTCGACTTCGATCAGAAGGGGATCGACGTCCTCCTTGAGGCCGCCGGTCGCCTGGCCCGCCGGACCGACCTGGAGTGGCGGATCGTGGGGGAGATCTGGGTCCCGCCCGGGGCGCTCGCCGCCCGACGCGCCCAGCTTCCCCCCTCCGTCCACCTGACGATCACCGGGCGCCGTTCCGAACCGGAGCTCGACGCCGAGTATCGAAGCGCGGACATCCTCGTGGTGCCCTCCCGCTTTGAGCCGTTCGGCCTGGTCCTCCTCGAGGGAATGGCCCGGGGCCTACCGATCATCGCCAGCCGGGTCGGAGGGATGCCCGAGCTGGTCGGCGACAGCGGTGCGGCGCTCTGGGTCCCCCCGGGGGATCCCGGGGCTCTGGCCGAGGCGATCGAACGGCTGGCGGACGATCCGGCCCTCCGTCGGCGGCTGGGATCCGCCGGTCGGCCCCGGGCCGAAGCGTTCGACTGGGCCCGGCGGATTCCCGAGGTCGTTTCGGTCTACCGCGAAGCCCTGGCCGACGGCTGAGTACGGACGCCAACCGTAAGGCGAGGGGTGGGTTTCCCTCAGGGTGGCGCCCCGAAGTCGGTGGTATGGCCTGCTCGAGGCGACCGCGGTCGCCGGGGCCGTCGGAGCGGTCCTCGTCGGAGGGGTCGTCAGCGTGGGAGGGACCTCGGCCTCCACCTGTAGCGCCTACCCCGGCTGCCTCCTGACCCCCTCTGGATGGGTGGCCGGGATCCACGTGGTCGGGGCCGGCCTGCTGCTCCTGCTTGCCCTGGTTTCGCTGGTCCTGGCCCTAGCCGTGCGGGCCCGGGCGCCCCGGCTCCCGTTCTGGGCGGCCGCCGCTCTGCTGGTCCTGCTCGGCATGGCGACATTGGGGAGCTTGTTCGCGGCCGACGTCCTTCCCA
>Ga0209061_1005547_pt1 | contig 10936 bp, 11 predicted proteins | sample Coa_R1_10_FD_187157 | JGI IMG/M metagenome (GOLD analysis project Ga0209061, IMG submission 187157) | Surface soil microbial communities from Centralia Pennsylvania, which are recovering from an underground coalmine fire - Coalmine... | ecosystem: Environmental > Terrestrial > Soil >... | reverse complement strand
AGAAGCCGTGTGCGCATTTGCTTTGGGCTACGAAAAATGAAACTTTTCTTCTCGATCATGGACCTTCAAGATCCACCAACAGCGGTTTGGAGTGCAATGCAGTAATAAGGGGGCAACTGGGAACCGATGGCGATCTCTACCGAGAAGTTTCAGAAAGTCGAAATCATAGAACGCAAAGATTACAGCAGTGATCTGTGGTCGATCCGGGTGAAGACCGAAGAGAGATTTGTTTTTAAGCCCGGTCAGTATGCGACCTTGGGGCTTGAGCGTGGCTCGCGCTTGGTGCAGCGGGCGTATTCAATTGTTTCAAGTCCTTGCGAAGAAGACCTGGAATTCTTCTTTGAGCTTGTCCCTCAGGGTGAGTTGACTCCCGGGCTCTTTAACCTCAAGACAGGCGACACGTTGTGGATGCGGCGCCAGGCCCGAGGCCTTTTTACCTTGGATGATAAGAGCGGCCATAAAAAAATCTTCCTGTTGTGCACGGTAACTGGAGTTGCGCCCTACGTTAGCATGGTGCGTACGCTCGCTCGCGAGGAACGGGAAAATCATTCCGTCAGTTACGAAATCACGCTGATTCAGGCTGCCAGCCGTTCATGGGAGTTTGCGTATCGGGAGGAGCTTGAAGCGCTGGCGAAAGACTCGAACTGGCTTCGATATATCCCGTCCGTAAGCCGCCCCTGGGAGGATACAGAATGGAAAGGCGAAGTAGGGCGGGTCGAGGATATCGCCCGCAAATATCTGGATTCTCTCGGTCTGGAACCCACCGAGACGTTAGCCTACCTGTGTGGTCATCCGCAAATGATTGAAAACTGCAAAGGCATCCTCAAGAGACGGGGTTTCCCCAAAGAATCCATCCGCGAGGAAATTTACTGGATTCCCGCCAAAAAGTCGGGTGTGGAAGCCGCGGTGTAGTTGCTCGAATCTCCGCGAGCGTCAGATGGCCATGACAACCCGAAGTAAACTCCCGCCTGGCCCACCTGGGTATTTTCTGGTCGGAAGCTTTCCTTTCGGCACGCGTGATCCCTTAAAGCTCCTTACCCAATGGGCAAGGCAGTATGGCGACATTTTTTATTACCGCGCCTTCACGACGCGTGTTTATTTTCTGAACTCCCCGGACGCTGTCGAATCTGTTCTGGTCACAAACAGCCGCGATTTCATCAAGGGACGCGGCCTGCAGGTGAATAGAAGACTGTTTGGAAACGGGTTGCTGACGAGCGAGGGAAATTTCTGGCTGCGCCAGCGCCGATTGTGCCAGCCCGCCTTTCACCGGGATCGCCTTCGAGCGTTCAGCCCCGTCATGGTGACATACGCTGAAAGAATGCTGGAAAGCTGGCGTGACGGCGAAGTAAGGGATATTCAGGAAGATCTGATGCGGCTCACGCTCCGAATTGTCGCCAAGACATTGTTGGGAGTGGAGATGGGCGAACTGGTTCAAGAGGTCAGCCAATCCGTTCAGCCAATCATGCAATTCAATACCCGGGGAAGAATCTTGATGCCGCTCGTCCGTTATCTCCCCACGCCCTTGAATATCCGCTACCGACTGGCCGTGAGACGACTTGAGGAAATTGTGACGCGGATCATCCACAAGCGGCGAGCCGATGAAACGGCAGGAAACGATTTGCTCTCTGTTCTGCTTCAAGCGCGGGATGAAAAAGGTCGCGGCCTGACAGGCCGACAACTTCGAGACGAGGTCATGACCCTGCTGCTGGCCGGGCATGAGACCACCGCGCTGGCCCTTTGTTGGACGTTTTATTTATTGGCTTTGCACCCCGAAGTTGAAAATAGATTGCTTAAGGAAATCGATGAGGCTCTGGAAGGGCATCTGCCGGAGTTCGCGGATTTGGCGCAACTGAAGTATGCCGAAAGCGTGATCAGGGAATCGATGCGGTTATACCCTCCCGCCTATGCCATGGCCCGAGTTGCTTTGAAGGATTGTGAAATTGCGGGATATCGCGTGCCTCGCGGCGCAAGCGTTGTGATGAGCCAGTGGATTATGCACCGCGATCCGCGCTTCTTTGAGCGTCCTGAGGAGTTCAACCCGGGTCGATGGACCGAAGAGTTCGTGAAGCGACTGCCCAATTTCGCTTATTTCCCATTCGGCGGAGGGACGAGAGTTTGTATTGGGGCGTCCTTCGCAATGACGGAGGCGACGCTTTTGCTGACAACGATCCTGCAAAGATTCCGTTTGCGGTTATGTTCCGAAGAAAAGGTCAAGCCCGTAGCTGCGCTTACACTGCGGCCCCCACCGGGCGTCAAAATGAACCTTCAGCGGCGTGAGCAAGCCGCGCAGCATTTGTGGGCCGCGCAAGTCGCGCCGTAGCCTTTAATGTTTACGCATAAATACCACGTAGCTTCAAGCTGAAGGCGACCCGGTCGATGGCCAGCATATAAGCGGCAATGCGGTTATTGACGTTATGCTTTTCGCCGTAGCGGACAACGTCGTTGAAAGCTGCGATCTGGATGTGCTTCAGCTTGTCGTTCACATCGCTTTCGGTCCAGAAATAGCCCTGGCGGTCCTGCACCCATTCGAAGTAGGAAACGGTTACGCCGCCCGCATTGGCCAGAATGTCCGGGACCACGAAGACGCCACGGTCGAAGAGGATCTCATCCGCGGGCGGGGTCGTAGGGCTGTTGGCGCCTTCCACCAGAATTCGCGCTTTAATCCTGGAAGCGTTTCGGCTGTTGATGACGCTTTCAGTCGCGGCGGGCAGGAGCACGTCGCAATCCTGTTCAAGAATCTCAGCGCTATCGATCGGCTCGCCTCCGGCAAAGCCTTTCACCGTCTTGGCCTCATGGGCGTGCTCGAGCAGAGCGTGGATATCGATCCCGCGAGAATTGAAAACCCCGCCGTGAAGGTCTGCCACACCGATGATTTTGTATCCGGCTTCGTACATCAGGCGCGCAGCCTGTGATCCCACGTTCCCAAAGCCTTGAATAATCACGCGAGTGGATTCCCGCGAGCGGCCGAAGCGCTTCAGGGCCTGATCACAGACAATCATGCAGCCGCGGCCAGTCGCTTCGCGGCGCCCGCGCGAGCCACCCAGGTCCAGCGGCTTGCCGGTTACGCTGGCGGTGACGGTGTGGCGGACGTGCATGGAATAGGTGTCCATCATCCACGCCATGATCTGCTCGTCGGTGTTCATGTCCGGCGCGGGCACGTCGCGCTCGGGGCCGATATAGTCCAGGATTTCCGCCGTGTAACGGCGCGTGATGCGCTCCAGTTCCCCGCGCGAGAGTTTTTCCGGATCGCACACCACGCCGCCCTTTGCGCCCCCAAAAGGAATATTTACCACGGCGCACTTCCAGGTCATTTCCGCGGCCAGGCCGCGGATTTCATCCAGCGTGACCTGCGGACTGAAACGCACGCCGCCTTTGGAAGGCCCGCGCGCGATGCTGTGCTGAACGCGATATCCGTCAAAAACTTCCAAGGTGCCGTTATCCATTTCGACAGGAATATGAACAATAATTTCCCGGTTTGGACATCGCATGTATTTATAAAGACCATCATCCAGGTTCAGTTTTCTGGCCGCGACGTCAAAGCGCGCAGCCATGGATTCATAAACGCTCAGTTCTTTTTCGGTTTCAATCGCACTCATAAAGCCCCCTGTTATGAGACGTGTCTTCACGCGACCCAAGTATAGCATAGGGGTCAGGACTCAGGATTTTTGAGGGATCGGAGATGAAAATCTTCGGAAGATGGGCCGGAGCGATAAGTCAAGTGGCCTTTTGTTGTGAGGCGACGAGGGGGAACGTTAAACGGCCAGCCCGCGTAGACAACCTCGTCAGTTGCCTTTCGCAGGCTCACAAGGCGGATTTGCTGAGATTCGCCACAGTATGGCAGGTCATCCGGTTTGAATGCTTGCCTCAAAGGACGACATGGATGAAATCCAGGATTGCCTACCGCGAACGCTTCCGGCGTCTGGGTTGATGATCAAGGCGAATCTCTTCCATCTTATGGCTCAGCGTATTGCGGTGAATGCCGAGAGCCTGCGCGGCTTTGGACTTATTGCCATTATTCTTTTCCAGCACCTTTTTGATAAAGCGCTTTTGAAATTCACTCACCGCATCCTCATAGCGGATTCCATGCTCGATCATCTGATTGATAAGAGCGTCCAATTGGTCTTTCACGGCAAACTCCAGCGGTGCAAATCTTATGGAGCGGCAGGCTTGGTTTTAGCCCCGCTCTTGCCAGTGTCGATGATAGTCTGTCGGAACTTCTCAAATCCTGTACGAAAATCGTCGCGCAGGGTTTGCGGCATTATAAAAGCAATCGCTCGCGCCCCAGTCGAAATGTATGGCGCTAACTGGGATCTGCTCACGGCCTGACTTTTAATAGCGAAGGCCATTAACACCATCAGTACGATGGAATCGATGATGACGCCGCGAATGAGACCGAAGATTCCTCCCAGGAAGCGATCGAACCATTCCACCCCTGCCGTTTTGATTAGCAGCCGCGCAAGAAACGAAATCACGGCGCCTGCGACTAGAATGGCCACAAAGATGCTCAGGAACCCGGCCGCCATCGCCACCTCGCGTGATTTTGTGAGGTCCTGAAACCAGGCGGCCGCCCGGGGATATTCAAGAGCGGCAATAATAAGCGCCAGGATCACGCTGGCTAGCGAGATCAGTTCCCGAACAAACCCTCTCTGGATGGCTGGGATAATGGAAGCGACAAGAATAATTGCCAGTATCCAGTCGAGCCAATTCCATGCACCCATGACATGCTTTGAGAGAGTTACTTTTCCTTTCCGTCGCGCGGCGGAACACCAGGCGTTGTGTGATAGCGCTGTGAAAGTAAGCCCGCTGAACAAGCCGGTCTGCCTATTTCAGTAGAGATCGCGGCCTGAGAGCCTGCGAAGCGCCTCCCGATATTTTTCGGCTGTCTTCTTGACGATTTCCGGCGGCAGCGGTGGCGGAGGCGGCTTCTTATTCCAACGAATAGATTCCAGGTAGTCACGAACAAATTGCTTATCGAACGAGGGTTGTGGACCACCCGGCTGATAGCCCTCCTGAGGCCAGAAGCGCGATGAGTCCGGCGTTAAGACCTCATCGATGAGCATGATTTCGTTTTGATAAATTCCCCATTCGAACTTGGTGTCCGCGATGATAATGCCTTGCTTTGTGGCGTAGTTGCTCGCTCGAAGGTAAAGATCGACGCTCAGGTCACGTAGCTTCTTGGCATGCTCTTTTCCGATCCGCGAAGCCATTTCTTCCATTGAGATATTCTCATCGTGTCCCGATACAGCCTTTGTGGCGGGCGTAAATATAGGCTCTTCCAGTTTTGCGGATTCCACAAGCCCCATAGGCAGCCGAATGCCGCAGATTTCTCCCGTTGTCTTATAGTCCTTCCAGCCTGAACCTGCCAGGTAGCCGCGAACGACGCATTCAACCGGAAAAGGCTGGGCCTTGCGAACCAGCATCGAGCGCCCGGAAAGCTCCAGCGTATAAGGGTGCAGTTCCGAAGGGTAATCGCGCGTATTCGCCGTCAAGAAGTGGTTCCGGCAAACTTCCCAGAACATGGAGAACCAGAAACATGAGAGTTGCGTCAGAACACGCCCTTTATCCGGAATGCCGTCCGCCATGACCACGTCAAATGCGGACAGCCGGTCCGTGGCGACAATTAAAAGCTGGTCGTCGCTCAGTTCGTAAATATCCCGAACTTTGCCGCGGGAAAAAAGCTTGATTCCGGGCAATTCGGTTTTTAGTAATGGGCCGGAATGAGTTTGATGGACCACCACGAATTTCGAACCTTGCTCATTGTAGACTATCAATTCAGGTTGTCAATCGACAAAAAGTGGGCATCGCTGGAAAGATTTCATGCGCAGGACGACAGTGTTGATAACTGTCTACTCATCAAGGTTGTTGCGAACCTTGGTGACGCACTGCCCGAAAAGAAAATCATCGAGCGGTAAAAATACGCAAGGGTTTTAAGGCTTACAGGACATGAGCTTCTATTGCCTGACCGACATGCAATTTCTTCATCGTTTCGTCCCTCCGTTGCGGCGGATTGACTTATCCACAATGTCGATTAGGGCATTCAGCTTGTTCTCCATTTCCGACATCATTTCCTCATGCTTGGCAATGGCTTTTTCGTGGCGTCGGATGTTGCTGCGAAGTGAAACGCCGGTTGAGGCCAGCTTGGCCACCACGCGGTTCGTTTGTTTCAACACCCGCTGGGTTTCTGCAAGGTCGCGTTCCATGCGATCCATACGGCGATTGCTTCGGAGAAAACTTTCCTCAAACTTTGTCTGCTGTTGCAGGATGAATTCCATCGTTCGTTCGATATTCATGAGGTTCCTTCCTTTGGAACACTCAGTCTGGTCACCTATGCGGTTTTTCAAGAAGAGAACCCAAAATATTGCGCGAGCTGGACTGCGGACGGTGAGAGACTCTCCGTTATGCTTCACGGTTTCCATCGCAGAACAGGCTTGCGCGCTGCCGTGGCCTCATCCAGTCGGGTAACGCGAGTGGTGTGGGGCGCATGGGTTACAATCTGAGGATCTTCTTCCACTTCGCGGGCGATTGAAAGCATGGCGTCAATAAATGCGTCCAACTCCGCCTTGCTCGCGCTCTCGGTGGGTTCGATCATCATGGCGCCAGGAACGATCAGAGGGAACGAAACAGTATAAGGATGGAAACCATAGTCGATCAGTCGTTTGGCGATATCGCCGGTGCGAACGCCGCGCTGCGCCTGGCGGCGATCAGAAAAGACACATTCGTGCATTGCTGGCGCGTCATAAGCTAACTCGTAGGCGCTCCGCAACTTCGCCAACACATAGTTGGCGTTCAGGACAGCGTCTTCCGTAACCTGGTGTAATCCTTGGGGACCGTAAGCCAGGATATAGGCCAGAGCGCGCACGGCCATGCCGAAGTTCCCATAAAAGGCTCGCACTCGCCCAATGCTTTTAGGACGATCATAATTGAGGCGGCAGAAGCCCTCTGCGTCTTCTTCAATGATCGGTGCGGGGAGAAATGGCTCCAGGATTTTCTTGACTGCCACCGGCCCTGAACCGGGACCTCCACCGCCATGCGGCGTGGAAAAAGTCTTGTGGAGGTTCAGGTGCATCACATCGACGCCAAATTCTCCAGGCCGGGCGACTCCCACCAGCGCATTCATGTTGGCGCCATCCATGTAAACTAAGCCGCCCTTGGCGTGAACCTTTCGCGCAATTTCCTGGATCTGGTCTTCAAAGATGCCGAGCGTATTCGGGTTGGTCAGCATCAAGCCGGCCACTTCTCCCGTCATCGCCCGGTTTAATTCCTCAAGGTCTACACAGCCTCGATCATTCGACTTCAGGTTGCGCGCTTCATAACCCGCAATAGTGACGCTGGCCGGATTTGTGCCATGCGCGGAGTCAGGGACCAGAATATATCTGCGGTGCTCATTGCGATCCTTGTGGTAGGCTCGCATCATCAGCAGCCCTGTCAGTTCGCCCTGGGCTCCGGCAGCGGGTTGGAGCGAGATGGAGTCCATGCCTGTGATTTCAATCAGGCAGCGAGCTGCTTGCGCCAACACTTTAAGGCAGCCCTGCGCGAGTGATTCCGGCGTGTAGGGATGATCGGTTGCCAAGCCCTCCAAAGCGGCCACCGCCTCGTTGACGCGGGGATTGTATTTCATGGTGCAGGAGCCGAGAGGGTAGAGGCCGGTATCAATGCCGTAATTCCAGGTTGATAGCCGCGTGAAATGGCGAACAACTTCGAGTTCTGAGACTTCGGGAAATCCCTGGATTTCGGAGCGATAGAATTCCTCTCCCAGAATTTCCTTCGCTGAAACTGGGGGGACATCCAGCGCGGATAATTCCGCGCCAGTCTTCCCAGGCGACGATCTCTCGAAGATCAGCCCTTCATTGCGTGTCATGTGAGGCCGCGCCTCACGGATTCGATTTTTCATAACAGGCATTTGTCAGTAAGCAGGGTTACGGTCCGTCGCGACCGCCGGCTGCTCCGAACGTGTTCCCTTGAAAGACCAAGAAAGCAAACTCTGCGTTGCGGCTAATTTTTCTGTCCAGCCGGAGCAACCTGAAATTCCCCTTCCGTGACCTGCATTCGGGAGTGTGCGGCAAACCGGCGATAGACTTCTGCCATCCTATCGATGTCAGCTTTGCGCACCACTTCCGTTACGCAGAGGAGAAGGTGATTCTTCAGTTCGGGATAAAACCTTTTCAGTTCCAGTCCGCCGATGATTTTTTCTTCGCGCAAGGCCTCGAGCAATGCTCCGGCACTCCCAGGCGTTTTCACCACAAACTCGTTGAAATAAGGCGCAGTAAACGGAATTTCGACGCCGGCGACAGAGGCCAGAGCTTCAGCGGCGTAATGAGTCTTGGCGAGATTGTGCTCGGCGAGCCTCTTTAATCCTTGCTTTCCAAGCAGGCAAAGATAAATGGTCGCCGCAAGCGCGCAAAGTGACTGGCTGGTGCAGATGTTGGAGGTCGCCTTTTCGCGGCGGATAAATTGTTCGCGCGTTACCAGCGTCAGCACAAACCCGCGACGTCCCTGACTATCGACCGTCTGCCCCACCAACCGTCCCGGCATTTGACGCACCAACTTTTCACGCGTCGCCAGGAAACCGGCGAAGGGCCCGCCAAAAGCCACCGGCACGCCAAACGACTGAGCTTCGCCGCATACAATATCGGCCTCGGAGGGCTCCTTAACAAGGGCTAAGGATAAGGGTTCGGGAACTGCCACAATCAGCAAAGCTCCGCACTTTCGCGTCATCGCGGCGATCTCGCTCACGCGCTCGATGCTGCCGAAGAAGTTTGGAGACTGAATGACCAGCGCCGCTGTCTCAAGATCCAAAGCGGATTCAAGTTGCGCCAGGTCGATTTGTCCGGAAGTCGCGTAAGGAACTTCCACCTGCTTGACGCCCAGATTCTGCAAATACGTTCTGACCACTTCCCGATATTCCGGATGGAGAGTGCGCGCCAGCACAACGCGCTCGCGCCGGGTGACTCGCATGGCCATGAGCACGGCTTCATTTGTAGCTGTTGAGCCGTCGTAGAGCGAGGCATTCGCCACTTCCATTCCTGTCAGTTGCGTGATCAGAGTTTGAAATTCAAAGAGGGCTTGTAAAGTGCCCTGTGCAAGCTCGGCCTGGTAGGGCGTGTAAGCGGTCAGAAATTCGCCCCGGGAAAGGAGCACATCAATGACCACAGGCCTGTAGTGCTGATAGACGCCTGCGCCTAGCAGCGAAACGTACTCACGGCTGCTTTCCTTGGCCGCCTCGCGGAAAAATTCGAGGATTTCCTGTTCCGAAAACGGTCCGGGAACCTGGAGCGGGCGCTTCAGCCGAAGCTCCTCCGGAATCTGATTAAATAACTCTTCGATGGACTTCAGCCCGATTTCATTCAGCATTTGCGCCCGATCACTCGGGGAGTTGGGAAGGTAACGCATCAGTGCGTGGCGCCTCCCTTGAGATAGGCCTCGTACTCCTCCGCCGACATCAGGCGATCCGTCTCGCTGCGATCCTTAAGCTCGAGTTGGATCAGCCAGCCTTCGCCATGAGGGTCGGAATTCACGAGTTCGGGAGCGTTCTGAATCTTTGGATTCACCGCGATCACTTCGCCCGTCACCGGCGAATAAATGTCCGCCACGGCTTTCACCGATTCCACCGTGCCAAAGGACTCTTTGGCCGTCAGGTGGGCGCCGACCTGGGGCAGCTCGACAAATACAATATCACCCAGTTCCTTTTGCGCGTGGTCGGTAATGCCGACGGACGCTGTGTTTCCATCGACGCGGATCCACTCATGGTCCTGTGTATATAAAAATTCTTCGGGGTACATGAATGACCTCTTTTTTACAAATCAAACTGCTTCGAGTTTGATTCAATTGTTAATTTTAGGGTTTCTCGGCCGTTTATAGAACGGGAGCGCTACTTGCTGGGCGCGCACTCTTTTCCCGCGAATCTCAATTTCGAGATTTCGGCCGGGCTCAGCATCCTGGGGGGGGATATAGGCGAGGCCGATATTCTTTTTCAGATAGGGCGCATAGGAGCCGCTGGTGACGCGCCCCTGGCCCTTACTTTCAGTCAAGACGGAATAGCCATCGCGCGCAATGCCGCGCTCCACCATCTCAAACCCCACCAGCTTCTTCCGCAGTCCCTGCCGCTTCTCTTCCACCAATGCTTCCCGCCCGATGAAGGGGCCTTTTTCAAAGTTGCAAATCCATCCCAGGTTCGCCTCAAGCAGCGTGGTCTCAGCGTCTAATTCATGCCCATAAAGCGGATAGGCGGCTTCCAGGCGCAAGGTGTTGCGCGCTCCAAGGCCGGCAGGAATCAGGCTCTCCCCGCGCCCGGCATCCAGCAACGTTTTCCAGACTTTTTCCGATTCCGAAGGAGGAAAATAAAACTCAAATCCGTCTTCGCCGGTATAGCCGGTGCGCGCCAGCAATCCTTTTACCCCGCAACAGTTCGCGGGGCAGCACCAGTAATATTTCAACTCCGCGAGTTTGGCGTCCGTCACTTTGTTGAGTATCGCTGCCGAAGCCGGCCCCTGAAGGGCTAATTGTGAATATTCCGCCGAAACATTTCGCACCTGAATTTCCGAGGCGTCATAGGGATTATGACTGCGGATGTATTCAAAATCCTTGTCGGTATTGGCCGCGTTCACGCAAATGAAAAAGTGATCCTCCCCCAGGCGATGGATGACGCAATCATCCACCGCGCTTCCTTGCGGGTACATCAAGGCCGAATATTGAGCCTGATAAATCCTGAGCCGTGAAACATCATTGGAGGTTAGATGCTGAAGCAACGCGAGCGCTCGTGGGCCTCGAACCTCAATCTCGCCCATATGGCTCACATCGAAAAGCCCGGCGCGAGTCCGCACGGCCAAGTGTTCTTCGATGATGCCTGAGTACTCGACGGGCATCTCCCAGCCGCCGAACTCCACTATGCGCGCGCCCGCCTCGCGATGGGCCGCATAGAGCGCTGTGCGCTTGAACG
>Ga0209061_1005545_pt1 | contig 10940 bp, 8 predicted proteins | sample Coa_R1_10_FD_187157 | JGI IMG/M metagenome (GOLD analysis project Ga0209061, IMG submission 187157) | Surface soil microbial communities from Centralia Pennsylvania, which are recovering from an underground coalmine fire - Coalmine... | ecosystem: Environmental > Terrestrial > Soil > Unclassified... | reverse complement strand
CGAGTTCGTCGCGCTGCGCGACCCCGCTGGGTACCCTGTCATGGGCGACCGGATCACCTCCAGCCGCGGCCTGGACATCGCGGCCCGGGACTACGACGGCAACTTCACCGAGTTCCAGGTGCGGCACTCCACCGCGCTGCACTCGGTGCTCGGCGGCGGCCGGACCTACCTGGTCGGGCCGATGGCCAGGTACAGCCTGAACTCCGGGCTGCTGCCGGAGGCGGCGGCGTCCGCCGCCCGTGCCGCCGGGCTCGGCGCCAGCTGCGCCAACCCGTTCCGCAGCATCATCGTCCGCGCCGTCGAGCTGGTCTACGCGTGCGAGGAGGCGCTGCGGCTCATCGAGGGTTACCAGCCGCCGGACCCGCCGTCCGTCGACGTGCCGCCTGTTGCCGCTGCCGGGTACGGCTGCACCGAGGCGCCGCGCGGGCTGCTGTACCACCGGTACCGGATCACCGCGGACGGCACGGTCGCCGACGCGAAGATCGTCCCGCCGACCTCGCAGAACCAGCGGGTCATCGAGGAGGACCTGCGCGAGTTCGCCGGCCCGCGGCTGGGCCTGCCGCACGACCGGCTCACCTGGCAGTGCGAGCAGGCCGTGCGTAACTACGACCCGTGCATCTCGTGCTCGGCCCACTTCCTGGACCTGCGGGTGGTGCGGGCATGAGGCCGGGGATCCCGTACGGCGGCGGCTGAGCACCCTGCCGGGGGATCGCGGTGCCGCCCATACAATGAGAAGCGGATCGCATGCGCAGCCGACGCCTCCGGGAGGGGCAATGCCCGCGGGCAGTGAGAAGGCCGCCAGGCTCGCCGTGCTCATCGACGCGGACAACGCGCAGTCCGCGATCGTGGACGCGCTGCTGGCCGAGGTCGCCAAGTATGGCACCGCGCACGTCAGGCGCGCCTACGGCGACTGGACCAGCACCAGGCTGAAGGGCTGGAAAGATCAGCTGCTCGCCCAGTCGATCCAGCCGGTGCAGCAGTTCGCCTACACCACCGGCAAGAACGCCACCGACGCGGCGATGGTCATCGACGCGATGGACCTGCTGTACTCCGGGCGGTTCGACGGGTTCTGCCTGGTGTCCAGCGACAGCGACTTCACCCGCCTGGCCGCGCGCATCCGCGAGTCCGGGCTGACCGTGTACGGGTTCGGCGAGCGGAAGACGCCCAAGCCGTTCGTTGCCGCGTGCGACAAGTTCGTCTACGTCGAGAACCTCGGCTACGCCGAGGACCGCGCCGCCCCCGCCAGCGAGGCGCTGCGGCCGGTACCGCGGGCCACCTCGGCGCAGCTGAAGCAGGACACCGCCCTGGTCAGCCGGCTCCGCAACGCCGTGGAGGCGGCCTCCGACGACGACGGGTGGGCCGCGCTGGGATCGGTGGGCCAGATCATCACCAACCAGAGCCCGGATTTCGACTCCCGCAGCTACGGCTACGCCAAGCTCAGCGACCTGATGGCGGCGACCACGCTGTTCGACCTGGAGCGCCGCAGCCCGGGCGACGGCAAGCCGGAGGTCATCTACGCGCGCGACAAGCGCCGCCGCCCGGCCGGGAAGACCAGGGCCGCCGCGGCGGCCCGGCAAGCAGGCACCACCCCGGCCTGACCCCGCCCGTCGGCGATCGTGGGTGCAAACTGCGGGTGCGGTGCGTGAGCGTGCCCGGCTGAGGTCGGCGGCTGGTGATCGGCATGCCTGCTGAGATCGGGACGGCCATGTGCCGCAGCGCCTCCGGGCCGGAGCGCAGTCGGCGGGAGCGGACCAGGCGGGACTTCCTGTCCGCACCGGGTGACCAAAGCCTCTGCCCGCCCGGGCCGGGCAGGGGCAGCCTGACGATCATGAGGGAGCCTACAGAGTCACGGTCCCCGGCGATAGCGGCGCTCGAGGAGCGGGTGCGCCGGCTTGAGGCGTGGGTGGCGGCGCTCGCGGAGGCGGCCGAGGTGCTGGCGCACGGGCTCGAGGTCGGCCCGCTGGAAGGGCCGACACACCGCTCGGCGGAGCAGGCGGCCCGGCAGGCCCGCGAGCTGCTGCTGTCGGCCAGGCCGGGACGACTGGGGGACTAGGAGCCTGCTGAAAAAGGTCCGCAGGTCAAGGCGTTTTGCCGGCTTGGCGTTCGGGGACCTGGGATGATTTTCTCATGCAGGGTACCGAGCGGGCAGACCGGCAGCTTCTGGACGCGGCGGCGCTGGCCGGGCACCTGGTCCCGGAAGGCAGCATGTTCGCGTTCCTGGCCGCGCACCGGGCCGAGATCTTCCCCGATGAGGACTATGCGGACCTGTTCGCCCCGCCGGGGGTGGGCCGGCCGTCGATCCCGGCCACGCAGATGGCCGCGGTGCTGACCTTGCAGGCGCTGCACGATTACTCCGACCGGGAGGCTGCCGAGTCGGCCCGGTTTGACGTGCGGTGGAAGGTGGCGATCGGCGCGTCGCTGGATGATGCGGGGTTTGATCCGTCGTCGCTGGTGTACTGGCGGCGGCGCCTGGCCAGGTCAGGACGCCCGCACCGGGTCAACGACGCGGTGCGCAAGGTCATCGGGGAGACGGGGATCCTCAAGGGCCGGCGCCGCCGGGCGGTGGATTCCACGATCCTGGATGATGCGGTGGCCACCCAGGACACGGTGACGCAGCTGATCTCGGCTATCCGGCGGGTGGGGCGGGAAGTGCCTGGTGCCAAGGAGAAGATCGCGGCGGCATGCACCGGCCACGATTACAGCAAGCCGGGCAAGCCGGAGATCGACTGGGACGACCCGCAGGCGAAGGACGCGCTGGTATCGGCGCTGGTGAACGACGCCAACGCGGTTGTGGAGGCGTTCAAGGACGCGGAGCTGGGTGACCCGGCGGCCTCGGCGCTGGCGCTTTTGGCGCTGGTCGCCGGGCAGGACGTCGAGCCCGCCGAGGGCAACGACGGCACTGACGGGCGGTGGCGGATCGCGCGGAAGGTCGCAGAAGACCGGGTGATCTCTGTCGTGGACCCCGATGCCCGCCACACCCGCAAGTCGCGGCAGGCCCGCCGGGACGGCTACCGGGCGCATGTGGCCACCGAGCCGGGGACCGGGATCATCACCGATGAGAAGCTGACGAAAGCCTCCGGCGAGGAGAACTCCGACCCGGCGGTCGCGGAGGAGTTCCTGGCCGCCGAGACCGCCGGTGACAGCGCCGGCGCGGCCCCCGGCGCCGGCGGCAGCGGCAGTGACCACGGCAGCAGCGCTGCCAGCGGCGGTGACGGTGACCGGCTGGCCTGGTACGGCGATTCGGCCTATGGCACCGGGGAGCTGCGGGATGCGATCGGCAAGGCCGGGCACCGGGCGGTGATCAAGCCCAAGCCGCTGCGCCCCGCCGTCGAGGGCGGGTTCACCGCCGGTGACTTCACCGTCGATGAGCAGGCCGGCACCCTCACCTGCCCGGCCGGCGTCACCCGCCTGATCCCCCCGGGCCGCCATGTCGTCTTCGGGGCGGCCTGCCGCGCCTGCCCGCTGCGCTCCCGGTGCACCACATCCAAGTCCGGGCGGGCGGTCAGCCTGCACCCCCGCGATCACCTGCTGCGCGCCGCCCGCGCCGCATGGGCTTCCGGCAGCGGGCTGCGCGAGGACTACGCCAGGCACCGGCCCAACGTGGAGCGTGCCATCGCCCAGGTGGCCACCTGGCGGGGCCGCCGCCTCAAGCTCCGCTACCGCGGGGTGGCCAGCAACCACGCCTGGCTCAAGCCCCGCACCGCCGCCCTCAACCTACGCACCCTGATCGGCAACGGCCTGGCCCGCCACGGCGGCGCCTGGGTGCTGGCCACCTGACCAGCCCGGCCGGGAGGGCCCGGAGAAAGGGAACGGGCCAGTCCGCCCGGACACCGCGGGACCGGCACCAGCAGCCCGGCGGGTAGTTCCCCGGCGCCGCCAGGCTGACCGGAACGAGCCGCCGCTACGCCCCACGGGCAATCAGCAGAATCGGCCCAATTCAGCAGGCTCCTAGCGGCTGCGCAGCGCGGCGGCCGCGGCGGGGCGGGCCGGGCTGGGCGGCGACGCGCGGCCGCTGGCCCGGATCGTCCGCCGGGCCAGCGCGAGCGCGGCGGCCGTGGCCACGGCCAGCGCGACGGCGAGGATCTCGGCGATCGCGGCGGGCCCGAGGCCGGCGGCGATGCCCGAGCCGATGCCGCTGGCCTGGCCCTGCATGTTGATCAGCCGCGGCGCGACCGCCAGGCCGGCCGCGGTCCCGGCGGCCACGCCGGCCGCGGTGAGGATGGCGGTGCTGACCACGAGCGTGGCCACCACCTGTGCCGGCGTCAGCCCCATGGCCGCGAGCACGCCGAGCTCGTGCAGGTGGTCCCGCACCCCGACAGCGGTCGCGGTCAGCAGGCTGGACAGGCCGATGACCGCCAGGACCGCCACGGAAACCACGATCACCAGCCGCATGACGCCGAGCCCGCCGGCCGGGTTGGCGGCCTCCTGGACGTCCAGCCGGCCGGCCGAGGCCGCCAGCAGCCTGGCGCGGGCGGCCGCCGCGGACACCCCCGGCCTGAGCACCAGGCTGTAGAACTGCGGCTGGACGGCGCCGAGCGGCCCCGCCAGCGCGTCCAGCCCGAAGTCCACCACGTCACCGTTGTTGTCCGGCTCGATCGTGCGGCCGACGATGTGCAGGACCACCGGCACCCCGTCGATCGTCGGCGAGATCCACGCGCCGACGCCGATGTGCATCAGGTCGAGGAAGCCCTGGCCGGCGACCGCCTCGTCGGCCGCGCGGAACATGCGCCCCTGCACCACGTGGAACGGGTAGGGGCGGCCCGAGTACCCCATCGCCCGGGCGGTGAACGTGCCGTTGTCGCCGGGGAGCAGGGTGTCGAACTGGGCGCCGGGGTACGCGGCGGCGATGTCGCGGTCATGGCCGAGGACGGCGAGCATGCCCTGGTAGTCCAGGCCGCCCTGGCTCACGGTGAGGGCGGCGGCCAGGCCGATCCTGCCCGGCTGCCTGGCGAAGGAGTCGATGGTCGACCAGCAGGTGAGCGCGATGATGATCATCACCGTCGGGATGGCCAGGCCCAGCACGGTCAGCGCCGCCGGCAGCCGCCGGGTCAGCGAGTCCCTGGCGCCGAGCACGAGCGCGGCCGGCAGGCGGACGAGCAGGCCGACCCGGGCAAGCGCCGAGAGGTGCCCGCGCGGCGGGCTGGGCTGGACCGCGGCGACCGGCGAGGTCATGCCCGCCCGCCAGGCGGGGATGACGGTGGCGACCGCGACGGTGAGCACGGTGCCGGCGCCGATCAGCGCCACCCAGGGACCGGGAAGCGGCGCCGGGCTGACCGGCGTGCCGTCCGGCGGCCGCAGGAACACGGTGACGATCCGCGCCGCGGCCAGCCCCAGCCCGGCCCCGGCCGTCCCCAGCGCCGCCTGCTCGGCCAGCAGCATGCGCACCACCTGGCCCGGGGTGAAGCCCAGCGCCTTGAGCATGGCGATGTCCTGACGCTGCACCAGGACGCGGCCGGCGGTGACGTTCGCGATGGCGCACGGCGCGGCCACCAGGGCGATGACGCCGAAGACCGCCAGCAGCAGGCCCAGCAGCCGGTCGTTGCTCGCCATCGAGTCCTTCACCTGCTGCCAGGTGGTGTAGCGCTCGACCGCCGAGTTCTCGTCCGGCCCGTTGTAGGAGTTCCAGATGGCCTGCACGGCCTGACCGGCGGCGACCGCGGAACGGTCGGCGAGCCGCAGGCCGACAACCTCCTGGGTCTCGCTCGGGTCCGGCTCCACCCTGGCCAGCAGCCCGTGCTGCACCCAGATGAGGCCGGGCGTCCACTGCGGGTAGAAGCCCTGGTCGGCGGTGTCGGCGATGCCGATCACGCGCATCGGGACCGTGGTGCCGTCGATGCCGTCGACGACGATCCGCGTCCCCACGCCGAGGTGGGTGGCCGCGGCGAACGACGCCTCGACGACCGCCCCGTCCTGCTGCGAGGACCGCAGCCAGGTTCCCGCCACCACCAGCGGCGCGGACATCGGCGGCGGCACCGGCGTCATGGCCCGCAGTTCCACCGGCGATTTCACCGCGCCCTGTTCCAGCGTCGCCGCGGCCGCCTGGTACGGCGGGGCCATCGCCTCGACCCCCGGGACCGAGCCCAGCTTGCCGGTGTCGGTCCCGGCCCGCAGGTAGACGAGCACGTCCGCGCCGTGCGTGCGCGCGAAAAGCTGCTGCCACGGGTTGACGGCGCCTTCGAGCAGCATGGCGGCGAGGACCAGCGCCGTTACCACCCCGGCGACCACGCCGACCGTGAGCAGGGCCTGCCCGCGGCGGCCGCGCAGGTCCGCGCGCGCCCACCGCAGCGTGCCCCGCACCGGCCCTCAGCCTCTCAGCTCCATGACGCCGCGGATGCCGTTCCCGCCGCGCGGGACGGGCACCACCGGCGCGTCGTCGGCCACCATGCCGTCGAACAGGTTGACCACCCTGTCGGCCAGGCTCGCGACGCGGGCGTCGTGGGTGACCATCAGGATCGCCTGGCCCCGCTCGTGTTCCCGGCACAGCAGCCTGAGCACGTCGCGCGTGTTGCGGCTGTCCAGGTTGCCGGTCGGCTCGTCGGCGAGCAGCAGGCTCGGCTGGTTGGCCATCGCCCGCGCCAGGGCGACGCGCTGCTGCTCGCCGCCGGAAAGCCGCGCGGGCGCCCAGGCCGCCTTGTCCGCGACGCCCAGCTCGGCCAGCAGTTCCTCCCGGCGCGCCCTGGCCTGCCGGCCGGTGGCCCCCGCCAGCAGCGCGGGCAGCTCCACGTTGTCGGCGACGGTCATGGTGGACAGCAGGTTGAAGAACTGGAAGACGAACCCGATGTGGCGGCGGCGCAGGATCGCCCATTCGGCGCTGGACAGGCCGTCGACGCGCCGCCCCTGCAGCCAGATCTCCCCGCTGGTGGCGGGCTCCAGGCCGCCGAGCATGTGCAGCAGGGTGGACTTGCCGGAGCCCGAGGGGCCCATGATGGCGACGAACTCGCCCGCGGCCAGCTCGAGGTCGACCCCGCGGATCGCCTGCACCGTGACCCCGCCGGCCTGGTAGGTCTTCACCAGCCCGGCGGTCCTCAGCAGGGCCGGGGACCGCGGCGTGCCGCTCACAGCAGTTCCTCCTGGCATCGCTGCAGCCAGTCCAGGTCCGCCTGCAGGTGCAGCACGGCGCCCTCGATCAGCAGCCGGGCGGCCACCTCCGCCGGGTCGGTCTCCGAGTGCAGCTCGGCCAGGGCGCGCATCATGCCGAGGTAGTGCCTGCGCTGCTTGTTCATCAGCTCCATCCGGTCGGCCAGCCCGGCCATCGGCGCCAGGATCAGCTTGACGAAGAAGTCGTCACGGACCCTGGGCCCGTCGCTCGGCGCGTCGACCCAGGCGCGCAGCGCCTCGCGGCCCCGCGGCGTCAGCTCGTAGACCCGCTTGTTCGGCCGCCTGTCCTGCTCGACGTCCTGGCTGCTGACCAGCCCGTCGTGTTCGAGCCGCTTCAGCGTCACGTAGATCTGCCCGATGTTCGGCGACGGGTAGGCCGCGCCGAAGGTCTGCTCCAGCGCGAGCTTCAGCTCGTATCCGTGAGCTGGTTCCTTGGCGAGAAGCGCCAGCAGCGGCTGCCGCACGGTCCCGGTCACCTCCATGCCCTCCGCGGGCTACCCGCTAGCGTAAACCTGTGCATAACGGCTGGGTAAGCCCCTCGCCCGCCCGGGAGCGGGGACGGCGCCGGCGGCGGCAGCCGTCCGTGATCCGGCGGCCCGCGCGGCCCCGGGAAACATCTCTCACTCGTTATGCAACGCTGTTGACATATACATAACGGCCGTGCATAACATGCATGCACGAATTTCGCCGGTCCGCTGGGAGGCCCGCATGAGGCGTGCGATATCCGGTATCGCGGTCGCCGCGGGGCTGGCGCTGGCGGCGGGGTGCGCATCGGCGGGCGGGCCGGCGCCGCCCACCGACGGGATCGGCCCGATCACCTTCGCCATCGGGCAGGACGACATCGGCTGGCTGCACGGCGTGATCGCCGGCTGGAACGAGCGCCATCCCGGCCAGCAGGTCACCCTGCTCCGGCTGCCCGAGGCAGCCAACGACCAGCTTGCCCAGCTCGTCGCGGACCTGCAGGCCAAGAGCGACCTGTACGACGTGATCGACATGGACGTCGTCTGGACCGCCGAGTTCGCCTCCAACGGCTGGATCATGCCGCTGCCGGCCAGCAGGTTCCCCGAGCTGAAGGACTTCCTCAGGCCGGCCGTCGCCACCGCCATGTACCAGGGCCGGCTGTACGCGATACCGGACTACAGCAACGCGGACCTGCTGTACTACCGCGCGGACGTGCTGGCCAGGGCGGGCAGGCAGCCGCCGCGGACCTGGGCGCAGCTGCGGCAGCTTGCCGAGACCGTGGCCCCGCGGTACGGGCTGCTGGGGTACGCGGGCACCTTCGCCGACTACGAGGGCCTCACCGTCAACTTCGCCGAGGCCGTGCAGTCGGCGGGCGGGTCGATCCTCTCCGACCAGGGCACCAAGGTCACCGTCGACTCGCCGCAGGCACTGGCCGGGCTGGAGTTCCTGGTGAACGGGTTCCGCCAGGGCTGGATACCCAAGGTCGCGCTCACCTACGAGGAGACCTCGGCGCAGCAGGCGTTCGCCTCGGGCAGGTTCCTGTTCCTCAACGACTGGCCGGACGCCTACGCGGCGCTGCAGAAGCCGGGCCCCGGCAACAGGGTGTACGGGAAGTTCGGGGTCGCCGCGCTGCCCGGCTCCAGTTCCCTCGGCGGGGCCAACCTGGCGATCAGCGCGTTCTCCCAGCACCCGCAGACCGCGCTGAACTTTATCAAGTACCTGACCGACCTGCCGAACCAGCGGCAGATGCTGCAGCGGGGATCGTTCCCGCCGGTCTGGACCCAGCTGTACGCCGACAAGGCCCTGGTCGCCAGGTACCGGTACCTGCCCGTGCTCAAGCAGGCGATCGAGCAGGCCCAGCCGCGTCCCGCGATCACCAACTACGACCAGGCCAGCCTCGCCATCTCCAGCGCGGTGTACCAGGCGCTGACCGGCCAGAGGCAGCCCCGGCAGGCCCTTGCCGAGATGGCGGGACAGCTCGCCCAGATCATCAGGGACGGCTGACGTCGCGCGGGCCGCCGCGGGAGCGGCGCGGCGGGCGGGCCGCACCGGGGCCGGCCAGCGCCGCGGGCGCGCAGACCAGAAAGGAGTCGGACAGGTGTTCCCGGTCGGGATCCGAGGCGGCCCGGTGCGGCCCGGCCACGGCCCGCGGCAAGGTCACGGGACGGTATCGCATGACCTTCGGTCGGGTAACAGGGTGTTGACCTGCGCGATGACGCCTGACAATGCTGGAATCGGTTCCAGATGGAACCGCATCCACGGCAGGGCTGCCCGGGGCGAGGTGATGGCCAGCACCAGGAGGGTCCGCATCGCGGACGTCGCGGCACGGGCGGGCGTCGGCGTCGGCACCGTCTCCCGCGTCCTCAACGGCAGCCCGCATGTCCGCGAGAGCACGCGCAGGCGGGTGCTCGAGGCCATGGAACAGACCAGGTACCGGCCCAGCCGCCTGGCGGCCGCCCTGTCCCGCGGCGCGCCCGCCAGCGTCGCGATCGTCGTGCCCTTCCTCACCCGGCCCTCGGTGGTGGCCCGGCTGGCCGGGGTCATCGAGGTGCTCGACGCGGAAGGCTACGACACCATCGTGTGCAACGTGGAGACGCCGGCCCAGCGGGACCGCCAGGTCCGCATGCTCGCGGAGGGCCACCGGGCCGCGGGGGCCGTGGTGATCTCGCTGCGCCTGTCCGCCGCCCAGCTCGCCGAGCTTGCCGACGCCGGCGTGCGCGTGGTGCTGGTCGACGCGGCGCTCCGCGGCGTGCCGCACACGGTCGTGGACGACGTGCACGGCGGCATGATGGCGACCGGTCACCTCCTCGGCCTGGGCCATCGCCGCATCGCCTTCATCGGCGATACCCCCGACGGGGGCTTGCGGTTCTCCTCCACGTCGGACCGGCTGCGCGGTTACCGCCGCGCGCTGGCCGCGGCAGGCATCACGGCCGAGCCGGCGCTCATCCGCCGCGGGCCGCACGGGTCCGCGGCCGCCGCCGCGATGGCGCTGCGCCTGTTCCGCCTGCCGCGCCCGCCGACCGCGATCTTCGCCGCGTCCGACACCCAGGCCATGGGCGTGCTGTCCGCGGCCGAGGCCGCCGGCCTGCCGGTGCCGGCCGGCCTGTCGGTGATCGGCTTCGACGACATCGAGATGGCGGCGCAGCTCGGGCTGTCCACCGTGCGGCAGCCGCTGCGGGACAGCGGAGCCCGCGGAGCCGCCCGCCTGTGCGCGCTGCTGCGCGGCGGGGCGGTCCGCCCGCTGCGCGAGGTCCTCCCGCTCCAGCTCGTCGCCAGGCGCAGCACCGCCGCGCCCGCTTTCCCCGGTCCGGGCGCGCCGCGCCCGGACGGCCCGCAATCCGGATCCCGCATGCACGCGGTGCGGGTTTCCTGACCAACAGTCCGAGACAGACCAGAGAAGGGAAGGGCACCATGAAAGTGCCTGCCATGCGCGGCAGATCCCGGTTCGCGGCGCTCGCCGCGGCCGGCGTGGCCTCCGTGCTCGCGATCGGCGCGTGCAGCAGCTCGTCCAGCAGCTCGCCGGGCACTGCCACCGCGCCGGCCGCGACCGGCTCCGCCACCAGCGGCACCATCACCTGGTGGGCGAGCCCGATCACCACCACCAGCCCCGATCCTCGCGTGGTGCTGATCGATGCCTTCGAGAAGGCCTACCCGAAGATCCACGTCAACCTGCAGTCCGCGCCGACCGACACCGACACCAACCGGGCCAGCCTGATCACCACGATCTCCGGCGGCGCGTCGTCCCCGGATGTCTACATGGGCGACGTGATCTGGCCGGCGCAGTTCGGGCACGCCGGGCTAGCGGTGCCGCTGTCGAAGTACTTCCCGAGCAGCTACTGGAACAGCTTCGCGCCGGGCCTGGTCCAGGGCGCCACCTACAA
>Ga0209061_1005543_pt1 | contig 10940 bp, 10 predicted proteins | sample Coa_R1_10_FD_187157 | JGI IMG/M metagenome (GOLD analysis project Ga0209061, IMG submission 187157) | Surface soil microbial communities from Centralia Pennsylvania, which are recovering from an underground coalmine fire - Coalmine... | ecosystem: Environmental > Terrestrial > Soil >... | reverse complement strand
GCAGGCAAGCGGCGCCGCGGCGGCGGTGCAGACAAACCCATCGAGCAGCACCGGCACGCCGAGATGCCGCGCGGCCAGGGTGGCGCCGAGGATTGCAGCGAGCTCCCGCCCGCCGAGCCGCATCGCCGCGGCGAGGGGATCAAGCGGAGCCGCAGCATGGCAGGAAAGGGCTTGGCGAACCACGGCAAGTTTGCGGGCAAGCCCGGCATCGTCGACGCCGGTGCCGCGCCCGACCCAGCGCTCCGCCGCGCCGCCGAAGAGCGCCGCGCACAACGCGGCCGCAACCGTGGTGTTGCCGATGCCCATTTCGCCCAAGGCCAAGAGATCCATCCCCGGCGCGACGGCTGCCATGCCCGCGGCCACGGCCGCGCAAAATTCCGCCCCGCTCATGGCCGGGGCGCGCGTGATATCGGCCGTGGGGGTTTCCAGCGCCAACGGCAGCACGGAAAGCCGCGCCCCGGCCAGCTGCGCCAGTTGGTTGATGGCCGCCCCGCCCGCGGCGAAATTCGCCGTCATCTGCCCGGTGACCGCGGCGGGGTAGGGGGAGACGCCGTGCGCCGTCACCCCGTGATTGCCGGCGAAGACCAAAATCTCCACCCGTTCGAGCTGCGGGCGCGCGCGGCCTTGCCAACGCGCGAGCCAGAGCGCGAGTTCTTCCAGCCGCCCGAGGCTGCCCGGCGGTTTGGTGAGCCGGCTTTGCCGCGCCTCTGCGGCCTGCTCGGCGGCGGGATCGCCCTCCGGCAGGTCTTGGCAAAGCGCGCGCAAAGCTTCCAGCGAGGCTGGGGGAGAAAGCACCGGGTTTTGCATGAAATTTTTATCCGTCAAGGCTTTGCGGTTTTCTCAAGGATTTTCCTCAAGGGCAATGGCGTGAAAGAAGCTGCCGCTGACGCGCCCGCGCCTGCCCCCCGCCAGGCCGAGATCCGCGCCCGCGGCGTCGGCGAGCGCAGCCAGCTTCGGGTCGGAGCCTTTTTCGGTTATTGTGGCGTAGTGGAATTCATGCCCGCGCAGCACCGTGCCCTGGCGGCCGAGGGCGCAATCGGCCAAGAGCCGCGCGCGGCGATAGCCGAGGCTGAGGCGGCGTTCGGCGAAGCTTGTGGCATGCCCGAGCAGGCCCAGCATCGCGTGGCGGACGCCTTGGGCATCTTCCAGCCCTTGCCCGAGCACCATGTAGCCGCCGCATTCGCCGTGGACGGGCCGGGTTTCGGCAAAGCGCAGCATGCCCGCGCGGAAGCGGCGGGCGGCCGCAAGCTGGGCCGCATGCAGTTCCGGATAGCCGCCGCCGAGCCAGCAGGCATCGCAAAAATCGGGCGGGGCTTCATCGGCCAGCGGCGAGAAGGGGTAGATTTCCGCCCCGGCCTCTCGCCAGAAGGCAAGCATATGCGGGTAGACGAAGCCGAAAGCGGCATCGGCGGCCAGCGCGATGCGTTGGCCGGGCGGAGGCAGCGCGGCGGCGCGCGAAGGGGGGGCGGGGATTGGTGATCCCGGCGCCGTCTCTGCCGTTGCGGCCAGAACGGCGTCGAGGTTGAGATAGGTCTCCGCCGCTTGCGCAAACGCGGCAAGCCGGGCGGGCCAATCGGTCTGTTCCGCGGCTTGTACGAGGCCGAGATGGCGTTCCGGCAAAGCGAGTTCGGGCAGGCGGGGCAGGGCGCCGAGCAGGGGGATGCCGATGGCGGCGAGGCTGTCTGCAATCATTTGCCGGTGTTTGGTGCTGCCGACCCGGTTCAGAACCACCCCGGCCAGGCGCAGCTCCGGGCGATATCGGGCAAAGCCGAGCGCGACGGCGGCGGCGGATTGCGCCTGCCCGCGCACGTCCAGCACCAAGAGCACGGGCAGGCCGAAGGCGGCGGCGAGCGCGGCGGCCGAGCCGGCGGGCGGGCCGGCGGCGGGGGCAAGCGGGGCGCCGTCGAACAGCCCCATGGCGGCTTCCACCACCAGAAACTCCGCCCCGCGCGCGGCCTTCTCGAGGAGTGCGGCGAGCAAGGCGGGCGGCATGGCCCAGGGGTCGAGGTTGAAGGAAACATGCCCGCTGGCGGCGTGATGAAAGCCCGGGTCGATATAATCCGGCCCGGTTTTGGCGGCCCGCACGGCCATGCCGCGGGCGCGCAAGGCCGCAAGCAGGGCTAAGACAAGCGTGGTTTTGCCCGCCCCCGAGGCCGGTGCCGCGACCATTATCGCCGGCGGGGTGCGGCGCGCGGGGCTGTTATTCGATTTTTCCTTCAATCGTTCGCCCATCCGGAAGGGTGAGGGTGATGCTGCGCGGGGCGGCGGTTTGGGCGGTCACGGCCATAGCGAGGCTCAGCACCCAGCCCAGGAACGTCCAGCCGAAGATGAGGTTGATGATGAAATTGAGGCCTTTTGTGACGGTGTTGCGATGATAGGCGATGATCGCGGGCGCCAAATAGATTGCCAGCGCGAGGTAGGCGATAAGCCCGAAGACGAGGGCGGAATGATCACCGGGGCCGAGGGAGCCGGCTCTGGCGAGGAAATAGACGCCGATCCCTGCGATGACGGCGATGATGTGCGGGATGTTGTGGGGCCGGTGCCGCTTGGATGGCGAAGGCATGCGCGTGTGTTAGGAAGGCCGGCCGCGCCGGGCCGGCGGCGGCAACAAGGCCGGCATGATCGGCAGGGCAAGCCTCTTCCGCATGCCTTGCCCTGCGGCGCGTGTTCTCGCCTGGCGCATCCCGATCGTCTCCTCGGCGCAACTCTAACAAGGCGAGATGCTTCGGACAACGCCAAAGCACTAAAGCAGAGCGGCGAAGGCGGGCGGTCAGCCCAGTGCGCCCACTTCGTGCATGACCGCCGTGCCGATCTCCCGCACGTCCCAGCCGCGCACCACCACACCGCCCCCCAGCAGCGGCCCCGCCATTGGCAGGCTTATGAGACCACGGCCGATAACAGCAACCGGCGCAGTCTATCTTGATGCTCCATCACCGAAATCCCAGCCGGGGCGCATGCAATGCCAGCCCCGTGCAGGGCACCGGCAATGCTTCTACCTGGCCCTTGGAGACCTCGGTTACGAACAACGTCATCCCGTCGAGCGAGAAGGCACAGTTGGTAGGCTGCGTCCCGTCCAGCATCAGACGCTCCGCGACCTGACCGTCGCGATCAAGCACGGTGACATTGCTTTGGTTGTAAACGGTGCAATAGAGCCGTCCGTCGGCGCCGAACTTCATGCCATCCGGCCCGCGAAACACCGGTCGGTCATCCGGCTGCAGCACATTGCCGAAGAGCTCGCGCTTCGGCGCTCCGGTGCTGAACACGTTGTAACGATAGACCTCGCCGGTGAACGAGGCATTTGCATAGAGGTAATTGTCGGCGTCGAAGGCAATGCCGTTGGTAAAGCGGATGCCGCTGTCAATTCGCCGCACAATGCGGCCGGATTTGGGATCGAGTTCATACACGCGCCCATCCCAGGGTAAATCCATGAAATTCTTGACAAAATTCTGCCCGCTGATGAATTCGCCGGCGATCATGCCGGAATCGGTCATGTAGAGATGGCCGTCAGGACCGAATGCGAGATCGTTGGGGAACAGGAAGCGGTCACGCTCGTCGCCCTCAATGCGCATGATCTCGCGTCCCTCAGGATCGATGCAGATCACTGCGCGCAGGATTGCCTCGGCGATCCAAATGTTGCCGTCGCCGTCGAGGGCAAGGCCGTTCGGTCGCCCTCCGGTCTTGTAGACGACACGTCTGCGACCTTGCGGATCGAGATGGGTCACGCAACTGGTATCGGCCGACATCTCGGTGACATACATTGCGCCGTTCGGCAGGCTGATCGGACCTTCCGGCGCGCCAAGTCCCTTGGCGAATATGTTGGCTGGCATGTTTCCTGTCCCACAGAGATATGTTGGGCGAAACGGGCGCCGGCGAAGATTTCCCGGCGCCCGCAATTAGGATTCAGATTCAATAGGCCCCGGCGGAAGGAGGATAGACACGCTTGATCTTTGCCTGAGTTTCCGGGCTATCGATCGTGTCCCTGGTGACCAGCGGTTCCGGCAACGGCAGTTCCTTGATCGTGGGCTTGCCGGTCAGCGCGTTGTAAACCTGCTGCGTTGCCTCGATGCCCTGGCCCACGGCCTCCTGCAGAAACAGACCCTGGATCTTGCCATCGCGCAGCAGTTTGATCGTTGTGGGGCTACCATCGGCGGTCGCAACCGCGATCTTGCCGATTAGGCCGCGCGTTTCAAGGGCCTTGGCCGCTCCCGTTCCCGCTTCGTCATACATGCCGTAGATCGCTTTGATGTCCGGATGCGCCGTCAGCAGATCGTTGGCCTGCTGTACCGCCTCGTTTACCGTCAGGCCGTGCGTTTGCAAGATCTGCACCAAGTCGCAGCCACCGGCCTTGAATGCTTCCTCTGCGCCCTTGAGATATTTTTGTGCGTTCTCGCGGTCGAGCGGCAACGAGAGCATGCCGACTTTGTTGCCGCCGCGCTTTTTTGCCTCGTCGCAGACGAACTTACCCTCGGCCCGGCCGGTCTCGTAATTGTTGGCGGTGACAGAAGAGGTAAAATCCGTCTCTCCGGGCGCCGGGCCAATGCCGGTGAACGCCACCGGAATGTTATGCTGCTTTAAGAAGCGCAAAAGCGGCGGTGTGCTGGTGGAGCTGACGGGGCCGATCACCACCGCGTTCACGCCTCTCGTCACTGCCGTGCGCGCATTGTTCATCTGCGTGCTCGGCGAATTTTCCGATGTCATCTCGATATATTTCATGCCAAGCTTCTCGGCCTGGGTCTTGACCCCGTAGGCTACCCATTGCCAGTAGGAAATATCGAGCGAAGGGGCGATATAAACAACGGTAAAGTCCTGCGTTTGCGCTGCGCTAGCGGCACGACCGAAGCTGAAAACAGCGGCCAACGCGACAGCAAGAAGGTGGATTTTTCGTAACATCGTCGTTTCCTTCATGGTTGTTAGCGGATTGTTTTTTGACGGGATATCATCGTCGCGTCTTGCCGACGCGATCGATCAGCACGGCCACCAGGATCACCATCCCGGTCACCGACCCTTGCCAGAAGCTATTGATGCCGATGAGATTCACGCCATTCTGAATGACAGTGATCATCAACGCGCCCAGCACTGCACCGATTGCCGAACCGGTGCCACCGGCAAGACTTGCACCTCCGATCACCACGGCCGCGATCGCCTGCAACATCAGGCTCGATCCTGCTGTCGCCTCGGCATTGCTGATATAAGACAAGCTCAGCACCGAGGCGAAGGAGGCCAGCAGGCTGCACACCACATAGGCCGAGAGACGTGAGCCGCGCACCGGAATACCAAGCAGGCGCGCCGCTTCGTTGCTGCTGCCAATCGCATACAGCCAGCGCCCAGCTACGATCTTGCGCAGCACGAACTCCACCGCAACCGTCAGTACAATGCAAAACAATGCAAAATTCGGTATGCCTGGCACTATGGTGCCGGAGTTGAGGAGGTAGTAATTCGCATCAGGCACCGGCATGGAGTGGCCGTTGGTAACAATGAAGGCAAGGCTGCCGGCAGAGGCATAGGTGATCAAAGTCACTACAAAAGGCGCAAGCGCGGCGAAAGTTACCAGCCCGCCGTTCATCAGACCGACAAGCAGCCCCACGCCAAGTCCGCAGAACGTGCTGGCAGTGCCGCTAAGCCCGTGTGCCATCGCCAGTGCCGTGACCATGCCGGTTAGCGAGAATACCGATCCGACCGAGAGATCGATGCCGCCGGTGATCACGACCAGCAACTGGCCGATGGCCATGATTACCAACGGTGCGGCCGCCTGAATCACATCGGCGAAATTACCCCAGGTCAGCGCCTGCGGCACGAGCAGACCGACCACACTTTCAATAAGCACAATGGCGACTGCGATTGCCGCTTCGGTACGATATGTTGCCAATAGCCGCGGACGGAGACGGCCCGCAGCAATGGTGCTGTCATCAGCCGATGTTGCTGCCTCTGATGGGCGCTTTGCCGCCGTGGTCATGCCGCCATTCCCGTCGCGTGTGCTAAGCGCGTTTCGTCCAGCGCATCGCCGCTGAGGATTTCAGAGGGCGTGCCGTCAGGATCGAACGCGAGTACAGCGTGGCAAAGTTCTACCAATTCGGCGTACTCGGTAGACCACCACACAACGCCGACACCGCGTTCCGCCATCATTCGTACCAGCGTATAGAGGTCGCGCTTGGTGCCGATATCGACGCCACGCGTCGGTTCCTCAAGAACCAGCAGGCGCGGCACAACCGCGAGCCAGCGCGCGATCAGCAGTTTTTGCTGGGTTCCGCCCGATAGCGTTGCCGGTAACGCCCATAGCGAAGGCGCTTTGATGCGCAGTGTGCGTAACAGACCTTCTCCATCTTGGGCCTCGCGACGCGTCACCAGTATGCGGCGCTGATAAATGCGGGCCGCGGCGAGCATGTTATCTATGATCGGCAACGTCGCAAGCAGGCCCTTGCCGGCGCGGTCGCCGGAGACGAAGCCGATCCCTTGCCGCACCGCCTGACGCGGGCTGCGCAAAACGAGCGGCTGCCCGCCGCGCATGATTTGCCACGCGTTGTCCCGATCTGCTCCGATGAGAGCGCCGATCAGCGCCGAGGGGCCGGACGGCGTGCCGGCCAATCCGATGATCTGGCCGGGCGGGATCTTCAGCACGATGTTGCCGCGTTTGGCCTCGAACACGTCACCCGGCACCGACGGCGCAACCGCCACCGTTGACTTGCGAGCTGCCGCGTGCAGCGCTGTCGCCTGCCCCATCGTGGTGACGATATCGGCATCGCTGAGTTCCGCGAGGTTTGCACGGCTGACAGCGCTTACGCCATCGCGCAAGATGGTGCAGACCGAGGCGATTTCGCGGATTTCCCGCATCCGGTGCGAGACGAATACCACCGAGATTCCGCGCTCTTCAATCAACCGCCGCAGCAGCGCGAACAGTCGTTCGGTTTCCATTGCGGTAAGGTTCGAGGTGGGCTCGTCAAGCAGCAACAATTGTGCACCGGCGCTCAACGCACGGGCAATTTCCACCAACTGCCGCTCGTGCAGTGTCAATTCGGCGACACGGCGATGCAGCGCCCGACGCGCGAAGGCTGCATCGATCGGCACCAACGCCGCTTCCGCTGCGCGTATCGCATCACGAGAGCTAAACAGACTGGCGCCGCGGGCCAAATGCGGCAGGTGGATATTCTCCGCTACTGTCAAGTCGGGCAGGAGCGCTGTTTCTTGATGCACGACGGCTACGCCGCGCGCGAGCGCTGCGGCGCCTTCATGCGAGCTGATATCCATGCCGTTATAGCGCACTTCGCCCGCATCGAGCGGCACACTGCCGGTGACGATTTTCAGCAACGTTGACTTGCCGGCCCCGTTGCCGCCGAGCAACGCATGAATCTCAGCCGGCGCCACGGCAAAGTTCGCCCCGCAAAGCACGCGCGTTGCCCCGTAACTCTTGTAGACTTCATGCGCCTCCAGAAGATAGGGGCGATCTGCCATAGCGGTTAAAGCCAAGCCTTGAGTTGCGCCGCCATGGCCTGGGTAGAAATGCCATAACGGTCATGCAACGTTGGCAACGCACCGGCATCAAGAAAGGCATCCGGCAAGCCGATCTGGCGGAAGGGCGGCGCAACGCGCGCACGCAACAGCAGCGCTGCCACCGCTTCGCCGAGGCCGCCGATTACGGTGTGGTTCTCAGCCACCACGACCAAACGGCCAGGACGTGCCGCTTGGTCTAGGATCGTCTGCTCGTCCAGGGGTTTGATCGTCGGCGTGTGTAAGACCGCGACTTCGATACGATCAGCGCGCAGTTTTTCCGCGACCTCCAACGCGCGCATCGTCATGATACCGGAAGAAATGACCAGGATATCGGTCCCCTCGCGCAGCAACTTCGCGCGGCCCAGTTCGAAGCGATAGTCGTATTCGTCAAGCACCAGCGGCACCTGCCCACGCAAAAGGCGCATGTAGACCGGCCCTTGATGCGCAGCGATCGCCGGAACCGCCTGCTCGATGTCCAGCGCGTCACAGGGATCGACAATGACGAGGTTCGGCATGCCGCGGAAGATGGCAAGATCCTCGGTTGCCTGATGACTTGGGCCATAACCGCTGGTCAGGCCGGGCAGGGCACAGCAGATCTTGACGTTGAGATTTTCCTCGGCGATCGCAAGGCAGATGAAATCATAGGCACGTCTCGACGCAAACACCGCGTAGGTGGTTGCAAACGGCATGAAACCCTCTCTGGCGAAACCCGCTGACGCGGCCATCAACAGCTGCTCCGCCATACCCATCTGATAAAAGCGATCGGGGAAGGCCTCTGCAAAAATATGGAGGTCGGTGTATTTGCTGAGGTCTGCTGTCAGTCCGACAATGTCTTGGCGCGTCTTGGCGAGGGCGACCAGCGCATGACCGAACGGCGCTGATTTGGTGCGCTGCCCCTCCGCCGCCAGCGAGGCTATCATGGCCGAGGTGGTCAGCCTGGGCTTGTTGCTGCTCATGCCGGCATCTCCGCATCCAGATGAGCCAACGCCAACTGCCATTCGTGCTTCTCTACGCGGATGAAATGCGTCTTATCCCGCTGTTCGAGAAACTTCACTCCGCGCCCTATCAGCGTATCGCAGATAATCACGCGCGGTTGTGGCGCCTGCCAGTTGCGCGCGGCATCGAACGCGGCAACCAGCTGGGGGATGTCGTTTCCGTTGACGCGCTGCACGTGCCAGCCGAAGGCTTGCCACTTTTCGGCGAGGGGCTCGAAGTTCAGCATCTTCGTGGATGGTCCGTCTGCCTGCTGGTTGTTGACGTCAACAACAGCGATGAGGTTGGAGAGCTGCCAGTGCGCACCCGAAAGGGCCGCTTCCCAGGTCGCGCCCTCGTTCAGTTCGCCATCTGAAAGCAGATTGAAAACAAACGCATCGGATTGCTTTCGGCGAAGGCCGAGACACATGCCGATCGCGATGGCAAGCCCCTGGCCCAGCGAACCGCCGCTAATCTCCATCCCCGGCGTGTAGGACGCCATGCCGGACATGGGCAGCCGGCTGTCATCGGTACCATAGGTTTCCAGTTCCGTTTCCGGAATGACACCGGCCTCGATCAGGGCGGCATAGAGCGCGATAGCGTAGTGTCCGATGGAGAGCAGGAAACGATCGCGCCCCTCCCATGTCGGATCCTCGGGGCGGTAGCGCAGCGCATGGAAATACACAACGGCAAGCACGTCGGCGATACCCAGTGCCTGGCCGACATATCCTTGCCCTTGCACTTCGCCCATGCGGATCGCATGGCGCCGGATACGCCATGCACGCTGGGCCAGCGAAACGTTCGAAAGAGTCTGCGATGTCACAGCAGTTTTCCTCACCCGTGTATCAGCATGCCGCCGTTCACATCGATTACGGCGCCGGTGATGTAGGCCGAGAGGTCGGATGCCAAGAACAGATAGGCGCCGGCCACATCGCGTGCGTCGCCGAGCCGGTTGAGCGGGATACTTTTGAGAATCTCAGAACGCATCTCATCGGTCATCTTGCCGCCGGTGATGTCGGTCTGGATCAGGCCGGGGGTGACGCAGTTCACCCGGATCCCATCCGGCCCGAGTTCACGCGCCATGGCCTTGGCCAAGCCGAGAACGCCGGCCTTCGCCGCGGAATAATGCGGGCCGCCGAAAATGCCGCCGCCGCGCTGGGCGGAAACCGAGGACATACACACGATTGAACCACGCCGGCGTGCGCGCATATGCGGCACGAACGCCTGGCTGAGATACAGGACACCACGCAGATTGACATCGAGCACTGCGTCCCAATGCCCCGGCTCTATTTCCATGAATTTGAGGGGCTGGGTGATCCCCGCATTGTTGATAAGGATATCGATCTGTCCGAAAGCTGCGATTGCCGCCTCGGCGGCGCGCAGGCAGGCGTTCCGATCGGCGACATTGCACGCCAAGCCGATGTGGCCGCTTCCAAGGCTCTCTGCTGCCGCCTGGGCCGCGGATTGGTCGAGATCCAGGATGGCGACCCGCGCGCCGTGTTCGGCAAACAGCCGAGCCGTTGCTAACCCGATTCCGCGCGGACTTGCTGCACCGGAAATGACGGCGGTCTTGCCATTCAAAAGCATCACGTTCCCCCCGCTTTGCGCGGGGGGAATTTCTTCCACTCTGCCGGAGTTGCAAAACGTAAAGTTTGCATCCAATGATGAATGTGATTCACCATTAGACATTGGATATGTCTCGAATTCTTCCGCTCTCTGCTATGTACGCCTTTGAGGCGGCTGTTCGTGGTGGTTCATTCCGCGCGGCAGCCGAGGAGCTGCTGCTGACCCCAAGCGCCATCAGCCACGCCGTCCGGAAGCTGGAAGCCGAGATCGGCGCACCCCTGTTTGTCCGCGAAGGCCGGCGCATGGTGCTGACGCCTGAAGGGGAGATCCTGCTGCGGTTCGTAAAACGGGGTTTCACAGAGCTACGGCAAGGAATGGCGGCAGTCGCCGTTCGCGGCGTCAGCCTGCTGCGCATCCATTCCGCGCCGAGTTTCGCCGCGCAATGGCTTACTCCGCGTCTTTCTCGTCTGCGCGAGCAGTGCCCCGGGATCGAGATCAGAATTGCCGCCGGCACTGACTATACGCGATTTGTCTCCGACGAATTCGATCTTGACATCGTGTATGGCGAGCCGCGCTTGAGCGGCATGATGGTCCTTCCGCTCGGAGAGGAGATCGTCGAGCCGCTCTGCACACCGGAGCTTGCGGAAAAGATCGTCGATCCGGCTTCACTGCTCGGGCTCACGTTGATCGAAAGCGACAACAAAAAGGTGCGCTGGGATACCTGGTTTGCTGCGAACGGCTTGCCGGCACCGCCTCCCAACGGGCCCCGTTTCGATCGCAGTTTCCTTGCTATCGCGGCGGCGGTGGATGGTCTGGGTGTGGCGCTTGAGTCGTTAAGGCTTGCCGAACGCGAGTTGGCGGACGGCCGGCTTGTGCGGCCGTTGGCGAAGCGCGCGCAGGCTGTCCGCTATGTCGGC
>Ga0209061_1005541_pt1 | contig 10945 bp, 8 predicted proteins | sample Coa_R1_10_FD_187157 | JGI IMG/M metagenome (GOLD analysis project Ga0209061, IMG submission 187157) | Surface soil microbial communities from Centralia Pennsylvania, which are recovering from an underground coalmine fire - Coalmine... | ecosystem: Environmental > Terrestrial > Soil > Unclassified... | reverse complement strand
ATCCCTCGTCAGCGCCCGTTGCCTTGCGGAAATTGCGCGCGGCGGAAGCGCGCCGAATCCGTGTGGGTTGGTTTGAGGATGATGGCTGTGCGTCCCCGACGCGCGAGACGCGCGCCACCGTGCGTCAGGCTGCGGAGAGCCTTGCGCAAGGCGGCTTTGTGGCTGAGCCTTTCCGGCCCAAAGGCCTGGAGCGCGCCCGACAATTGTGGTGGAATATCTTTGGGCGGGCAGGCGGCTGGATTCTGAACCCGATGGTCGAGCGACGCGAAGGGGAGTTAAGTCCGATTTTCAAGGAGTTCCGTAGTTTCGTCGCTGCGGAGCCGCCGCTTACTTTAAGCGATCTGATGCAGACGTGGATTGAGCGCGACGAACTTCGCATTCAATTCCTGAGACAGATGGAAAAATATCCCATCATTCTCTCCCCGGTTTGCGCCGTGCCTGCTTTCCGCCACGGCGAGCGCGAATGGGTGGTGGACGGGCAGAAGGTGAAGTATCTTGAAGCGATGGGTTATACGCAGGTCTTTAACATTCTCGGTAATCCGGCGGCGGTTGTGCCGGTAGGGCGCTCGCCGGAAGGGATGCCGATTGGAGTGCAGGTGATCGGCAGGCCTTACGAAGAAGAAACCGTGCTCGCCATCGCTGCGGAAGTTGAGAAGCGCTGCGGAGGATGTCAGAGACCCCCGATCGACGAAATGGAGAGCAGTCGATACACGAGAAAAATCTGATCAAGGAGTTTTTGATAATGAGCGTTTCGCGGATGCGATTGAGAAGGATTTGCTGGCAAGCGATCTTAGGGGCAGTCTGTGTGGGTCTTTTTGCGTCCGTTCAAGTCTGGGCGGCAAATGCGACCTTGCCTGGGGTGAAAGGCCCGTGGCGACCTTCGCAACTCATCACGCCCCAGGAGTTAATGCAGGAGCTTGCTCATCCGCGCGGCCTGAAGCCTGTGATTGTCTGCGTGGGCTTCAAATTTCTCTACGATGGCGCGCATATTCCAGGCGCGGTCTACAGAGGGCCGGCGCGTGAGCCGGCGGGCATGGCGAAACTTCGGGAGTGGGCCCGATCGACCCCCAAAGGCACTCCCGTTGTGATGTACTGCGGCTGCTGCCCTTTCGATCGCTGCCCGAATGTCCGGCCAGCATTTGAGGTTCTGCGCGAAGCGGGCCTCACTCGCCTCCGAATCCTCTATATCGAACATGACTTTGCTCATGACTGGGTTGCTAAAAACTATCCAATTCAAAAGGGAAATTAAGTAGCAATCGGCCTTCAGCGGTCAGCTTTCAATAAACAGGAATCCTTCGCAGCGACGAGTCGTAAGTTGCATCAATACTTGGACTTAACCCACGGACCGGGACGTCCGTGTCACGGTTGTGACATGGCCATCCTGGCCATGACCACACATTGTGATACATGACCAGCACACCAAGACGACCTTTGATTACCCCATGCTTCCGTTACACTCGTGATGCCGAAATATCGGCACATGCCGACATTCTGGCGAATAAGCAGCACCAGGGCCGCTATCCTCACTTCCTCAAAATTGATACAACTCATTATTTCTGAAGCACTTAAACGGAGTATTGCTTTATTCCTCACTTTTGGTCTCCCAAATGCCCTTCCAAACGTTTTGAATTGGAGGAAATCGGCTGTGCTTAAGATCACTGTCGAAAGTGCAGAGGGAACCACGACGTTTAAACTCGAAGGCAAGCTCACAGGCCCCTGGGTCCCTGAGCTTGAGCGAAGCTGGCGGGCGGCGGCCGTCGATTGCGGCGGAAAATGTGTGAAGGTGGATTTGAGCGATGTGACCTACGTGGATGGAGAAGGGCAAAAGCTGTTAAGTTGCATGCATCAGGAAGGGGTGCGCTTACAAGCTTCCGGCATCCTCACCAGGAGCATCATTGAGCGGATCGAGGAGGGTGCTTGTGCCGAGAACAAGCGCTCTGACATCCATTAAGGATAAGGACTCGCGTGAAGCTGCGCGAAGCCGCAGTCACAACAAGCCTGAGGCCGTACCTGTTTCTGAAGGATTGCAGCGCACATCGAGTGCCCACGGCATCAGAAACCCGTGTTTCTCAGAAAGCCGTTTCATATGATGGGGGATAACGAAGGATCCGATTTTTTGTAGAAAGTGGAAGGATCAAAGCGCAATGATGGCCAGAGTTCATAGAGTTGAAATGCTTCAAGATTTTATCCGGACAGTCCTCATTCTCGGTTTTATGAGTTTCAGCGGTTTGGCGGTGGCGCAAGCTCCGATGGCTGCGCCCGGAACGTTGAGCTATGAGATGAGCGTCGCTTCCAGTTCCAGCCCGTCGAGCGGGGCGGGTTCGGCGCAAAATCCATTCCTGGGCAGCGTTCCGGCCGGCAAAGCCACTTCACAGGTGCTGCCGATTACGCTTAAGGACGCGCTGGAGCGCGGCTTGCGCTACAACCTGGGCATTCTGCTGAGCGAGCAGACGACGGAAGGAGCGCGAGGCCAGCGCTGGCAGGCTCTAAGCAAGCTGTTGCCGCATCTGACGACCAGCACAGGGGAGGCCCGGCAGGAAATCAACCTTGAGGCGTTGGGGTTTCCGGCCAACAAGTTTCCCGGCTTTCCGGTCATTGTGGGGCCGTTCAATACCTTTGATGCGCGCGCTTATTTGACCACCCCCATCCTTGATCTCCAATCGTTGCGCAAGGAGCGAGCGGCCTCCGAAGACGTTCGCGCGGCGCGCTACAGTTATCAGGATGCCCGCAACATGGTGGTGTTGGTGGTCGGCAATGCCTATCTGCTTGCGAATGCAGGCGCGGCAAGGGTGCAATCGGCAGAAGCTGAAGTGAAAACCGCGCAGGCGCTCTATCAGCAGGCCGTGGACCGCTTCCACGCAGGGTTAAGCCCGGAAATTGACATGCTGCGCGCCCAGGTGGAGTTGAAGTCGCGGCAACAGCAGTTGATTGCGGCGAGGAACGATTATGCCACGGAGAAACTGAACCTGGCCCGCGTCATCGGCCTGCCCACCGACCAGCCGTTTACGCTGGCTACGAAAACTCCGTATGAGCCTCTGGAGGGCCTCAATCTGGAAAAGGCGCTCACGGACGCTTATAACAACCGGCCCGACTATAAAGCGGCTCTCGCCCAGGTGCGGGCTGCGGAGGCCCGTCGTCGGGCGGTGGCAGCCGAGCGATATCCCTCCATCAGCTTTAACGGCAATTTCGGAGACATCGGCCTCACCCCGAGCAATTCTCATGAAACCTTCACGGTCGCGGGAACCTTGAATATCCCCATTTTTCGGGGAGGAAAGGTTCATGGCGAACTCATTCAGGCTGACGCCCAGCTTAAGCAAACGCGAGAGCAGTTGGAAAACTTAAGGGCGCAAATCGATTATGACGTGCATACGGCAATGATGAATCTCAGAACTGCCGCGGATCAGGTGAGTGTTGCGCGCAGCAATGTGACCCTGGCCGACCGGACTCTGAGCCAGGCGCGCGATCGGTTTGCGGCAGGCGTGACCGACAATATTGAGGTGGTTGAGGCGCAGGAGGCAGTGGCGAACGCCGATGAGGCGTATATTTCCAGCCTCTATCAGCACAACCTGGCCAAGGTGGCGCTGGCTCGCGCGGTAGGGATTGCAGAGCAGGCCGTTTTGCAGTATTTGGGAGGAAAATAAATCATGGCGCAGAAGACGGACTTGGAACAAGAAGGAATCTTACAGGCTGGTCTGGCATCTCCGAGTGATGCAAACGGCGGCGTTTCCGGAGAGAAGGAAGGAGCTTCAGCCTCCAAGGATCAGGGGACGCCGGCAACGAGGCCCCGGAAGACGTGGCCCATTATTCTCGCCGTGCTGATCCTGATCGTCGGCTCGATCCTGGTCTGGCGGCACTACGCGGCGTGGGTCTCGACCGACGACGCCGAAATTGACGGCCATATTCATCCGATCAGTTCGCGCATTGCAGGGCACGTGATCAAAGTCACGGTCGATAACACCCAATACGTCGAAAAGGGAACGGTGCTGGTCCAACTCGACCCGACGCTTTACCAGGTGGCGGTCGACCGGGCCAAGGCCCAGTTGGCCGACGCTCAAGCCACGGCGCAGGCGGCGCAGGTGGGCGTTCCCATCACTTCCATCAACACCATGAGCCAGGTGCGCTCAGCGCAGGCGGACGTGGACGGCGCGCAAGCCGGAATTGCGGCGGCGGAAAGGCAGTTTCAGGCTGCGGAGGCCAGGCTCGAAGAAGCTGAAGCCAACAATGTGAAAGCCCAGTCGGACTTGAAGCGCTATGCGCAGCTTGTAGGCAAAAACGAGATTTCGCACCAGCAATACGATGAGGCGGTAGCGGCTGCCAAGACCAGCGCAGCGACGGTGGCCGCCGCTCAGGCCAGCGCCGCGGCAGCCGAGCAACAGATCGCGCAAGCCCGCAGCCGCCTGGCGCAGGCGAATGCGGAACTGCATTACGCGCAAACTCGACCCCAGCAATTACGCGTGACGCGGGCGCGCGCGGAAGCGGCGGCGTCCGCAGTGCAAGCCGCAGAGGCGGCGCTGCACCAGGCCGAACTCAATCTCCAGTTCACAACCATTGTCGCTCCCATCAGCGGCATCATCGGCAATCGCACTGTCGTGGCGGGGCAGAACATTCAGCCGGGGCAGGCGCTCATGGCCATCGTTCCCACCGAAGATATCTGGGTCACGGCCAATTTCAAGGAGACCCAATTGCGGCATATGCGCGTGGGACAGCCGGTGAAAATTCATGTAGACGCTTATGGACGCGATTACAACGGGCATGTGGTGGGCTTTGCCGGCGCTACCGGGGTTCAATTTAGTCTACTGCCGCCGGAGAACGCAACCGGAAACTACGTGAAAGTTGTACAGCGTGTGCCGGTGCGCATCGCGATTGATCCCGGCCAGGACCCGCAGCATCTGCTACGGGTGGGAATGTCGGTTGAGCCAAAGGTCAAGGTGAACTGACCGATGTTAAGTTTTCGTTCAAAATCGTTCGCGTGTAGGGGCGGACGGCGTCCGCCCGCGAACGGCGGGACGCGCACCACGCAATGCTCCAACGACCATCGATTGAGAGGAATGAATTCTTGATTCGCATTATTGCCATCGAGCGGGAATACGGCAGCGGGGGCGCAGCCATCGCGCAGGAACTGGCGGCGCGTCTGGGCTGGAAACTCTGGGACCAGGCGCTCACCCAGGAGATTGCCCGGATGGCGCAAGTGGATCAGGCGGAGGTCACACGCCGCGAGGAACGCGTTGACGCTTTGTTCTACCGTCTGGCCAAGGTTTTCGCGCGCGGCAGTTTTGAACGAAGCCTTCCCGTGAGCGGCCTGGAAGGATTGGATGCGGATCGCATGGTGGAGCTCATGCAGCGCGTGATGGAGCGGGCGGCCTCCGCGGGAAATTGCGTCATCGTGGGAAGGGGTGCGCCCTATTTTCTACGCGACCGCCCGGATGTTTTCAGCGTTTTTATTTTTGCGCCTCTCGAAGAGAAACTCCGGCGCGTTAAGGCTCTCGGCAAGAGTGAGAGCGAGGCTATTGAACTGATTTCGGATATTGACCGGGATCGCGCCACTTTTGTGAAGAAATATTACGGCAAGGAATGGCCCACGCGGCACCTCTACCATCTGATGATCAATTCCAAAGTGGGAGATGACGTGGTGGTGCGAATGATCATGCACGAAGTCGCGTTGCTGGATGAGATGAAGCGGCAATCGGGAATGTCTTGAGGGGGTCGTTCATGAACCTTCTGGCGTGATGTCATTCCGAGCCCTTTGCTTGTCATCCTGACGCCGAGCTCTTCGGCTTCGCTCAGAGTAAACTCCGCGAGGCGGAAGGATCACGGTATTTTGGCTTCGGGACATCCACGAGGAATCTCACCGACGCTCGTGACAGCGCCGGTACAACCCGCATCGTTACGATCATCGTAGCTTTCAACAAGTGAGGATCGCTTGAACGGACAAGCAGCAACAGCTCGAGCGGCTTGGAAACCCGACATCAATCCCTGGATCATCGCCTGCACGGTGATGCTCGCGACTTTCATGGAAGTGCTGGACACCAGCATTGCCAACGTCGCTCTGCCCCACATTGCCGGCAGCCTTTCAGCGAGCGTGGATGAGAGCACCTGGGTGCTCACCTCCTATCTGGTCTCGAACGCCATCGTGCTGCCCCTGACAGGATGGTTTTCCACGCTCTTTGGCCGCAAACGCTTTTATATGGCCTGCGTGGCCATCTTCACGGTCAGTTCGTTTCTCTGCGGCCTCGCTCCGAATCTGGGAGCGCTCGTGATCCTGCGCGTGATTCAGGGCGCCGGAGGCGGAGGCTTGCAGCCGGTTTCGCAGGCGATTCTGGTGGAAAGCTTCGAGCAGGAACAGCAAGGCATGGCGATGGCCGTTTACGGCATGGGCGTGGTCGTGGCTCCCATCATCGGCCCCACGCTCGGCGGATGGATCACCGATAACTATTCCTGGCGCTGGATCTTCTTCATCAACATTCCCGTCGGCATTCTGGCGCTGCTGATGACTTCGACGCTGATCAAAGATCCGCCTTACCTCGTCCGCAAAGGGCTGAAGGATGGGCTCAAGATCGATTTCGTTGGCCTGGGCCTGCTCAGCGTGGGACTGGGCTTCCTTCAGGTGATGCTCGACAAGGGTCAGCGCGACGACTGGTTCAGCTCTCATTTCATCGTGGCGTGCGCGATTCTGGCGGTCATCGGCCTGGTCGGAGTCGTGATCTGGGAGTTGAAGCAGAAGGAGCCTATCATCGATCTGCGTCTGCTCAAAGACAAGAATTTTTCTGTCTCCACATTCACCATGTTTGCGCTGGGCGTGGTGCTCTATGGAACCACTGTGCTGTTGCCGATCCTGGTGCAGACGCTCATGGGTTACACGGCGGAATGGAGCGGCCTGGTGCTTTCGCCAGGCGCTGTGCTCACCATGTTTACGATGCCCTTAGTGGGCTGGCTGCTCAGCCGCTTTGAGGCAAGATGGCTGGTGGTTTGGGGGCTGATCGTGCTTTCGGTCGGCATGTTTGAGTTGGCGCACATCAATCTGACCGTCAGTTTCTGGACGCTGGTGCTCATCTGGTGCATCTCGCGCTTCGGCCTGGGATTTCTCTTTGTTCCGATCAATGTGATGGCCTTCGCCTTCGTCCCGCGGGAAAAGACCAACAACGCGACAGGGATCATCAACGTGGCGCGCAATATTGGAGGCAGCGTGGGAATCTCTCTGGTGACGACGATTCAGGCCCGTCGCGCTCAGGTGCATCAGAACATTCTGGTGGCCCATCTCACGCCCTACAATCACACCTATCAGTCCATGTTGGATGGAGTGGCGCGGATGCTTGGATCAGCCGGTTCCAGCGCGACGCAAGCCCTCGAGCAGGCTCACGCTCTGTTATATAGCCAACTGGTGCGCCAGGCCGCGATACTTTCCTTTGTCGACGTCTTCTGGCTGCTGGCGATGACCTGCCTGGGGATGATTCCGCTGATGTTTCTGATGAAGAAGATGCGGCCACAGAAGGGTCGCGTCCCGGTGCATTAAGATTCCTGGCAGGCTGTGGAAAAGCACTCGGCATCGTGTCATTCCGAGCCTTTCGCCTGTCATTCTGAGCGGTAGCGAAAAATCCCTGCATTTCATTGAGAAAGTGCAGAGACCTCTTCGCTGCCCAGAAAATGACCCGAAGCGCGGCATCCTGCCGGTTTTGCATAGGACGAGGCCGCCGAGACGGCGGCGCTACATTTTCACGCCATGCTGAAGGTGACAAATCATCGACAAGGAGGAAAGCCATGAATATCGCGTTTCTCATCGGTCGAATTATCGTGGGCGGATATTTTATTTCCGCAGGGGTCAATCACTTCAGGAATTTGAATTACATGAGTGAATACGCCAAAAGCAAGGGGACACCGGCTCCCAAGGCCGCTGTGGCGGGCACCGGAATCCTGCTTCTGCTGGGCGGGCTGAGCATGCTTCTGGGCGTTCTTCCTCTGGTCGGCGTCATCCTGCTCATCATCTTTCTGCTCGGCGTATCCTTCCAGATGCACGCTTTCTGGAAGGTTTCAGATCCGCAGGTTCGCGCCATGGAAATGATCAACTTCATGAAGAACATGGCGCTGATTGGCGCGCTGCTGATGTTTCTGGCCATTCCCACCCCCTGGCCGCTCAGTTGGTAACGGGATATCAAAATGCCTGCCGATTCGTGATCTCTGACATAGTGTCACCGGCTGCGCATCGGCCTCAACAGCCTGGATTCCTGCTTCCGCGGGAATGACAGCATTTCTGATTTGGGAGCGAAATGGTCATTCCCGCGCAAGCGGGAATCCACGGCGACGCGTTAAATCACTTCTCTCCCGCACACACTCCTTTCAAAAATCCATAGCATTGGCTGACCTGAATCGTGCATAATGCGGTCATTCGGCCCTGCCGTAGTCACAGGGCAGTTTTCCCAAACATTCAGGACGGGCTGATGATGCGCATCCGGCAATTTCATGACGCGAGGCTTTCGATCTGGCAGTCTGCGGTAGATGAGGCGCTGGCGAAAAAATTGGCGGCACAGAAGACTTCTGCTGCCCCCCAAGCTGGCGCCGCGACAGGTGCGCGCCCGGATGCTTCTCACCCTGCGGTGCAGGAAGCCGCCTCCTATTGCGCTGCCATTGATAGCGGCAAGTCGCTTTCAGAACTTACAACCGGGCCGCCGGCGGCAGGCGGGGTGGCGCACACGCTCAGCTATTGTTCGGTGGTGGCCATGAAACTGGCTGAGGCGATCGTGACCCATAATCAGCAGGACATCCAGCGCTATCGGGATGAACTCGGCAAATTCACGGATTGCGATCCGCTTTACGTCGAGGCCGCCGAAAAATATGCGGAGTATTTTGTCGCTCAGTGCAAGAAAGTCCCTTACCGCGTCCATCAGAGTCTGGATGATTTTGTCATCGACGGCAAACTGCCCGCCAAGGCGCGTGTGGCAATTCTGGGCGACTGGGGGACCGGCCAGGCTGCCGCCAGGAAAGTGCTCGAACAGATCGCCGCGAAGGCGCCGGATGTGGTGATTCACCTGGGGGATATCTATTACTCTGGAACCGATTTTGAAGTGCAGACTTACTTCTACGAACCCTGGGCGCAGATTTTAGACCTCGCGAATCGCGGCATTCCTACCTTCACGCTGGCTGGCAATCACGATATGTATTCCGGGGGCGTAGCCTATTACAACCTTATCGACCGGCTGGGGCAGCCTGCCAGTTATTTCTGCCTGCGGAATGAGTACTGGCAATTTCTGGCTATGGACACGGGCCTGCACGACTCCAATCCCACGGCGGCCGGAACGACGGCAACCTATCTGGAAGATACAGAACTTACATGGCATCAGGATAAAATCAACCGGGCCGGCAATCGCCGCACCATTTTGCTTTCCCACCATCAGCCCTTTACCGCCAACGATGCGATTGATGGCCACGAGATCAACCTACGATTCTATCCGCAGGTCTCCGGCTTCTTTCCTCACATCGCGCTCTGGCTTTGGGGACATGAGCACAACTTTGTGATTTACGAGCCTTATATGGGCCTTGAGCGCGGGCGGTGCATCGGCCATGCGGCATTTCCGGTGGGCATTGACGAGATCGCCTCACAACCGAAATTTCCGAACGTGCCGGTCAAAAGAACGGATGAAAACGGCAGGAGCCTTGTATTGGGCGCGAACGGCGGGCTTTACAATCATGGTTACGTCGTGATGGACCTGGACGGTCCTTCGGCAAAAGTTTATTATTTCCAGGACAGCGACGAAAACACGCCGCTTTTTCAGGAGACCATTCCATAAACTGAACGGATAGCAGTCAGGGAACCAGGCGCCTTTGAATGGGGTCGCCTGCGGGCCTTTTTGTCTTTATAACGGCCATCCTACGCACGCTTTGCAGGTAGTCACAGGCTTTGCATCAAGGAGGCATCCATGCTGGCAAAGGATTGGAATCAGCGAAAGACAAAATACGACGTGGTGATCGTCGGTTCGGGATACGGCGGCGCGATTACGGCAGCCCGTATTTCCGGCGCACCCTTGAATCCCTGGAAGTCCGTATGCCTCCTGGAGCGAGGGAGGGAATGGCCGGTCGGCCAATTCCCCGACAGTCTGCCGAAAGCCGTGGAGCAGGTGCGCAACACGGTGACGAATCCCACCGGGCTTTATGATTTTCCAATCTTTGAGGAAATCGCCGTCATGAAGGGTTGCGGACTGGGAGGAACTTCGCTCGTCAATGCCAACGTGGCGATCATCCCGGATGACGATGTCTTCCTCCAATCCAGTTGGCCGCGCAGCATCAATCGGCCCGCGCTCCAGTCTTATTATGAAGCGGCGCTGAAGATACTCGCGTCACGGCCTCATCCGCGCGCCAAGGAACTGCTGAAAGTGCAGGCGCTCGAACGGCGGGCCAAAGAAATCGGTTTGGAAGCTTTCGGCCTCAACATCAACGTCAATTTCGATATCGACGGATTGAACCCTCACGGTGTGCCGCAGAAACCGTGCATTGATTGCGGCGATTGCGTCACGGGCTGCAACGTGGGCGCCAAGAATACGCTTTACATGAACTATCTTCCGATGGCCCACGCCAACGGGACGGACATCTTCACCCAAACGCAGGTGGATTGGCTGGAAAAGCTGCCCGATGGCGGTTGGAGAATTCACGGCAGGCGGCATGAACACCTTTTCCCCGAGTCGTTCACCCTGGATGCCGGCTGCGTGATTCTCGCGGCAGGGTCGCTGGGGAGCCCGGAAATCCTGCTGCGGTCTGAGGTTCACGGTCTTTCGCTTTCTCCGATGGCGGGAACGCACTTCAATGGAAACGGCGACTTTTTTGGCATTGCTTTCAACGGCGAATATCGAACCAACGTGCTGGGCTTCGGGAATCACCCGGACAGCCCCTGGCGGCCCTATGCGCCTGGACCTACGATTGTCGGAGGCATCCGCTACAACAAAGGTCTCCCCATCGGCCG
>Ga0209061_1005537_pt1 | contig 10951 bp, 11 predicted proteins | sample Coa_R1_10_FD_187157 | JGI IMG/M metagenome (GOLD analysis project Ga0209061, IMG submission 187157) | Surface soil microbial communities from Centralia Pennsylvania, which are recovering from an underground coalmine fire - Coalmine... | ecosystem: Environmental > Terrestrial > Soil >... | reverse complement strand
AGCGCGGCCACCGCCCCGCGCAGGTGCTCGGCGTTGTCCAGCACCAGCAGCAAGCGGCGGTCTGCCAGAAGGGCGCAAAGCTGATCGAGCAGGGGGGCGCCAGGACCCTCGTGCAGGCCGAGCGTGGCAGCAACAGTGGGCAGCACCAGGCGATGATTGCTGATGGCACCGAGATCGACGAACCAGGCGCCATGGGGGTAGCGCGAGAGAATGCTCTGGGCGAGAGCGAGCGCGAGACGAGTCTTACCACAGCCGCCAGGGCCGGTGAGGGTGAGAAGGCGGGTGGCGCAGAGGAGATCGGCCAGTGTCGCCAAAGCGGCGGTGCGCCCGATGAAGGGCGTAGGCGGTGTGGGGAGGTTGTGGCGCGCGGATGGCGCGGCGGTCGCGGCGAGGTGGGCAAGGAGACGCTGAGCGGCGGGCGAGGGCCGGGCACGCCCCTGTTCCCAGCGCTCAATGGTGAGAGGAGAGAGGCCGAGGGCGCGGGCAAGAGTGGCCTGCGTCCACCCTAGCTGATGGCGAAGCTCCTTCACGCGCTGAGAGGACTCGAAAGCAACAGCCATCGCACCCCCTCCCCACTCCTACATTGACAGCATCTCCTGATCCCGATGGATAAAAGGCAACTTTACTAACAAAAATAGTAATTTGACTTCATTATTATGAAATGTTGTAATGCACTCACGAAACACGACAACCGAGACCATTTTTCTGTTTCTGAGTGCAATACCGCACTCTTCGTTAGCTGCTCATGTACCGTACTCTATCACAAGCGCAGAGATCCGGGAGCAAAGCCAGCTCGGCGCATGTGGAGCTGAGGTTGAGCTTCCCAGGGGCGCTCTATCCGATGCTCAAGCCGGAGCGCAGTGGACTGACCAAGATACCCTACGCACTCATCGATCAGCTGCGCTCCGTGGACAGGCGACGCATCCGCCGCCTCGTCAGCGTGGTGTCCACGAGCGCATTCGACGCCCTGGACGAGAGCCTCGTGCTCTTCCTCGGCCTTGGGGCGAAGCTCATGTCGTCCGAAGCTGATTGAAGCAAGGCACCAAGCCGGCGGAGATATAAGGGCGGCGGCGTGTGCCCGCTCTCAATGTAGGCACAACGGTACGCCGCTCCCCGAAGGCGAAGAGGAACAAAAAAGCCGGAGAGCACGATGATGCTTGCTCTCCAGCTTGCCTGGCTCCGCGAGGTGGGGGAAGTCCCGAACTTCCTCCTTGAATCTCACACTCCTTGCTAGCGCCACGCGGGCGGCGCGGGGAGCCTCGCGGCTGGCCTACCACTTCGAGGGCGCGCGCCGCCCGGATGCTTCGAGCCGCCGATAGGACCAGCGCGCTCCTCCAAGCAGCACCGCAATCCCATCGCCTTGGCGCAGGAGTGGCAAAGGGCCCTGGATGATGGGGAGTGCCCGTCTCGGGCCGCCCTCGCGCGCCAGCTCGGGGTCACCGGGGCGCGGGTGACGCAGGTCCTGGGCTGCTCGATCTCGCCCCCGAGGTCGTCCACGCCATCGCGGCGCTGGGCGACCCGCTACCGCGGCCGATCGTGAGCGAGCGCATGCTCCGTGCCTTGCTCACGCTGCCCGCGGGAGAGCAGAAGCGAGCGTTGGCGGGCGTGTGTCCTACGGCGAATCCTGCCTAGCGTAGGAGACCGCCCTTCTACCCCCACCCAGCGCCTGAGGCGGTGTCTCGGGAGCGATGTCGGTAGACTCGCAGACCCCGCTCGCTCTCTGCAGATACATGAGCTTATAACGAGCGTACTATAAACGTCGAGGTCCGCCCGAGGCGGAGGGGACCTGCGAGCGCTCCTCGCGGCCGAGCGCGCCGTGATGCAGCATGCGTTAGACCTCGGCCGCAAGGGCACGAAACGGGATGAGATAGACGTGCGTGCCCGGCTTGCCCCGGCGGAGAGCCCGCACGATCGCTTCACTGCCGATGTAGCACTTCCCGGTAGCGGTAGGCGCGACGATGAGGGCGCTGCCGCTGTCCAGGACCCATCTCGGCGGCTCGTCTGTAGAGCGGGAACTCGACCTCAGTCATAGCACCGCACCACGACCTCTCAAGTTAGGTTGGCGACGCGGAAAGCTTCGCCTCTGCGCGCCCAACCGGTAGACGATTTGCGAGCAAGAAGGCGTCGACGGTGTTAAACGCGTTGAAGAACAGTGGGCTTCCAGAGAATGACAGGGGGCTCACCGGGCCGATGGTCATGAAGGAATACTGGCGACTCTTGATATCGAAAGCGGAGTGTGGGTCTCGAAAGAGCTGGTAGAGATCAAGCGCGGTGCCGGAAGAACCGACCAACTGCCGCAGCGATTGGAACTCCTGGCCCAGGGCCAGGCCAAAGCCGAAGAAGAAGATCCTGAGCTGACCGAGGATCTCCGGGTGCAGGCTGGAGAGAGTCTGGCTAATGAACAACCAGCCGAGGCCGTATTTCCTGGTGGTCCGAGTGGCATCAATGAGCACAGCCCGAACCGCCTTGGCGGCGTCGTCCTCGCCCAGCAGGTCGCGGGGTGCCAAGCGGTGCGCTTCGTCAATGATGACGAGGGTGTTCAGGCTTTTGCCTTCCTTGTAGAAATACTCGGCCATCCGGCTGAGACCGTCCAGCAAGCGTTTTATCACCAGCGATTGTATGGTATCGGTCCAGAAGAGACCCCGAGCTTCCTCCTTTGATAGGTCCACGACCAGGACGGGCCGGCGGCTTGAGTCGGGCTGCTCAGGATTCAAGAGCCGGCTGAGCGCCTTCTCGATGGTAGAGGCTTGCAGCCGGTCCTCACGGAAGAGTTCCGTGACTGGCCTCCAATGGTTCTGGTAGAACTCGTCCCGATTAGCATCGTGAAGCGCGGCGCCAAAGCGGGCGCGGGAAGCCTCAGTTCTATAGAAGACCCTCTGGACCTTGTCATCGGCAAGCAAGCTCCAGGCCCGGTCAAAGGCCTCCCTGGACGACAGTTCGGCGAGCTTGACTTCCGCCTTTTGGAGCTTCTCAGCAAGAATGCTGCATGCCAGCTGGCGGTTCTCGCTCTTTGGGATGGTCAAGCGCTCGAAGAAGGGGGATTCATACAGGATGCGCTCGAACAGCTCCCAGCGGTCCAGAACGAGGTCGCGGACGGTGAGCACCTGTACCTGCTTCTGCATGTGTTGCCGGACCAGGTTGCCGAGAGGAAGTGGGAACTCGCCAGAAGGCGGCCCTTCCCGTAGGTCACGGGCAAACTCGCCTTGTGGATCCACCACGAGCAGTGCCATCTTGGGATACCTGGCATAGGCCAGGAGGATCATCTTGGCGAGCACGGACTTTCCGGAGCCGGTCTTGCCGAAGATACCCAGATGGTACGCCTCGCCGGCACCATCGGGGCCGGTATCGAAATGCTTGAACCACAAGGGCAACTTCGGCTTTGAGCCGTAGACGTGACCCAGGTAGAAGACCTGATCACGATAGAGACGGAGCAGCTCGTCGAGGACTTCATCGGTCACCACGTGGATGGGGGTCCCGGTAGCAGGAACGGTCCCGAGAATGCTCGGCTCATACCCGGCCGCCCCCCCCGCTTTGAACACGGCGCTCACCAACATCTGGGCGAGATGCGTGTCTTGCCGCTCGCTCACGGCGTCGACCCGTCCGCGCTGACGGATCAGGCTACGCATAGTCGGATCCTCGTGCCAGATGTTGCGCAGCTTGACCTCGGTGATCTGGCCCAACGCGTAGTGGGTGGCGTCGTCCTGTAGGTAACGGAAGAGCGCGAGCTCGCCGACGAGTTTACGATTCACCGCTGTCCCGAGAACATCAATCGTCAGTTCTGCGGTCGAGGATGGGGAACCGACGACCCCCAGTCGCTCGGTCTGCTCAATGAGCTGCTCGATTGGTTGTGCATCCATCTCAGCCCCCTGACTCGGAGCGGTAGCCGTGCATCCCGAAGAAGACCTCGGCGATATCCCCCTCGTACTGCTCAGAGATCTGCTGGGTCGTGACCTGCCGGAATGCAGGCACCGCTCTCGCTAGCGCTTTCACCGTGCGATCGGCGAGGTACAGCGGATAGGGTTCGAGCATCCCAGGCGTGGCGCATTGGTGCTTGATCCCCTGGATCACGATGGCGAGCCTGTGCTGATTGTCAGCGACGCTAGCAGGCACCTCCAGGCGCACCGCCGGCAACCACTGGTGAGGTTTGTAGTAACATACTCGGACGTTCTGTAGTGCGACAACAATTTCATCCGCCAGCGTCTGCGCGTGGGGGTGCATTTCCGGGGGCAGAGCGCTCACCGCTAGGTGCCAAGTCTGGCTGGGCTGCTCCAGGGGCAACGGCTTGGTCAGTTCGCCGGCCTCGAGGAGCAACGTGAGCAGGCCTCGGTCATCATGCATGTGCGGCCAGCCAAGACGGTTCCCTATCTCGCGTCGAGTAGAGTACTTCGGTAAGCCGATGTAGTGCTTGTCGGAACGCGGAGCTCGCAAGATCTCGACGTACGCCCGCAGAAAGTTTAGCGCCTTCGAACGGAACTCTTGCGACGACTGGAGCTCTGGCGCCTCGCGCGACTTCGAAAGCGCTTGGTTGAAGTAAATGACTGGAAGCGTGAGGGTCGCGTCCAGCATGACGACATCGTGCGGCGCCCGCGTGGCCAGAAGCAGCTCGTATCCCAGCATGACGGCGCGCAGCACGGTAGCCGTGTCGGCATCGTGCGACTCCGACCGGACGAAGGATTGGTGGTACGGCTGCTGCCAGTGCCGCTTCTCCGATGGCGGCGTCAGCCCCTCCACCGCGACGGCGGCGCACGCCGCAAGATCGGACGAAAGCAACCGCTCGATGGCGTAAGACCCGTCCACCCCGCAGGTGGTAGGAAGCGGCGGGTACCCGAGGGCGGACTCATTGAGGATCAGGCCGCTGGCCGCGAGCTCGGAGCGAAAGCGGGAGCGCTCCGTCTTGACGGCCCGAAAAGCCTCGAGGAGCGACTGGGCCACTTTACTGGTCTCGGCGAGCATCTCCTCGACCAGGCCGGCCGGCAGGTCGACGAACGACGTCTGGTCGGTTACCACTTTGCTACCCCCACAGCCGAAGCGTTGCAGGATCGAAGTCCCGATAGGTCTGGTCTCTACTGGCACGGGGCAAGAGCCAACGCTCTCGGAACCAGGAGAAGAGTTCGGTGGCGGGTGCGCTGAACGGCTCAAGGCGATCCGTCTCGCCGCGGAGGAAGGAGGCGGCGTTGTCAGCGAGGGGGACGACAAAGATCTCGCGCCGCACGCCATGGTAGACCAGCTCTCGGGAGAGGCCCAGCTTCGGCAGCACTGCCTGCACCAGTTCGCGCCGGCTACGCCATCCGTTGCCCCAGCGCTCATGCTTGGCAGATGGGGCGCAACGCTCTCTGGCAAATGCGAGCAGATCGCGGTAGACGCCGTTGGAGAAGTGAAACTCTCCGGAGCCCGAAGTGAACCCGACACTTAGGAATAGTCGTCTCCCGCGGAAGGTGAGGCGATTGTATAAGGAGGAGCGGCCCAACGCAGAGGTCGTGGTAATGAGGGCGAGCCGGCCATCGAAGGGACGCTCGCTAATGAGGGAGGTGCGGCCTGCGTACCTCCTGGCGAACGCCTCCCGCACCTCGTCACTGGTTATCAGGAGCGCTACGAGCTTGCCGCAGAGCAACCGGGCGTAGGGTGGCACGGCCCCGAGCACGAACGCGTCCACGACATGGCGGAGCCGTTCCCTTTTCGCTTGCGCGTCCCATCCGACCCAGGCATCGCGAGACCCTAGCGAAAACACAGGATCGCCGAGGCCGAACAGACCGAGGAGCTTGCCGTTACTCTCGTCGAAGACGAGGAAGCGAAGTCGTCGGCCGTACCCAGCCGAGACAGGGATGCTCCAGTGAAGACGCGCGTACCTAAAGAGGAGTTCGTCCTCCGTGCCAGGCAGGACTTCCTTCAGAGCCGGGGCGATTCGATGGGGCTGAACTTCGGCGCCGTTGGCGAAGTATCCGAGTAGCTTTCGTTCATGGCGCGCCAAGCCGGGCCGCGCTCGCTCGATGGCGGCGTCTCTCGCCTCGCTATGAAGCTCTCGTATCGCCTGTTTGTGGCCGTTAAGCGAGGGAGTCATGGAGCCAGTAGCGTCGAGGATAAAGCCCTGCCTGCGGAGCGATTCGATGAGCCTTGACCGGAGAGTGGCGGCGCTGCCGTCGAGAGGGCCCCTGACCGGACAGGCGATCGGGAAAGCGTCACCCTTGTGCTCCCGCACGACTCCTGGGCGCCGACGCTCAGCCGTGGAAGGCAGTGCGTCCCTCATAATCACTCCAGCCAATTCTCGACCGCTAACCCCGGGACGAGCTGGAAGTGGCGGACGTTGGCGGTCACCACCGTGAGGCCTCGGGCGAGAGCGATGAACGCGATGCGGAGGTCGGCGTCGCCGATGGGCGTACTGCGTCGCTCCAGATCCGCCCGAACCTCCCCGTACCGCTGGGCCGCCGGAGCGTCGAACGGGAGCACCGGCAGGTTTGGGAGAAGCGACTCGTCCAGGCGTTGAAGGAGGGCGACGGTTCGCTCCTGGAGGCGATAGGCGCCGTAGATCAGTTCGCCCAGGGTGATGCTGGAGGTGAACTGCTGCTCCGGCGGCACCGAGGCCAGCTTCGCGAGCAGGGTGGGAGAGGGCGCCCGCTGCAGGAGATTACTGAGCACGTCCGTATCCAGGAGGTACATCAGGCTTCGAGGGAGACCGCTCGGCCGGTGTCCCGCGCCCGTTGGGCGTAGATGTCGGCGATGAGGGCATCCAGGTCTCGCTCTTCCACCTCCCGCCAGGCGCCGACGAGAGCGAGGGCGCCCTGCGGCCGAGCGGGCGGCGCTAACTCCTCGAGGCGCTGCAGGTCGTCCACGCTCACAAGGGCGGCCAGGGGCTTCCCCCGCCGCTCAATCACGTAGTGTTCGCCGCCGTACGCGACCTGGGCGACGAGCGCAGAGAAGTGGGCCTTGGCCTGGGCAGCGCTGATTCTTTTGGCCACGAGAGCACTTCCTGCAAATTGGTCATCATAACTATTTTAGCACGGCTTCCCGACAGGATGCGCCCCCTTGGAGGCGAAGCGGCTCCGTGCGAATGGCCAGGTGGCGAAGGGGCGGTCGGCTCGTTTAGGCGGCGAACTCGGGTAAGCAAATGGGGCGGGGCGCCCCGTCTCTCGTCGCTGAAGCCCGGGCCCGAGTAGTGCCTCAGACCGGCCCGGTTATGTGAGGGTGTCCCTCCTATGGAACCCCCAAAACGCCAGCGCGAGAGGCACGACCATATAAGGCAACTGAATAATCGAGCCGACAAGCATGTCGCCCCAACCCACGGGGCTGGCGAACAGTCCTTCCCATGCCCTCCAGTTGTGGGTGGGCGGGAGGGTTTGGAAGCCCCCGAGTGTGAATGGCAGGCTGTCGAGAATGCGGGAGATAATGGCGACGCCAGAGGCAGCAGTGGCTCCGCGACCAGGATTCGAACCTGGAACCCATCGGTTAACAGCCGATTGCTCTACCGTTGAGCTATCGCGGAAAGTCGGCTGCGCGCCGGCGGCCATCTAGAAGACTAGCATGCTGCGCCACTCCCGTAAACCCGCTCACGCTGGCGGCGCCCCGCTTTTTCCGGCAGACCACTCGTGCGTCATTGCCGCGTGCCGCGCATCGTTCACGGCGCCCGCTGAACGCGCCCCCGGAAGCCAGCACGCGGCTACGCTCGGCCTGGGCGCGCTCGATCTATACGGTCACGCCGGCGTTCAAACGCCACGCTTTCTCGCTTCGTGGGCGAATGCCGTTGCTTCAGACCGTGCAGCAAGGCTGAACCGCGCAGGTCGTGTGGTGCGACGCACGGCAACGCTCAGCACTCGTTGCAAGCGGTGGTGGCCAGGCAAAAGGTGTCCGAGCGCCGCCCACACCCGGCTGCTACAGGCGCAAGATGCGCCGCAGCCAGGCAATGACGCCACCGCGTCGTGCCGGAGCGGGTGCATCGGCGCAAACCTGCCTGCTCTCCTCCTCAGGCACGGCTGCTCGTGGCGTGGGCGACGCGGCTGGCGCGAGGAAGATGCCCGTGATCCGCACCGCCGGGCAATAGACGCGCGGATCGGCGCTGAACAGCGCGACGTTGCCATCGCGCCACCCATGCAGCGTCTCACTGGCGCTCTGCGTGATCGAGACCGTGATGGTGTGATGGCCACCGCGCACGAGCATTAGCTGCGTGGGAGAGACGCAGAGCCAGGGATCGGCCTCCACGCGCGCATGCACGGGAAACGGTGCGTCGCTGACGATGCGGATCTCGCGCTGGGGGCAGTCACCGGGCCGCAACGAGACGAGGTTGAACCCCGTTGGCTCGGCACGCACGACGTACGACGGCGGCGCTGTCGCGCCGTCTTGCAGGCCCCAGTTTGGCCCGCGGCCGCTGTACGGACGGCCCGTACGACCGGCCCACCGCGTTGCCGTCGCCGTCGTACCGGCGGCCACGGCCGCGCGGCGCTGCTCGTCGTAGGCCGCGCGTCGCTCCGGCGAGTTCAGCACGGCGTACGCTTCGTTGATCTCCTGCATCCGGCGCTCGGCCGCCATATCGTTCGGGTTGTGATCGGGATGGAAACGCTGCGCTAGCGCTCGGTAGGCGGCGCGTACCTCTTCGGCCGAAGCGTTCGGATCGATACCAAGGATCGCGTAGAAGTCGTCCATTGCCCTACCAACTGCAGATGCCGCCCGCGCCCGCCACCACCTAGATCACAACCGAGGCGTCCGGACCCGAACTGCTACCGAGGGTCTCGCCCGGACGAGGCACGACGATGCGCAGATCGCCGCGCAACTGGATATCGACGCTTGTGCGGCCACACCGGCACGAGAGCCGCGCAACGCCGCGCAGCGCGCCAGGCCCTTCGTCCTCGCTAGTAGCAACCGGGTAAATGGTTGCGGCGCGCGCGGCGCCGTACGTGAGCGCCTCGCCGCACAGCGGGCATTCGATCATCACATCTTCATCGGCAGGAGGCTGTCGCCCAGGCACAGCGATACACATCCGCGCGGCGCAGCGCCGCACACGTTGTCGATACCAGTATGCCACAGCTTCGCCCCGCGGCCGCGACATCCAGCCCGCCCGCAGGATGCCATCAGGCGGTCGCTCGCCTACTGCCGCCAGAACGCCCGCGTGCCGGCGCGCGCGGCGATCATCTCGCGCAGCAGCAGCATCGCGGTGTATGTCGGCAGGATAAACGCCTCGCCACCGGGAGGCGTCGCCATCAGCAACCGATCGACGGCGCGCGCTGGTACTCGCTCTACCTCGGCCGTGATACCAGCGTATTTCAGCCGCAACGCCATGTCGGTCGCGCGGGTGCCGGTCGCGATGGCGCAGCTCACCCGGCCGGCCAGCCGCTCGTAATCGACGTCCCAGATCCACGAGATATCGCGGCCATCCTGCACGCCATCGTTCAGCGCGAAGAGGATGCGCAGCGGTCGCTCCTCCGCCAGCAGCGTCGCCAGCGCCTGGTTCGCCCCCGCCGGATTCTTGCACAGCAGCATGCGCAGCGACCGCCCACGCACCACGATCCGCTCCTGGCGGCCGAACGCCGCCGCGAAACTCTCCAGCGCGCGCACGATCGTCTCTGGCGGTACGCCGAGCGCCCGCGCGCCCGCGTACGCGGCCAGCGCATTGCCGGCGTTGTAGACCCCCTCCAGCGCGATCGTGACTGCTCGCGCTGGCTCACCCCGCTCGTCGACGACGATGCGCAGCCGCTCGCCGCCGAGCCGCTCGATCGCCGTCGCGCGGATATGCGGCGTCGGGCGAGCACGGCCGCAACCAGGGCAACGCCAGCGTCCCAGGTGGCCATACCAGAGCGCATCGTAGACGTAGTCCGTGTCGCAGATGGGGCACCAGCGGGCATCGGCGGCGTGCTCGGCCTCGGGCAGCGCCGCCGCTGGATCGTCGAGGCCGTAAAACAATACGCGACCAGAGAACGCCTCCGCCAGGCTTGCAACCGAGGGATCGTCGGCATTGAGCACGGCAACGGCGCCGGCGGGCAGCAGCCTGGCGCTGGCACGCCAGAGCGTCAGGATGCTCTCGACCTCGCCGTACCGGTCGAGTTGATCGCGGAAAAGGTTGGTAAACACCACCGCATCTGGCCGCAGGGCGCGCGCCGCGTGCGGCAGCGTCGCTTCATCGACCTCGAACACGCCCGCACGCGCGCTACCACGAGGGATTACACCCCGCCAGGCGGCAGCAGCGATCAGCGTCGCGCCGAGGCCGCGCATCAGGTTCGAGCCGCTGCGGTTGTGGACGGGCGACCGGCCTGCTACGTGCAGGATCTCGGCCAGCATGCGTGCCGTCGTCGTTTTGCCGTTGGTGCCGGTGACGATCACCCGCCCCGCGCCGAGCTGGCGCGCCAGACGGGCGGTGAGGGCCGGATCGAGCCGCTCGGCGACGAGGCCGGGCAGTGCCGTGCCGCCGCCGCGACCAAGCGTCTGGCTTGCCGTTGCCAGCAGCTTCCCCACGACGACGGCGACGCGGCCGCGGGCAGGCAGCGTGGATGGGAGAGCGCTACTCATCGGCGTTCCAGCACGCGCGCGAGAGTGTGCCAGCTGACCATGCCGAGCACCTCGTTGTTGCTCGTCACAACGGGCACCGCTGGCAGTCCCTCCGCCTCGAGCCGCCGCAGCAGGCTGGCACCGTCTTCCTCGGGGGGCGCGGGGCGGATCGCCGTCGCGGGTAGCATCACCTGCCGCGCAAGGATGCGGCCGCGCTGCGCCACGGGGAGCAGCAGCGCCGCATCGCGACCCAGCAACCCCACGACGCGCTGCCGCTCTCCCGGCGTCTCTTCGACGACGAAAGCGGTATCGCAATCGCCCGCGGCGAGCAGCCCGGGCAGCAGGGTGAGCAGCGATGCAGCCGCGCTGACAACCGGTACGTCGCTGCGCGCGAGCTCGCGGGCGTGGTAGCCACGCAGGGTCTCAAGCGCGCGTTCCATCGCTGCGGTCGCGCGCGTCGCATTGAACAGATAGCCACCCACCA
>Ga0209061_1005534_pt1 | contig 10955 bp, 11 predicted proteins | sample Coa_R1_10_FD_187157 | JGI IMG/M metagenome (GOLD analysis project Ga0209061, IMG submission 187157) | Surface soil microbial communities from Centralia Pennsylvania, which are recovering from an underground coalmine fire - Coalmine... | ecosystem: Environmental > Terrestrial > Soil >... | reverse complement strand
GGGGAATACATATCAGCGATCGTACCGTCATTATTTCAATTATTAAAATTTAATTATCTACCCTAGTGAAAAACAAACATAGGAAATTTTTGAAGACATATTTTAAGAAAATTTAAAACATAGCTCCAAAAAAAATCAAACACAATAATAATAAAATTATACAAAAAATTAATCCAAATAAATAAGAAGATATTCTTCCTCCTTCTAAATATTTTGTACTTTCCCCTCCAAGTGAAGTTATCATACCAAATCCATTTACAATACCATCGATTATCCATTCATCAAAAAATAAAATAAACTGCGTTAATAACCTTGTACCTTTAACAAAAATTATTTCATAATATCCATCTATATAACCTCGAAAAAAAGACCAATTATATATAAAAGAAAAAAAAGAATTAAAATTTTTTTCTAAAAAAAATTCAAAATTTTTTTCTAAATTTTTTGGTAAAAATGAAACAGGTCCATATAAAATAAAAGCAATAAATATTCCACTAAAAACTATACTTAATGAATTAATAGCATTTAATCCAAATTCTGACCAATTTCCAACAGCTACAGAATTTGTAAACATTGGATATAACCATTGAGATAATAAATCAGAGCCAAGTTGCCCTTGCGGAAAAGGAGCACCTAAAAAACCAATAAATAAAGTAAATAATGTTAATACTAATAAAGAAAATAACATTTTATTATCTGATTCTTTAGGAAATAAACCTTTTTTTATATTCGAAAAAGCATATAAATTTTCTTCTTGATTTTTATTTTCATTTATATTAAAAAAATTGTCAGATTTATTTAAAATAAAATTTTTTTTTTTTGAAATAAATTCTAATTTTAATTTGTTGGATTTTAAATCTCCCCAGATTGATACAGGAGAAATAAAAGAAACTTTATTTGAATTAGCTCTTAAATTACCTTCAAAAGTTAAAAAATAAATACGAAACATATAAAAAGCGGTTAGTCCTGCTGTAATCCAAGATATCCATCCAAGACTTGAAAAATATAACCAACTATCTGTAATAATTTCATCTTTAGACCAAAAACAAGCAAATGGAGGAATACCACAAAGAGAAAATGTACCTATAAGAAAAGTGGTTCCTGTAATTGGCATATATTTTCTTAAACCACCCATAAAAGCCATATTTTGACATTTATTAGGAGAATATCCAACAATTGATTCCATAGAATGAATAACTGATCCGGATCCAAGAAATAATAAAGCTTTTGAATACGCATGGGTAATTAAATGAAATAACCCAGCTTGATACGAGCCTATACCCAAAGCTAACATCATATAGCCTAATTGAGACATTGTAGAATAAGCTAAACCTTTTTTAAGATCGTTTTGAGCAAGAGCTATAGTAGCTCCTAATAAAGCAGTAATTGCTCCTATCCAAGAAATAATATTCATTATATAAGGCAAGAGTAAAAAAAGAGGAAATAATCGAGCTATTAAAAAAATACCTGCAGCTACCATAGTTGCAGCATGGATTAAAGCAGAAATTGGAGTTGGTCCTTCCATAGCATCGGGTAACCATATATGAAGTGGAAATTGTGCAGATTTAGCGATTGGACCTAAAAATAAAAGAAGAGCACATAAATTAACAAAATAAAAATTAACTTCATGATTAATAAGTAATTCATGAAATCGTTGAAATAAAATTTCAAATTCAAAACTACCAGTTATCCAATAAAAACCCAAAATACCTAATAATAATCCAAAGTCTCCTATACGATTTGTTATAAAAGCTTTTTGGCAAGCATTAGCTGCACTAGGTCTAGTAAACCAAAAACCTATTAATAAATAAGAACACATTCCTACTAATTCCCAAAAAATATAAATTTGGATTAAATTAGGACTGAGTACTAAACCTAACATTGAAGCTGTAAAAAGACTTAAATATGCAAAAAATCTTACATAACCTTGATCATGGGACATATAACTATCACTATAAATCATAACAAGAACTCCAACACTAGTAATTAAAACTAGCATAATAGAAGTAAGTGGATCAATCAAAAATCCTATTTTAAAATCAATCTGTTTATCAAAAATCCAAGACCACAAATATCGATAAATAGTATTATTATTTATTTGTTGCCATAAAATATTAAAAGAAAAAATCAAAGCTATGCTTAATAAAGATATACTAAAAATCGCCCATGTATGACGAAGACTTTTAGTTGATTTTGAAAAAAAAAATAAATTTAATCCTATTAAAATAGAAGCAAAAAAAGGAAGAAAAGGCACAATCCAAACAAATTGATATATAAATTCCATAAATAAATTTTTTATATAATAAAAAATCTTATTTTTTTTTTGTTTCTAGTTTATAATTGACTAGATTAAAAAAATAGATTTAAAAACAAAGAAAAAGTTTAGGATTTTTATCCTGTCTATTAAAAAATCTAATTAAAATTACCTTACAAATTTATTTATTTTTTTAATAAATTATGAAATAAGAGAAATTAAACAAAATTTTATTTATTATTATTATTAAAGTAATAAGATATTATATACATTTTATGAACTAAGAGATATCTATTTTTTAATAATAATATAAATTTATTTTAGAAAAGTTTTGCAAAATTTAAAATAATTAAGATTAATTATTTTATTTATTAAATTTAATTAAAAATTTTTTCAATTTATAATAATTTTTTTATCTATAATAAATTTCATAATGAATATATACGCTATAATTGAAACCGGAGGTGAACAACTTCGAGTAGAACCAGGAAGATTTTATGATATTCGTCATTTTGCTTCATTAAAATCAAAATTTTTAAGTTCTAATACTAAAATATTAATTTATCGAGTATTACTAATTCGTAATGAAGCTACTATTAGCATTGGGCAACCTTGGTTAAAAAATGCAATAGTAAAAGGAAGAATTTTACATTCTCATCTCGAAAATAAAATTAATGTTTATAAAATGAATTCAAAAAAAAAAACAAGACGTAAATTTGGACATCGACAAAATTCAACTCGATTTATAGTAGATTCTATTAGTTTGGACGGAAAAGAATTATATAAATAAATATTATAATAAATAAATATACAAAAAAATTTAAGAATAAAATTTAACACATAAATTAAAAAATTATTTAAAAATTTGTAATTAAGAGGAATTTTTACTTATGGCAGTTCCAAAAAAACGTACTTCCAAATCAAAAAAAAAAATTCGTGAAACTATATGGAAAGAAAAAGCAAATAAAGCTAAAACAAAAGCTTTTTCGTTAGCTCAATCTATTTTAACAGGTCGTTCAAAAAGTTTTTATTACACAACAATTGAAAAAAATGATAAATCATCTCAATAATTAAAAATTTATAATAAATAAAAAACAACAATATAAATACAAAAATTATATTCTCAAAAATTTCAATAAAAAAAATATTTTAATTAAAAAAAACTTAAAAAAGTAATTAATTTAATATATATAATCATATAACAATTCAACTTGTTCTAAAAAAATAAGACGTATATAATAAAATTTTATTTAATATAAAAAATAGATAGTTTCATTTAGTTAAAAATAAATGAAACTATCTGAGATATAAAAATAAAAAAAAAATTTAAAAATTTTATAATATTTTTTTGAAGCAGCGGGATTTGAACCCGCGATTTCTATTACCCTAAGATGGCATGTTACCAAACTACGCAATGCTTCATTAAATTAAAAAAATTTAAGATTTGTTACTATTAATTTATATAAAAAATGATATTATTAATTAATATCAAAAAAAACTTACATATTAGTTTATTTTATTTAAAAGATTGACCTTTTAATAAAAATTATGTTATATTTTTTCTTAGTAAGCCGCCATGGTGAAATTGGTAGACACGCTGCTCTTAGGAAGCAGTGCTAACGCATCTCGGTTCGAGTCCGAGTGGCGGTATTTAAATAAAATATATTTTTATTACATTTTTTCATTAAATTTATAATAAAATTTTTTAGTTCAAAAATTTTAAATATTTTATTATTTAAATAATTTATTAAACATTAAAAATTAAATTTATTTTAAATAGTTAAATGAAAAAATCTTTTTATATCATTTAACTATTTGAAATAAATTTAATTAGTAAATAATAAAAAATTTATTATAATAAAGTTTTAATGAAATTAAATATTTTTTTTTTTACAAATTAAAAAAAAGAAATTTAGATAAAATAAAATTTACTTTACTGTTCCATAAAGATAAAACTGAATTAGGATAAATACCAATACCTATAATAGGAAAAATTAAACAAAGTAAAATAAAAATTTCACGAGGTCCCGCATCCAGATTTGAAAAAATTAAAAACTTAGAAAACTTATATCCATAAAATATTTGACGTAACATTGATAATAAATAAATAGGAGTTAATATTATTCCAATTGCCTCTATTATTGTAATAAGTATTTTGAAATTAAGAGAATATTTATTACTAATAACTATTCCTAAAAAAATTAAAAATTCTGCTACAAATCCACTCATACCAGGTAATGCTAATGATGCCATTGAAAAACTACTAAACATTGTAAATATTTTAGGCATATAAATAGCGATTCCACCCATTTGATCAAGAAAAAGGGTACGTGTTCTATCGTAACTTATTCCTGCTAAGAAAAAAAGTGCAGCACCAATTAATCCATGGGAAATCATTTGTAAAATAGCTCCATTAAGACCTAAATCTGTCATAGAACCAATACCAATAAGTACAAAACCCATATGTGATATTGAGGAATAGGCAATTCTTCGTTTTAAGTTTCTTTGACTAAAAGAAGTGAGGGCTGCATAAACAATTTGGATTGCTCCTATTATGACTATCCATGGAGCAAAAATAGAATGAGCGTGAGGTAATAATTCCATATTAATTCTAATTATTCCATATCCTCCCATTTTTAATAATATTCCCGCTAAAAGCATACATGTACTATAATGTGCTTCTCCGTGAGTATCTGGTAACCAAGTATGTAAAGGAAATATTGGTAATTTAACAGCGTAAGCAATAAAAAAACCTAAATACAGTATTATTTCTAATTCTATAGGATATGACTTAGTAGATAAATTTTGTAAATCTAACGTTAATTGATTAGATCCATAAAATCCCATAGTTAATGCTCCCATTAAAATAAAAATGGAACCACCAGCTGTATATAAAATAAATTTTGTAGCAGCATATAACCGTCTTTTTCCTCCCCATATACATAAAAGTAAATAAACTGGAATTAATTCCAATTCCCACATAAAAAAGAAAAGTAAAATATCTTGAGAAGCAAATAATCCTACTTGGCCACTGTACATTGCTAACATTAAAAAATAAAATAATCGTGGATTTCGGGTAACAGGCCAAGCAGCTAAAGTAGCTAAAGTAGTAATAAAACCTGTTAATAAAATAAGTCCAATTGAAAGTCCATCAATTCCTACTCTCCAATGAAAATCAAGAAAATTAATCCAATTATAATCTTCTTTTAATTGAATAAATTGATTATTAAATTTAAATTGATAACAAAATACATAAGTTATTAAAAGAAATTCTAATAAACAAATACCTAAAGTATACCATCTAATATAATTATTTCCTTTAGAAGGAAATAATGGAATTACGAGACCTGCAGATATAGGCAAAAAAACAATTGTAGTTAGCCAGGGAAAATTACTCATGATAAAGATAAAAAAGAACTTTAAATAAAAAAATCCCATACTCAAAAAATTGAGTATGGGTAAAAAAATACTTAAAATTTTTATTTTTTTACATTTTTTTTTTAATAAGATAGACCCATACTTTGAGTAGTTTCAGCTCCTAAATAAACACGTACACTTAAAAAATCTGTTGGACAAGCAGATTCACATCTTTTACAACCAACACAATCTTCTGTTCTAGGAGCAGAAGCGATTTGATTAGCTTTGCATCCATCCCAAGGTACCATTTCCAATACATCTGTAGGACATGCTCTTACACATTGAGTACAACCAATACATGTATCATAAATTTTTACTGAATGTGCCATTTATTTTTTAAACTCCAATATATTGTTAAAAGCCTTAAATTTAATAAAATTATAATATTATTATATAAAATTTTTTCATAAAAAAAATTTTCATATTAAATAAAATATTAGTTAAAAAAAAATATATATATAAATTTTTTTTAGATTGAATAAATCAACTACCATTTTAACAAATTAAATTGATCAATACGAGTTGATTTTTTATTACGATAAATTGCTAAAACAATAGCTAATCCAATAGCAGCTTCAGCAGCTGCAATAGCTATAATAAAAATAGCAAAAATTTCGCCTTTTGTTTGTTGAATATCAAAAGAATTAGAAAAAGTTATAAGATTTACATTAACAGCATTAAAAACTAATTCTAAGCACATAAGCGCTCGGACCATGTTTCGACTTGTAATTAATCCAAAAATACCAATACAAAATAAATAAGCACCTAAATTAAGTAAATGTTCAAGCATGAAAAATGAACTCCTTATAAACGTAAAAAACTTAAAAAACTGTAGGATTTTTTTCTATTGGTGCTTTTTCTTTTTCATTTATTTTAATTAAATTCTCTCGACGAGCTATCACAATAGCGCCTATTAATGCAATTAAAAGAACTATAGAAAGAAGTTCAAATGGAAGCAAAAATTGGGTTAATAAAAGATAACCAATACGTTGAACATTTTGTGTAAAATTAAAATTTAAAAAAATTTTTGATTCTGTAATTAAAGTAATGTTAAACCATGATGTATTTAAAATTACAGTAACTAATAAAAAAAACATATTTGAACAAATTATAAATGTAATTTTATCGCCTATAGTCCAAGATGGAAAAATCTTTAAAGATTTTGGCTTATTAATTAACATAACAGCAAATACAATTAAAACATTTACGGCTCCCACATAAATTAAAATTTGTGCTGCAGCTACAAAATCAGCATTTAATGCAAAATATAAAATAGATATACAAAAAAAAACAAGCCCTAGAAAAAAAGCCGAATATACTATATTTGTAAATAATACTACTCCTAAACTTCCGAATATCACCCCAAATTCTAAAATAAAAAAAAGAATTTCATGAAGTGGCTCTGATAATTCAAATATATTCACAATAAATTTAAATCCTTGTTTTTATTACTTTAATTTACTAATTAAAAATTTTATTTTTATTTTTTTTTACAAAAAAAGTGTATGTAACTTTATTTTTCATTTAATCTAAAAAATTTGTAACATTTCTTGAAGTAAAATGACCTTCTGTATTACCTTTAGATAAATAATTTAAATTTGAAATAGCTTGACTTGTAAAATCTTCAATTACAGAAATAGGTAATCGTCCTAAAGCAATTTGATCATAATTTAAATCATGCCGATCATAAATTGAAAGTTCATATTCTTCAGTCATTGACAAACAATTTGTGGGGCAATATTCAACACAATTGCCACAAAAAATACAAACTCCGAAATCAATACTATAACTTTTTAATTGTTTTTTTTTTATATCTTTTTTCAATTCCCAATCAACAACGGGTAAATTAATTGGACATACACGAACACATACTTCACAAGCAATACATTTATCAAACTCAAAATGAATACGTCCACGAAAACGTTCTGATGGAATTAATTTTTCATAGGGATATTGAATAGTCATTGGTAAACGATTCATATGATCTAAAGTTACCAAAAAACCTTGACCAATATATCGTGCAGCTTGTATTGCTTGATCACTATAGTTTTGAAACCCACTTACCATAGTAAACATATTATAGATATCCTTAAATATATTTTTTTATCGGTTTACTAAATAATTATAAATATATATATAATTTATAATAAAAAAACTTGAAAAGAAGCTGTTAATAATAAATTTCCTAACGCAATAGGTAACAAAAATTTCCAGCCAAGGTCTAATAGTTGGTCCATTCTTACTCTAGGTAATGTCCATCTTGTCATAATAGAAATAAATAAAAATAAATAAGCTTTTATCAGTACAATAATGATTCCTATTATTACATTAATAACTTGATTAATTCCACTACTAAAATTCCATTCTAAATAATTAGAACTTGGTATAAAAGGAAGGGAAAAATGCCATCCACCTAAATAAAGAATTACTACAAATAAGGAAGAAGCTAATAAATTTAAATAAGAAGCAACATAAAATAATCCAAATTTTATACCTGAATATTCTGTTTGATAACCTGCAACTAATTCTTCTTCTGCTTCTGGTAAATCAAAAGGTAATCTTTCGCATTCCGCTAAAGACGCAATAAAAAAAGCTAAAAAACCAATAGGTTGACGCCATAAATTCCATCCCCAAAAACCATATTTTGCTTGTGCTTCAACAATATCAACTGTACTTAAACTATTAGATAATTATAGTCGATTTAACAGTAATGTTAATATCTCTACTTCAAAACCGTACATGAAACTTTAGCGTCATACGGCTCCTCAATGGTTATTTTAATATTAATAAATTTTTTTTTTATTTTTATAAAACTAAATTTTTTTTTATTTAACCTAAGAGATTCTGTTTGCTAGAATAATAAATGCTTTTGAATCTATCTCAACCTTTACAATTACTTTTAGTACTATATAAAAAATTTTAATTTTTTTTTATTTTTATTGAGAATTGTAAAAGGATTACTTCGTTCCTAATAGCCATATAGTTTTAATAAATAGGGGTATACTTTAGATTGATTTTATAAGGAAATACTTTTTGAGCAGTTCTACTAATGCTAAATCCTCATTATATTTTAATAAATATTAAGTTATCTATAAAATTTTTTTATACAAATCTATTCTGTATTTTTGTGTTTCTAACCATTTATTTTTGCTCGATTTTGAATATGACAAAAAATTTTTCATATTTTTTTATCTTTTGCTCCCGCTATCAGGTTTACATAACTAAATTGTAACCTGGGGTACTTTTTTTATTTATTTTGCATGCTTTCACTCTTGTATATAGAGGATGGGATTTAATTTTAGTACTGCGAAGTAAAATGCTGTTTTATTTTACCCATATGACAATTTAGTTTTTTTAGTTAAAATAAGAAAAAACTTATTTACTAAATTTGAATTTAATTTTTTTTTTACGAATCACACGTAGAGAGATAGATAATACACACAAAGCTAAAGGAATTTCATAACTAATAGATTGAGCAGCTGCTCTAAGACCACCTAAAAAGGAATATTTATTATTAGATCCATATCCTGCCATAAGAAGTCCAAAGGGCACAATACTACAAATAGCAATCCAAAAAAAAACACCTATACTAAGATCAGCTAAAACAACATTGTGACCAAAAGGAATTACTAAATAACTTAAAAATACTGGTATAACCACTATTGCTGGTCCAATATTAAATAACCAACTATCTCCTTTAGAAGGAATAATATCTTCTTTTAATAATAATTTAAAACCATCTGCTAAAGCTTGAATTATTCCTAAAGGACCAGCATATTCAGGTCCAATACGTTGTTGTATTCCTGCAGATATTTTTCTTTCAAGCCATACTAAAACTAAAACTCCTATTGTTATTGATAACAAAAGAATAATAACTGAAAAAACAATCCATATAAAATTAAAAAATTCTTTAGATAAAGTTAAAGCATAAAAAAAATTAACAACTTGTTCTTTAAGATTGGTATTAAAATTCATTTTAACGATCAACCTCTCCCATAATAATATCTATACTACCTAATATTGTCATAATATCGGCTAATTTCATTCCTTTTACTAATTGGGGAAGAATTTGTAAATTGATAAAACCGGGTGGACGAATTTTCCACCTCCAAGGAAAAACACTATCATCTCCTATTAAAAAAATACCTAATTCTCCTTTTGGAGCTTCTACTCTAATATAGTGTTCTTGTTTAGGTAATTTAAATGTAGGAGACGGTTTTTTACTAATAAATTGATATTCAAAATTATTCCATTCTGATTTTGTTCCTCGCTGAAGCCGTCGAGCTTCTAAATTTTCATAAGGTCCTCCAGGAATTGATTTTAATGCTTGCTGAATTATTTTTACTGATTCTTTCATTTCTCCAATTCGGACTAAATATCGAGCTAATGAATCACCTTCTTTTTGCCATTGTATTTGCCAATCTAATTCATCGTAACATTCGTAATGATCCACTTTCCTAAGATCCCATTGAACTCCTGAAGCACGTAACATAGGTCCAGATAAACCCCAATTTATGGCTTCTTCTCTTTCAATAATACCTACTCCTTCTACTCGTTTTAAAAAAATAGGATTTTGTGTAATAAGTTTTTCATATTCATCTACTTTTGGTAAAAAATAATCACAAAAATCTAAACATTTATCTATCCAACCATAAGGTAAATCAACAGCAACTCCTCCAATACGAAAATAATTATGCATCATTCGCATACCTGTAGCTGCTTCAAACAAATCATATATCATTTCTCTTTCTCTCAAAATATAAAAGAAAGGAGTTTGTGCACCAATATCAGCCATAAAAGGTCCAAGCCACAATAAATGAGAAGCTATACGACTTAATTCCAGCATAATAATTCTAATATAACTAGCTCTTTTTGGAACTTGAATATTTGTTAGTTTTTCTGGTGCATTAACAGTTATAGCTTCTGTAAACATTGTAGCTAAATAATCCCATCGTGTAACATATGGAAGGTATTGAATAATTGTTCTATTTTCTGCAATTTTTTCCATACCCCTATGTAAATAACCTATTATAGGTTCACAATCAGCAACATTTTCACCATCTAAAGTAACTATAAGTCGAAGAACACCATGCATTGATGGATGATGAGGACCCATACTTACTATCATGGGTTTTGTTTTCGTAGCAAGCATGGCCATATATAAAGCTCCTTGTCATTCATTATGAAGAAATAACTAAAAAGGAAAAAACTAACGAATTTTTAATTTACGAATACTTAATTTATTTATTAAATTTTCATAATTTGTTAAATTTGTTTGCGATAA
>Ga0209061_1005532_pt1 | contig 10957 bp, 12 predicted proteins | sample Coa_R1_10_FD_187157 | JGI IMG/M metagenome (GOLD analysis project Ga0209061, IMG submission 187157) | Surface soil microbial communities from Centralia Pennsylvania, which are recovering from an underground coalmine fire - Coalmine... | ecosystem: Environmental > Terrestrial > Soil >... | reverse complement strand
ATGGGGGCAAGCCAGATGGGGGCAAGCCAGATGGGGGCAAGCCAGATGGGGGCAAGCCAGATGGGGGCAAGCCAGATGGGGGCAAGCCAGATGGGGGCAAGCCCCATCTCTACATGTAGAGATGGGGCTTGCCCCCATCTGGCTTGCCCCCATGTTGCCCCGTGTTGCGCCCATCTGGCCCCCATGTTGCCCCGTGTTGCCCCGTGTTGTCCCATGTTGCCCCATGTTGTCCCCATCTGGCCCCCGTGTTATCCCGTGTTATCCCGTGTTATCCCGTGTTGCCCCGTGTTGCCCCGTGTTGCGCCCATCTGGCCCCCATGTTGCCTGCCCTCATGTTGCTCCATCTGGCCGGATTATCGTTTGCAACTACACGGGCCGCGCCTTCAGTTGCAGGATGATCTGTCGCTGATCGTGTGGCTCGATATTGAGCCTGTCTTCGGGGCGGTTGAGGCCATCTTCGCGCGTGACAACCGGCTCGAAGCAGACAAAAGCGTGATCGGGCGCCATCACCGGCTCCGACCAGACCTGCATCGTTGTCAGCGAATAGATGCCCTCGCTCGGCAGTTCGGCAATGGTCAGGGCGCCGCGATGGGGGATCTCGATGGTAACGTTGTGCGGGAAAGGATAAGGATTGTCGGGCGGGTTGGTGTCCCACTGGAAGGCCGCAACCTCAAAGCCGGGTGGGCCGTCGGTGACGATCCTGGCCTTGTCCCCCTGTGCCACGGCGAAATAGGGATGGAAGCCCGGCGCGATGGGCATCACCTCTTCGCCGCGATTCTCCATCGTCAGGGTGTAGGTCAGCGTGCCCTCGCTTGCGGCAACCGTGACGGTAAACGTAAACTCGTAGGGATAGTTGGGGCGCGTTGCATCGCTGCTCTGCAACTGCATCGTGAGCGCCGACGCGCCACGCTGCGTGACCGTCCAGGGCAGCAGGCGCCCGAAGCCGTGAATGGGCAGCGACGTACCCTTCTCCTTGAAGGTACCATCTTTGAGCCGCGAGAAGTTGGGGATCATCAGCGGCAGCCCCCAGCGCGCCACATTGCCGGTCTCCGCCGGGCGGTAGAGCACCTGCCAGGAGGCAACCTGGAAGTGCGAGACGAGGCCGATTTCGGGGATAACGCCTATGGTCGTATTGCCACTGGTAAGCACCACCTCGCGCTGTGTTGGGAAATCCATAAAACTAGCCATGAGTTTCACTCACCTTTTTTAATGATTCGTTAAGGCTTAATCCTATTGCGTTTTAGAGGCTACACGCTTATACTGTAAGATATCAGTCAAGGGGCATCGCGCGGCTTTGCCGCGCCAGGGATGGAGGTGTGGGGACCGGGCGCTTCGCGCCCGGTCCCCACACCACACCCTCTAAAGGCGAGCGCGCAGGCGCAATCAGATGCCCTGTGCTCTCGTCCTCGCGGGTTAGTTGTTTGCGTGGCTCCACAGCATCGCGGAGGTGTGGTGTGGTGAGACGAATGCGCTTCGCGCATTCGCCTCACCACACCACACCTCCAGCGAGCGCCGCAGGCGCAAGGCCATGATGGTGCCGGGAATAAGGCACGCAATTAATAATAAGTAGAGTGTTGATCGATCCTGCTTCCAGTTGCAGATGGGGGCCGCTGGGCTATGGAGGAACAATCGGGTAAAGAAGCCTCGGAGGCAAGAATACGACCAGACAGACTGGAAAAGGAGGAGAAGCAGTCTGTGCAAGGATCTATTGCTATCAAGGGAACGCGCAATGGCTTGCTTTTGACTCTGGAACCGGAAACTCCATTCGGCGAACTGCTTAATGCGCTCGCCGAACGGCTCGCCGAGGCTCCCACCTTTTTTCGCGGCGCCTCACTGACGGTTGATACCAGCCGTCGCAGTCTACGCGTGAGCGAGCGTGTCCAGCTGGAAAACCTCCTCGCGTATTATCAAATGTCGGTAACATCATTAGAAAAGGCGACACAGGCTCGCCAGGCAAAAACGATCACTTTGCCTCTTTCAGAATCATCCCCCAATCCTGATACCTCAATGGGCCAGGCTCAGCGTGATGCGCGCGAATCGGACGATACTCTCTTTTTGCGACGTACTGTACGCTCAGGGCAGGCGATTCACCATCATAGCAACATCGTGGTGCTGGGGGATGTCAATCCGGGAGCGGAGATCGTGGCCGGCGGAGATATAATCGTGTGGGGCGTGCTGCGTGGCATGGTACATGCGGGCTATCCCGATAATCAGAATGCCGTGGTCTGTTCGCTGCTTTTATCGCCCGTTCAGTTACGTATTGCTCACTTGCTCTCGCGCCCCCCGGAGGGCTTTGAGGCGCTACCACGCCCGGAGGTTGCCGCGATCAGGCACGGCCAGATCGTCGTCGAGACCTGGGTGAGCGGCCGCCCACCGCGTAAGTGATATGCAGTGCCGTGTTCAGGGATTGCGCTAGATTTTTTGGGGCCTGTTGCGTATACTAATTTCAGTATCCTCAAGCGGATCGATGCCTCACCACCAGCCAGACCGCTCACGCCTTGAGGATTGTACATAAGAAAGTCTGAATGGTCAAATGGTTTTGCGCTAAAAACCATACAGGCCATGAACGCAATATTCTCTTACTGGAGTCTGGACAGTTCTTCTTTATCAGGGGGTGAGCATGGAAAGCAGGGTAATTACCATCACATCAGGCAAGGGTGGCGTGGGGAAAACGACGACAACGGCCAATCTCGGCACCGCTCTGGCGATGCAGGGCAGGAAGGTTGCCGTGGTCGATTCGGATATTGGCCTGCGCAACCTTGATGCTGTGCTGGGATTAGAGAACCGCATCGTCTACGATCTGGTCGATGTTGTGGAGGGGCAGTGCCGTCTGCGACAGGCGCTCATCAAGGACAAGCGGCTCCCCGAACTTTATTTATTGCCTGCTGCTCAGACTCGCGATAAGAATGCCGTCAATAGCGTTCAGATGGAGCAGCTTTGCCAGCAACTACGCCAGGAGTTTGATTTTGTGGTGATCGACTCACCGGCTGGCATCGAGCAGGGGTTTCGCAACGCCATCGTGGGCGCCGATGAGATCGTGATTGTCGCTAACCCGGAAATGGCCTCGGTGCGCGACGCGGACCGCATTATTGGCCTGGTAGAAGCGGCGGGCAAGCCGGAACCCCGCCTGATCCTCAATCGCCTGCGCCCGGAAATGGTCAAGCGCGGCGATATGATGGATGTTGCCGATGTACTGGAGGTGCTCGGTATCGACCTGCTGGGCATTATTCCCGAAGACGAGACGATTATCATTGCGACCAACAAGGGCGAACCCGCTGTGCATGATAAGCGTTCACGCGCCGGGCGGGCCTTCCTCAACGCCGCGCAGCGCATCCTGGGCGAAGAGATCCCGCTCAATGAGGTCGAAGAATCTCCAACATTACTAGAACGTCTACGCCGCCTGGTAGGATTTGGTCCCCCTGTGGCTGAGAAACGTGTGCGCTCTCAGTCATCCTAAAAGGGCAAAAAATTATGGGTGTTTTTGAATTTATGATTGGTCGCAAGAAGCCAACGCCGGGTGAAATGGCGAAGGAGCGCCTCAAGGTGGTGCTGGTGCATGATCGCCTGAAGCTGAACCCGGAACTACTCGAACTCATCAAGTCAGAGTTACTGGCAGTCCTTTCGCGCCGCCTGGATGTAGATGAGAAGCAAATGCAGATCACTCTCGCCCACGAGGGTGGGTGGGATAAACTGCTGGCGAACGTTCCCATCAAGCGGCAGAAGGTCTCTTTCGAGTGGGATCCGCCCTCGTATTCCCCTTCAAGCAACGTGCTGCGTGGCAAACTCCACGTCGAAGACGCTGGCGAATCATAAGGCGGAGCGGCCGTGCCGCTTTCCTCTCACCAGGTAAGGCGCACCTGCGCACCTCAGTGCTGTCAGTGCGAATAGCAGGCAGGGTGCGTGTGGCTGCGCTCAGAGGGGATGGTGAGGGGCGAAGTCACGATAGGTGGCAGAGCGCATATAATTATATATAGACAATTCAATAAAAGGTTAAGAAGATGAAAAGGAATTCGAGACTTCTTAACTGAATCTCCATCCCTTCACAACGCCAGGCAGCCTCCTCACGCCCTATAATTACGACTATAAAGCGCTGCTCAAAGGCAGTCGTAGTCGATTAGGATAGAGGGGTGGAGGTGTTTCCCCGCAAAGTAACCGCGACAGAAAAGTTCTTCTTTCTTTCATTATAAGCAGCATAAACAACAGCAAGCGGTATCGCGCCAGTGAAGTGCCGGTGTGTGAATATCACCGTATGCAGCGTCTGTTATCGCGCTGCGTGCGGCAAGAGGCCAGGATATGTGGAGGTGGCTTGCACCTGTCCGGGTGCGTAATATCTGGATGGCGGGGGAGCCACATGGCCGGGGCGAGAGGGGCAGCCTGTTCTGTGGAGAGTTGTCCCTGGTGGTGTTACGTGGTGGGGTGGATTTTTTGGAGCGCGGCGGCCATGTGGTGATGGGCGGTGGAGGTATACGCGCGCCCGCCAGGTGCAGGAGTTTGGAGGGGCCGGAAGATGTTGCACGCTGTGTACTGAAGGTAGCCGGTGTCATGCCGGCACTTCAGTGGCGCGATAATGCTTATACCTGTTCGCTATTTAGAGGGCATCTGATGCTCCATGGCTCGCCTCCTTGTGCCGGGCCTTCGCGCGACGGCGCTGGTGGGGGACCAGGCGCTCTCTGATGGGAAAGGGGGCTGTGTACCATTCTGCTCAGGGATGATGTGGTTGGGGGTCGATGGAATGAGTAGGGTGAGTCGGATACGTAGAGTAAGCAGAATACGCAGGTTACAGAAAATAAATACGATACGCAGAATGCGCGAACTAAGGCAGGCTGCCAGAAGAATTCAACTTTACAGGGCGCACACCTACAATGTGAGCAGGGCGCTCTGGCCTGCCCGCATGCGGCGTTGTATCGCCACAACCAGAGCGGCCCAGCGGCGTCGCATGATTATCATGAAGGGGATGTGGTGGTCGCAGGCCGTGCACGCGCCCTTGCTCTACATGCTCTTTGGAGCGCTGGCATCCACGCTGCTGGTAGGCTCTGTGATTATGGCGGCGCTTCTGCTGCAATACCGGGCCTTATTGCTGATTCTGGGCATACTCTGGCTGGCGCTGATCGTCGTTACGGCGCGCCTGCTCTCCTATGAGATGAGCCACTCAACGGCGCCTGTGCCATCACTCCATCCTGTGCGCCATACGCAGCCCGATCTACCGGCGACCCCGCTGCTTGAGTTCCCGCAAACGCCAGTGCCGGCGACGCCGCTCATCCGCGTGCTGGAGACCATCGATCTCTCGGCGAGCGATGTTGAACATTTCCTGAGCACGCCGCCCCCGAGCCAGTCATCGCCAACCCCAAAGAGCGAAGCCGGCCAGCCTGTCGATGTGCCAATGCCTGAGGAGAAGATATGACCTTCGGGTAGTTTCGTTGACCGTCACGCTCAGCCTGAGTATGATAGCTCCTGATAATAGTGGGATTATTAAGGGCGGTAGCCCTTCACCGGGGGCGCGGGGGTATTCCCCGATTCCCCCCTTTTATCGCACCGCCTGCGGCGCACATAACGCGGAAAAAGGTTTTGGCGAGGATTACCTGCCCCCGGGCCGGGTCCCTCGCGCTCCGGCAGGGGACTACCGTCCCCTGCATCCCTGTATTTGAGGAGGGTGCCGTTGTGAGCAATCAGCAAATTCAGAAGGTTAAAGTGAAGCGACTGGCGCATGTAGGACTGTGGGCGACAGACGTACTCACGCAGGCCCGATTCTATCGCCAGGTGCTCGGACTTGACCTGCGCCTGCCACCCGATAACGCTGTCGAGCAAGATACGGAGACAGGTGATGCCGGCCTGTTCCTTGCGCTGGGAGACGAATATCATTGCCTGGGACTGTTCAACGATACGCGTCCCGCGCCCGGCAATGGTCGCAGATCGGCCAGGCGAACGCAACTGCACCATCTCGCCTTCGCCGTTGATACCGATGCCGAACTTGCTGCGCTGGCGGCTCGCCTCAAAATCTCTGGCGTCGAGCTAACGATGAGTCCGCGCGATGGCGATAGCGACGCGGGCGATACGCTCTGGTTCAACGATCCCGACGGCAATCGCATCGAAATCCTGGTCCCGCCCGATGATGTGCTGGCACGAACGACGGCAACCAGTGGTGAGCGCTACACATCGCTGCGCCCGCTTGCCTTACAGCACGTCGCACTGCACACGCCGCACCTGGATACAATGGTCGAGTTCTATAGCGAGGCGCTGGGCTTCGATATCTCGGACTGGCTGCTGCGCGAAGCCGCGTGGCTGCGCTGTAACCACAACCATCACACGCTCATGCTCATCCAGGAGAGCAAGCAGGATGTCGATCATGTTGGCTACAGCATCTCCGACGGGCAAGAACTTCTGCGCTGGGGCGATCATCTCAGCCGGCAGCATGTGCCGATTTTGTGGGGGCCTGGCCGCCACGGAGCCGGCTCCGATCTGTTCCTGCGCTTCGCTGACTCCGAGGGGCTGCATATCGAGCTATCCGCCGGGCTGGAGCAATACTACGACCATGATGTGACCTCTCCGCCGCGCCTCTGGCATACCCGAGCGCTGGCGCTCAATCTGTGGGGCGCTATGCCCTCCTGGATGCGCGAAGAGATCCAGGTGTAGGGATCAGGCGCGGGTAAGGGTGCCCGCAATCAGGACGCTCGCAGCCAGGACGCTCGCAAGGGGCACCCCCAACCAAGAGGGGCTGCGATCAAATATAGAAGAGGCCCGCGAAGAAGAGGCCCGCGAAGAAGAGGCCCGCGAAGAAGAGGCCCGCGAAGAAGAGGCCCGCGAAGAAGACGCCCGCAAGGGGCGTCTCTACATGTAGAGACGCCCCTTGCGGGCGTCTTCTTCGTGGGCGTCTATTTCCCTACGATATTATTCCTGATGGTGCCGATGCCTTCGATTTCGGACTCCATAACGTCGCCGGGCTTCAGGAACTCCGGGGGATTGCGCGAGAAGCCGACGCCGCTGGGGGTGCCGGTGGCGATGATATCACCCGGCTCCAGCGTCATGCCGAGCGAGAGCGTCGCGATGATCGTGTTGATCGAAAAGATCATCTGGCTGGTATTCGCGTCCTGTTTGGTCTCGCCGTTGACGCGCAGGCGTATAGCGAGGTTGTGCGGGTTCGCGATTTCATCGGCGGTCACGATCCAGGGACCCATCGGACAGGAGCCGTCGAGGCTCTTTCCCTTGAAATACTGCTTGTGGCGGGCTTGCAGGTCGCGCGCGGTGACATCGTTGATAACGGTGTAGCCGAAGACGTGGAATAACGCATCCTCGGCGCGAATATTCTTCCCGCCCTTGCCGATAATCACGCCCAGCTCGACCTCCCAATCGATCTCCGTAGAGACGGCCGGATCGATCTCGATATTTCCGAAGGGACTATTGACGGCGGTTGGCGCTTTGGTGAAGAGCACTGGAATGGTCGGCGCCTCCGGCGAGCGCCCGCGTATCTCCGCCGTCTCTCTGGCATGCTCGCTGTAGTTGAGGGCCATGCACATAATGTTTTTGCGGGGGCGCGGAATGGGAGCCGCCAGTTGCACTTCGCTCAACGCCTGGACGGCACCGGTATCGGTGAAGGTTCGTACCTGGCTGAAGCGGCGGCCCGCAGCCTTATCCAGAATCGCCTGTAGCACTGGTCTGGTGCGCTCGTAATCCTCGATGATCGTAAGCATGTTATCCGGCGGTGTGAAGCCGAGCGCCCGCCCTGCCAGATCGATATCAACTACCTCATCCCCATCCACTATGCCCGCGTGGGGCCGTGGAATATCGCGCGTAGAAAAACTGACGAGTTTCAAGAATCGTCTCCTTTCGCTGGAGAAAAATAAGAAGATATCTGATAGCCGACGCCTTCGCATGCTCGTGCCTGCGGCGCTCGCCCGGGGGAAAGTGTGTTGTGGCAAAATACGCGCAGCGTATTTTGCCACAACACACTTTCCCTTCCTTTGCGCGACGGAGCCGCGCGGATACCCGATGAGAGAAGGCGAAGCCTATCTTATCACCAATTTTACAACATGAGGGCCGCACGCATAACGTCGAGCGGCGCGGGCCGGTGCGTCCAGAGCGAGAAGGAGAGCGCGCCCTGATGCAGTAGCATGGTGAGACCGTTGGCAGCCCGCATCCCCATCGTGAGCGCCTGACAGAGCAGGCGCGTCTGTGGCGGATTGTAGATCATGTCGTAGACGAAGGTGCTGGCGTCGAAACGGCTCAGCACGTCCGCTGGCAGCGGGCTGACATCTTCGTGCATGCCAACCGAGGTGGCGTTGATGATGATGGCCCCGGAGTGGGGGATGAGAAAGTGTGGATCGCTGAGGCTGAAGACCGGGCCGTCATAGTTCTGTTGCACCTCCGCTGCCAGCATTTGCGCGCGCTCAAGGTGTCGATTGAGAATGATGAGGCGGTCAACGCCGGCCACCGTCAAAGCAAAGGCGGCTCCGCGAGCGGCCCCCCCGGCTCCCAGCAGGATCGCTGTGTGCCCCTTGAGCGAGATGAAGCCATCGCTCTGACGCTCTCCAATGCCATGCTCGTGCAGTGCATGTATCAATCCCGGCGCATCGGTATTGTAGCCGTGCAGGTAATCATCGTGATGCACGATAGTATTGATCGCGCCAATCCGGGCCGCGAGAGGGTCGATCTTATCGACCAGTGGTACCACAGCCTGCTTATGCGGAATGGTCACATTGGCACCCAGGCAATACCTGTCACAGAGCGCGCGCACGCGTTCGATCACCTGATCGGCGGGTGTGGGCCACAGCTCGTAGCGAGCCGGTATGGCGAGCGCATCCAGAGCGGCCTGCTGGAAGCGGGGCGAGTAGGAATGCGCGACGGGATCGCCAATCAGCCCGATGCGCAAATAAGGCATCGGAGGTATTTGCTGCTCGGTAGTAGACATCGGGCGCCATCTTCTCCTGAATAACATGTTTTCTACGCGGGCGGAAACATGCCCTGCTGCCTCGCTCATAGAATACCATATGACACTCCGCCGGTGGGTTACGTCTTCCGCGCCTGCGCATATGGTACTATAGGGTAGGGGGCGCGGCTACGCCGCGCAAAGAAGGGATTGGATGTTGTGAAAAATGTGCGAAGCGCATTTTTCACAACATCCAATCTAATAACAGGAGGTGAGCGCCGCGGGCGCGAGCAAAAGAATGGAGAGTATAGCATGGCGGTTCAACCTCGTCTGTCTGCCGGTATTATGCTGCTGCGCGACGTAGAGCCGGAGGGCGAAGGAATAGAGGTATTTATGGTCCGGCGCGTCGCCCAGAGCGAGTTTATGCCGGATGTTTTTGTCTTCCCCGGCGGCTCCGTCGCGCCGGCTGATCGCCTGACCGAGCAGGCTGCCGGGATATGCCGGCCCGTTGCGCCATCGCCGGCGGATGTAGAGGGACAGACCGCCCTCGGCCACGGCGTCAGGGCCGCGGCCATTCGTGAGCTTTTTGAGGAGGCGAATGTACTGCTTGCCTACCGGGATGACCATATGCTCGCGCTTGACCGGCGCAGTGCGGCGCGCTTTGCTGGCTACCGCCAGGCGTTGTATGAACAGCGCATCTCGCTGCTGGAGATGGCGCGCTCCGAACAACTCGTCCTGGCGACCAATCTCCTCGTCTATTTCGCGCACTGGATTACGCCGGAGGCGGCGCCGAAGCGCTTCGACACGCATTTCTTCCTGGCCCGCGCTCCCGCCGAACAGGAAGCCATCTATGACCGTCTGGAGACCAGCGCGGGCATCTGGATTCGGCCCGCCGACGCTCTGGAGCGCTTCAAGCGGGGAAGTTTCCCTATCGCGTTTCCTACGTTCCACCAGTTGCGCGAACTGGCCGCTTTTGCCAGCACAGAGGCTGCACTGGAAACGACGGCGCTGCGCCCCGTACACGCGCGTATGCCGATCATCACCCGCGAACAGGGCAGGACATCTGTCCATCTGCCCGAAGAGCCAGAGCACTCCTGGCAACTCTAGCGGGAGGGTCCAGGGAACCGGCCGGTTCCCTGGCGGGGATCGGGGTGTCCCCAAATTTTTATGAACTTGACTGTATTTGGGATAATAAGGAGACGGCCATGCCAGATGCATACACCATTATCCTCGCTCCCAACCCTTCGATCATGACGGGGCCGGGAACCAACACTATTATCCTGGGCAGTGGAAGCGAAGGCGTGACGGTCATTGATCCCGCCGACGATAACGCGGCGCACCTGGATGCGATTGTGAGCGCCGGGGCTGAGCGCGGGGGCATCCGGCGCATCCTGATTACGCATGGACATCCCGATCATATCGGCGGAGCCGCCGCGCTGCGCGAACGGCTCAATGCGCCCATCTATGCCTACAACCGCCAGGGTACGCCGCTGGCCGATGTGGAGGTTCCCGACGAGACACCTTTCCCCACCGGCGATGATACCCTGCGTGCGATCCACACGCCCGGCCATCGCTTCGATCACCACTGCTACCTGCTGGAAGGCGCGCGCATCCTGTTCGCCGGCGACCTGATAGCAGGCGTTGGCACTGTAGTCATCTCGCCGCCAGAGGGTGATATGCTCGACTATCTCAGTTCGCTCAAACGCTTGCAGGCAATGGATATCGCGGCGATTGTGCCCGCGCACGGCCCGGTCATTACGGAGCCACAGGCGAAGCTGGCCGAGTATATTGCCCACCGCCTGGAGCGTGAGCAGCAAGTGTTACATGCGCTGGAGGCTGTGCCGGGGGGCGCGAGCATCCCGGCGCTTGTGGAACGTATCTATGTCGATGTTGATCCGCGCCTGCACCCCATCGCCGCCCGCTCCGTCCTCGCCCACCTGCTCAAGCTGGAGCGCGAGGGACGTGTAAGGCGCCAGGGGCAGGAAGAATGGGTGTTAGTATAGACATATGACGTAGATAGAGATGGGGGGATGGGGATGGGTAGACGAGGATGGAGAGACAGTGATGGGGGCCAGGAGATGGGGGGGCCAGGAGATG
>Ga0209061_1005528_pt1 | contig 10967 bp, 8 predicted proteins | sample Coa_R1_10_FD_187157 | JGI IMG/M metagenome (GOLD analysis project Ga0209061, IMG submission 187157) | Surface soil microbial communities from Centralia Pennsylvania, which are recovering from an underground coalmine fire - Coalmine... | ecosystem: Environmental > Terrestrial > Soil > Unclassified... | reverse complement strand
CACACCAGCGGCCGGCCCCAGCCCTGCTGTCGCAGCCAGCGGCGCAGCACGCTCAGCAGCAGCGCGCGGTTGAGCCGCACGGCCGCGGGGCTGTACGGCAGCGGCAGCGCCAGCGGCGCCCACACCCACAGGTTCGGCCGCTCCAGACGTACACCGCCGCGGCCTCGCCGCCAGTTGCGCAGGCGCTGGAGCAGGCGGGGCAGGTCGCGGCGCCCGGGCGGCCGCACCCCGGTGTTCTCGATGAACAGCACGCGGTTGCCGGCGGCGGCCAGCCGGGCCATGATCTCCTGGTGGCCCTGCCAGAGAAAGCCCCAGTCGATCGACGAGATGCAGATCACGTCGTGGCCGCTGAGCATGTGCGCTCCTCAGGGGGGCCAGGGAGAGCCGGACGACGGATGTAGGGCCTCGGCGTAGACGCGCGTGACCCCGGCGGCCATCGCCGTGGGGGTGAACCGCGCCAGCACCTGCGCGCGGCCCCGCGCGGCCAGCGCCGCGGCATAGGCGGGCTGGGTCAGCACCGCCAGCAGCGCGGCGGCCAGCGCCTCCGGCCGCCGCGGGGGCACCAGCAGGCCCGTGACGCCGTGGGCGATGATCTCCGGCAGGCCACCGGCGCGCGTGGCGACCACGGGCTTGCCCAACGCCAGCGCCTCCAGGGGCACCAGTGGCAGGCCCTCGGCCAGCGACGGCACGGCGACCACGTCGCTGGCCGCTAGGATGGCTGGCGCGTCGGCCCGGGCCCCCAGGAAGTGCACGTGCTCCTGCTGGCCGTGGGCGGCCGCGAGCCGCTCCAGCGCCGGGCGATCGGGCCCCTCGCCTACCAGCAGCAGGTGCGCCGCGGGCAGGCGCTGGCGCAGGCGCGCGAACGCCGAGATGAGCAGGCGCTGGCCCTTGATGGGAAACAGGTTGCCGACGCAGACGACGAGCGGCGCCCCCGCGGGCACGCCGAGCGCGGCGCGCGGCAGCGGCTCGGCAGCCTGCACGCGCGCCAGGTCGAGCCCATTGTAGACCACGCGCAGCCGGTCGGCCGCGACGGGCAGGCCCGGCCGCGCGCGCAGGTCGCGCGCCACCGCCCGCGACACGGCGATCACGCGGTGGTGGAGGGCGTACACGGCGCGGTAGGTGCGGGCCAGCGCGCGGCGCCGCACGCGCACCAGCCCCGCCATGGCGTCGGCGCGGAAGTACGGCCCGTGGACCGTGGCCACGCGCGCGCGCACGCCGGCCAGCGCGGCGGCCAGCCCGCCCCACAGGTCGGCGGTCCACAGGTGCGTGTGCACCAGGTCCGGCCGCAGCGCCCGCAGCCAGGCGACCAGCCGGGGGACGCTGGCGGCGTCGCGCGTGCCCAGCGGCAGGGCGAGCACGTCGGCCGCGTGGCGCGCGTAGGCGGCGACCATCGGCCCGTCTGGCGGGCAGACGACCCAGCAAGTGTACCGCTGGGGGGCGAGCGCGCCGAGCAGCGTCGCCAGCACTTGCTCGGCCCCCCCGTAGTCCGAAGAGGCGATGACCTGCACGATGCGCTGCGGGGCGGCGGTCATCCGGGCGCGGTGGGCTCGGGCGCAGGCAGGCCGAGCTGGCGGGCCAGTTCCGCTGGGTCGGTCGTGGGCTGCTCGCAGGCGAAGTGGCGGCAGACATACGCCGTGGCGCGCCCGCCGATCGCCTCGCGGTTGGCCAGCAGGGCGATGGCCGCCGCCGACGCTACGTCGCCCGGCCGGCGTAGGGCCACCACCTTGTTGGGCAGGAAGGTGCCGTAGATCACGTCGAGCAGGTCCGCCGTGTCCTCGGCGTCTGGCTCGCCCACCAGGGCGATCTCGTACGGCCCCGCGAGGTGGAAGTCGAGCGCGCAGAGGATCTCCCCGAAGGCGAGCGGGTACTGGGCCAGGTGCGGCGCCAGGCTGCGCAGCACCCGCTCGGCGCGGGCGGCGTACGCCTGCTCGCCCGTCAGCAGCGCCAGCTGGAGGAGCACCTGCACGGCGACCGAGCTGCCGGCGGGGGTGGCGTTGTCCTGGTAGTCGCGCGGGCGCACGGGCAACGGCTCGTGGTCGCGCGGCGTGCTGTAGAAGCCGCCGATGGGGTCGTCCCAGAACAGGTCCAGCAGCGTGTCGGCCAGCTCGCGCGCCGCGACGAACCAGCGCAGGTCGAAGGTGGCCTCGTAGAGGGCCAGCAGGCCAGCGGCGTAGCAGGCGTAGTCCTCGAGGTAGCCCGCCAGCCGCGCCTGCCCGTCCTTGTAGCTGCGCAGCAGGCGGCCATCGCGGCGCAGGTGGCCGAGCACGAACTCGGCGTTGCGCACCGCCAGCTCGCGGTACTGCGGCTCGTCGAGCAGCCGCGCGGCCTCGGCCAGGCTGCGCAGCATCAGGCCGTTCCAGGCGGTGAGGATTTTCTCGTCGCGGGCCGGCCAGGCCCGCCGCGCCCGCGCTGCGTACAGCTTGGGCACGGCGCGCTCGATGGCGGCGTCCAGCTCCTCGACCGACACGCCCAGCTCGCGCGCCACGTTCTCCGCGGGCCGCGGCACGTGCAGGATGTTCTTGCCCTCGAAGTTGCCCTGCTCGGTCACGCCCCAGTAGCGCTCCAAGAGCGGTGCGTCGTCGCCCAGCACGGCGCGCAGCTCGGCGGGTGTCCAGAGGTAGAACTTGCCCTCCTCGCCCTCGCTGTCGGCGTCCTGGGTAGCGTAGAAGCCGCCCGCCGGCGCGGTCATCTCGCGTTGCACGTAGGCGTAGATCTCCTCGGCGATGCGGCGGTAGCCCGGCTTGCCGGTGGCGGCGTAGGCGTGCAGGTACACGCGGCTGAGCTGGGCGTTGTCGTACAGCATCTTCTCGAAGTGCGGCACCAGCCAGTAGCGGTCGACCGCGTAGCGGTGGAAGCCGCCGCCGATCTGGTCGTAGATGCCGCCGTTGGCCATCTGCTCGAGGGTGAACTCGACCATGTGCAGCGCCTGCGCGTCGCCCGTGGCGAGCCAACGGCGAAGTAAGAACTCGAGGAGCATCGGCTGTGGGAACTTGGGCGCGCCGCCGAAGCCTCCGAACGCGGGGTCGAACTGCGGCGCCAGGTTGCGCACGGCCTGGTCGAGCAGCGCCGGGTCGAGCGCGGCGTCGGCCGGCGGCGGTCCCATGAGCTGCTGGACCGCCTCGCGCAGGCGCGCGCCCTGCTCCGCTAGCTCGGCGCGACGCGTGCGATACGCCTCGGCAACCGCTTGCAGCACGCGCGGGAAGCCGGGCAGCTGGCCGCGGTCCTCGGGCGGGAAGTAGGTGCCGCCGTAGAACGGCGTGCCGTCGGGCAGCAGGAACACCGTCAGCGGCCAGCCCCCGTGGCGCGTCATGAGCTGCACGGCGGTCATGTATAGGTGGTCGAGGTCCGGGCGCTCCTCGCGATCGACCTTGATGTTGATGAACAGCTCGTTCATCAGCCGGGCGATCTCGGGGTTCTCGAACGACTCGCGCTCCATCACGTGGCACCAGTGGCAGGCCGAGTAACCGATCGACAGCAGGATCGGCTTGTCCTCGGCGCGGGCGCGCGCCAGGGCCTCCTCGCCCCACGGGTACCAGTCGACCGGGTTGTCCTTGTGCTGCAACAGGTAGGGGCTCGTCTCGTTGGCCAAGCGGTTCGGCACGCTGCACCTCGCCACCGGTCCCGCCCGCGCGCCGCGCCTGGGGGCGTCGCGGGGGTGCGCTGGTCCGTTCTACTCACCGTACCGCGCGCCGCGCCCGCGCGGCAACTCGCCACCGCGCGGCGGCCCCGCCCCCTCCAGCGCCAGCAGCGCGCGCTTGCGTTCGACGCCCCAGCGGTAGCCGCTGAGCCCGCCGTCGCCGCGCACCACCCGGTGGCAGGGGACCAGCACCGCCACCGGGTTGGCCGCGCAGGCGCGGGCCACGGCGCGCGCGGCGCCCGGCTGGCCCAGGGCCCGCGCCACCGCCGCGTACGAGCGCGTCTCGCCCGCGGGGATCTCGCGCAGCGCCGCCCACACCCGCTGCTGGAACAGCGTGCCGCGCAGGTCCAGGGGCACGTCGGGCGCCAGCGGCGCCCCCGTCAGGTAGGCGCGCACTGCCGCCACATAGGGCGCCACGGCCGCCGGGTCGTGGACCAGGGCGGCGTGGGGGAACTCGGCGGCCAGCTCGCGTCGCAGCGCGGCATCATCGCCGAACCGCAGCGCGCATACCCCGCGCGCCGTGGCCGCCACGAGTAGCCGGCCCAGCGGGCTGTCTACCAGGTCGTAGGCGATGCGCTCGCCCCGCCCGCCGGCCCGGTAGCGCGCCGGGGGCATCCCCAGCGCGGCCGACGCCTCGGCGTACAGCGCGCGGCTGGAGCCATAGCCGGCCGCGTACTGGGCCACGGCGACCGCCTCGCCGGCGCGCAGCGCGGTCTGCAAGCGCTGCCGGCGCCGCACGGCGGCGTACTGGCGCGGGGTGAGCCCCACGACGCGCCGGAACAGGCGGTGGAGGTGGTAGGGGCTGCTCCCCACGGCCGCGGCCAGGGCGGCCAGCGAGGGCGCCGGCGCCGCGGTGTCGAGCAGCGCGCACGCCTGGGCCACGAGTCGCTGCGGGCGGCTCTCGGTCTCGGGCGCGCAGCGGCGGCAGGGCCGATAGCCGGCGCGGCGCGCGGCCGCGGGCGAGTCGAAGAACACCACGCGGTCGCGCCGGGGGCGCCGCGCGGGACACGTCGGTCGGCAGAACACGCCCGTGGTGCGGACCGCGTAGTAGAACGCCCCGTCGGCCGCGGGGTCGCGCGCCAGCACCGCCTGCCAGCGCGCCGCCTCGTCAGGGTACGGCTGTGCCACGCTCGCCTGCATGGTCGCTCCTCCTCGCTCGCCCGGAGCGTACCGCGCGCCACGCGCCCGGGCTATCCGCGGCTTGCGCTCGAATCCGGCCGGCGTGGCACGGGCTGTGCATCGGCCCAAACGATCCTGCACTGGAGGGATGGCGATGCCTCGACGACAACACCTGCGCGGCGTGAGCGCCAAGGAGCAGCGCCAGTACGAGCATATCAAGGAGGCGGCGGAGCGCAGCGGCCGCTACGGCAAGCGGGCGGCCGAGGTGGCGGCGCGGACGGTGCTCAAGCAGCACCGGGAGAAGGGGCACCACCCGGGCGAGTAACCGCAGCCGACCACTTGTGGCGGGCGGGTTCGTCGCGGCGGGGTAGGGCCCTGTCGTATACTCTCCCGGACGGCCTCACGCCGTCCCACGGCCCACTCGGGCAGGCTAGCTAGCAGGGGGGTACGGCGCGTGATTAGCGATGTGCACCGCAGCGAGGCCGCCCCCCCTGCCGAGGCGCGCCCGCCGGAGCCTCGTGGTGGCGCGCCCCCGATCTACGACTCCGCGCGCCGCCAAGATCCCTTCTGGGAAGAGTTGATCGAGGCGTGGCGCTACCGGGCGCTGGTGGTCCAGCTGGTCGATCGCGATGTGAAGGTCCGCTACAAGCGATCGTTGCTCGGTGTCGCCTGGACGATGGTCAACCCGCTAATCACCATGGGGGTGCTGACTATCGTCTTTTCACATCTGTTCCGTTTCGATGTGCCTAACTATCCAGTGTACATGCTCTCGGCCAATGTGCTGTGGCTGTTCTTCTCCCAGAGCACGGTCTCGGCCATGAACCAGCTGATGGCCGGAGGGGCGTTGCTCACCCGAATCTACGTACCGCGCACGCTGTTCGGGCTGGCAGCCGTGGGCACTGGGCTGGTCAACCTTGTGCTTTCGCTGGTGCCGTTAGCGGCGATCGTGCTGCTGACTGGGTGGCCGATCACGCCCGCGGTGGTGTGGATTGTGCCCGCCATGGTGCTCGCCTCCCTATTTACTCTCGGTATAGGCCTGCTGCTCTCCTCGCTGGCCGTGCTGTTCCCCGATGTGAAGGAGATGTACGAGGCGCTGCTGCCCGCGTGGTTCTTCCTCACGCCCGTCATGTATCCGGCGTCGATCCTGCCGGAAGGGTATCGCGAGTGGCTGGCGTTGAATCCGATGGTGTATCTGGTCGACGCCTTCCGCACCCCGCTATACGCGGGCACCGCGCCCTCGCTGGAGACGCTGCTGGCCGCGGCTGTTGCCGCCGTGGTGACGCTGGTCGTGGGCTGGGCCGTGTTCACCGCGCGCGCCGACCAGATGGTCTATCGGCTGTAGGTACGACATGCTTGAGCGCGACGTGGCGGTGATAGACGCGCGCACCACCCCCGAGCTGGCGACCGCGCAGGACGAGGTGGTGCTCCGGCTCGACCGGGTGGGCGTGAAGTACCGCGTGCCTACTGAACACATCCGCTCGTTCAAGGAGTTCGCGATCCGCTGGTTGCGGGGCGAGGTTGGCTACCGCGAGTTCTGGGCTCTGCGCGAGGTAAGCCTCACGGTGCGGCGCGGCGAAGGGCTGGCCGTGGTCGGCCCGAACGGGGCGGGCAAGAGCACGTTGCTGAAGGTGATGGCGCGCGTGTTGCGCCCTACCGTGGGGCGGGTGTGGGTGCGCGGCAGTGTGGCGCCGTTGCTCCAGCTCGGCGCGGGCTTCCACCCCGAGATGACCGGCCGCGAGAACGTCTGGCTCAACGCTACCCTGCTGGGCCACTCGCGGCGCGAGATCGAGGAGCGCTTCGAGGAGATTGTCGACTTCGCCGAGCTGTGGGACTTCATCGAGGCGCCGCTGCGCACCTACTCCTCGGGCATGGTCGCGCGGCTGGGCTTCGCCGTGGCCACCAGCTGGCACCCCGATGTGCTGCTGGTCGACGAGCTGCTCGTGGTAGGCGACCAGAGCTTCCAACAGAAGTGCCGCGCGCGTCTCGAGCAGTTCCGTGCTGCGGGCACCGTCGTCGTGTTGGTCACGCACAATATGCTGGAGGCGCGCGACGTGTGCCAGCAGGCGCTGTGGCTGGAACACGGCCTGGTGCGCGCCGCGGGGCCCGTCGACGAGGTCACGGCTGCCTACGAGGCGACCGTAGATACGCTCTGAGGGCGGCCTAGCGTATATTTCCTCGCCACCAGCTTGCCGGGCGCAAGCGCGTCTGCGGCGCCGCCGCGCATGCGGCGCGCGACGACGCCGCGAGCGCGCCCCGAACCTGGGGGTGATGGCGAGCCTGGTGAAGGGGGTGCCACGCTGCCGCGCGAGGGGCTAGAGGCGAAACGTGCCGCCCGGCCCGCCTACCAGATCACCAGGCTCACGAACGGCCAGGGCCACCACCAGCCGACCCAGGGCCAGGTGAAGCTCACGAACGGCCAGGGCCACCACCAGCTCACCCACCACCACCACCACGCCAGCGGGTGAGCCAGGTCGCTCTGGACCGGCAGCAGCGCACTAACTGCCGGGTCAGCGGGGCCGCTGCTGGCCGCCGCCACGCTGGCCGAGAGACTCGTCAGCAACAGGACGGTCAGACCTGCGACAACCAGGACGCGCACAAACTGCCGCATGCCTTTTTACTCCTGTCACAGAATGTCATGGCAGCGTGACACCCACCTGGGACAGTACTACGCCGATTGTTAGAACGCAGTCAGATCTGTGTTCAAATCGCGCTAGAGTCGAGCGGCCCCGCTGTATGACCGCTGGTGCATGCCAATGGCCATGCCCTGCGCTGCTACAGGCATCGCGGGGTGGTGCTGCGCGGCGCGGTCGGTGTGGCGTGGTGCCCCTGGCCGGGCCGCTGGCCAGTCGCCTTGTCCGGGGTCGGCGGCGGGGCGCACACTACAGGTAGGGAGTGCGGCGGGGGGCATTCCAGAGGGGTAGCGCCGTGGCACGATCGCTGGACTGCGGATGAGGGTAGAGAGGGAACGGCGATGAAATTGGTCGTTGGCGCGGATCACGCGGGCTACGTGCTGAAGGATGAGCTGGTCGCGCGGCTACGCGCCGCTGGCCATCAGGTCGAGGACCTCGGCACCCACGACGCCACCCCCGTGGACTACCCCGACTACGCGCGGCGCGTCGCCGAGGCGGTAGTCACCGGTCGGGCCGAGCGCGGCATCCTGGTCTGCGGCTCCGGGCAGGGCTCGGCGATCGCCGCCAACAAGGTTCCCGGGGCGCGCGCCGCGCTGGTCATGGACCCCTACTCCGCGCACCAGAGCGTGGAGCATGACGACGCCAACATCCTCTGCCTCGGCGCTCGCGTGCTGGGCCCCGCGCTCGCCTGGGAGCTGACGCGACTCTGGGTCGAGGCGCGCTGGAGCGGCGAGGAGCGCCACTGCCGCCGCGTGGCCAAGATCCACGCCCTCGAGCGGCGCTTCCCCCTCTACGAGCTGCAGCGGCAGGGGCAGAGCGCGTGGATGGACAACATCCGCCGCGGCCTGCTCGATAGCGGCCAGTTCCGCCAGCTCATCCGCGACGGCATCACCGGGGTGACTTCCAACCCCACTATCCTGGAGAAGGCGGTCAGCGGCAGCGAGGACTACCGCGAGGCGGTGCTGCGCCTCGCGCGACAAGGGCTTTCCCCCCGCGAGATCGCCATCCGCCTCTGGATCGACGACATCCGCGACGCCGCCGACCAGCTGCGGCCTATCTACGAGCTGACCGAAGGCGTCGATGGCTACGCCTCGATCGAGGTGGACGCCGAGCTGGCGCGCGACACCGCGGGCACGCTGGCCGAGGCCCGCCGCCTGTGGCGCGAGCTCGACCGGCCGAACGTGATGGTCAAGGTGCCGGCCACCCCGGAGGGGATCCCCGCCATCCGCCAGCTCATCGCCGAGGGGATCAACGTCAACATCACCCTGCTGTTCTCGCAGCAGCGCTACGAGGAGGTGATGGAAGCGTACCTCAGCGGCCTGGAGGAGCGGGTAGCGCTCGGCCGGCCGGTGGACCGCGTGGCCAGCGTGGCCAGCTTCTTCGTCAGCCGCGTGGACACGGCGGTGGACCGCCTGCTGGAGGAGCGCATCGCGCACGTATCGCGCGAGGACGAGCGCCAGCGGCTGCGCGCGCTGCTGGGGCGCGCGGCGATCGCCAACGCCAAGCTGGCTTACCAGCGCTTCCGCGCCCGCTTCAGCGGCCCGCGCTGGGAGGCGCTGGCGGCGCGCGGCGCGCGGGTGCAGCGCCCGCTGTGGGCCAGCACCAGCACCAAGAACCCCGCCTACCGCGACGTGATCTACGTCGAGGAGCTGATCGGGCCGGACACGGTCAACACCATGCCGCCGGCTACTATCGACGCCTTCAAGGACCACGGCTACGTGCGCCGCAGCGTGGACGAGAACGTCGAGCAGGCACGACGGGACTTGGCAGCGCTGGCCGAGCTGGGCATCGACCTCGACGCGGTGACCGAGCAGCTCCAGGTCGAGGGCGTCAAGGCGTTCGCCGACTCGTTCGCCCAGCTGCTCGCCAGCTTGCGGCAGGAGTGCGAGCGCGCCCAGCGCGGCGCCGACCGCCGGCCGCGGGCGCAGCTCGGGCCGCTGGCCGCGGCGGTCGAGGAGGCCAGCCAGCGGCTGCAGAAAGCCGATGCCGTGCGCCGCCTGTGGGGCCGCGACGCCACGCTCTGGGGGCTCGACGCCGAGCACCAGCGGGTGATCGCCAACCGGCTGGGCTGGCTCACGGTGGTCGAGCGCATGCAGGAGCAGGTGGAGAGCCTGCGCGCTTTCGCCGACGAGGTGCGCGCCGCCGGCTACCGGCGCGCGGTGCTGCTGGGCATGGGCGGCAGCAGCCTGGCCCCCGAGGTATTGCGCGCCACCTTCGGCGTGCGCCCGGGCTTCCTCGACCTGAGCGTGCTGGACACCACCGATCCGGCCACGCTGCTGGCGGTGGATCGCTCGCTCGACCTCGACCAGACGCTGTTCCTGGTGGCCAGCAAGTCGGGCACCACGATCGAGACGCTGTCGCACTTCGCCTACTTCTGGCAGCGCAGCGGCGGCCGCGGCGACCAGTTCGTGGCCATCACCGATGCCGACACGCCGCTGGAGGCGCTGGCGCGCGAGCGCGGCTTCCGCCGGGTGTTCGTGAACCCGGCGGATATCGGTGGGCGCTACTCGGCGCTGTCGTACTTCGGGCTGGTGCCGGCGGCGCTGCTCGGGCTGGACCTCGGGGCGCTGCTCGACCGCGCGGCGCGGCTGGCCGAGGCGTGCGTCACGCCGCGGGACAACCCCGGCGTGCAGCTCGCGGCCGCGCTCGCTGGGGCGGCGCTGGCCGGCCGCGACAAGCTGACGCTGGTGCTGCCGCCCGAGCTGGCGGCCTTCGGTGACTGGGCCGAGCAGTTGCTCGCCGAGAGCACGGGCAAGCAGGGCAAGGGGATCGTGCCGGTGATCGACGAGCCGCTCGGGCCGCCCGACGTCTACGGCGCCGACCGGCTGTTCGTGCGGCTGGCGCTGGACGAGGCTCCGGAGCCGCCCGAGCTGGCCGCCCTGCGCGCGGCGGGCCACCCGGTGGTGACGCTGCCGCTGCGCGACAGCTTCGACCTGGGCGGCGAGTTCTTCCGCTGGGAGTTCGCCACCGCGCTGGTCGGCGTGCTGCTGGGCATCGACCCGTTCGACGAGCCGAACGTGCAGGAGGCGAAGGACGCCACGGCGCGCGTGCTGGCCGAGTACGAGCGGCTGGGCCGGCTGCCCGAGCCCGAGCTGGGCGCGCGGGCCAATGGCGTGGCCCTGGCCGGCGGCGGGGGCCGCTCGGTCGAGGAGGCGCTGCGCGCGTTCCTGGCGCAGGCACGCCCGGGCGACTACCTGGCGCTCCAGGCGTACCTGCCGTACCAGCCGGCCGTGCGGGCGGCGCTGCAGGAGCTGCGCGTGCGCCTGCGCGACCGCCTGCGGGTGGCTACCACGCTGGGGTTCGGTCCGCGGTTCCTGCACTCCACCGGCCAGCTGCACAAGGGCGGGCCGAACAGCGGGCTGTTCGTGCAGCTGGTGGGCGACGACGCGGAGGATGCCCCGATCCCCGGCCGGGCGTACACGTTCGGCGTGCTGAAGCGGGCGCAGGCGCTCGGTGACCTGCGGGCGCTGGAGGCGCGCGGGCGTCGAGTGTGCCGCGTGGCGCTGCAGGGCGACCTGGTGGCGAGCCTGCGCCATCTGGCCGCGTTGCTGGACCAGGTCGCAGCGCGGCCCTGAGCGGCG
>Ga0209061_1005527_pt1 | contig 10968 bp, 14 predicted proteins | sample Coa_R1_10_FD_187157 | JGI IMG/M metagenome (GOLD analysis project Ga0209061, IMG submission 187157) | Surface soil microbial communities from Centralia Pennsylvania, which are recovering from an underground coalmine fire - Coalmine... | ecosystem: Environmental > Terrestrial > Soil >... | reverse complement strand
GAATGACGTTGTTCTGAAACGCAGTTCTGGCATATCCAGAACCGCCGGGCGCCGGAACCGTTGTATCAGGGTCATAGAGCAAAGGTTGACCGGAGAAGTTTCCGCTTTTCATGGCCGCCGTCGGCACTGTGAGAACCTGTGTGTTGCCGTTATTGGTGCGAGTCCGCTCGAAGCTGCCAAAGAAGAAAAGTTTATTCCGCATAATTGGACCGCCTAGCGTTCCGCCAAACTGGTTCTGCTGCAGAGGCGGCTTCTTCTGGCTCGGTGTCAGGAAGAAGTTACGGGCATCCAGCACGTCGTTGCGGAGGAACTCGAAAGCATCCCCATGAAATTGATTGGTTCCAGACTTAATCGTGGCATTTACAACGGCACCGGCTGAGTAGCCATATTCAGCTGAAAAGTTGTTGGTTTCTACCTTGAATTCCTGCAGCGCATCTACGGAGGGCTGAATGACCACCGGCGAACTGCTTTGCTGGTCTACGATTTTTTCGTTGTTATCGACACCGTCCAGCATGAAATTATTGAGCTGAGACCGGACACCGTTAGCAACAAACGAGCCGCCGGACGCAGTGCGATCTCCCGGTTTTGGATTGGAAACGCCCGCTGCCAGCTTGGCCAGTTGCAAAAAGTTGCGCCCATTCAACGGCAAGTCTTCTATTGGCTTGGTGTCGATCACCTGTCCCAAAGATGCCGTAGCCGTCTCAAGCGGAGGCGTCGCTGCGCTTACAACGATGGTTTGCCGGGTAGTCCCGACTTGCAGCGTAAAATCGAAACGCGCAACTTGGCTGACAACTAGCTCGATACCGGTGCGAGTAATTTGATCGAAGCCCGGCTTTTGAACGGTGATCGTGTATCTGCCTGGATTCAGAACAGGAAAAAGATAGTTGCCAGACTCATTGGAAGTCGTACTGGCAGAAACGCCCGTATTGACGTTGGTGATGGTAATGGTGGCTCCCGGAACCGCGGCCCCGCTCGAATCGGTAATGAGCCCTGTCACTTGAGCAGTCGGCAGTTGTGCACGCACGACCATCGCCGCGCACAGAAGCACGGCCAAGAAAGCCAGTTGAGTTCGCATGAAAACGCCCCAGTGAACCAGAGCTATCATCGAACGCGCATCCGTGTCAACATGACGTTCCTGTTTACGCGGACGGCTGGCGCTTGGTCAACCAGATCTCGAATCCCATGGGATGTTCGCGGATTTCGCCATGTTGAAATGCGGTCTGCGCAAACTGCGAAATCCGCCTGAGAAAAAACGCTGGTTGCTCCCACGTGAACTTGTTGGTTCCTGTCCAGGAGGTCGCTTATAAAGGCAGAGCTGATCAGCAAACGGCGCTTACTTTGGATTGCACTCTACGCCTTCATCGCGGCGCTGGCGCTGTCCTTTGCGCTGCGACCGGAGCGGCTCGCAGCGCCAATTGGCAAGCATACGTCACAGGTGGTGAAAGTTCCTGCCTTCGTCCGTTCGCTGCGGCCCAATTTCCCTTATTCGGTGATCCCCGGGGGCGCCTATTCTCAGTCAGAACTGCGCTTTGCCAGCCAAAATGACTCATTAGTTCGGGAGCATTACCACGGTTTTAATATCGATTCCACCCGCCTCGTCACCTTAACGGCCGACCGTTACCAGTACGTCTCCTATCGGGCGCACAACCAGATTTATTGGACGAAAAGACGGCTGCGAATCCCCAAAGGAGAAGTCCTGCTCACCGATGGGACACATTACGCCCGTTCCCGCTGCGGCAACCGCCTTTCGAGCACACCTCAGCAACCTACCGCCAATCTGGAGCCTCCCGAAGCGGCGCTCAATGTGCCGCCGTTCAATCCGGGGCAGACATACAATTTCCAACTTGCACCGTCACCACCCAAAGGCGAGCTCCAACAACAATTCCCTGCTCCACCGCTTGAGGCTGCCCTCGCACCCCTTCTGCAGAAAGGTAGCGAACCCCAATCTCATATCTTCGTGCCTTGGACTGGGTTGAATCAGTTTTTCCCGGTAGCTTTTGCGGCCGCGCCCGGCATGCTTCCCCTCACGCCAAACTCCCTTAGCCGGAATAACCCTCCCGTCTTGCCTGTAAGTGAAATCACCAACATCGACTCGACCGGCACGCCCCCTGCGCTCACGCTGATTCCTGAGCCAGCCACAATCGGCCCACTGGCGGTCGCGATGCTGTTCTTCACTCTGCTCGTTGGAAACGCCCACCGCCTGAAGTCGAAACCTTCTAGCCACTAGCCGGGCACTTTGAAACGAGGCCGCCGCCCTAGAGCAGATGAAATTCTACTTCCACCGTCACCCTCACGTTCACGGGTTGCCCATCTTTCGTTCCTGGTGCGAAGCGCCAGCGCTTCACGGCATCAATTGCGGTTTGATCCTCACCCGCATTCAAGCCGCTGATCACGCGCAGACTCGTGGGCACGCCGTCCCGTGTCACGATGGTTGAAATCCTCACGGTTCCTTCAACGAAAGCTTCTTTTGAGGAGTTCGAGAATTCCGGTTCGACGTAGTGGATCAGTTTAGGCGGTTTTACATCTCCGCCGGGCTCATACACCGGGTCTTCCGCCTTTCTCTGTGAATCCTGGGCCTGCTTGTCTTTCTGATCCTGCTCGGCCAAGAGCTCTGCAGCGCCAGCCGAACACAAGGCTACCGCCAACCACCGGCAAAAGTTTCGCCGCGTGGAACATGGATACACCATCACCCTCCTGAAGCACGCGAGCGGTCAAAAAGACGGCTGCAATCCGGTTTGCGTTACATAGCTCGAAGATGAAACAAAAACTCCGAGGAACCGGGCAAGGGCCTCTCAAGTCGGTTCGACAAAGTTCTCCACATTGATCGAGTAAATAGCCCACTTGCCTTCGCGATCACTTTGGAAGTAGATTCTCCGGCTGTCGGGCGAAAACACGGGCGTCACCGCAGCAGGATTACTGGCGCCATGTTCGCAAAGCGTCAACTCGCGAGCAATCGACCGCAGCAGCAGAATGACGTTTGGTTGCGCTTTGCTTCGGCTTGCACCCACAAACACCGAAGCGTTGCCATTAGGAGCAAAGGTGGCAAACTGGCTCGTGGGATCCACTCTATGTTCCTGCCCTGTTTCCGGAACTACTGCATGAATTTCAGAGAGAATCGCGCTTCCAGCCGGCACATCGCGCAAAAATAGCACGCTCTTTCCGTCCGGAGACCAGAATGGGCAGGAGATCCTGCCGCGGGCGAGCCGCACAGGGCGGCTGTCTATGTGCAAAGAGACGTACCAGAATTCACATCCGTCATCTACATTACGGCCATAGAGACATCCGGAGCCATCCGGCCTCAAGAACGGCCCCACTGCCACGTCTTCTGCGATGGGCTGGAGAGATCCGGAGCGAAATAAGCGGCCGCCCCGGACAAGGGCAAGGCTTGTCCCGGAGCAGGATAGGCCGAAGGCCGTCACATCTTCAGCCACGGTTCTCACCTTATGATTCGACAGGCTGATTTCTTTTAAGACTCCGCCATCGATCAGATACACAGATCGGTCGTGAGCATCCAGACACAGCGAATGGGGAATGAGCTGTTTTGTGGGGGCCAGCTCGCGCAGGGCGCCACTGCGCAGATCCAGATAGAACGGCGTCATAGTCCCGGTCCGATCTGAGGAAAAGACCATGAATCGCCGCTTCGCCGCAACGAAGCGGTTTTGCGGCGCAGGTAAGAGACTGGACGATGAAGTTGCGGTTAGCCGGACAACCCACGCCTCCGTAACAGGATCAACAAATCGGACAAACTCTCCCGGCGTTTCCGGTGCACGCGGCTTACGGGTTGTCTTCTGCGCGGTCGAGGCGGCAAGACCCGAGCTGGCTATCAACATCGCCCGCCGCGTGATACCTCGCTTCACCTATCTCCATTATTGAGTCTCCAGGAACAAACCGGCAGTAAGATGCCCTGCTACAGGCCCAAATCGTTATGGCGCTTCAGAGGAGACGGCAAATTGATGCGCGCCAGATAGCGGGACGGATTCACGGGTGTCCCCGCGATGCGGACTTCATAATGCAAATGCGGAGCCGTGGCCCTCCCGGTTCCGCCAGAGAGCCCAATCACCTGTCCGATCCGAACCTCTTCTCCAGGGACCACCATTAGCTCAGACAGATGAGCATAATAGGTCTCGACACCATTGCCGTGATTGACGATGACCAATTTGCCATAGCTGCCGGACCATCCAGCACTCGTGACGACACCGTCGGCTGTAACATGTACCGGGGTTCCAGCGGGAACGGCAATGTCCACTCCTGTGTGAAACTCGCCTTCGCCTGAAAAAGGATCCGGCCGGCCGCCAAAGGCGCTGCGCAAAGTGCCGTTTACCGGCCATAAGCTGGGCCTCGTGTGTGTCTGCCACTGAAATGCGTAGTGGTGATAAATATCAGAAACCGTTGCAGATTCAAGAAAATTGAACTCCTGAATGGTTTCCTGCACGCTCGGTCTCATGCCTCTAGCGGCCTGAAGTGCGGGATTGGAGATGCCGTAACGGGCGCTGACGGCACTGGCGAGCGTCTGTAACGATGCGAGCTGGTCCCCACGCTGCGAGGCGATGCGCTGCAATTCGTGGTAGCGTGCCCGGAGTTGATCAAAGTTCTGGCGTAAGGCTTCATACTGTGAGGCCTCACGGCTCATGCGCAAGTAGCTCGAAAACAGTGCACCGGCGCCCAAGAACGCAAACAGGCCGGTACACAACAGATAGGCCAAAAGCCGCTGGCTGATGGAGATGCGTCGAAAATGGGCCAATTCGGCTAAAAGATCAGGCTGAGTCATCTTTGGCGCAATACCTAAACTGTGAACGAATATTCAGACTATCGCAGATCCGGAAGTGTATCAATCCGATTTATATGTGAGCAATCGCACAACCCCGCCCCGGTAACCTAGCGCCCCTGAGCCGGAGTCTTTCCTCAGAGCACAAAAGGGTTTTTTCAGTCCGTTTGTGCCATAGAGGACGAATTCTGCTTGGGAAAGGATGACATGAAGACACTACGATGGTTTGCTCTGAGCTGCTTGATTGCAGGAGCTCTTTGGGCATCGAACGCAACCGGGAAATGGAAGGGCGAGTTTCAAGCGCCAAACGGAAACACATTTCCCGTGAACATGGATCTGAAGGCAGGCGATAACGGATCGCTCACCGGCACCATCAGCGGACGGAACGGTCCTGTCGAAATCTCAAATGGAAAGGTGGACGGGGACCATCTCACCTTTGATGTGGTGCGCGAGTTCAACGGGAATCAGTTTAAGCAGCATTACGACGGCACGATTTCGGGCGATACCATCCACTTCAAAATCACTATGGAAGGCGGCATGGGAGGCGGCCGGACCCGTGAGCTCGACGTGAAGCGAGTGACCGAATAATACCACAGGACATTTTGCAGTCCGGAACGCCATAATGCAATCATGGTGTTTGAGCGCGAGATGGAACTCGCGAAGCTGCTAGCCGAAGAGGCTGGCGCAATGGCCCTTGACTTTCAACGGCGCGGCGTAATCGCGGAAGAAAAGTCGGATGAATCCCCGGTCACTGCAGCAGACCGCGCCTGCGAGAAGCTGATCGTAGAGCGGATTGCCCGCGAGTTCCCCGAAGACGGAATTCTGGCTGAAGAGGGCTCCCATCGCACTTCAGCCAACGGACGGCGTTGGATCATCGATCCGATTGATGGCACGCGCGATTTCGTTCGGGGCATTCCCTTGTGGGCGGTCTTAATTGCGCTAGAACAGGATGGCGCCATAGTGGCGAGCGCCGCCCACAGTCCGCGCCAAGGGCTACTGCTGTGGGCTGGCCATGGTCATGGCGCTTGGGCAAACGGTTCCCGCATCCACGTCTCGAACCGCACCTCACCGCAGGATGCCATCCTCTGCTTCAACGGATTCAATAAGATCGGCGTGGCGCGTTTCGCGTCCCGTCTGCACGATTGGGTGCAACCTTTTTGGGCGGTCCGAAGCCTCGGCGGCGCCTTTGACGCTATACTGGTGGCCCAAGGCATGGCGGACGTGTGGATTGAACCCAATGCTGCCCCCTGGGATTTGGCCGCTCTCAAGCTGCTGATCGAAGAGGCGGGAGGCAAATTTGCCAGCTTCGAACAGCAAAATACCATCTATGGCGGCAACGCCTATGCCTGCACACCCGCGCTCGAGCCCTATGTCCTGGAGCTGCTGGGGAACGCCAAGCAATCGTGACCCCTAGGCCATCGGGATTACATCTAAAGAGCTGTGAAAGGATATGAGGAGCTGCGTGAAAGCGCAGCGTGGTTCTCTCTCTCGTCGCGGGGCAAAATTCGTGCCAGTGGCGAGGACTGTTCGCGTTTCTTGCACGCGATGTCAACTCAGGACATCAAAGGCCTGGAACAGGGGAACGGCCTGTATGCCTTCTTTCTGAACGATAGAGGCCATATCCTCGCTGATGCCTTCATCTACAATTTGGGCAACAGTTTCTTTCTCGATACCGAACCGGAAACCGGAAGCAAGCTGTTGACCCACCTCGATCGCTATATCATTGCCGACGATGTCACGCTCGAAGATGCAACCAACCAGTGGGAGGTAATCGCGCTAGAAGGTCCGCAGGCCGTGCAAAAGGCTGCGTCCCTCGACATTCCGGTCCCACCGACGCAGAACGCGGTTGCTTTCTGGAATACCGGGTTCGTGGCGCGCGCTCGAAGCTCCGCGAAAGATGGTATCCGCCTCTTTTTGCCGCCGACTGCCGCGCCAAACCTGACCGAGCGCCTGGCGCAATCTGGAATTCCACAGGCAGATGGCGAGGCCGTACGGGTGGTGCGGATAGAAAACGGTCTGCCTCGTTATGGCGAAGAGATTACAGAGCGCAACCTGGTCCAGGAGACACAGCAGTTACATGCAGTGAGCTTCCACAAGGGCTGCTATCTGGGTCAGGAGATCGTCGAACGTGTACGCGCCCGAGGCCAGGTGCATCGCCTTCTGGTACCGATCGCTATCAAGCTCGCTACGCCGCCGGAGCAGGGCACAAAATTGCGCTATCAGCAATCCGACGTGGGAGAAATTGTTTCCTCCGTTTACTCACCGGCTTTGGGTGAGGTCGCTGGCCTTGCTTATGTAAGACCGGAAGTGGCACGGCAAAGGCCAGTGCTCACACTCAGCAACAGTGCGGCTGAGGCGCACATTCGGAACGGATAAGGGAAGATGGAGGATGTGAAGCCTCGCTCTGGTTCACGCGTCTTGGCTCTCGATGTCGGCAAGAAACGCATTGGCTTAGCAATCAGCGATGAGCTCGGCATCACCGCTCAAGGGCTCGAAACACTCGAACGCACGCGTATTCGCGAGGATCTCGAGCGTCTAAAGCAAATCGCCACCAGCGCAAACGTGAGCCTGTTGCTCGTTGGCAATCCGCTGCATTTAAGCGGTTCGGAAAGCCGCCAGGCCACTTACATTCGGGAATTCAGCGAACGGCTCGGCCGCTATTTGAATTTGCCCGTGCTGTATTGGGATGAACGGCTGACCTCGGTTGAAGCAGAGCGCGTGTTACGTCAAAGTGGCGCCTCTTTCGAGCAACGAAAAAAATCCGTCGACCGGATCGCCGCAGTGTTACTCCTTGAAAATTATCTCGCCCGCTGCAGCAGAGAGGAACAAGAGAGCCAGCCCCTTACCTAGTGCCTTCATGAAGCGCTTTCTCCTATTGCTACTACTTGTCATATTCCTGTTCGCGGCGGGCTATTGGCTCTTTGCGCCGTACCGCGCATTTAGTTCCCCAACTTTTGTGGATATTGAACACGGGATGTCTTCGCGCCTGATCGCACGCGAACTGGCAAAACACGGAGTGGTGCGCTCCCCCTGGTCCTTCCTCGCAGTGCGTGTATTGCATCCGTCAGCGACGCTGCAAGCCGGCGAATATCGCTTCGATACAGCCGCTACTCCCTTTGCTGTCTTCAACAAGATCAGTCACGGAGACATTTTCTTTGAAAGCCTGACGGTTCCCGAAGGCAGCAACATCTTCGATATCGCCAGACTTCTCGAGAATCTAAACAGTGTCAGCAGCCAGGCTTTTCTCAACTATGTGCCGCATGCTGAGAGTATTCACGACGTGGACCCGCTGGCGCATGGCCTGGAAGGATATCTCTTCCCCTCCACCTACCGCCTGACACATACCACGACAGCTAGCCGGCTCTGCCGCATGATGACGGACGATTTTCGCAAAACGTGGACTGCCCTGGGAGGCCCGGCAAACGGCGCCGAGACGCATCGTATCGTCACCATCGCCTCGCTTATTGAGAAAGAGACCGCGATCCCTGAGGAGCGTCCGTTGATCGCTTCGGTATTTTATAACCGGCTGCGGCTTGGTATGCCGCTACAATCTGATCCGACAACGGTTTATGCTGCGCTGCTTGAAAACCGATATCGGGGGGTGATTCATAAATCCGACTTAGCGAGCGACAATCCGTACAACACCTACACTCATCCGGGGCTCCCGCCCGGGCCCATCTGCAACCCGGGCAGAGCATCTCTTGAAGCTGCGTTACATCCGGCTCATACCGACTATCTCTACTTTGTTGCCAGGCCAGACGGCTCCGGACATCATACCTTTTCCGCCACGCTGACGGAGCATCTCAAAGCGGTTATGGCTTACCGTAAAGTCACATCCCGATAATCAAGGACGCAGTGCGCAAGCCTGAAAAAGGATGATCAGTCTGTCTCGTCTCAACGCCGCAGTGTATTCAAAAAAGCGCGAATCCAGTCGCCAAACCTCGGGATATAACGCTTTCGCCTCACGCTGGAAACTTTTGAGCTCCCCAACACGTGGACGATTTCCATGGCCGGCGGCCGGACCGAGACGCTGCCGACAACGGCGCATCGTATTCGGCGGTCTGCACCAATGACAAAGATCGCAGGTTTCGCGATACCACCCCTCTCGCGCGGATTGTAGATATCCCACTCGCGGATCAGGCGCCGCTCCGTGTCACACAAGATCGGAAATGGCAGCGCGAGCTGTTTCCGCAGCATTTCCGATTGTTCCGGCGGATCCACGGAAATGGCGACGAGTTCAGCACCAGCCGCGCAAATTTTATCGTAGTTGTCGCGGTAATCCGCCAACTGGCGAATACAAAAAGGTCACCAGCAACCGCGATAGAAGAGCAGGACTAATACCTTGTTTGGCGCTAAATCCGAAAAGCGGCGTTGGATTCCGGTGGAATCTGGCAATGTGAAGTCGGGTGCGACCTCTCCGGGCGCGGGTAATTTCCCCATAACAGAAGTTTAGGTTTTCAGGTGAACTGCGGCGGAAGCTAATGGGAGTCGAACCCACCCGTGACACCAGAAAGTGCCGCACTCCGGTTTTGAAGACCGGGCCCTGCACCGGCAGAGTCTAGCTTCCGGCTGAGATTGTAGCGCGTGACCGCTCCTTGTTCAGCTCGGCCGCAATCGCAAAACGAAGGGCATCAAGGCCAGCTCCAGTCGCGCTGGAGATGGCATAGAAAGGCATCTGGTGTTTCTCTGCTTGCCTTTGCACGCGCTGGAGGCGAGATGGATCCTGACAGGCGTCAATCTTGCTCGCAACGACAATCATCGGCTTGGCAGTCAGATCCGGGCTGAATTCAGCCAGCTCGTTCAGAATTACGGTGAAATCATGAGCCGGGTCGCGCCCGCTGGCATCGGACACATCAACCAGGTGCACAAGCACGCTGGTGCGCTCAATATGTTTCAGAAACTGAATGCCTAAGCCATGCCCCTCATGCGCGCCTTCGATCAGCCCGGGAATATCAGCTAGCACGAATGTCTGTTCGCCTGCTTCCACCACCCCGAGATGAGGCTCGAGCGTAGTAAAGGGATAATCGGCGATTTTAGGCCGCGCAGCCGAAAGACGGGAAATCAAAGTCGACTTTCCTGCGTTTGGAAAACCGACTAGGCCGGCATCCGCAAGCAGCTTTAACTCAAGCCGCAGCTTAAAGGCCTCTCCAGGCTGACCCGGCTCGTGTTCCGTCGGAGCCTGATGCGTCGAAGTGGCGAAGCGCGCATTCCCGCGCCCGCCCCTTCCGCCGCGGGCTACCGTGAATCTCTGCCCGGGGGCGGTAAAGTCGAAAAGCTGCTGGCCGGTCTCTGCGTTGTAGACGATCGTGCCGACCGGGACGGGAACTTCAACCGATTTTCCGTCTCGTCCGGTGCGATTGTTGCCTTCTCCGTGCCGCCCGCGCTCGGCCGTATGCTCCGGGTTATAGCGCAAGTGCAGCAGCGTGTTGTAGTGCTGGCTTGAAACCAGTACAACATCGCCGCCGCGCCCACCGTCCCCTCCGCTCGGCCCCCCGCGAGGAACATACTTCTCGCGCCGAAACGCAAGACAGCCATTTCCCCCGTCGCCGGCTTTTACCGAGATAACTGCTTCGTCAATGAACAAAGCACTGCTAGTCTTGGGCGATGACGCTTACAAATTTGCCCAGACGTCCGCGATCGCGGAACTCCACACGCCCGGAGATGGTGGCAAATAAGGTGTCATCCTTACCCACGCCCACGTTCTTGCCCGGTTTATAGCGCGTGCCCCGCTGGCGCACAAGGATGGACCCGCCAGTAACAAGCTCGCCAGCAAACGCCTTAATACCGAGCCGTTGCGAGTTGGAATCGCGGCCGTTTTTCGAACTTCCTAAACCTTTTTTATGTGCCATTTCAAACGAATTCCGTTCAGCCTACGGCAGAATCTCCTGCACTTGCACTCGGGTGTAATTCTGACGGTGCCCAATGGTCCGTTTATACTGCTTCTTGCGCTTGAACTTGAAGACAAGAATCTTTTCGCCGCGCCCATGTGCGACAATCCTGCCGCGCACGCGGGCTGTTCGCGCCGCTTCGCCTACGGCCAATTCCTTGGCATCATTGGACACCGCAAGCACACGACCGAACGTCACTTCGCTGCCTACCTCACCTGGAATTGTGTCCACTTGAATCGTCTCACCAGGCGTGACGCGATACTGCTTGCCACCCGTTTCAATTACCGCGTACATAGAATTTTATGATAGCAGTCC
>Ga0209061_1005523_pt1 | contig 10973 bp, 6 predicted proteins | sample Coa_R1_10_FD_187157 | JGI IMG/M metagenome (GOLD analysis project Ga0209061, IMG submission 187157) | Surface soil microbial communities from Centralia Pennsylvania, which are recovering from an underground coalmine fire - Coalmine... | ecosystem: Environmental > Terrestrial > Soil > Unclassified... | reverse complement strand
AGCCCCCGTGTGCGTCTGAATCCATTCTACAATATCCTGATCCAGCTGCGCGCGATCCGCCTCTAACTCGCTATCGTGCGCGTAATCAGGATAAGTCTTCCAGGTCTTATCGCTGCTGCCCAGGGCCTCGTAGAGTTTGCGCGAAGCTTCCGGCACGACCGATTTATCCTCGTCGGCCTGCATTACCAGAGCCGGCAACGCGATTTGCGGGGCCAGCTTAAGCACCTGCAAACGCAGGCGAAAAATCTCTGCAAAAAAATTCGCAGTAAATTTGCGCCGCCAGTAGGGATCAGCCTCCAGCATGCGAACCGCCTCGGGGTTAGTCGTCATAACCTCGGTCCCAGCCGGCCCAGGCCAGTAGCGCTTGGAACGCAGCAAGCCACCGGCCAGGATGCCCAGTGTCATACCCAGCGGAACCTTCACCTGGTCCCGCACCCAGGGATTGAGGAAAAGCACACCATCCAGCAAGCTGCTATGTTTCGCCGCCAGATGTGTAGCAAAGATACCACCCATACTATGCCCCAGGGCAAAAAACTTCGTACCCTCAGCGGCGTGGCGAGCGCGTATCTCTTTGAGTACAGCAGCCAGGTCGCCGATATAATTCGTCGCGCGCTCAACATGTCCGGGTAGACCCTCGGAACGGCCAAAACCGCGATGATCCACCGCGTAGACCGTAAGGCCGCGCCTGGCCAGCGCATTACCCATATCGATGAACCAGCCACTGTGCGCACCCAGGCCATGCATAATCAGCAGCACACCCCGGCCCTCTGTTTTCCAACAGCGCAAGAATAGCTTGCAACCATCGGCCAGAGCAAGCATTTCGGTCGTGTATTGAACCGCGACAGTCGTTTGTGTACTGCCCCAATCGCCAGGAGCATCAACATTATAGAGCATAACCAGTACCCTCCTTAACTCGCGTCAACCTTCCAGATAATCACCGTTGTATCAACCGAAGACGTGGCTATATAGCGGCCATCGGGCGACCATTCGAGATCGAGGATCGACTTTGTATGCTGGATCTTCCCCGGTGAAGCGAAGGTGAGTGTCGGCTGTTGCACCGCATTCGATGCGCCAGGCCGGCTAAGCAACATCTGAATATCCCAGACAAAAATTGGAGGATTGGTCAGCGGGTTATTCCAGTCTCCACCAAAACCGAGCCGGTCATACGAGGCAGCGACATAGCGACCGTTAGGCGACCAGCTTCCCAGGCCGATCACCGGGGTAAAAGGACTGACAGAGGCTCCGAGTGTCAGGCGCGGTTTCTCTTGCTGAATATCCCAGACAAAGGAAATATCTCCATCAGAAATGAGCAAAAGGTGCGGATCACGCGGAGACCAGGCAATCGTATCGGCCAGAGCGTTGGAAGTAAGATTCTGGTTGCGCTGCGGCAGAGCAGTAAATTGAGGCTGCACATGATCCGCAGCCGTCCAGAGAAGCAACTGGCGAATCGAAGAGCCGAACGGTTCAGAGACACCAGCCAGCATACTTCCGCCTGGGGACCAGCTGGCTTTATTGATATCCACATTCTGGGGGCTGGTATCATAGTTCACCGCCGGTTGATCCAACTGGTCAAAGTTCCAAACCTGGGCCTGGCTCTGATTGATTACAGTGAACTGGTTTTTGTGCGGGCCCGGAAAGACATTGGTATAAATCGCGATACCGCCAGAGGCAGCGGCATCAACATCACTGTATATAGCCGCTTCCTTACCAGGGCTAAAGGCATCAAGCACATACACCTTATCGGCAAAATCGTTGCCCACTACTATCTTCTGACCATCCGGCGACCAGCAAACAGCATCGACAAGGTCCTCAAACTTGATGCCCGCCACCTGCCGGCGATACATGGGGGTCGTAAGAATTGCGCCAGTCAGATTGCTCTGCAGAGCGGCCCCGATATCCCAGAGCATAATATAGGCATCCTTCCCGGCAGTCATCAGATAGCGCCCGGTGGGGTCCCAGCTTGCCGTCCAGACCTCATCGGTATGGCCTGTCAGCTTCAGAACCGGTATGCCCGCGACCAGCCGACGTGGGCCAGGTCCGGGCGTTGGCGTAGTCAGGCCAGTTTGTAGCCCTGGAAGCGAGCCAGGACCATGCAGTCGCTCGTAGGCGAAAACGCCACCGCCGATTGTCAGCGCCGCCGCGACACCGCCTCCAATCAGGATCGCGCGCCTCCCGACCCTGCGCTCAAGCGGCCCAACGCCTACCGGTGGCTCGGTCTTCGGGGTTGTGGTGGGAAAAGAGAAGATCGATGGATCGGCAACATTCTCGCCCGGTCGGAAGCCATCCTTGGGGCTGAGAATCGTTGGATCCGGCAGATCTGGTCCACTGGCGGGAACAGGCGTCCCGCTCGGTCGAACTGGCACCTGCACAGACGAGGCAGCGTTGTAAGGAGGCAAGAGAGTCGCACTCGTTCCGCGTCTCTTACCATCTGCATCTGGTCCAGGGATAGTTTGCATTTCTTTCATCCAGGCTTGTCGCAAAGAATCGACCAGAACAGCACAGGAGGGAGGACGCTGGCGTGGATCCTTCGCCAGCGCCATGAGCAGCAGATTCTCTACAGACGGGGGAATCTGCGGATTGAACTGGCGCGGCGGAGGCGGAGGCATCTGCAAGTGCATAGAAATGGTCTCAGCAGCGTTTGCCCCATGAAAAGGCTGGCGGCCCGTGAAAAGCTGATATGCTACTACAGCCAGGCTATAAATATCGCTGGCGGGCTGCGCCTGGCCCATAACTTGTTCGGGAGCCATATAACCGGGCGTGCCGGAGCCCGCATTGGTCTGGGTACGCACCAGGCTGGTATTCAGCACCTTGGCAATGCCAAAATCGGTGAGCAGCAGCCAGTTATCTTCGCGCAGCAGCATATTCGCCGGCTTGATATCGCGGTGCAGGACGCGCTTGCTATGGGCGTAATCAATTGCCTGGGCAGCCTGGCGCAGATAATGCAGGCATTCCTGAACGGGCAGCGGACCTGGCGATTTGTAAAGGCGGTTGGCAAGTGTACCGCCAGGCACATAAGGCATTACCAGGTAGGGAATGATCTCTCCGCCTTCGATCTCTTGTTCGCCAAAGTCGTGAACACTCAAAATATGAGGATGCTCCAGCGCGGCTGCTGCTCGCGCCTCGTAGGCAAACGCCTGCAAATATGCCCGATCGTTAGCAGCCATAGGGAGCATTTTCAAAGCGACCTGGCGATGGAGCTGGGTATCGGTGGCCAGCCAGACCTCGCTCATGCCGCCGGCCCCCAGCAAATGCACCAGTTGATAGCGGCCAATAAGTCTTCCCTGCCAATCGCCGAGTGGATTTTGTCGCATGAGAACGTCACATCCTCCAGATTACAATCGTTTCTGCGGGATCGTTATAGCTAGCAGCTAGCCAGTGACCATCCACCGACCAGGCCAGGGCAATTACAACGCCCAGCACATTCCCTGATAATATACGCACCGCGTTGGAACGACTTCCCACGCTCCACAGATAGACGTTGCTATTATTGCCGCCAAGAGCAAGCAGGGGAGGCCGCGAGGTAGGAGACCAGGCCAGGCTGGTGAGCGTCGTGGGAACGCTGGCCTGATCCAACTGCGACATGATCGGCGTATACTGCCGGGTCGCGTCCCAGACGCCAACAATAGCATCATCAGGCGGGTAAGCGAGAACTGCGGCCACATATCTCCCATCCGGGGACCAGGCAACCTGACCAACCCCACCTCCACTCCCCTCACCGCTATCCGGCTGGAGCGGCGAGCCGATCTGTTTCCAGACGGGAGGTCTGGTGGACATGTCCAGTTGACCAAGCAGCAGCCCCGAAGAGGTTCCAACAGCCAGGGTAGAGCCATCAGGAGAGAGCGCGAGAAGATTGGTATTGACGCTCTGAGTAGCTGTTAGCAACTCTTCAAGAGTCACAGCGAGAAGTTCTTGCCCAGGTCGCTGCACATTCCACACGTCCAGAATCGCCTGAGGCCCGCTCCCGGAGCCATTCTTGTCATCCACAAGCGTAATGAGAGAGCTATTTGAAGCCCAGCACAGCCCCTTGAAATAATAGGTTGGAGAAACAATCGTCGTGCCATCGAGTCCAGGCAGTGTACCGGAAAGATTGGCGGCATAGATCGGGACGCTACTTCGAGCGCCCGAAGAGCTACTGCCGCCATTAGCAACAGCCAGCATCTCGCCGTTGGGCGACCAGCTAAGCAGCACATCGTCATATATAATGTCTTGCTGGGCAAGCTGCGCCGGAGCAGAGGACGGGCCAGCAGAGGTAAAATCCCAGAGTACGAGCAGCCCCTGGCTATCACCTCCCCAGGCAGCCAGCACATTCTTCACAGGCGACCAGACCATCGAGGCAACCGGCCCGGTAAAAGCGCCGCTGATCGTCAGAGGCGCGGAGGCTGAAGCAGTTGGCGACGGCCTGGGATGGACCGCAGTCACGGTCGGTTTGAGTGCAACCGGACCGGTATGCGCGCTCGTGGCGATATACGCCGCCGCTCCTCCGCCGATTAGCAGAGCGCCTGCTCCTGCTCCCAGAAGCAACTTGCGTCTGCTGAGACGTGCCACCTGCTGAGAAGGCTCCTCCGATTGAGAAGGTTTTACCAGTTGCTCAGACCGAATGGTGGGAGGCGAGGGCGCTTCCAGTGCCTGGCGCAGCTCGGTCACAAAAGCCAGAGCCGAGGGAGGACGTTGAGCTGGCTCTTTGGCCAGGCCGGCCAGCAGAGCGACCTCAAATTCAGGCGAAAGGGCCGGGTTATAGACACGCGGCGAGGTTGGCGCGGCAAAGCTATGCTGAAAAGCCAGGGCATAGGGGTTATCAGCCTGGAAGGGCACGCGACCGGTGAAAAACTGGTAAGCTATAACTGCCAGGCTATAGATATCGCTGGCGGGTACGGCATGCCCTTGAGACTGCTCAGGAGCCATATACGCAGGCGTGCCCAGAAACTTGCCCGTAGTCGTCTCATCTGCGCCCATCAATATATGTGCAATGCCGAAATCGGTGAGCAGCAGCCAGTTATCCTCGCGCAGCAGCATATTTGCCGGTTTGATATCGCGATGGACAATGTTGTGGGCGTGGGCGTAATCGATGGCCTCAGCAACCTGCAAAAGGTAAGCCAGCGCTTCGTCGTGGGTCAGAGCCAGCCGCTCCAGGCGATCATCAAGCGAGCCGCCGGAGACATAGGACATGACCAGATACGACACTATCTGGTCGCCTGGCAAATGCTCCTGGCCGAAATCATGCACAGGAAGGATATGAGGATGATGCAGCGACGCAGCAGTGCGCGCCTCTCGTTCAAAACGCGCAAGAAATCCCTCGTCGTCCCGCCTGCGCAGCGGTAGCACTTTCAAAGCGACCCGACGCTGGAGACGTGGATCTTCAGCCAGCCAGACCTCGCCCATTCCACCCCGCCCAATTCTGCGCATCAGGCGATAGCGGCCAAGGGTTGTATATGCACCCGGGTCATTCATAACGTTCGTGAGCAGTCTTCTATGGTAATCTCCTACGAAAAGAAATGCTTTTCAAGGACTCAAATTATATAACGTGGCAGAGGGTAAATAATAGGAGGAGATAAGAAGAAAATCCGGGCTGGAGAGCTGCCCGTTTCATGCTATATTGATATAAAAGTAGAGCAAATAGAATTCTCTTTCTTGCAAACACGTTTCATCGCGAGAGCTATCATACAGTGCTGCGCGCCTTTGAGCAGCAAGCGTTGCCCGGCACAGGGCAACCGGTCAGAAATCTAGCTCTCGTTAGTTTGATGACATCGCGAGTGAAAAAAGAAAGAATAACGGTCTCACGAGCTAGGCCACGTATTCGGGCAAAAATTCTCCATTCATCAGCCGGGCCATCAATTGCGTCTCTTGCACAACCGTCCAGAGTTGCTCCGGCGTAATCGATTGTTTGCCATCACAGAGAGCTGCATCGGGGTCGGGATGCACCTCCAGAATCAGCCCATTGGCCCCGGCAGCGATGCCAGCGCGCGACATCGTGGGCACCAGTTCGCGGCGACCGGTAGCATGGCTGGGATCAACGATGACAGGCAGGTGGGTAAGCTGGTGAAGGAGGGGAACGCAGGTAAGATCAAGAACGTTGCGGGTCAGGGGGTCGAAACTGCGCACGCCGCGCTCACAGAGGATGACATTAGGATTGCCGGCAGCCACAATGTACTCGGCGGCGAGCAGCCATTCCTCAATAGTAGACGAGAGGCCGCGTTTGAGCATGACCGGCTTGCCTCTACTCTGCCGGCCAGCAGCCAGCAGGAGCGGGTAATTCTGCATGTTGCGCGCGCCTATCTGGAGAATATCGGCGTATTCTGCCACCGTCGTCACCAGAGCTGGCTCCATAACCTCGGTAATAATCGGCAAGCCCGTGATTTCACGCGCCTGAGCCAGCAGTTCCAGCCCTTCGAGGCCCAGACCCTGGAACTGGTAGGGTGAAGTACGCGGCTTGAATGCTCCTCCGCGCAGCACCTGGGCACCGGCGTCCTTCACCGCGCGCGCTGTTGTGAGCAACTGCTCGCGATTTTCAACCGCGCAGGGACCAGCCATCACTACGGGAACGCCGCCACCAATCGTTACCGGCTGGCACTGCGCACTATCGCCTACTTCAATCACAGTACTGGCGGGTTGGAAAGCTCGGCTAACCAGCTTGTACGGCGTCTGCACTGTCACGATATCTTCCACTGCTGGCTGCTGGCGTAGAGTGGCCAGCGCCTGCGCATCAAGATTACTATTGTCTACCGTAACGACCTCCCGCTCACGCATATGTGTCACTGTGAGAGGGCGTAAGGTGCCAAGCATGCGTCCCAGGATCTCAATTAAACGGGCACGTTCCTCGCTTCCGGCCTGCTTGCGAACGACGATGATCATACGAACTCTTCCTTCCTAATACGAACGGGCGAAAACTCAAACAAAAAAGCAGAGGTTTTATTCCTCTGCTTGCTCCAGCATGCTGGTGATTATTTTTGCTCAGCCCAAAAGGCCCACCATCATGCTGGAGGGCTAAACCAATAATAAAAGCTAAATTGTGGCTGTTTCTGTTTGCTGAGCATAGTAATCAATCCAGTATTATTATTCACTTGGCTACCCATATGGGGTAACGCTCTTGTAATGATTATAGCGAGACGTGCAAATGCCTGTCAAGTTCCATGAGAAAGGCTATCCATATATTCAACCAGAGTTTTGACGAGATGCCCCATTTTTGGGTGCGCGGGGACCACACGAGGTCTCACGCCATAGCTTTCAAGAACAGCGGTACATGTAGGGCCGATGGAGGCGACAATAGTTCGGGCCTGCAACGCTCGCGACAACTCATCGCTCAATTTCAACTCCCCGGCTATTTGCCACAGGTGGCGCACCTGAATCTGGCTGGTGAAAACAACGGCCTCGACGCACCCGCCGATGATCTCCTGCACCAGTTTCTCCAGACCAGTCGTGTCCGGCGGCAAACGCCAGGCATAAAGTAGCAGTTCCTCCACGAAGCGCGCCCCGTTCGCTCGCAATACCTTCACCAGCATCTCGCTACGCTCTCCGTAATGTACAACGGCAACGCCGCTACCGCGCAGATCCAGTTCTTGCAGAGCCGCTAGCAACGCCTGAGTTGTATATGGTTCGCTAGCGTTCAGCGTAATCGGCACAGCACAACTCCTGAGCACGGCTGCGGGCTTGGGGCCGCGACATACGACCCATAGGCGGCGCAGCTTCTCCAGCATCTCCTGCTTGCGCTGCAGGCGTTCTGCCTCCAGCAGGAGCGCTGTTACTCCCGCGCCTGTCAGAAAAATGACCGTGTCCACGCGCGCGCTATCAAGCGCATCAATAAAGGCCGCAACCTGTTCTCGATTGTCTAACCGCTCTTCGCGCACCGCTGGTACGCTATAGGGGATACCTCCAAAGCGGCGGATGAGCGCCTCCATTTCGTCGCTCATCCGGGCCTCAAGCAAGGCGATACGCGCGCCTCGGAAGCGAGCTGTACTGGCCACACTCTCCCTCATACCCGCTCCAGCGTAAGTATCATGTGACCGTCAGATGTGACAACAACCGGATAGGTTTTGAGCGCGGCACAGGGATGGCCAACCGGCTCACCGGTCGCCAGGTTGAATTTATAGCCATGCAAAGGGCAGATCACCTTGCCTGCTCCAATGATGCCGTCGGCCAGCGGCCCTTCCCGATGGGGGCAGACAGCCTGCGTGGCGAATACTCTATTCTCGCGTGTACGGAAAACGGCCAGGCTCAGGCCCTCAACTTCGTAACGGCGGCCTTCGCCTGGAGGAATATGTTCAATAGACCCCAGGTTGTATTTCACTTCGTGTAATATAAATGTCGCGCTCATTCATCGACTCCTCGTAATAGAAATCACGCCTGCAAGACTCCGACCGGCTTCAGAACCTCGGCAAACTGGTTAGGCGTGGCCGGCTGCTGCGCCTCGCCCCATGGATCAACATACGCATCCACCGCCGTCTGGATCTCGCGATCGAGGCACTCGCAGATCCCTTCAGCATCCTCGACCAGCACCCGGCGCAAGTGCTCGATCCCCAACCGCTCGACAAAATCGTAGGTACGCTCTTGATATTTCGCCTGTTCGCGATAGTACTGCATAAAGCGACCGATATACAGGAGCGCCTCATCGTGTGTCGCAACGACGCATAGCACATCACCCTTGCGCACACGCGAGCCTGCTGCACCTCCCACATAGATCTCCCATTTCCCTTCGCCAATCGCCACCGCGCCAATATCTTTCGTCGTCGCCTCCGAGCAGTTGCGCGGGCAGCCTGCTGTGGCCAGTTTCATTTTATGCGGCGACTCGATGCCCTGGAAACGCCTCTCAATCTGAATGCCCAGTGTGGTGCTATCGCCCAGCCCGTAGCGGCAGAAGTCGGTTCCAACACAGGTCTTACAGGTGCGGAAAGCCTTTGTATACGCGTGACCCGAAGGCATGCCCAGGTCGCGCCAGATCGCCGGAAGCTGGTCTTTGCGCACCCCAAGGAGGTCGATGCGCTGGCCGCCTGTCAGTTTTACCATCGGTACCTGATACTTCTCTGCGACCTCGGCGATGCGTTTCAGCTGGTGAGCCGTTGTCACACCGCCATAGATGCGCGGGACAACGCTAAAAGTGCCGTTCTTCTGAATATTAGCGTGGACGCGATCATTGATAAAGCGCGCGTCGCGCTCATCATCGTACTCTTTGCCCCAGATTGTCTTGAGCAACGAGGCCAGTCCGGCCTTGCTGGCGGGATCTTCCTTCCCTTCGGCCAGGGCTTTGAAGACTGCCGAGACGCTGCGCAGATTCTGCGCTTTGATCGCCTCGATCAGTTGCGGTTTGGTCAGCGGGACTCCTGGCACATAATAATGCAGAGCGGGATCGTTGACGACGAGGCCATCGGCAGCCATTTCCAGCAGGGCCTGGACTTGCGGTTTGCAGGAACCGCAGCCCGTGCCAGCGCGCGTTGCTTCGCACAGAAGGGGCAGGCTGCGTTTACCCGCCTTTACCGCAGCCACGATGGTACCTTTCGCCACACCATTGCAGTTGCAGATGCGTGCATCGTCCGGCCAGTCCGCGACATTCAAAGAAGCCTGGCTGTTTGCCGCTGATGGGAAGAGCAATTCAGCGCGATTTTCTGGTAGTTCCTCTCCCCGATCAAATAATTGCAGCAACCTCGGCGTCGCCAGGCCGTCGCCCATAATGATCGCGCCTGCCAGGCGACCGGAACGCACAACCAGCTTCTTGTAGATGCCGCGCGCCGCTTCTGTATACACAACCTCCTCTTCATCATCACCTGCGCTCGCCTTCTCACCCATAACTGCCAGGTCTACACCCATCACCTTGAGCCGGGTCGATTCACGCGATCCCTGGTAGACCGCGTATGGATTCTGGCCGCTCAGGCGCTCGGCAAGGCAGCGAGCCTGCTCCCAGAGGGGAGCAACCAATCCGTATGTGCGCCCACGATGCTGCGCGCATTCTCCGATGGCATAGATATGCGGATTGCTGGTCGTCAAGTCGTCACGCACGACGATACCGCGCTCAACCTCTAGCCCCGCCGCCAGGGCCAGCGCGATATTCGGGCGGATTCCGGCTGCGATCACCAGCATATCACCACTTAGCGTCGTGCCATCAGCGAAAGCAACGCCTGCAAAGCGTTGCTCACCTAGCACAGCTGTAGCCTTGCGCGCCAGGTGAATATGCACTCCCATGCGTTCCAGCGTGCTTTGCAGCACTCTGGCAGCCGGGGCGTCAAGCTGGACGTTCATCAAGCACGAAGGCAGATGAATAACATGCACCTCCAATCCCCTATTGAGCAGTCCGCGCGCCGCCTCGAGTCCAAGCAATCCGCCGCCAAGCACAAGAGCCTTGCGTGACTCGCGAGCACACCTGATGATGTTGGCGCAGTCATCAAGGCTGCGAAAAAGGAAAACGCCGGCTTTGAAACGGCCATCCTCGCCACGCAGATGCACTAGCGGTGGTACAAAGGGAGTGCTGCCGGTCGCGATCACCAGCGTATCATACGGCTGGACAAGGTTATTTTCCGCATGGACGGTTTTGTTGAGCGGGTCAATGTGCGTTACGCGACAGCCAGCATGCAGAGACACGTGCTGGTCTTCATACCAGCCAAGCGGGTTAATAAAGATATCGTGGGAATCGTGCGTTCCGGCCAGAACCCCAGAGAGCAGAATGCGATTGTAGTTGCCGTAAGGCTCGTCGCCGAAGACGGTGATATCGTAGTGGGCGTTGCCTTCACGCGCCCTCACCTCCTCGACCAGCCGTGCTCCGGCCATACCATTTCCGATAACGACGAGATGCTGTTTGGGTTTCATCTCACATTCTCCTTCAAAGCTTCTACCGGTTCAATCCTGGCCGCACACACCTTAAATTCGGGCATTCGGCTGATAGGATCAAGCGCGGGGTTTGTCAGACGATTGATAGCGAGGGAACCACTCCAGTGGAATGGCACAAAGACGGTATCCTCGCGAATGGTTGTAGTAATATTCGCTTTATAGCA
>Ga0209061_1005522_pt1 | contig 10977 bp, 8 predicted proteins | sample Coa_R1_10_FD_187157 | JGI IMG/M metagenome (GOLD analysis project Ga0209061, IMG submission 187157) | Surface soil microbial communities from Centralia Pennsylvania, which are recovering from an underground coalmine fire - Coalmine... | ecosystem: Environmental > Terrestrial > Soil > Unclassified... | reverse complement strand
GACGACGGGCATGCCCCTGTCGCGCCGCCCGAGGCGGCGGCGCACCCGGCTGCGGGCTAGCCGACCTTCCAAGGCCGCGGCTGGCGGGAGGCTCCGAGTAAGGCTGGCGGGCTGTCGCAGCAGGCTCGCGGGCTGTCGCAGCGGTCCGCGCGCAAGGCGCCGCCTCGCGCGGACACCACGAGGTGGCTGGCGGGCGTCAGCGCAGCCCGAGCAGCCGCGCCGCGTTCTCCTTGAGCACCAGCGGGCGGACCTCCTCCCGGATCGGCAGCCGCTCGAAGTCGGCAAGCCAGCGATCGGGGGTGATCAAGGGGTAGTCGGAGCCGAACAGCATCTTGTGGCGCAGCTGCGTGTTCGTGTAGCGGATCAGGTTCTCGGGGAAGTACTTGGGCGACCAGCCCGACAGGTCGATGTAGACGTTCGGCTTGTGCACCGCGATCGCAAGGGCCTCGTCCTGCCAGGGGAAGGATGGGTGGGCGAGGATGATCGAGAGGCTCGGGAAGTCAGCGGCCACATCGTCGACGTACATCGGGTTTGAGTACTTCAGACGCACGCCCCCGCCGCCCGGCAACCCCGCCCCGATGCCGGTGGTGCCGGAGTGAAAGAGCGCGATCAGCCCGGCCTGCGCGATCGTCTCATACAGCGGATACCACTGGTGATCGTTGGGAAAGAACGCTTGCGTGTTGGGGTGGAACTTGAACCCCCGGGCGCCGCGCTCGATCAGCTCTTTCGCCTCACGCACGGCGAGCTTGCCCTTGTGCGGGTCGACGCTGACAAACGGGATCAGCACGTCGGGGTTCTCGCGAGCCGCCCGCAGCACCTCGTCGTTGCCCAGGCGACGACGTCCCATGCCCGCCTCGTCGTCGACGGTGAAGATCACCGCGAGCATATTGCGCTCCCGGTAGTAGCCCGCGAGCTCGCGCGCCGTCGGCTGCACGGGCGCCGCACCGAAGTAGCGCGCAGCCGCCTCAAGCAGCTCGGCGGTGACGTGGTCCTGCGGCTGGCCCTCGTTGCGCTCGGCGTGCACATGGACGTCGATCGCGGCCAGCCGGTCGACGTCGATTGCAGCCGTGTCGCTCTCCTGCGCGCTCATCGGTAGAAGCGAATCAGAAACTCGCCGACGACGGCCGGGCGCTCGGAGCCCTCGACCTCGATCGTGCCCCGCATCCTCGCCTGCACCCCACCCCGAACCTCCTCGACCGCAAGGATCTCCGCTCCCGCCCGCCAGCGCGCGCCCACCGGCAGCGGAGCGGGGAAGCGCACCTTCTCGATCCCGTAGTTGATTGCGGTGGCCGCGTCGGACACCTGCAGCCGCTGCGTTGCGGGCGCAAGCAACGCCAGCGAGAAGAGGCCATGCGCGATCGTGCCGCCAAACGGCGTGGCCCGCGCTCGCTCGGGATCGACGTGGATGAAGTTGCGATCCCCGGTGAGCTCGGCAAACGCATCCACCTGCGCCTGGGTCATGACCGTCCACGGGCCGAAGCCGAGATGCGAGCCGGCATGCTTGCCCAGCTCTGCGATCGTCGTTGCGATGCCCGCCTCACTGGTTTCGCTCAACGCTCGCCTCCTTCCTCGCTCATGCGAATCCATCCGGGCAGGCGCCGGGGCTGATCCGCATACGGCCGTGCTGTATTCGGCTTCCGAATGCTACCGGCGAGGGCGGGCGGATGCGCGCCAACAAGGATCGCTGCGGCTCACAGCGCCGCATCGAGGGCACCGAGGCGCTCGGTCAGCCGCAGGTTCTCCGAGTAGTCCACCGGACAGGCGATCACCGACACGCCGTCGGAGTCGAGCGCGCGGCGGAGCGCCGGCAGCAGCTGCTCGGCGCGCTCCACGCGGTACCCCTCCGCGCCGAAGCTCTGCGCGAAGCGCACGAAGTCGGGGTTTGAGAAATCGACCTCGCTGTGCGTGCCCAGCTCGAGGTCCATCTTCCACTTGATCAGACCATAAGCGTCGTCCTGCCAGATCAGCACCGTCAGCGGGATCCGCTCGCGCACGGCGGTCTCGAGCTCCTGCGCGTGCATCAGGAACCCGCCGTCGCCGACGGCGGCCAGCACCCTCGCCTGCGGGCGGGCAAGCGCCACGGCCAGCGCCCCCGGCAGCGCGAAGCCCATCGTCGCCAGGCCGTTGGAGATCAGGCAGGTGTTCGGGGCATAGGTGGGGAACAGACGCGCCATCCACATCTTGAGCGCGCCGGTATCGACCAGCACCACATCCTCGCGGTCGAGCGCGGCGCGCGTATCGGCGACGATGCGCGCCGGCGCCAGCGGGAAGCGGTCATCCGCGCGCCCCCGGGCGAGCTCCTCACGCAGCAGCGAGGCGCTTGGCGGCACCGGCCGCTCGAAGGCGCGATCCTCAAGCGAGGGTGCGACGGCGTCCGTGAGCGCCCGCAGCGAAGCGGCGATGTCGCCCTCGATGCCCACGTCGATTGGGAGGTGGGCGTCGACCTCAGCGGGGAAGCGGTGCAGGTAGACGATCCGCTTGCGCCCGTCGGGGTTGATCTGAACCGGGTCGAACTCCTGCAGCTCGTAGCCCACGCAGATGATCAAATCCGAGTCGTCAAAGCCGAAGTTGACGTAGTCGCGGCGCATGAAGCCGACCGTGCCGATCGCGTTCGGATGGTCATCGGGGATCGCGCCCTTGCCGTGGAAGGTGACCGCCACCGGCAGCGAGAGGCGCTCGGCCAGCTCAACCAGCGCGGCGCTGGCGCGGCCGCGGGCGGCGCCGTGGCCGGCGAGCACAATCGGCCGGCGCGCGCCGCGCAACAGCTCGGCCGCGCGCGCCACCTGCCCGGGCGCAGGCGCCTCCGGCCGGGGGACGTTGCGGGGCAGCGGGCGGAGCCCCGGGTCCACCGGCGCCGCCTCCACATCTTCGGGGATCGCCAGGTAGCTCGCACCCGGCCGCTCGGTCTCGGCCAACTTGAACGCCTTGCGCACCATCTCCGGCAGCGCTGCCGGGCTCGGCACGGCAGCCGACCACTTCGTGATCGGAGCGAACAGGTTGACCAGATCGATGAACTGGTGCGACTCCTTGTAGCTGCGGTCGCGGCCGACCTGCGCCGAGAGCGCCACCAGCGGGGTGCTGTTGGCGTGGGCATCGGCGACGCCCAGCTGCATGTTGATCGCACCCGGGCCAAGCGTTGCGGAGACGACCCCCGCGCGGCCGCTGACGCGGCCGTGCATCTCGGCCATGAACGCGGCCGCCTGCTCGTGACGGGTCAGCAGGTAGCGGATCGGCGATCTGGCAAGGGCCTGCACGAAGTGGATGTTCTCCTCGCCGGGGATGCCGAAGACGACCTCGACGCCCTCGTTCTGAAGGCAGCGGACGAGCAGCTCCGCGGCAAGCGGCGCGCTCGGCTCAACGGTCACGGCCAGCCCGGCTCGGCGAGCATCTCGGAGCTCGCCGGGGGACGCTTGGTTGGCGCAGGCTCGAGATCGACAGCCATCTCTGCCAAAGCTAGCGATTCAAGGTGGCGATTCCAACATGGACCGGCGCGGGCCAAGTCCAGCAGGGTGGCCTTCAAGCGGGCGCGCGGGGATCGGTGCGGGCTGAGTCCCGCAGGGCGCTGCCAGGGGCCATGCTAATGTGGGACGAGCGCCGCCTGCCCGGACTGCTCACGACGTCAGCAGCGCGTCGCCGATCCGCACGCGGCCCGGTTCGAGCACCTCCCCGAAGATGCCGAACGCAAGCGGCTCGGTCGTCTCGAGGCCCCGCCGATAGGCGAGCAGCTCAAGCGTCGGCAGGTCGGGGGCACCGGTGTCGGGGTCGAGCGTCGTGACCAGGCAGCGGCCCGCGTGACCGTTGAAGCGCACAAGCGCCTCGCCGATCCGCACGCGGCGGCCGACGAGCAGGTCCTCCTCGTGGGCGGCCAGCCCCTCGACCTCGATCAGCATCCGGAAGCGGCGCGGGTCGACCGGCCTGCCGGCCCGCTGCGCCAGATGCTCGAGCGAGGACGTTGAGATCAGCGAGACGCAGCCGCGGCGGCCGCGGTCGACGCCGAGGCCGGCGGCGGTCGCCTGCACGAGCTCGAGCCGCTCGCCGGCATACTCCGACAGCGCGGCGGCGAACGGGCCGCGGACGACCGCCGCCGCCGCCGCCCGCGAGAAGAAGCGGGTCTGAACGCGCTCGCCGAGACGCACCTCCCCTGCGACCAGCTCGCCGTCTGGAAATCGCAGCTCCAGGCGCCCTGCCTTCACGTCATAGTCGGCAATGACCGCAGCAAGCCGGCCGATCCGCTTGCCGTTCACCATCCGGCCGCGCGCGTCGATCAAGTAGAAGGCGCGATTGTCGGCGACGCCCTCGCGCGTGAGGGTCAGCTGCTCGCGCGAGCGCAACCGCAGCGACTTGACCGGCGCGACGCGCAGCGCTCGCACGACGGCCCGCAACCGCCGGTCGGCGCCCGCGTCCGCCGATTCCCGCGCCCAGCTGATCATGCGCTCCACCAGGCCCCCAACACGCGGCGCCAATTCCCCCAGCAGATCGCCTCAAGCTCCTCCGCGGAGAAGCCGGCCGCGCGTAGCGCCTCGACCAGCCGTGGCAGCCCGGCCGCGCTGCCGAGCTCGCGAGGGACCGTCGCCCCGTCGAAGTCCGAGCCGAGCGCCACGTGCTCGGCGCCGATCCGCTCCGCGATGTAGCGGGCATGCGCCACGATCGCCGTCAGCGGGGTGTCCTCATCGTCGATGAAGTCGGCGCGCAGGAACTTGCATGCGAAGACGACGCCCACCAGCCCGCCGGAGGAGGCGATCGCGTCGAGCTGCGCGTCGGTCAGGTTGCGCGAGGCCGGGCAAAGCGCATGCGCGCCCGAGTGGCTTGCGATTAGCGGCCCCAGCTCAAGCCGGGCCACATCCCAGAAGCCGGCCTCGTTCATGTGGCTGAGGTCGACCATCACGCCGAGCTCCGCGCAGCGGCGCACGAGCGCGACCCCCGCCGCGGTCAGCCCGGGCCCGCTGTCGGGCGAGCCTGGGAAGCGGAACGGCACCCCATGGGCGAAGGCATTAGGGCGCGACCACACCGGTCCGAGCGAGCGCAGGCCGGCCGCGTACCAGAGCTCGAGCGCCTCGAGCGCCGGGTCGATCGCCTCCGCCCCCTCAAGGTGCAACACGGCAACCGGAGGGCCCGCTCCGCGCCGTGCAGCGTCGAGGTCGGCGACCCCGCGCGCCACCGCCAGCGCCCCTTCCCGCTCGAGCGCAAACAGACGGCCGGCGGCGATGGTCGCAAGCTCGGCCGCCTCGCGCATCGACACCTCCGCCGGCGTCGACGGCTCCGGGACGGGGGCCCCGCTCACCGCCGGCTGCGCCCCCGTCCGCGCGCGCAACCCTTCGACCGCACCGGCCCGGGGGCCGCTTGACCGCTTCGGCGAAGGGGTGAACACCGCGAAGATCCCGCCGCGCATCCCGCCCGCGGCCATTCGCTCCAGGTTGATGTGCCCGCCGGCGCCGGGCCGGGAGAGCGGCACGTACCGCTCGCGCGTGAGCGCGTCGTTGTGGCCATCGAAGATCGCAAGCTCGCTCACGCTCGGACCCCTACATTCGGAACACGCCGTAGGAGGTCTCGATCTCAGGCATGCGCGCCGCGCAGGCGGCGAGCGCGCGGGCCAGCACCGCGCGCGTCTGGCGCGGATCGATCACGCCGTCATCCCAGAGCCGAGCGGTTGCGAACCAGGGCCGCCCCTCGCGCTCGTACTGGGCTCGCAACCGCTCGCCGACCTCGCGCTGGCCGACCTCCGCCATCACGCTCGCAGCCTGCTCGCCGCCCATCACGCTGATCCGCGAGTTCGGCCAGCTGAACAGGAAGCGCGGCGAGTAGGCGCGACCGCACATGCCGTAGTTGCCGGCGCCGAAGCTGCCGCCGACGATCACGGTCAACTTCGGCACGCGCGCACACGCGACCGCCGTCACCAGCTTGGCCCCGTGCTTGGTGATGCCGCCCGCCTCGTACTCGCGCCCGACCATGAAGCCAGCGATGTTCTGGAAGAACAAAAGCGGGATCCCCCGCCGGTCGCAGAGCTCGATGAAGTGCGCGCCCTTGAGCGCCGACTCGGAGAAGAGGATCCCGTTGTTGGCGAGCACGCCGACCGGGTGGCCGTCGAGGTGGGCGAAGGCGCAGACGAGCGTCTCCCCATAGAGGGGCTTGAACTCCCTCAGCTCCGAGCCATCGAGCACGCGCGCGAGCAGCGCGCGCACGTCGTACGGCCTCCTCACGTCGAGCGGCACGATGTCGAGCAGCTCGTCGGGATCCTCCTGCGGCTCACGGGGAGGGAGGCGCTCCCACGGCGGCGGCTCGGGCTCGGGCAGGGTCGCGGCGATCCCACGCACGAGCTCGAGCGCGTGCTCGTCGTTCGCGGCCAGGTGGTCGACGACCCCAGAGGTCCGCGCGTGAAGCTCGCCGCCCCCGAGCTCCTCCGCGCTCACCTCCTCGCCGGTCGCAGCCCGCACGAGAGGCGGCCCCCCCAGGAAGATCGTCCCCTGGCCGCGGACGATCACGCATTCGTCGCTCATCGCCGGCACGTACGCGCCGCCGGCGGTGCAGGACCCCATCACGCAGGCGATCTGCGGGATCGCCGCCTGCGACATCGTCGCCTGGTTGTAGAAGATCCGCCCGAAGTGCTCGCGATCGGGAAAGACCTCGGCCTGCATCGGCAGGTACGCCCCGCCTGAGTCGACGAGGTAGATGCAGGGCAGCCGGTTCTGCAACGCGATCTCCTGCGCCCGCAGGTGCTTCTTGACCGTGAGCGGGTAGTAGGTGCCGCCCTTGACGGTCGCGTCGTTGGCGACGATCACGCAGCGCCGGCCCGCGACCACGCCCACGGCCGTGAGGATCCCCGCCCCCGGCGCCTCGCCGTCGTAGAGCTCCTCGGCCGCCAGCGGCGAGAGCTCCAGAAACGGCGCGCCCGGGTCGCACAGCCGCTCGACCCGGTCGCCCACCAGCAACTTGCCGCGCTCCAGATGGCGCGCACGGGCGCGCTCGCCGCCACCGGCGCGCGCTCGCTCGAGCCTGGCCTCAAGCTCCGCTATCAGCTGCAGGTGGCCCTCGCGGTCGCTCACTCGTCAAGCCCTCCGAGCGCGTCCATCGACGCCCGCTGATCCACCGCCCGCCCGTCCTGCCCCGCCGAGGCGCCGTCAGGGCGCAGCAGCGACAGCAGTCGCTGGCCGCGCTCGACGCGGTCGCCGGGCGAAAGCGAGAGGTCGCTGACGACGCCATCGCGGGGCGCCGTCACCTGCAGCTCCATCTTCATCGACTCGAGCACCACAAGCACCTCGCCTCCGGCCACGCGCTGACCTTCGACGACCCGCACCTGCAGCACGGTCCCGGGCATCGGCGCCTCGAGCGAGCCGCCCGCCAGCGCGCTCCGGCCGCTGTCCGCGCGGGCCGCGCGGACCTCGAGCTGATAGCCGTCGCGGCCCACCCAGAGCGTGCCCTCGCCATCCCCCGACACGGCGTAGCGGCGCTGGATCCCATCGAGCTCAACCGCGCAGCGGCCATCGGTCAGCTCGCGCACCTCGGCCTGCCAGGTGCGCCCGGCGAGCGTGACTGCGCCGTCGGCGATCCGGATCTCGCCCTGCTCGAAGCGCCGCCGCCACGGTCCGGCAGGATGCGAGCTGCCCGCGCACGCAAGCGCTGCGGCCAGCAGCAAGTCCTCCGGCGGCTCGCGCGCCAGCTCAGCGCGAACGCGCTCCAGAAGCCCGGTGTCCTGCTCGCCGGCGCGCACGTCCGCGCGGCTCAGCAGCGCGCGGGCGAAGGCAACGTTCGTGCGCACGCCGAGCAGCTCGAGCTCGCCCAAGGCGCGCACCAGACGGTCGAGCGCCTCGCGCCGATCGCGGCCGTGCGCGATCACCTTCAACAGCAGCGGATCGAAGCGCGTGCCGACGATGGTCCCCTCGCGCACGCCCGAGTCAACCCGTACGCCCGCCGGCTCCCGGAAGCGGAGGATTGTGCCGGTCGCGGGCAGGAAGCCGGCCGCCGGATCCTCCGCATAGATGCGCGCCTCGACCGCGTGTCCGCGTGGCTCGAGCGCGGCCTGCTCGAGCGCGAGCGGCTCCCCGGCGGCGATCCGCAGCTGCTGCTCGACCAGATCGAGGCCGTAGATCAGCTCGGTGACCGGGTGCTCGACCTGCAGGCGGGTGTTCATCTCAAGGAAGAACAGCTCACGCGCATCTGCCTCCGCCACGAACTCGACCGTCCCAGCGCTCTGGTAGCCACAGGCGCGCGCCAGCGCGACCGCCGCCGCGCCGATCCGAGCGCGTTGCTCGGGCGAGAGCGCCGGCGAGGGGGCCTCCTCGATCACCTTCTGGTGGCGGCGCTGCAACGTGCACTCGCGCTCGCCGAGATGGATCACGTTGCCGTACGCGTCGGCCAGCACCTGGACCTCGATGTGGCGCGGGCGCTCGATGTAGCGCTCGAGCATGACGCGCCCGTCGCCGAATGCCGCCTGCGCCTCGCGCCGGGCGGCGTCGAGCGCCTCCTCGAGCTCCTCCGCGCGGCGCACGATCCGCATCCCCTTGCCGCCGCCACCCGCGACCGCCTTCACCATCACCGGCAGCGCGGCCGCCTCGCCCTCGGGCACGACGGGGACGCCCGCCCGCGCCGCAGCCCGTTTGGCGGCAAGCTTGTCGCCCATCAGCTCGATCGCCTCGGGCGGCGGACCGACCCAGATCAGCCCTGCCTCCCCCACCGCCCGCGCAAAGCCGCCGTTCTCGCTGAGGAATCCATAGCCCGGGTGGACCGCGCGGGCGCCGCCGCGGCGAGCGGCCCGGATCAGCTCCGCGGGGTCGAGGTAGGAGCCGATCCGCACGGCGCGGTCGACACGCTCGACGTGCAGCGCGTCCGGCTCATCGGCGCTGTAGACGCCCACCGTCTCGAGTCCGAGCGCATGGGCGGTCCGGGCGATCCGCACGGCGATCTCGCCGCGGTTGGCGATCAGGAGCGGCGAAAGGGAGCGCATCGCGCCGCTCAGGCGCCCAGAGCGCGGGCGATCACCAGTTGCTGCACCTCGTCGGTGCCCTCGCCGATCGTGAGGATCTTCGCGTCGCGATAGAACCGGCACACGGGATAGTCCTCGATGTACCCGTAGCCGCCATGGATTTGCACCGCCTCTTCGGCGGCCCGCACCGCCAGCCGGCCGGTCTTGAGCTTCGCCTGCGCGGCGCAGAGCGTGTACGGCCTGCCCTCGTCCTTCAGCCACGCCGCTCGATAGGTCAGCAGCCGCGCCGCCTCGAGCTCGGCCGAGAGATCTGCGAGCTTGGCCTGGATCGCCTGGAACTTCGAGATCGGCCGGCCGAACGCGCGCCGCTGCTTGGCGTAGGCGAGCGCCTGCTCGAGGGCGCCCTGCGCCAAGCCGACGCCCATCGCCGCCACTCCGATCCGCCCCCCGTCAAGGATCTCAAGGAACTGGCGCAGCCCCGCGCCGCGCGCGCCGAGCAGGTTCTCGGCCGGCACGCGACACCCCTCGAAGAACAGTGGCCGCGTGTCGGAGGCGTTCCAGCCCATCTTGCGGTACGGCTCGCCCTGGTGGTAGCCGGGGGTGCCGCGCTCGACGATCAGGTTCGAGATCTCCTCCTCGCCGGTGCGGGCGGTGATGGCGACATGGCCGGAGATCTCGGTGCCGGCGTTGGTGATGAACTGCTTGGCGCCGTCGATCACCCAGACGCCGTCCTCCAGGCGCGCGCGCGTGCGACAGTTGCCAGCGTCGCTGCCCGCCTCGGGCTCGGTCAGGCCGAAGGCCCCAAGCTTGCGTCCGGCGCAGAGGTCCGGCAGGTAGCGCTCGCGCTGCTCCTCGGTACCGAAGCGGTAGATCGGCTGGCTTCCAAGCGAGGTGTGAGCGCACATCGTGATCGCAACCGAGGAGTCGACGCGCGCCAGCTCCTCGACCGCAATCGCGTACTGCAGGGTCGTCCCGCCAGCGCCGCCGTAGCGCTCGGGGAACGGGATCCCCATCCAGCCAAGCTCGCCCATTTTCGCGACCAGCTCGTAGGGGAAGGCCTTGGCGCGATCAAGCTGCTCTGCAACTGGCGCCACCTCTTCCTCGGCGAACTCGCGCACGGTCCGCCGCAGCAGCTCCGTCTCCTCGTCGAGGTCGAACCTCACAGGCGCAAGATAGCTGCGTTGGCGCAACCGCTGCCGCTCGCGCGGGGCGTGGCGCCCCTCGCGCCCTGCCAGCCCGCTCGCTACCCCAGCGCGTGCGCCTTGATGTCGGCATCGAGCGTGCCCTGCGAGAGGTACTGGCCGGTGTGCACGTAGGCGAGGCGCCCCTGGCGGTCGATGAAGATCGTCGTCGGCGTGCCCTCGAGCCCGCCCGGCAGCAGCGAGGGCAGGGGGTCGCGCGAGGAGACCGCATAGCTCGGGTAGCTCACCGGGTGCGAGCGCAGGAACGCCTGCGCATCCCCGGGCTGGTCGGCAACATCCGCGCCGAGGAAGGCGACGTTCGTCCCGTAGGTGGCCGCAGCGTTGGCAAACAGGGCGAACTCCTCCCGGCACGGAGCGCACCACGAGGCCCAGAAGTTGATCACCACCGGGTAGCCGCGCAGCGCGCGGACGCGGCGCTCGAGCGCAGTCCCGTTGCCGATCAGGCGATCGGCCTGCGCGTGCAGCGCGGCCAACGCCGGCGGCGAGCCGGCAAGCCGCTGCAGCGCCGCGGCAAGGCTCGATGGCGCACTCGGCGCGCGCGCAAGCGCGTTGCGCACCGTGGCGGCCAGCACGGAGGCCGAGGGCCAGCCGGCAGTGGCGATGTCGCGGTAGTAGGCGAGCGCCCCCCTGGCCGAGACGACGACCAGCCACGGCTCGTCCTGAACCTGGTAGCCGTCTGCGACGCGACCGCTCGAGTCGATCGCGACCGGATAGCGCAATGGCGCGCGCAGACCGGCAAGGAAGCGCGCGAGCGCGCCCGGCGGCTCCACGCTCGCCTCGTCGACCGCCGTCAGCGGCGGCAAGTGCCGGCGCGCTGCCAACGCCTGGTAGCGGTTGAGCGCCACGAGCTGGCCGGCG
>Ga0209061_1005521_pt1 | contig 10982 bp, 6 predicted proteins | sample Coa_R1_10_FD_187157 | JGI IMG/M metagenome (GOLD analysis project Ga0209061, IMG submission 187157) | Surface soil microbial communities from Centralia Pennsylvania, which are recovering from an underground coalmine fire - Coalmine... | ecosystem: Environmental > Terrestrial > Soil > Unclassified... | reverse complement strand
CGGCGAGGTGGCGCCGCTGCGCGTGATTCAAGGGCCGGAGACCCATATTCATCGGCCCTACCAGGAAGTGGTCGATGATGTCCATCACGAAATCGATGTGGCCGATAACGAGGGGAACTCGCTGCTGGTCTTTCCGTGGGACGCCAACGGCAATCAGCCGCCGCTGCGGGTGATAGAAGGGCATACGGCGGGGATGCGCGAACCGGTGGGAGTTGGGGTCGACCCGGGGCGCAACCTAATTGTGGTGGCAACTGATGGTGGAGATCACACATGGCTGCACTACGGCGGGCTGTTCATTTTCAAGCGCAGCGACCATGGTGATGTCGCACCCACGCAGCTCATTGCAGGTCCGCATACCGGGATCAAGCGGCTGTGGCATATCGCGGTCTATGACGGAAAGATATACGCGGCGGTTTCCTCCGCTACCGATTCTACCGGTGGCTACATTCCGCCCTACGATCGCGGCGGTTATGCGCCGCGGCCCGGATGCACCGGGCCGCCGGTGCTGGTGGACAATACGCGCGGCTTTATCGGGGTCTGGAGGATTACCGACAATGGCGACGTGCCGCCGATGGAGATAATCCGCGGCGATGCCTGTGCCCATCCCGGCGACTTGGCGATTAATCCCGCCAAAGGCGAAATCTACACCGGCGACCGGGAAGACAACGGCTTATTTACCTTCCTGGTGCCGCAATTCTTTCACAATTGATTTTTGGATGTCGTGGGAGGGGACGGTCGTGCGCGATCCGTCCCCCTTTGCTTCAAACCACCCGCAATTGCGGTGACTCGCATCTCGCAGTAGATTCGAGTCGCCGGTAAGGCTTGGGAGGATGACCGAGATGAGATGGCCGATGGGGCAGACCCTGAGCGGGGTCGGCGCAACGGTGGGAGCGGGGGTAGTGCTGGCCTTGCTGATGGTGGGAGTGGGGTCGACGCCAGTGGTGGCACAGGGTCGCAAGCCGCAGCCGCTGAGCGCCGCCGACCAGGCCCTGACCCATGTTTTCGACAAGATCTCGCCGGGAATCGCCGGCGGCAATATTCCGGCCTGCCGGCGGTTGGGTGATCCCTATCCGGAATTCAACGGGATTGCGGTGGATCCCAAGAACAATGTTCTGGCGATTACCGACACCAATTTAAAGAGCGTGCTGGTGTACAAGCGCAGCGACGGCGAGCCGCCCAGCGCCAGCGCGATTACGCCTTACCGGCAACAGATTCTGGGGCCCGCCACCTACCTGTCCTTTGCCACCGGGGTGGCGTTGGACCCGGTGGCCAAGATGATTTACACGGGCGAGAACGATATCGGCGACGACTTGGCGGCCTTTCCCTACGGCGCCAACGGCAACTACCCGGCCAAGGTGTTGGCGACGCCGCACGAAGTCTACGGTGTGGCCCTTAATCGGACATTGGGTCAGGTGGCGATGGCGGTTGAGCACGACAACGAAATTGCCTTCTTCCGGCTGGGCGCGCTAGGGGCGGAGCCGCCGCTGCGGGAAATTCGGGGGCCGCATACGGGATTGGCCGATCCGCATGGGATGGATTGGGACGCGGTCCACAACGAGTTGGTACTGACCAATCACGGCAACTGGTCGCAGGGCGCGTGGGATCCCGATTACGAGGGAGGTGGCTATTATCAGCCGCCCTCGGTGGAAGTGTTCAACGCCGCCGGCAAGGGCGACGTCAAGCCGCTGCGGGTGATCCAGGGGAGCAAGACCCATCTGGATTGGCCCTCGGGCATTTCGATTAATTTGCCGCGCAACGAGATCGCCGTGGCCAACATGTCCAACGACTCGGTGACTATCTACTCACGCACGGCCAACGGGAATGTGGCACCGCTTCGGATTCTGAGCGGGCCGAATACGCTGATTCGGGTGCCGATGGGAGTAGCGTTCGACCCGGTTCATCGCGAGCTGTGGGTGTCGGACTTTGGCCACGTGGCGATGGTGTTCGACGACACGGCCAGCGGCAACGCGACGCCCAAGCGAGTAATCCGCAACGCGCCGGCGGGGACGGAGATTTCGGGTTTCGGCAATCCGATGGCGATGGCGTATGACAGCAAGCGCGACGAATTGATTGTTCCCAATTGAGTCAGCGACCCGCGCATCGCGGCGTTTGCCAGGCTGGCAAGCGGCAATGTCAATCCGGTACGGATGATACAGGGGAACAAGAGCAAGCTGACCCGCGCCACGCACGGGATTACATACGATCCGGCGCGCGACCTGCTGATCGCCAGCGAGCCGCTGGCGGGAGCGATTGTGACCTTTCCGGCGGGGGCCAGCGGCGAGGTGGCGCCGCTGCGCGTGATTCAAGGGCCGGAGACCCATATTCATCGGCCCTACCAGGAAGTGGTCGATGATGTCCATCACGAAATCGATGTAGCCGACAACGAGGGTGATTCGGTGCTGGTCTTTCCGTGGGACGCCAACGGCAATCAGCCGCCGCTGCGGGTGATAGAAGGGCCTAACACGGGGATGCGCGAACCGGTGGGAATCGGGGTCGACCCGGTGCGCAACCTGATTGTGGTCGCGGCCGACGGGGGGACTAAGACCTGGCAGCATAACGGTGGTCTGTTCATCTTCAAGCGCACCGACAACGGCAACGTGGCGCCGCTGCGGGTAATCGCGGGGCCGCATACGGGAATGAAGCGGACCTGGCACATGGCGTTGTACCAAGACAAGATCTACGTTGCGGTAACATCTTCCACCGCCGCCACCGGCGGTTATGTTCCGCCCTACGATCGCGGCGGTTATGCGCCGCGCCCCGGATGTACCGGGCCGCCCCGTCTAGGTGATAACAGTCGCGGCTTCATCGGAGTGTGGAAAATCACCGATAGCGGCGACGTGCCGCCAGAGTTCATCATCCGGGGTGACGCCTGCCCGCATCCGGGCGACTTGGCGATCAATCCTGCCAAAGGCGAAATCTACACCGGCGGTCAGGAAGCCAACGGGATGTTCACTTTTCTGGTACCTCAATTCTTCAGCTCCGGAAGTTAGGAATCGGTGGGGCAGGCGGCGCGGGCCAGCTTGCCCCCACCATCGCAGGTCCAGCTATCTGAACGGATTGGAGCGGCTAAGTTAGCCAGATGCCCAGGGTCCTGGAGGGCATTACCGTTGTCGAGTTCAGTGCCGATCTGGCCTCCGCGTACGCGGCCATGCTGCTGGCGGAGCATGGCGCGCGGGTACTCAAGGTCGAACCGCCGGGTGGCGATTCGGACCGCGGTGATCCACACTTTCAAATCGCCAACCGCAGCAAGAAATCCGTTTGCCTTGACCTCAAGGATGCGAGTGAGCGTGGGCGTGCGCGAGAGCTGATCGGTCGCGCCGATATCGTGATCAGCGGCCATACCCCCAGCCGCCGGCGCGCGCTCGGCCTGGATTATGAATCGCTGGCTCATCTCAACCCGCGGGTGTTGCTGCTGGCGATGCCCCCCTTGGGTAGCCGTGGTCCGCTCGCCGACCTTCAGGCGCCCAGCGATCTGGCGCAAGCGCTGGGCGGAATTGATGGCAATCAATGGGCGCGCAGCGGTTATCCCGTTGCGCTGGCCTTTCCGTTGGCGGCTTATGAAGCGGGCGCCTTGGGTGCGCTGGCGGTGGTAGCGGCTCTGCTGCGGCGCGATATCGCAGGCCGAGGCCAGGAGATCGAGGTCTCGATGCTGGCGGCGGCGATGGCGCTGCAAGCCGGCGCCATCGTTCGTAACCCCGACCTGATTCGCCCCAACCCCGGCGGACCGGCTGATCCGCTGGGGCAATGGGCCGTCTATCGTCTGTTCGAGGCCAGTGACGGCCAGTACCTATTTGTGGCGCCAGGCAATCCGCGCTTCTGGTATCGCCTGGCGGTAGCGCTGGGACGGCCTGAATTGATCTCTGATCCGCGCTTTGAGGATGCGCCCTGGATAGTGGACCGGGAGCGCGCCGACGCGCTCAAAGCAATCATGATCGAGGTTTTCAAACAGAAACCACGAGATGAGTGGTTGAAGATCCTGTACGATAACGAGATTCCGTGTGGGGAATTGCGAACCCGCCAAGAATGTTTCGCTGATCCACAGGTCGCCTATCTCGGGATGCGCCAGGCGGTGGAAGATCCGGCGCTGGGGCCAACCTATCAGATCGGCCTGCCCATCAAGCTGCATCGTACTCCTGGTGCAATCGACAATCCCGCGCCGCGTGCCGATGCCGATCGGGCTGCGATGGAGGCGATCCTCGCCCAGCCTGCCAAAGCTGGGGTTGATGATTCGGTGGACCGGGCTGGAGGCCCATTGGCGGGCGTTTTGGTCGTGGACTTGGGCGGCTACATCGCGGGTGCCTTTGGGCCGATGCTACTGGGGCAGTTGGGCGCCACGGTGCTCAAGGTCGAGAGTCTCGAGGGCGACCCCTTTCGTCTGTTTGGCTACGGCTTTTTGGCCTGGAATCAGGGCAAGCGCTCGCTGGCCCTGGACCTGCGCCAGCCCGAAGGACGCGAAGTGGTTTATGGCTTGGCCAAGCAGGCCGATATCCTGTTCGAAAACATGCGCCCGGGGCAGACCGAAGCTCTGGGGATAGACTATGCGACTCTGGAGAAAATCAACCCACGCCTGATTCAAGCGAGCGTTACCGGTTTTGGCAAGGGTGGACCCGGACATGCAAGGCCTGGCTTCGATCCTCTCACTCAAGCCTTTTCAGGTCTTATGCTCGCGCATGGGGGTTATTCGCGGACCGAGCCTGGACCGCGCCACCCGCTCTATCTGACTTGCCCAGTCAGCGATTACGGTGCCGGCACCTTCGGGGCGTTGGGATGCGTTCTGGCGCTGGCTGCGCGCCAGCGGTGGGGCATTGCGCAAGCTGTCGAGACCTCGCTGCTGCAATCGGTAATGGCGCTGCAAGCCGGAGAGTTCGTGTTTTATCCCGGTCGCGCCGATTTCGAAAACGGTGCTCCCGAGCTGCGAGGCCTTGGCGCATTGCGGCGGGCTTATCAAAGCAAGGAGGGCGGCTGGTTATACCTCGCGGTCTGCGACCAGAACCAATGGGAGGCGCTGCGCCGATGGCTCGACTGGCCAGCGGAATCCTATCGACAAGCGGCCGCCTATGGGCCACAGAGCGAGCTGGCAGTGGCCTTGGCCGCTCGCTTCGCGACCCAAGCGCGCGCCGAAAATCTGCGTCTGCTGGCCGCCCACGGAATTCCCGCGGTACCAGTCAACACGCCGGCACAGTTGTTCGATGACGAGCAGGTGCGCGCCAACGAGCTGCTGGTGGAATTATCCGATCCGAGCTACGGGTTGGTGGGGCAGGTGGGTGCGGTAATGAAATTCTCTCACACCCCGGTCGTTCCCGACCGGTCGGCGCCGGCGCTGGGCGAACACAGCGAGGAGATTTTGCGTACCTTCCTGGGCTACTCTGCGCAGCGCATCGCGCAACTACGCCAGCGCAAAATTATACGTTGACATAATCGCTTGTGTAACTGACGCGGTGAGCGCCAGTTTATGTCGTCAGCCGAGCAAGGCGCGCAAGGTCGAAACAATCTCGCACAGTTCGAAAAATCCTCAGGGCGGCTTTGTCTGCGCGAGCGATGGGAGGGCGCGGTAACTTGCTTCACCAAGTCGGCACGGGTATTTGCGATTGCGAGGCGTTCCCTTACCTGGGAGATACTACGCTAGTCGGGTTTCTCGGGAATCACTTTGAGTCGGCTTTGTCGAGGCGTGGTGGGGCGCGCACGCTCGGCCCTGCCACGCCCGGCACGACCGTGTGGCCGCGTTGGCGCGCTGTCGGGCGTGGCAGCCTTGGGGGCGCCGGTGCGGCCTGGATCGAGCCCCAGCGCGCGCAACTCAATGCGCTTGATGCGGTCGCGTAACTGGCCGGCGCGCTCGTATTCCAGCTCTTTCGCGGCGGCCAGCATCTCCTGGCGCAACTGCTTGAGGTGCAGTTCCAGTTCGTGGGCCGGCACCGCGTCGTCTTCGCCCTCGCCTGCCTCAGCTGAGATCTCCGGTACGACCGCCCATTCGGGCGAGTACATCTCCACCAGCGAGGCATCCAGCGCCTTGCTCACCGATTTGGGCGTAATTCCATGCTCGGTGTTATAGGCGAGCTGCTTGGTGCGTCGGCGGTTGGTTTCCTCAATCGCTTTGCGCATCGAGCCAGTCTGCTGGTCGGCATACATGATGACCTGGCCGTTGATATGGCGCGCGGCGCGCCCGATGGTCTGGATCAAGGAGCGCGCGGAGCGCAGGTAGCCTTCCTTGTCGGCGTCCAGGATCGCCACCAGCGAAACCTCGGGGAGGTCTAGCCCTTCACGCAGCAGGTTGATCCCGACCAGCACGTCGAAGACGCCCTTGCGCAGGTCGCGGATAATCTCGACGCGCTCGATAGTGTCGATATCGGAATGCAGGTAGCGCACGCGCACGCCCAGGTCGTGGTAGTAATCCGTCAAATCTTCGGCCATCTTCTTGGTCAGGCAGGTCACCAGCACGCGCTCGTTGCGTTCAACCCGGCGGCGGATTTCTTCCAGCAGGTCGTCCACCTGGGTGCCCGCCCGCCGCACCTCGATGGCGGGGTCAATAAGCCCCGTGGGCCGGATCAATTGCTCAACCACCAGGCCGCCGGACTTGGCCAATTCGTAGTCCCCAGGAGTGGCGGATACATAAACCGCCTGGTTGACGAAGCTCTCGAACTCCTCGAAATTAAGCGGTCGATTATCCAGGGCCGAGGGCAACCGAAAGCCGTAATCCACCAGGTTCTGCTTGCGCGAGCGATCACCCCTGTACATGCCGCCGATTTGGGGGATGGTGACATGGCTTTCATCGATGAACAAAAGATAATTTTTGGCGAAATAGTCGAGCAGAACCGGTGGCGGCTGGCCGGGGCGACGGCCGGTCAGATGGCGCGAGTAGTTTTCGATTCCTGGACAGACCCCCATTTCGGCCAGCAATTCCAAATCGTACATGGTGCGCTGCTCCAGCCGCTGCGCCTCTAGCAGCTTGTTCTCCGCGCGTAATTGTTCCAAGCGCTGGCGCAATTCCTGGCGGATGCTTTGGATCGCGGCCTCCATCCGATCGGAAGTGGTGACGTAGTGGGAGGCGGGGTAAATCGCCACGCTGGAGAGGCGGCGTAGCACTTGGCCACGCAGCGGATCGATCTCATATAGCCCTTCGATTTCGTCGCCAAAGAATTCGATGCGCAGCGCGCGACTCTCCTCGTATGCCGGAAAGACTTCGACCACGTCGCCACGAACCCGAAAGGTGCCACGATGGAAATCGTAATCGTTGCGCTGATATTGAATATCCACCAACTTGCGCAGGACGCGGTCGCGCGCGATGTGCTGGCGCTCTTCGACAAATAACAGCATCTCGAAATAGACCTCGGGTTCGCCCAGGCCGTAGATGCAGGAAACCGAGGCCACGATCAGCACATCGTTGCGCTCTAACAGAGCTTTGGTGGCTGAATGGCGCAGCTTATCAATCTCGTCGTTGATGCTTGAATCTTTTTCGATGTAGGTGTCGGTGGAAGGGACGTAGGCTTCGGGCTGATAATAATCGTAATAAGAGACGAAATAGCGCACCGCGTTGTCGGGAAATAAGGTCTTGAACTCATTGTAAAGTTGGGCTGCCAGAGTTTTGTTGGGCGCCATTACCAGGGTAGGCCGGTTTAAGCGGGCGATGACGTTGGCCATGGTGAAGGTCTTGCCCGACCCGGTCACGCCCAATAACACCTGATGGCGGATCCCATCGCTCAAGTGGCGGCACAGCGCTTCAATGGCGGCCGGCTGATCGCCTTGCGGCTGATAGTTCGAGACCAGCTTAAATGTGCCTTCTTTATCCCGAGCTAATGACAACATCGTTTTTTCATGCTAGCAGGACAGACGCTCGTACTTAATCCGAGGCCAGCGGAGGGGAGCGCCGGTTGGAGGGGCCGGGCGGCGAGCTGACAAAGAGGAAAATCTTGCTCCAGGGGAGATGGTTTAAGCTTTAAATGCGGCAGTCGAGGCGGCCGTGAGGAACCCAAGAGCGCGTTCAGAGTAGCTGGGCAGGGCAGGAGGGCGGCTACCTGGCCCGGCCTGGAAAGACTTATTTTAACCTGGATCCCGCTTTTTCCTTGAATCGCGGCCGACGACAAGTAAAATTGCGCAAGCGTCTTGGAGTATTTGGGTGGCGCCTGGCTAATAGCTGAATAGATGGAGGAGGTTAATGGGCACTAAATTCCGATTCGCTGTTCCAACCGCGGTTGTGGCCGGACTAACGCTGGTCATGGCCGGCTGCGCGAGCACGGTGCAGAATTTGTCTCAGCCGCGAGAATGGGATGGGTGCGCGCTGGGAGGGGCTTTCTTGACCGCCATAGCCGGTGGTGTGGGCGCGTATGAAGTTGCGCACCACACCGGCAGCGGTGACCGGACCAACGTCGAGGCGGTCTTTACCCCGATTTCGGCGATTGTCGGCGCGGGCATCGGTGCGGTAGCGGGCCATTATCTGTGCGACCCCGTCGTGCCGCCCCCGGCGGCCCCGGTTGTTGCTACGGCGCCCGAGGCGCCGCCTCCTCCGCCGCCCCCGCCGCCGGTTCAGCACGAGCGCATCGTATTGCGCGGCGTACATTTCGACTTCAACAAGGCCAATATCCGGCCTGATGCAGTACCGATCTTGGATGAGGCGGCTGACATCCTCTCCAAGAATCCTAACGTAACCGTGGACGTTAACGGTTATTGCGACGCCATTGGCAGCTTTGCGTATAACTTGAAGCTGTCGCAGCGCCGCGCTGACGCGGTAGCTCGCTATCTGGAGAGCAAGGGCATTCCGTCCAGCCGCCTGGTGACGCATGGCTACGGTAAGACCCACTTCGTGGCCAGCAATGCCACCGCGGCGGGTCGTGCCCAGAACCGGCGCGTCGAATTGGTCCCGGCCGCGCAGTAAGGCCGAGACCGAGTCCGTCTTGCGGCCGCGGCCTGCCGTTGATTCGGTGGGCCGCGGCGATTTACTTGTTGGCGCCTAGCAATTTTATGATATCTTGAGTTCGGGTTGTTTGTTGGGAAGTGGAGCAGCATGAGTAGAGCGATGCTTAAGCTGAGAGGGTTAAGCTTGGTCGCCGTCGCGCTGGCGGTTGGGGTGTTTTGGGAAGCGGCATGGAGTCAAACGACGCCGCAAGCCACTCGACCAAGCCACTCCAATCCCACCTTGCTTCATGATTCGCGAGCCGTCGCTGCAATGCAGGCGCACATGCATAAAGTCCTGCATACCCGACATCATGCTCACGATGCTCACGCGCGCGCTGCCGATATCCTTTATTTGCGTGCGGTCAACGCCTTTCCCTCTTTTTGCCAGGATTGGGGACGCAAGCTGCAAAGTCGCGATGTCAACAATGTGGACAATGTGAGCTGGCGAGCCAAGGATGGCTGGGAAACCGGCACCTACATCGTTTACAGTCCAATCAAGAGCTGTAACACCAAGCGCGCGGCCAATGGCCAACCTATTGGCGAGCTGACTTATCAGGAAACTGAATATTACCTCGCCGGCCATACCATCACGGAGGCGCGCCACGCGCAGCCCAAGCCGGTGAGCGTGACTAACACCACCGAGATCTTTCGCTGGGATCGCACCCACTGGGATTACTAGCCTGGCGTCGCGCAAACGACTGGGTTGGCCCTGACCGCGCTCGACGAACTTTACCTCAGTGGCGCGGGCGATTTTGCTCGCATCGGCGATGCGGCGGGCATGGTGGCCTGCCCCGTTTGTGTCGAACATTTTTAAATCAAGTGAGGCGGAGCGCGGCCATTACGGGGTGAACTAGCCCGGGTTTCTGGCTTGGCAACCATTGGGGCTGGGCGTGAAGGCGCGGCGATCTTCGCGGTTAGGGTTCTCAGCGGAGGCGCCGGCCTGCCGCACTACGTTGCTACGTTTATCGATGCAACTATCGCATTTTGCTACACGCAAAAGTACTGAAAAACCCGATCCGACGGCAGCAGAGACGTGTAGGAAGGAGATATTCTGCACAAAATCGAAGTCTTCCTAAGCTTCTCTCCCTGACCACGGGAAGATAAGAGAGAGGGAGGCTGCGGAGGCTTTCTTCGTTTTGGTCGGGCAGCAGTGGGTGCCGCGCCCGCGAAGTGCTCCATTTACTTTGGAGAGATGACAAGCGAGCTAACGGGCTAAGAAACACTAAGCCGAAGAAATTCGGTACACAGCAGCATTCAAATCCAGGAAGTGGCAGCGATACTTTGAGCCTCGAGACCCAGCCCACGCTTAAGCGATCCTCGCCCCAGGGTGTGGCGATCAACAAATGGCTGGTTTCGCTCTCGGTCCTGATGGGTGCCTTTCTGTCGGTGATGGACGCCAATGTAGTCAATTTGGCGCTGCCCGACATGATGACTGCCTTTCATGTCACGCTGGCTCAGGTTACCTGGGTGGCGACAGTCTACACGATCGGGCAAATCGTCGCGATCACGATGGTGGGCTGGTCGGCAACGCTGATGGGCCGAAAATCGCTTTTCATGTGGTCCATGGGCCTGTTCATTGTGGGCTCGATGTTAGCCGGGTTGTCGCGCAACATGGCGGAAATCGTGCTCTTCCGTTTGATGCAGGGCTTTGGTTCCGGCAGCTTGGTGCCCTGCTCGCAAGCGATTATTTCCGAGGTCTTTCCGCCGGCCGAACAGGGTACCGCCAGCGCGGTTTATAGTGCGGGGGTAGGCGTGGCGCCGGCCATTGGCCCGGTGATTGGCGGTATCCTGATGGACCGCTTCGGCTGGCCCGCGATCTTCTTTATCAACGTACCGGTGTGCCTGGTAGGTTTGCTGATGGTGTGGCGCTACGTCGAAGACCCGCGCTACCTCAGGCGTGGCCTCAAGAGCATCGACGGCATCGGCATCGGCTTGCTGGCGATTGGAGTCAGCGCCGTGCAACTCGTCGTGGCGCAGGCCGGCGAACTTGGTTGGATCCACTCGTCGCGCCATCTGGCCGAGCTGGGGCTGGCCGCAGCGGTGGTGGTTGGCCTGGTATGGTGGGAGCTGCGCCAGCTCGAGCCTGTGGTGAGGAT
>Ga0209061_1005516_pt1 | contig 10988 bp, 10 predicted proteins | sample Coa_R1_10_FD_187157 | JGI IMG/M metagenome (GOLD analysis project Ga0209061, IMG submission 187157) | Surface soil microbial communities from Centralia Pennsylvania, which are recovering from an underground coalmine fire - Coalmine... | ecosystem: Environmental > Terrestrial > Soil >... | reverse complement strand
GCCCGCGGGCGCGGCGAGCCCCTCCCCGAGGCTCCTGAAGGCATCGTCGACCAGCTCCCCCAGGCGCGCCGTGCTGCCGCCGTTCCAGTGAACGACCGCCGTCCGGGTGGCCGCCACCGCGACGCCTGCCACCAGCCGGGGATACAGATCCCGCTCGGGATCGACGCCGAGCCGGCTCGCGACCCCCTCCACGAGCGCCTGCTCGAACGACGCCCACGCCGCCACCCACGCCGCCAGCAGACGTGGCTCCGAATCGACGAGCGATCGAACGAGCGCGCGCCGGGTCAGCCACCGGTCGCGCTCCCTGCCCGCCTCCCGCAGCCGCTCGCGCAGCACCGCGTGCAACGCGCGCAGCGGAGCCTCCCCGGGAGGACGGGCGATGACCGCCTCTCGCAGACGCGCGCCGTCCTCGGGATCGTGACCGACGAGCGCCTCCTCCTTCGAGCTGAAGTAGTTGAAGAACGTTCGGGTCGACACCTCCGCGGCGTCGGCGAGCTGCTCGACCGTGACGCGCTCCAGCCCCCGTTCGCCGACCAGCCGCACGGCGGCATCCTGCAACGCGCGGCGAGTCCGCTGCTTGTTGCGCTCCCGACGACCCCCGATCGACGACGCTGCGGGCGCGTCTGCCGCGGGCACCGACGGAGCGGAGGGGGTGAACGACATCGAGTTCAAGATTGCAGAGTGTGCAAGTTTGCGCGACGCGCACTATAGCCGGTACCCGACCGGAGTGGAGTAGGCGAGCGCCTTCGCGTCGACCATCCCCGTACCTGACCGGAGGGTCGGGGACGTCGACGGCCCCGGACCGATCGGGACGCCACCGCGGCGGGGCGACGCACCCACGCCGTCTCCGGGGACTCGACACCCGCCGGTCCGGGCCGGAATCGGGACATGCCCGCCGGCGAGCCGTCGCGACGACACGGACCGTCACGCAGACGCGAATCGCGCCGGAGGAACGGAGGGCTCGCGACGCGGGGCGGGCCCGAAGCCCTCGCACGGACTCGAACCGTGGACCCCTTCCTTACCATGGAAGTGCTCTACCAACTGAGCTACGAGGGCGCTCGCACGGAGCGTATCGGGTCGGGCGCGGAGTGGCCTCGACCCGGCGGCCGGGCGCTCCTCGCAGGCCCGGATCCGGCTCAGTGGCGGGGGCAGGATTCGAACCTGCGAAGGCTGAGCCGTCAGATTTACAGTCTGATCCCTTTGACCGCTCGGGAACCCCGCCGGGGGCGGTCAGTGTAGCGAGGGAGATCGCTCAGGCAACGGGTCGCCGGGCTCGACCTCGAAGGAGGAATGCTTCGGGCCGCCCGAGCCGGCGGAGATGAGCGACCCGTCGCCGGCCTACGAGGCGTCGCGCAGCCGCTGCGCCTCGGGGAGCGCCTCGAGCTTCTTCAGCGTGTGGTTCTCGATCTGGCGGATCCGCTCGCGCGTGACGTTGAACGCACGGCCGACCTCCTCCAGGGTGTAGGGCCGCTCGCCGGTCAGCCCGAAGCGCAGCTCGATCACCTCGCGCTCCCGGGCGGGCAGCGCCGCGAGCGCCCGGCGGAGGTTCTCCCGCCGCAGCCGCTCGGCGGCCATCTCGAACGGGGACTCCGCCGTGTGGTCCTCGACGAAGTCGCCGAGCGAGGAGTCGTCCTCCTCGCCGATCGGCTTCTCCAGCGAGATCGGCTGCTGGGCGAGGCGGAGCACGTCGCGGACCTCGCGCACGCCGCAGTCGAGCTCGGCGGCGATCTCCTCGGGCGTCGGCTCGCGCCCGAGCTGCTGGACGAGCTGGCGCTCGACGTGGATCACCTTGTTGAGCTTCTCGACCATGTGGACCGGGATGCGGATCGTGCGGCCCTTGTCGGCGATCGCGCGGGTGACCGCCTGGCGGATCCACCAGGTCGCGTACGTGGAGAACTTGTAGCCGCGGCGGTAGTCGAACTTCTCGACCGCGCGGATGAGGCCCATCGACCCCTCCTGGATGAGGTCGAGGAACGTGAGACCGCGTCCGAGGTAGGACTTCGCGATCGAGACGACGAGCCGGAGGTTCGCCTCGATCATGTGATGCTTGGCGTCCATGTCGCCGCGCTCGATCCGGCGCGCGAGCTGGACCTCCTGCTCGGCGGTGAGCAGATCGACGCGCCCGATCGATCGCAGATACAGGCGCAGCGAATCGAGCGAGGGCTCGACCGTGAGATCGAGCTCCACCCGGCGGCGCGCCGAACCCTCGTCCCCCGCCCCGGCCTCGCCCGACACCTCGCCGGGGCGGCCGCCCGCGCCCGCCTCGACGGTCGACACCTCCGAGCGGGCGAGCCGGCCATCGGCCCCCACGACCGCGATGCCCTGCTCGTCGAGGTAGGCATGGAGCTCCTGGACCTGCTCCTTGGTGACCTCGATCTCCTCCAGGCACGCCTCGATGTCGGCGAAGCGCACCACGCCGCGCTCCTGCGCCTCCGCGATCAGTGGCCGGAGCTCGTCGAGCTCGGCGATCGGGGTCTCGCCGGACAGGAGGACGATCTCGTCGACCACGCTCACGGGCGCCCTCGGCTCTCTCTCATCGAATTGCTTCGAGACCGCCCCGGCTCCTGCCGAGGCGGTCTCCCTCTCTCCCTCGTAACGCCTGCTACGAGGAAGCGAGTGATAGCACAAAGGCGCCGATTGCAACACCCCGAGCCGAGCGCGGATCGCGGTGCCTTCTACCCTTCACCCGATGACCGAGAACGCGACCCTCGCCACCTTCGACGACGTCCAGGCTCGCCGGCCGCCGGTCGCCGTCAGCCTCTCCCGCGTCGGCGTGACCGGCGTGGAGAAGGTGATCCGCATGCGCACGGTCGAGGGCGAGCAGCTGTTCTCGGCGCGGTTCGAGTGCGTGATCGAGCTCGGCGCAGACCAGAAGGGCGCGCACATGTCGCGCTTCGAGGAGGTCGTCAATGAGTCGATCGGCGAGGTCGTGCTCGGCCAGGCCGCGTTCACGGTCGAGGTCCTCGCCGAGCGGATCGCGCAGCTTGTGCGCGACCGACAGGGCGCGAGCCGGGCCGAGGTCAACGTCGAGGCTCGCTTCCCCGAGCACAAGCCGGCGCCGGTCTCGGGCATCGAGACCCAGGAGATCTACACGCTGCACGGCGTCGCCGTCGCGACCGAGCGCGGCACCCGCCGCGTCACCGGCGTCACCGCCCAGGGGATGACCGCCTGCCCGTGCGCGCAGGAGCTCGTCGCCGCGAGCGCGTCCCGGAACCTCGCCGCGCAGGGCTACGACGCGGCGGAGATCGAGCGGATCCTCGAGGCGGTGCCGGTCGCCACCCACAACCAGCGGGGCCTCGGCACGCTCCACATCGGCTGTCCGGAGGGCTGCGACATGGCGATCGACGCCCGCTCGCTGTTGACGATCGTCGAGCAGTCGATGTCCTCGGAGATCTACGAGCTGATGAAACGCACCGACGAGGGCCACGTCGTCGAGAAGGCCCACCGCCGGCCGCGGTTCGTCGAAGACTGCGTGCGCGAGATGATCCGCGGCGTCGTCGAGACGTTCGGTGAGCTCGAGCCCGACGCGTTCGTGTCCGCGCGCCAGGAGAACCTCGAGACGATCCACCAGCACAACGTCGTCGCCGAGCGGTTCGGCACGCTGGAGGAGATCCGCTCCGAGCTCGCCGGCGCGCCGCCGGCGACGCACACCTCACTCCAGGCCTGGCTCGCCGCCACCCCCGGCACCGCCTGAGCGGCGGACGAGCGCGTCTCAGCCGCCGCTTCCGGCGCCACCTGAGCGAGGTCCGGACGTGGCGGCGCGCTTCTCGGCCGCCAGCTCCGCCAACCTCCGGCGCAGCCCGAAGAAGTAGTCGGCCCCCGACAGGACGGTGATGACGACGGTCGCGTAGACGATCACGTCGACGATCACCGGCCGCGAGCGGATCGCGATCAAGCAGATCACCATGAGCACCTGGGCGGCGGTCTTCAGCTTGCCGAGCGGGCTTGCGGGGATGACGATCCCCTGCTGGGCGCCGACTCCGGCCCGGAGCACGGTGACGGCGAACTCGCGGGCGATGATCACCATCGCCACCCACGCCTGCAGCCGGTCGAGCGACACGAGCACGACGAGCGCCGCGACGATCAGCAGCTTGTCGGCGATCGGGTCCATCAGCTTGCCGAAGCTCGTCACCGAGTTCCGGGCGCGCGCGAGATAGCCGTCGATCGCATCGGTGAGCGAGGCGACGGCGAACACGATCGCGGCGAGCAGATCGCCCGAGCCGGTCTTCTCGAGCAGCGCGACGACGAGCACCGGCACGAGCAGGATCCGCACGACCGTGAGCACGTTGGGGACGTTGAGCGGAACCATCGCCCTGAACGCTACCCGGCGCGCATCGCGTGGGTGGCACGTCACCGTGCGAGGCGCCGCCTGACCCGCCCGGCCCGGGGGTATGTTGTGGCGATGATCGATGGACCCGCCGTGATCGCCGCGCTGCGCGAGACCGATGAGCGCTGCGGCGGCCGCCGCGAGGCCTGGACCGACGTGTGGGCCGCCGAGCGCGAGGAGCTCGACGCGCATGCCCGTCGCGCCGCCGGCGATGCGGGTCTGATCGTCGAGCGCGACGCGTTCGCCAACACGTGGTACGTGCTGCCGGGCGGGCGCCCGGGCACGGTCCTCGTCGCCAGCCACAGCGACTGCGTTCCCGGCGGCGGCTGGCTCGACGGGATCCTCGGCGTCCACGCCGGCCTCGGGGTGCTCGCCGGGCTCGCGGGCGCCGATCGGCGCGCCGCACCCGGCGGGAGCGGCGCTGAGAACCGAGGCCTCGACGACCGATTCCCACCCCCGGCTACCGCGGATCGCCGCACGCTCGCCGTCGTCGACTGGGCGGACGAGGAGGGCACCCGCTTCGGCCGCTCGCTGCTCGGCTCGGCGGCCGCCACCGGCGTCCTCACCCGCTCAGAGCTCGCTGCGCTCACCGCCGCCGACGGGACCCCGGCCCCTGAGCTCGTCGCCCGCTACGGGTTCGATCCCGGCGCGCTCGGCGAACGCAGCCCGCGCCTCGCCGACGTCCTCGCCGCCGTTGAGCTCCACATCGAGCAGGGCCCGGTGCTCGAGCGCGAGCGCCGCTCGGTGGCCGCCGTCGCGGGCTGCCTCGGCGTGCGCCGCCGCCGGATGACGTTCACGGGCACCGCCGGCCACGCGGGCGCGCTCCCGATGCCCGATCGACGCGACCCGGCCCGCGCAGCCGCGCGCTTCATCGCCGAGATCATGGACGCCGCCGAGGAGCGGGACGGCCTGGCGACCGTCGGCGAGCTCGCCACCGAGCCCGCGTTCATCACCGCCGTGCCGGCGCTCTGCCGCGCAAGCCTCGATGTCCGTCACGCCGACATCGACCAGCTCGAGGCGCTCGACGCCCACGTCACCGCGCTCCTCGACGAGTCGCGCTGCGAGGCCGACTGGACCGAGGTCTACCGCGAGGACCCGGTCGATTTCGACCCGCAGCTCATCGAGGCCGCGCGTGAGGTCGCCGGCGGCGGCGTGCCGCTCCGCTCCGGGCCGCTGCACGACAGCGCCTCGCTCGCGCGCGCGGGCGTGCGCACCGTGATGCTGTTCGCGCCGTCGGTCGCCGGCGTGAGCCACGCGCGCGCGGAGGACACCGCCGAGCCGGACCTGCTCGCCGCGCTCGACGCCCTCGGCCGGCTCGTCGCTCGCCTGCTCACCGACGCCTGAGAGCTCGCCGCGGTGATCGACCCGCACTTCGTGCTGCTTGGCATGGCGCTCAGCCTCGCGGGCTCGTTCAGCTACTGCCGGGCGATGCTCCGCGGGCGCACGCGGCCGAACCGGGTGAGCTGGATGCTGTGGGCGCTCGCGCCGCTCGTCGCGTTCGCCGCCGAGCTGTCGGAGAGGGTCGGCCTGCCGTCGGTGCTCACGCTCTCGGTCGGCGTCGGACCGCTCTGCGTGTTCCTGTGCTCGTTCGCGGTGCGCGCCGGGCGCTGGCGGATCGGCGCGTTCGACGTCGCCTGCGGCGTGCTGTCGCTGTGCGCGATCGCGCTGTGGGTGATCTCCGGCCGGGGCACGACCGCGATCGCGCTGTCGATCGCCGCCGACGCGCTCGCCGCGATCCCGACGCTCCTCAAGGCGCTGCGGGCGCCCGACTCCGAGCATGGCCTCCCCTACCTCGCCGGCGTCGCCAACGCGACGATCACGCTGTTCACGATCCGCCACTGGAGCTTCTCGAGCGCCGGCTTCCCGGTCTACATCCTGCTGATGGCGTCGCTCCTCTACGCGCTCGCGCGGCGCAGCACGCACAATGGGGAGCCATGCGCGCCGTCGTCCTCGAGCGCCCGGGAGAGCCCCTCGTCCTGACCGAGCGCGACGAGCCGCGCGCCGCCGACGGCCAGCTCCGCGTCCGCGTGTCGGCGTGCGCGGTATGCCGCACCGACCTGCACCTGCGCGACGGGGAGATCGACGCGCCGAGGCTTCCGATCGTCCTCGGCCACCAGATCGTCGGGGTGACCGACGACGGACGCCGCGTCGGCGTGCCGTGGCTCGGCTGGACGGACGGGACGTGCCGCTACTGCCGCTCCGGCCGGGAGAACCTGTGCGAGCACGCCCGCTTCACCGGTCGCGACATCGACGGCGGCTTCGCCGAGGTGACGGTCGCCGACGAGCGCTTCTGCCTGGAGATCCCCGACGGGATCGACGACGTGCAGGCGGCGCCGCTGCTGTGCGGCGGTTTGATCGGTTACCGCGCCTACCGGATGGCGCTCAGCGGCCCCGGCGAAACCGAGCGGCTCGGGCTCTACGGCTTCGGCTCCGCCGCCCACCAGATCTGCCAGGTGGCCGTCCACCAGGGCCGCGAGGTGTACGCGTTCACGCGCCCCGGCGACGCGCGCGCCCAGGAGTTCGCGCGCTCGCTCGGCGCCGCGTGGGCCGGAGGCTCCGGCGAGACGCCGCCGCGGGCGCTCGACGCCGCAATCATCTTCGCGTCCGCGGGCGCGCTCGTGCCGGCCGCGCTCCGCGCGCTCGCTCCCGGGGGGACGGTCGTGTGCGCGGGCATCCACATGTCGAGGATCCCGGCGTTCCCCTACGAGGACCTGTGGCGCGAGCGCGCGATCCGCTCGGTCGCCAACCTCACCCGCGAGGACGGGCGGGAGTTCTTGGAGCTCGCGCCGCGCGTGCCGGTCCGCACGACGGTCACCGCGTACCCGCTCGAGCGCGCCGAGCAGGCGCTTGCCGACCTGCGCGCCGGGGCCTTCACCGGCTCGGCGGTGCTCACGATCTGAGCGGCCGCGCCGGACCGCGCCGGCGCCCCCGCGGTCAGCCGTCGTCGATCAGGCCCTCGAGCGGTCCAAGCAGCCGCCGCGACCGCCGCGACACCCCGGGCAGCGCAAGCAGGTGGTGGGTCGGCGGCCGGCCCGCGCGGTGGCGCTCGAGCTGATCTGACGCGATCGGCCGCCACCGCTCGTCGATCACCGTGTGCGCCGGCACCTCGGCGATCTCGTCGGGCTCGAGGTCGAGATGCTCGGCCCACAGGCGCAGCCGCGTGTCGCGCGCGAGCTCCCGGTCGTCGGTGCAGACGTTCATCTCGGTGTCGTTGAGCAGCGAGTGGGCGTTGAGGTTCGCCGAGCCGACCGTCAGCCAGCGGTCGTCGACGATCCCGACCTTCGCGTGGACGTAGAGCGGATCCTCGCGCTCGCCGCTCAGCGAGCGCAGGGTCGCCGCGAGCAGCCGGCCGTGGCCGTCGTCGGCGTCGACGAGCCGCCCGAGCTGACCGCGCGTGTCGTCATGGCCGTTGTTCGCCTTCGCCGGCAGGACGACCAGCAGCCGGAACGTGTCGGTCGGGGGCCGGCGCAGCTTGTCGACGAGCAGCTCGACGATCTCGGGCGCCCACAGGAACTGATTCTCGAGGTAGATGTACTCGCGCGCGGAGCGGAGCGCGCGCACGTAGCTCTCGAGGATGCGGAACTCCCCGTGGGGCAGCCGGTCGTACATGCCCTCGGCGACCGTGCGCACGACCTGCACGGTGTGCTCGCCGCAGGCGGCGGGGACGGGCGCGGACTCCAGCGTCTCGCCGGTGAGCTCCGCCCAGCGCAGCGCGAAGTGCGCGGCGACGTCGGCGACCGCGGGTCCCTGCAAGCGCGTGCCGACGTCGTGCCACCCGAGCCGGCGGCGCGCGGCATGGCGCGAGGAGTCGTTGCGGTCGCCGCCGAAGTCGGTCATGTCGATCCCGCCGACGAACGCGGTCTGCCCATCGACGAGCACGACCTTCTCGTGGTGGCAGTGGAACGGGTGCTCGCGCGGGTCGATCTCGCAGCGGATCCGCGTCTGGCGGGTGAGCGTCTCCACGTCGGCGGCGACCTCCGCGCGCGTCGGGTGAAACAGCGGCACGGGCGCCCCGGCCCACACGAGCAGCCGCACGTCGACGCGCTCGGCGAGCTCGGCGAGGAGCGCGCCGAGAATGACGGGGCGCTCGCCGCGGACGAGCTCGAAGTGCGGCGCGACATGCCAGCCCATGATGTGGACCGACCGCTCGGCGCCGGCGATCGCCTCCGCGATCTCGGCCATCGCCTGCTCGCCGTCGATCAGCACCTCGAGACGGCAGCCGGCGCGCGGCGGCGGGTCGCCGGTGGCCCACAGCGACTCACCATCCGGGTCGAGAGCGTGCGCGCGGCCGAGCCGCCGCAGCCGCCAGGCGTGCTTCCGGCGCACGGCGGCCTCGACCGCGTCGCCGACGGCGGCGTCGACGCGGTCAAGGCCGGGAACGCGCAGATCCACACCCCCATCTTCGCGGATCGCGAGCCCCGGCGATCAGCCGAGGCCTCGCGCATCAGAACCCCGGCGATCAGCTGAGGCCGCCGCGTGCGGCGCACACCTCCCGCCAGTAGGCGAACACGTCGCGGTCGATCGTGCCCCGGCTGAGCTCCTCGGGATCCTCGCTCCTCCACATCGCCCCCAGCGACCGTGCGATCCCGGGGTCGCCGCCGGTGAACGCGCCGGTCAGCTCGCGCCCCCGGGCGTGGAGCGGGGCGAGCGCCGGGTCGGCAGGGTCGGTGCTCGCGGCCATGTGGGTGCGCAGCTCGTCGAAGAGCGCCGCCCAGTCGCGCTCGCCCTCGGCGATCCGCTCCGGCCCGAGCGCGTCCGCGCGCTCGCGGATCCGCTCGCGCTGGTCTGAGTCGAAGTACCTCTCGTACATCTGCATCGCCTCCATCGTCGTGATCAGGTCCCGCACGGTCGGCGCGTGCCCGCGGTCGAGCTCGGCGCAGAGGGCGTCGAGCCGCTCGCGAAGCGCGAGGCGTTCGGCGAGCTCGCGGTCGACCGCGTCGCGCTGGCGGCGCACGAGCGTCCCCAGGTCGGAGCCGTCGCCGTCGAGGGCCGCGCCGATCGCCTCGAGACCGAGCCCGAGCCGCCGCAGCGCCGTGATGCGGTAGAGCCGCTCGACCTCGGCCGCCGAGTACAGGCGGTAGCCGGAGTCGCTGCGCTCGGCCGGTTTCAGCAGCCCGAGCTCGTCGTAGTGACGCAGCGCGCGGACGCTCAGCCCGCTCGCCGCGGCAAGCTCACCGATCCGCCAGAGGCGGGTGTCGTCGTCGTGCATGAGCGACACCGTAAGCCCTCACGCAGCGTGAGGGTCAAGGGCAGTGCGTGTACTAGGGTGAGCGCCATGCCCCTCGTCCCCATGGTCATCGAGCGCACCGCCCGTGGCGAGCGCGAGTTCGACATCTACAGCCGCCTGCTCAACGAGCGGATCATCTTCATCGGCACGCCGATCGACGACCAGGTCGCGAACCTCGTCGTCGCTCAGCTGCTCCACCTGGAGTCGTCCGATCCGGACAAGGACATCTCGATCTACATCAACTCGCCCGGCGGGTCGATCTACAGCGGCCTGGCGATCTACGACACGATGAACTTCATCAAGCCGCAGTGCCAGACGATCTGCGTCGGCATCGCGATGTCGATGGGGTCGCTGCTGCTCACCGGCGGGGCGCCCGGCAAGCGCTTCGCGCTCCCCAACAGCCGGATCCTCATCCACCAGCCATCGGCTGGCTTCGAGGGCCAGTCGACCGACATCGAGATCCACGCCCGGGAGATCCTCTCGATCCGCAAGCGGACCGACGAGATCTACGCCAAGCACACCGGCCAGACCGAGGAGCAGGTCCACCGCGACATGGAGCGCGACCGGTTCTTCACCGCCGAGCAGGCCGTCGAGTATGGCCTGATCGACCGGGTCATCTCAAGCCACTGAGGATTCTTTTGGGGGCGGCTGGCGCCGCCCACTGCTTTCGTGGCGGGACGACCGGCGTCGGTGGCGCTGACGCGCCGTGCGGGCGTCGGCGGGGCCGGCGCGCGCCTTGTGGCCTCACCGAGCGCCTTGGCGAGCAGGTCGTGGAGCGTCTCGCGCTCGGCCACGGGATCCGCGTGCAACCCGCGCTGCTCGACGGCCACCGGCTCGCGTTCCGGGTCGGCGCCGGCTGCGTCGCGGCGGCCGTGCTGGCGGCGCTCCTGTGGTTCGCCGCGCCGCTGATCAGGCGGACGAGCGGGACGCCATGCGTGCAAGCGTCGTGACCGTCGTCCAGTTGCGAGCGGTCGCGACGACTCCGAGCCCGGGGCCGCCGAGCGCGTTCCACAGCTTGGAGCGCGCGGCCCCACCCGGAGTCCAGGCGTAGACCTCGCGGTCGTCGAACGCGACCCGCTCGTCCTCGGCGCACGCCGCCTCGAGCTGTGAGCGCACCTCGCGCGAGACCGGCTTCGACAGGAAGCTCACGTGGTAGCGCTTCGGATCGTCGGCGACGTCGCCGAACGGGTCGCGCGCGACGACCGCGGCGAGCCGGCTGGCGGTGCGGCCGACGACCGGCACCTCGAACCCGAAGCGCTCGCCGATGAGCGCCGAGACGTCGGACTCGAGCGTCGCGGTCGTCGCGTCCGCGCTCAGCACGACGTTCCCCGACTGCACGTATGTGGCGACATCCTCGTACCCGGCGTCCGCCAGCAGCGTGCGCAGCTCGGCCATCGGCACCCGACGGCTCGGGCCGAGATTGATCGCGCGCAG
>Ga0209061_1005514_pt1 | contig 10991 bp, 11 predicted proteins | sample Coa_R1_10_FD_187157 | JGI IMG/M metagenome (GOLD analysis project Ga0209061, IMG submission 187157) | Surface soil microbial communities from Centralia Pennsylvania, which are recovering from an underground coalmine fire - Coalmine... | ecosystem: Environmental > Terrestrial > Soil >... | reverse complement strand
TGGGTCCGCTGGTTAAACGCCCGGCGGCCCGAAACGTTACACGGCCCCTGGCGCGCGCTGCGCGGGCCGACGCGGGATGGGTGGTCCGCGCGGCCCGCTGGCACGGGTCTCGCAGTAGGGACCCGTGGGAGGCAAGGTATGGCGCGAGGCGAGGCTCGGCTCCTGGGCGGCCAGCGGTGGACCGGGGTGGTGCGCGCGGCGCCACGCTCGCGGGCGCTGTCGCCACGCCTGCGGCGGTTGGGCCCGTGGCGCGGGGCCGTGCGCGCGCGTCCCGGCGCCGGTCCGCGAGCCACGGCGGCGCGGTGGCCCGAGCTGTGGCGGGCGCGGCGCGAGCGCCTGCACCGCACGGTCGCACGATCCTGGGGCGTGCTGCCGCGAGCCCGCCGGGCGGTGGCCATGGCACTGGCCAGCGCGGGCGCGCTCCTGCTGCTGGCGGGGACGTTGCTGGCGCGCTGCGTGGGGCCCCTGGGCGCCAGCACGTTGGCCCACGTGCTGACGGTGCTCTGCGGCGTGCTGGTGCTGGCGGGCGGCGGCCTGGCGCGGGCGGAGCGCCTGCTGCGTCCCGCGCTGCTGACCCCGGTCTGGTGGCACGGTCACGGCGGTGCCTGGTCGAGCTGGGACGCGGGGCTGCGCCGCACCGAGCGCGCCGGCTAACGCGCCGGCGCCGAGCGAACCGAACCACTGCCCCCCGCTGCCGAGCGATGCGCCGGCTGCCGCGCAACAGGGCCACAGCGCGCTGCAGCGGTCGCGGGCTGCTTAGCCCCCCAGGTACAGCGCCCGCACGCGCGGGTCGCCCAGCAGCGCCGCGCCCGGTCCCTCGTAGCGGTTGCGGCCCAGCTCGAGCACGTAGCCGCGATCGCTGAGTTCCAGCGCGCGGGCGGCGTTCTGCTCGACCATCAGCAGGGTGAGGCCCTGCGCGCGCAGCTCGGCGATCTTCTCGAAGATCAGGTCCTGGAACAATGGCGCCAGGCCCAGCGACGGTTCGTCGAGCAGGATCGCCCGCGGCTCGATCATCAGCGCGCGGCCGATGGCCAACATCTGCTGCTCACCGCCCGACATGGTGCCAGCCAGCTGGCGGCGGCGGTCGGCCAGGCGCGGGAACAGCGCGAACACGCGCTCCAGCGCGGCGCGCACGCGGGCGGGCGCATCGATGGTGAACGCGCCCATCTCCAGGTTCTCTTGCACAGTCATCTGCGGGAAGACGATACGCCCCTGCGGCACGTAGGCCAGCCCGCGGCGCACCACGCGGTCGGCGCGCCAGCCGGTGATATCGGTCCCGTCGAACTCGATGCGGCCGGCGCGCGGGCGCAGCAGCCCCATGACGGCCTTGAGCACCGTGCTCTTGCCCGCGCCGTTGGGCCCGATCAGGCTGACCAGCTCGCCGCGGCGCACCGCGAGCGACACCCCGCGCAGCACGTCCAGCTCGTTGTAGCCGGCGCGCACGTCGCACACGCGCAGCACCACGTCGTTCATGGCGCTGGCTCCGGCGTCGCATCCGTGCGGCGGCGGCCCAAGTAGGCGGCGATCACCCGCTCGTCGCGCTGGATCGCCGCCGGCTCGCCCTCGGCGATCAGCTTGCCGTAGTCCAGCACCAGCACTCGCTCGCACAGGGTGAGGATCAGGCGCATCTCGTGGTCGGTGATCAGGAACGTCACGCCCCGGGCCAGCAGCTCGTGGATCAGGCCGATCAGCCGGTTCTCCATCACGGGGTTCACACCCGCGAACGGCTCGTCGAGCAGGATCAGCCGCGGCTCGGTCATCAGCAGGCGCATGAGCTCGAGCAGCTTCTGCTGGCCGTAGGAGAGGTTGCCGGCGTACTCGTCGCGCAGGGGCGTGAGCCCCACGAAGGCGAGCAGCTCGTCGGCGCGGGCGCGGGCCGCGGCGGCGTCGGCCTGGCGCGCGGCGACCAGCAGGTTCTCGTACACCGTCATCTGGCGGAACAGGCGGGTGAGCTGGAAGGTGCGGCCCAGCCCTAGCGCGTTGATGCGGTGGCTGGGCCAGCCCGTCACGTCGCGGCCGAACAGCTCGATGGTGCCGCTGTCGGGCCGCAGCACGCCCGAGAGCAGGTTGAACAGCGTGGTCTTGCCCGAGCCGTTCGGCCCGATCAGCCCCCAGATGCGGTTGGGGGTCAGCGCGAACGCGAGCTGGTCCACGGCGACCACGCCGCCGAAGCGGCGTGTCAGCCCGCTCACGCGCAGGATCGGCTCGACAGCCATCGGCGCCCCCTACCAGGCGCGCGAGCGCGGCAGCCAGCCGCGCCGCTGGGCCAGGCCCATCAGCCCGCCCGGCATGAACACCACGATCACGATGATCAGCGCGCCGAACAGCACCGGGTGCAGGAACGGGAAGCGCACCCACAACACCTCGGCCAGCAGATTCAGCCCCAGCGCGCCGACCACCGGGCCCACCACCGTGCCGGCGCCGCCGAACATGGCGGAGGCGATGGTGCGCACCGACCAGGTGACGCTAAACACCGTCCCGGGGTCGATGAAGCTGGTCTCCCAGGCGTACAGCGCGCCCGCGATCCCCGGGAAGCCGGCGCTGAGCATGAACACCAGCAGCTTCAGGCGGGTGGTGGGCACGCCAACGACCTCGGCCGCCGTCTCGTCCTCGCGGATGGCCAGCAGCCGCAGGCCCAGCCGCGAGCGGGCCACTGCCCACACCAGCGCCGTGGCGGCCACGGCCAGCGCGAGCATGGCGTAGTAGTCGGCCACCAGGTCGGCGGTGGGCGGCAGGGTGATGCCCAGCCCGCCGCGCGTGAGCGGCTCCCACACGGTGGCGACGATGCGCGCCACCTCGCTCAGCCCCAGCAGGGCCACGGCGAAGTACGGCCCGCGCAGCCGCAGGGTGGGCCAGCCGACCGCCAGCCCGACCAGCATGCCCAGCCCGCCGGCGGCCAGCCCGGCCAGCCACCACGGCCACCCCAGCCGCGTGATCAGCAGCGCCCCGGTATACGCGCCGAGCCCGAAGAAGCCCGCGTGGCCGAACGACACGTAGCCCGTGTAGCCGGACAGCAGGTTCCAGCTCGACGCCAGCGCCACCCACAGCAGCAGGATGAACCCCAGGCGCACGACGTAGGCGGTGGCCACGAACGGCAGGGCCACGGCCACCAGGGCGACCGCCGCCAGCACGCCGAGCACCAGCGCCCGCGGCGGGGCGAACGCCGGCCGCACGCGCGGCGCCAGGGCGGCGGTCTCCTCGGCGGCGGCCTCGCGCGGCGTCTCGACGATCTCGGCCATCGCGCGCCCCTCTACTCGCTGGTCCCGAACAGGCCGCCGGGCCGCACTAGCAGCACGCCGATGAACACCACGTAGGCCACGGCCTCGGCGATCTGCGTGTTCCAGATGTAGCCGGCGAACGCCTCGGCCACGCCCAGCGCCAGCGCGCCCAAAAAAGCGCCCTGGAAGCTGCCCAGCCCGCCGAGCACGATGATGGCGAACGCTTTCATCAGGAACGCGCGGCCCATCTCGGGATAGATCGTGTAGATCACCGCCAGCAGCGCGCCCGCGGCGGCGGCCAGCGCTGTACCCAGCCCGAACACCAGCAGCCGGATACGCGCCACGTCGATCCCGCACACTAGCGCCACCTCGGCGTTCTGCGCGGTGGCGCGCACCGCCTTGCCCAGCTTGGCACGGGTCAGGAACAGGTACACGGCGGCGGTGATCGCCAGCGCCACGCTGAAGGCGATCAGCCGCGGGATCGACACCGCCACCCCGCCCACCACCAGCGAGCCGCTGAACGCCGGCACCGAGCGGTAGTTAGCGGTCCACAGGTTCAGCGCCAGCCCCGTGAGCAGACTAGACAGGCCAAAGGTCAGCAGCAGCGAGCTGAGCAGCGGCTGCCCGACCACCCGGTCGACCAGCACGCGCTGGAGCGCTACCCCGAGCAGGAACATGCCCGGGCTGACGGCCACGAGCGCCAGCAGCGGGTTGACCCCCCACAGCGTGAACAGCCAGAAGGTGGCGTAGGCACCCAGCATCAGCAGGTCGCCGTGCGCGATGTTGATAATGCGCATCACCCCGAAGATGAGGTTCAGGCCGATCGCCAGCAGCGCGTACACCGCGCCCAGCAGCACGCCGCTGATGGCCACCTGCACCAGGGTCAGCGCCCAGCCCTCCACGCCCTGCCCCTCTCGCGCCGGTTGCTCGATGGCGGCCTGCTACGCGCGCTGCGACCAGGGCGGCGTGGGCAGCTTGTAGGTAGCGCCCGGCGCGGCGTACTTCGGCGGCCAGACCAGCACCTTGCTGCCGTTCTGCCACTGGATGGTGAGCACCTCGTGGCCGACCTGCATGCCGGTGGCGTCGACCTTGTACTTGCCCGGCAGCACGGTCTCCAGCTCGGCACTGGCCAGCCAGTCGCGGATACGCTCGCGGTCCAGGCTGCCCACCGCCTTGACGGCTGCCTCGAGCACCTGGCAGGCGCTGTAGCCGGTGGCCGAGTGGTAGTCGGGCTCGCGGCCGTGCATGGCGATGTACTCGCGCACGAACTCCTGGTTGCCCGGGGTGGTCAGCTCAGGCTCCCACATCGAGGGGCCGAAGACGTAGTCGGCGTCCTTGCCGAGCGCCTCGCCGAAGTCGGGCATGGCCGCGCCGACCGAGAAGGCCATCAGCTTGGGCGAGTAGTCGAGGTCCTTGGCCTGGCGCGTGATCAGCAGCGCGTCTGGCAGGTACGAGCCGCCCACCAGCACCTCGGCCCCGCTGGCCTTGACCTTCTGGATCAGCGAGGAGACGTCGGACACGCGCGCCGGATACTGCTCCTCCAGCACCACCTGCAGGCCCTTCTCGCGCGCCAGCTTGGCCGCGCCCTGCGCGGTAGACTTGGGGAACAGGGTATCCTCGCTGACGATGGCCACCGTGCGGTAGCCCGCGCGCTGCGCGATCTCCAGCACGCCCGTGAAGTACATCTCGGCGATCGAGTAGACGCCGAAGGTGTAGCGGCGGTCGCCGTGCGACCAGATCTCCGAGGCCGAGGCGCCGGCCGATAGCAGCGGGTAGCGGTACTTCTCGGCCACGTTGGCCACGGCCTGCGTGACCTGGCTGCTGTACGGGCCCAGGATCAGGTCGACCTGGTCGTCGGTGATGAGCTGCTCGTACAGGCGCTGGCCCGTGCTGGCGTCGCTCTGGTCGTCACGGATGATGAACTGCACGGGCCGGCCGAGCAGCCCGCCCCGCGCATTCACCTGCCGCTCCCAGAGCTGGTAGGCCTCCTGCTGGTACAGGCCCGTGCGGCCGTTGCTGCCCGTGACTGATACCGAGGCGCCGATCTTGATCGGCGGGCCGCTCGGCGCACCGCCCGCGCTCGGCGCGCTCGCGGGCGTCGCCTGGCTGGCGGGCGCCGGCGCGGACGCGCCCGTGCGGCCGGTCTGCACCGCCGAGCCGCTACACGCTACCCAGACCGCCGCGCTGCCGATTCCCGCCATGAGCTGCAAGAACTCGCGCCGCGTCTGCCCTTTGCGTCCTGCCATGGTCATCCCCCGCGCGCGCCAGAGCGCCGTCGGCTCGTGTCCAGCGCTCTAGGCTGCGTCCACTCGCACATGTTGGCGAGAGTGATACGCCGGTTGCGCAACCGATTGCAAGCCTTGTCCAGGGCGTGTGACGCTGGCGCGCGCCGCCTGGCGCCGCCGGCCGCCGCGGGGCGGCGTGGCCAGGCGCCTATTGGCGCCCCGGAGGGGGGCGTTCGTATAATGGCCCGTTCGGAACGGCGGGCGACCGCGGCCGCCCGCGACGCGTCAACCGAGCTGTACGGTGGTAAGGAGGGCTGCGTTGGAAGCCTACTGCATGAAGTGCAAGCAGAAGCGCACGATGAAGGACACGCGCCAGCAGATGATGAAGAACGGCCGGCCCGCGACCAGTGGCGTGTGCGCCACCTGCGGGACCAAGATGTTCAAGATCGGGGACAAGTAGCCCGCGCCCCGTTCCGTTTCCGGCGCGGCCCCCCCCCTAGGCCGTCGCCGCTTTGTCTTCCCCCCGGCGTCGGCTGCTTCGGGCTACTTGCCGCCCCTGCCTGCTCCCACCGCCTTTGCGCCGCGCGGCAACGGCGCCGCGCGGGCTCGCCCTTCCGCCACGCCCGTCGTTGTTCGGCATGCTCACCGCCGCCTATACTGAGGGCTGCACAGCTCCGCGGCGGCCGCGTGCCGATGCGCGGGCTGCCAGCGGGCCGCTGGCCTCGCGCCCGGCCCACCTCGATACCTGGGGGAGGACACGCCATGGCGATCGCGAGCAATACTCTGCGCGAGCGGCTAGCGGAAGCGGCGGAGCGGACCAACTACAAGCGGCATCCGTTCACCACCGCCTGGGCGAACGGCGAGCTCACCCGCGAGCAGCTCATCGAGTGGACCCAGCAGCACTGGCTGTTCGTGATGCACTTCCCGCGCTGGATCGCGGCGCTGTACGCCCGCTGCCCCGACCAGGACACCCGCGACTACCTGCTGGAGAACCTCATGGAGGAGGAGGGCAGCTACAAGCACACCGACATGCTGCTCACCTTCGGCGAGGCGTGCGGCGCCACCCGCGAGCAGCTCACCTCGGCGCGCAAGCTGCCCACCACGCGCGCGCTGACCGATTGGGGCGACCTGCTATCGCTGACCGCGCCGTTCGAGATCGCGCTGGCCGGGATCACCGTCGGCATGGAGGGGCCGGTGCCCGGCTTCTACAGCCGCGTGCTGCCCGCCCTGCGCCACCACTACGGCTTCACCGAGGAGCAGCTCATCAACTTCACGGTGCACCAAACGGCCGATGTGGAGCACAGCGCCAAGGGGCTGGAGCTGGTGGAGCGCTACTGCGTGCGGCCCGAGCAGCAGGATGCCGCGGTCGAGGTCGTGCGGCAGGCGGCGGAGATGTACTGGCTGTACGTCGAGGGGCTGTACCAGCACATCGTGCTGCGCGATTTCGCCCATCTGAGCCAGGCGTGGCGCGGCGACTGACCGCCCGCGCCGCGGGCCTCCATCCCCGGGGCTGAAGGCGTTGGGTGGCTGGCGGCTGGCGCGCGTACCTGGTCATCATCGCCCTTAGCGCGCAGGGGGCGGTGCTCACGGCGTTGGTGCCGCCGCTGCTCGCGGCGTGGGGCTATCCGCTAGCTACCATCGGCTTGCTGGTCGCGGCCCAGCCGGTCGCGGCCCTGCTCTCGCGGCTGCCCGGCGGGCTGCTGTACGGGCCAATGCGTGCCCGTGCGCTCCTGCTCGGCGCGCTGCTCGCTAGCCTGGCCGCCAGCCTGCTGCACCCGGTCGTGGCGTCGCTACCCGCGTTCCTGGCCGTGCGGCTGCTGGCCGGGCTGGCCTATGGGGTAGCCACCACGGTCAACCTCGCGCTATTCAGCGAGCGCCTGGAGGCCGGTGCCGCCCGCTCCCGCGCGATGGGCTACTACACGGCCGGGTTCGCGGTGGGCTACTCGGGTGGCGCCGTGCTGGCGGGCTACGCTGCGGACTGGATCGGGCTCGGCCCAGCCTTCGGGGTGGCCGCCGGGCTCGGCGCGCTCTCGCTGCTGGGCGTGCCGCCGCCGACCAGCAGGAACAGCGTCGCGGCGCCGGCTCCCCCGCTGGCCTGGCGGGCCGCGCTGCACCCGCGCGTGCTGGCCGTGCTCGTGGTGTGCTTCTGTCTGTTCGCCCACTTCGCGTTCTGGAACGCTTACTTACCGCTGTACGCGCTGGCCGTGGGGCTCACGCTGGGCGATGTGGGGCTCATCCGCGGCATCTTCGGGCTCTGCCAGATCGCCGCGCGGCCCGCCAGCGGGGCGGTCGTGGGCCGGTGGGGCGCGGGGCGGCTCACGCTCGTCGGCCTGCTGTGCCAGGGCGCGGCGTTGCTGACGGTGCCGCTGGTATCGCAACTCGGTCCCCTGCTGACACTGTTCCTCGTGATGGGCACGGCGCGGGCGCTCGCCGTGGTGGCGAATGCGGTGGAGCTGGTCGAGAGCAGCGAGGAGGCAGGCGTGCCGCGCGGACTGATGTCGGGGCTGTTCAACACCGCCCAGGATCTCGGCCAGCTCGCTGGCCCAGCGGCGGGCGGGCTGGTGGCCGCGGCCGCAGGCCTGCCGGCGGCGTTCATGCTGTGTGCCACGGCCACCACGCTCGCCCCCGTGCTGGTCTTGGCCCTCGCCCGGGGGACGCGCGTGCTGCAGCGCGCGTCGCCACGGCCCTGAGAGGTATTAGCCGCCCGGCAGAGGCGCCGCTGGGCACAGCGGGCCCTCCGTTCGATAGACGGCCGGCTCAGCCCTTCCGCCGCTCGCCCTGGCGCGGCGCCCCACCGGCCCACGTTACGAACTCCCTTCAAACATGCGCGACGGGCCCCTGGCGCCTCTAGAGTGACCTCAGCAGGCGGTGGGGAGGAGAGGCGCTTGTCGCAGTGGGAGCAGTCGTCGCAAGAGGCCCGAGGCGCGGGGGCGCCCGCCGTGGTGAACAGCGCGCTGGAGCCGCTGATCGAGCGCGCCGAGCGAGCGGTGCTGGCCGGGGACCTCGCCACCTTGCGCGCGCTGGTCGGCCAGCTCTGGCCCGACCGGCACGCGCTGCCGGAGCTGCTGACGCGTCGGCTGGTGGAGGGCCGCACCCGCGCGCCGCTGCTGACCCTGGAGCTGCTGGGCGGCTTCGCCGGGCGCGCCGCCGCGCCGTACCTCCAGCGCGTGGCCGACGACGCCGCAGTAGCCGACCTCGTGCGCTGGAGCGCGCGGCGCCGGCTCGGCTGGCCCGAGCGCGGGCAGGCACGGCGGCGGCTGGCGTTCTTGGCCGCGCTGCGCGATCCCGACCGCACATTGGTGGAGGCGACAGCGCAGGCGACCGCGGCCTGGCCGCCTGACAGCGAGCTGCTGGACGAGGTGCTGGCGTACCTCGTGGCGCTGCCCGCCACGCGCCGCCAGGGACTGCTGCGCCGCATCGCCACACAGCTCGGCGCGCGCGCCGGCTGGCTGCTGCACGCCGCGCTGTTCCTCGATGACGCGGCCTCGCCGCGGCTGGCGCTGGCCGAGATCGCCCGCCTGCGGTCCCCCGGGGCTGCCGAGGCGGTCGCCCGGCTGGCCGCCACCGCGCGCACGCGGCAGCTCCGCGATGTGGCCGCCACCACGGCCCAGCGCCTACGCCTGCGCGTGCTCGACCGTCCCCCACCCGCGCCCGCCTCGCTGCCACCGCTCACCGAGGCGCTGCTCAGCGCGCTCGACGGCGCGGGGTACCAGCTCGCCTGCGTCGTGCGCCAGTGGCCCGATGGGCTGTGCTGGGTAGCGTACTACCTGCTGCACGCCGAGCACGGCCTACGCGCGGTCGGGGGGCTCAGCCGCGCGACCGCCGACCTGCTGGCCGCCCAGCTGGCCGGCGTCCAGGAGCGCGGGGTCGCCCTGGTAGCGGTCGACCTGCCGGCGCTGCGCGGCGCGGTGCGGCGCGCCCTGGCCCAGAACGCCGCCGCCCGCCAGCACGTGCCGCCCAACTTCGAGCTGTGGGAGCCCGCCCTGCACGACCACTACCCGCCGCCCACCGACGAGCCCGTTGCCGCCGTGCTTTTGGACGATCGCGAGCAGGTCGATCGCGCGGACCTCGTGCTGGCCAGCGCGGGCTTGGCGGAGCATCCCTTCTTCCGCACCTGGTGGCTACCGGTGGGTGTGTTTCCCGACACTAGGGCTGAGCATGGGGCCGGGAGCGATGCACGCGAGGAGCTGCGCGCGCGGCTGCGCCACCACGCCTGGCTGCTGGAGCGCGCGGGCGACCGCGCGGCACGCGACCTGGCCCTGGCGCTGGCGGCGCGGCTAGCGGTGGCGCCTCCCGAGGAGCTGGCGCGCCTGCCGTTCTGGCGGGCGCTCGCCGCCCGGCGGCCCCAGGCCGCCCCCGCCGTGCTGCTGCCCCGGCGGTGAGCGGCGGGACGCCACCGCGCTCCCCGCCCGGCTAGGGCAGCTTTAGGTCGAGCGATCGTTTCGCTGACCAGCCCGCGGCCCATACCATAAACACCAAAGCCGGAGAGCGAGTGCTTGCCCGCAACCCCATCGCCCTCGCCCAGGCATGGCAGTGCCTGCTGGCGTCGAGGGAATGCCCTTCTCAGGCGGACCGCGCCCGCACGCTCGGGGTGAGCCGTGCCCGTGTGACCCAGATCCTGGGCCTGCTTGAACTCGCCCCGGGGGTCGTGACCACCTTGACCGAGCTTGGCGCCCCCTTGCCCGGGCCTCTCATCAGTGAACGAAGGCTCCGCCCGCTCCTCAAGCTGCCAGTGGAGGAGCAACCACCGGCACTCCACACTCGCACCTCCCACTCCACCAGGCACGGATCCACAGTCGCTGTGCTCGTCGATCTGTGGCCTTGAGTCGACACATCGCCTACCTTTAGCAGGTGCGGTGGGGCCGAGCTAAGCACGCGGGTGAGCTGGAGACGCATGGAAAGCGACCGCTCGCAGCTACTTGGCGTCCTTGACGCTGTGATTGCCAAGGGCGTCCACCAGGAGACGGTGCGGCGCGCCATCCGTGCCGGTCGCCTACCTGCCCGGCGGATCGACCGGAACTTCGTCATCCGCCCCGCCGACCTGCAGGCGTGGCAGCCCCACTACGAGAAAACCCCGGGGCGGCCGGCAGCTCGAGATGCTCTGGTGACGCTCGCGGCGGGGTGTCTGGACGCGCAACTCGGTCAATCCGTCTCGCCGCCACCACGGCGGCTGCACCTTCGGTCGAAGGAAAGAACTCCTCCCCCGCACAATTTGCCCGTGCTCCCAACGCCGCTCCTCGGCCGCGAGCGCGACCTAGCCACCGTGCGCGAGTACCTGGTGAGCAGGGGCAAGCGGCTGGTCACGCTGACCGGGCCGGGCGGCTCCGGCAAGACACGCCTGGCCCTGGAAGTCGCAACGCAGCTCGTTGGCGCCTTCGAGCATGGGGGCTGGTTCGTCGACCTGGCCCCGCTCCGCGATCCGGCGCTACTCCTCTTCACCATTGCCCGGACGCTCGGCATCCGCACTCCGGGCCGTCGCCCGCTTCGAGAGGGCCTGATCGATCGGCTACGCCACCGGCGGCTGCTGCTGGTGCTGGACAACTGCGAG
>Ga0209061_1005513_pt1 | contig 10993 bp, 5 predicted proteins | sample Coa_R1_10_FD_187157 | JGI IMG/M metagenome (GOLD analysis project Ga0209061, IMG submission 187157) | Surface soil microbial communities from Centralia Pennsylvania, which are recovering from an underground coalmine fire - Coalmine... | ecosystem: Environmental > Terrestrial > Soil > Unclassified... | reverse complement strand
TTCTCAGGAGCCGCTTTTCCTGCCGCAGGACTCGGCGCAATATCAAGGCTCCAATTCCCTGCCCTCGCCACGGCGCAGCCACAAAAATGTAACTGCCAAAAACCACGTCAAAGCTTTGCAGGAGAACCGTCAAGACTCCGCCGATAAGCTCACGACGATGGTAAGCGGCAAAGAGATGAATCGGATTCAGGCGCTGGCGCGGGGACCGAAGGACGCGGCGAATCACGGCTGAGCTGACGCGCTCGTCAGGATTGAAGCAGCGCTCATAAAGACCGAGCCAACTCCCAACGCTAGCGCTTGCCGACGGATTAAGGAGCTCGACGCGCAGTTCGCTTTCACGGAAAGCCATCTGTTTGCCTGAAATATTCTCGGAGTTCCCCGAAGAGCTTCTGATTTCCTGTATGATGGGTGTTTGTTAAAAACCAGGAGGTCCAAATTGCCTCAAGCTTCTCGATCGAACGAGCGCGGAATCGGCAAGGCCAGCCTCGTCACGCTCGTGGTCATTCTTTTAATCATCATCGGAGTCAGCTTTAAGCTTTTCAGTAATCCTGCCCCCACCATTAAGCCTGCTAAGAACCTGCGCGGAATCGGGCTGAGTCGCGCCATCGAATTTACGGTTCACGATCCATCTTATCGCATCACGGCGGTTCGCGTGGAGCTTCAGCAGAACGGCCAGACCTTTCGGGTTCCCGCAACGGTCCGGGAAATTGCCGGCGGGCCAAAAAACTCAGGGCACACCGTTGAGGTTTCCGCTCAGGTCGGCCGCCGCGAGATTCCGCAGTTGCGAGCGGGTCGCGCCACGTTGATCCTGACGGCGCTTAATAATTCCTGGGGGCGTCTCTTTCGCGGCGGGAAAGCCGTGCTCGCGCTGAATCTTCCCGTGCGGTTTATGCCTCCTCAGGTTGAGGTGCTCACCACGCAACACTACATCAATCTGGGCGGCTGTGGCATGGTAGTTTTCAACACCTCGCCCGGCACCGTCCGCTCAGGCGTCGAGGTAGGGAAGTATTATTTCCCAAGCTGGCCTGTCTCGGAATCCGATACCCAGCGACGCCTGTGTGTTTTCGCTTTCCCCTACAATGTGGACCCCAACACACCGGCGCGGATTGTCGCTGAGGATGACGCTGGCAACCAGACCCTGGCCAATTTTGACTATAAGGTGTTTCCCAAAAAGTTTCACAGCAGCACTCTGGAGATCACCGATTCCTTCATGCAGCGCGTCGTGCCGCCCATCCTGAGCCAGACAAGCGATATTCAGGACCAGGGGAGCCTTTTAAAAAATTATGTCGAAATCAACCGCAATTTGCGGCTGGTTGACAAGCAGCGCCTTATTCAGTTTTCCAAACAGACCAATCCGAAATTTCTGTGGAGACAGCCATTCATCCAGCTCAGAAACTCTAAGGTTGAATCTTCCTTCGCCGATTTCCGCACCTACACTTATAACGGGCAGGTCATCGATCACGAAGTCCATCTGGGTTTCGACCTGGCGGTTGTGGCTCACACGCCGGTGGTCGCGGCCAATGATGGCCAGGTGATTTTCGCCGGCTGGTTCGATATTTTCGGAAATGCGGTCCTCATCGACCACGGCTGCGGCCTTCAGAGCCTTTACGGCCATTTGGCATCCTCCATCGTCAAGCCCGGCGAACTGGTCAAGCGTGGGCAGCTGATTGGCTACAGCGATTCAACGGGCCTCGCGGGCGGCGACCACTTGCACTTCGCGATTCTGCTGGATGGCGTTCCTGTGAATCCTGAAGAATGGTGGGACCCTCATTGGATTCATGACCGTATTACGGCCAAGCTGCAGGAGTATCAGAAATGAGAGCGCTTCGGCGCGCCTGCTCTGCCGTCACCAACCTCGCCAATTCAGAAAAGCTACTAAGTATTTTATGAATCGACGTGGCGCACGATGCTTGATAACCTGCACACATCGCGGAATGGCGCAGTGTGTGCGCCGGACCTGCCGGGTCTTGGGATGGAAATCAAGTCCGAAATGTGGACACACACCACGGCCATTACCAGAACTTCAAAGTCGGAGGCGGAACGCCTTAAAATTGACGTCAAAGCACCTCCCTACCCGGTAATATCCTTTCATCAACATCTTTAGAATCAACGGAATTCAAGGTCCAGGTCCTTGTTGATATCCTTTCCCTACGCGCGTTGATCTCCATCCAGTTCTGACATTCTACTGACTACTTAAGAACTATTATGTCCGTAATACGGACATGATTTCAAAAATTACTTGACAACATGAAATGGCTGCGATATATAAGAATCACCCTAGGTAGTCTTTTTTTCGCGATGATTTAGATAATTTCTTGAGGTTAGATCAAGGAGGAACCATGATTCGCCTCTCGCGAGTGTTCATTGGGATTCTGCTCCTCGCTTCCACTGGCACGCTCTGTGCGCAGAGCAATCGCGGCACCATTACAGGAACGGTCACCGATCCGTCGGGAGCGGCTATCCCGAGCGCAACGATAACGGCCACCAACATGGCCACCGGCATCAGCACCGGGACGGCAAGCAGTTCGAGCGGCAACTACACCATTCCATTGCTGCAAGTGGGGACGTATCAAGTCACTGCGGCGCGGCCCGGCTTCAAGAAATTCGTTGCGCCGCATGTTGTTCTGGAAGTCGGCCAGACCGTTACGGTTGATATCCATATGGAAGTCGGAGCCGTCACTCAAACCATTGAAGTCAACGGCGCCGCAAGTCTGTTGCAGCGGGACACCTCCGACCGCTCCACGGTAGTTACCAGCCGTGACGTCGAAGAACTGCCTATCGTTTCGCAAGGAGAGCAACGCAACCCTGGCTTCTATATGACGCTCGCTCCCGGCGTCACGGGCCGGGGAACGGCGACGCCCACGGCCAGCGGTTCAGGCCGACAGCTGAATACCACGGTTAATGGCAGCCAGAGTGGCAGCACGGAATTTCAGCTCGACGGCGCCCCCATTGGCCAGGGATATATGCTGGCTGGAGATTTTCGCGATCTTCCTTTCCCTCCCGACGCGGTCGGCGAGTTTCGAGTCATGACGCTGAACCCTCCGGCGGAGTTCGGGCAGACCGGCCTTGGCATTACGAGTTTTTCTCTCAAGTCGGGCACAAATCAGTTCCACGGCTCGATCTATGAATACCTCCGCAACGATGCGCTGGATGCGCGTGGCTTTTTTGCTCCCACGACTCCCGTCAACAAGCAAAATGAATTTGGGGCGACTGTGGGCGGACCCATCCGCAGGGATAAGACCTTTTTCTTCGGCTGGTATCATGGTTTCCGCCTGGCAAAACAGGTGAGCAACTCCCTGGATACCCTTCCCACTGCGGCCATGAAACACGGGGACTTCAGCAACATTCTCGGCCCCCAGATTTCGACCTGCGGCGCCAGCAGCAACCAGCCCTGCTCCGATGCCCTCGGCCGGCCCGTCTATGAGGGGGAAATTTACGACCCTGCAACGCAAAGGACAGTCGCGGCAGGCGCCGCCGACCCCGTCACGGGGCTGGTGAACAACAGCGGCAGCAGCGCGATCATCCGCAATGCCTTTGGTTTCAATCCTGTGACCGGCGCGCCAATTCCGGGTGCGGCTAACGTGATCCCATCCAATCGGATTGATCCCGTCGCTGCAAAGATGTTTTCGTATTTTCCGGATCCGCCCGCCTGCTCCACCTGCGAGTTCGGCTACCGCCTCAATTGGCTGGCGCAATTCCCGGTGGACACAACCATAAACCAGTGGGGAAGCAAGGTTGACCATGCGTTTTCTGATCGGAATCGCATCATGGGAGAAATGCTCTGGTGGAAAAGCTACGCGCCCACCGGCTCGAAATGGCCCAAACCCATCGGTGAAGGTTCCCTCAACTATATTCAGCAAGACATCGCCCGCTTCGCCCATGATTTCATCATCGGGCCTAACCTCGTCAACCATTGGGTGGTCGGGTTCAACCGACTCCGGAATGATAGCTATCCTGAGGCCGGGACCGGATGGCCCGCAAAGCTTGGATACAATGGCGTGCCTCAGACGGGTCCAGGGTCTGTCTGGCCGGAATTGGACATCGGCGGCTTGGGAAATGCCTATGCAAGACAGGGTCAAAGCTATAGCGCCAACAATGATTTTACCTTTGACGAGAGCCTGACTTGGACTAAAGGCAAGCATACGGTCAAAACAGGCTTCAGTTACATCAAGATGCAGGCGAACGCTTTCTCAAACACTTACCAATCCAGCAAGTTGAGCTTCAATGCCGGAACGACTTCGCTGCCGGGACCCTGGTATAACGACGGATGTACCCCAGGCGGCACATGTCCCGGGATGGGAGCCGCCGGTTTCCTCCTGGGAGATGTCAGCACGGGTCTGGCGGGCGTTACAACGGCTGAGGTGGCTGATCGGATGGCACGCTACGCAGGGTATGTGCAGGACGATTTCAAGGCGACTCCCAAATTGACGTTCAATCTTGGCCTGCGCTACGACCTGATGCTTCCCACCGTAGACGCGCACAACGTCAAGTCATGGATGGACCCGACGGTAACGAATCCCGGCGCCGGGAATCTTAAGGGTGCTTTGGTCTTTGCAACACCCTCGCGACGCGCGCCAGCGAAAGCCGATACCAAAGCCTTTGGTCCGCGCGTCGGACTGGCCTATGCTTTCAACGATAAGACCGTGATCCGCGCAGGCTACGGAATCCTCTATACCGCGGGCGGCGCTGAGCGCTCACTCGGAAGCCCTTGGGAACAACTGGGTTTCAATGCCTCTAATGCAGTCCCCGAGGATGTGAGCATGGGGTTCACCGGATTGCTGCCGGGCTTTACCCTTCAAGGTGGCTGGCCGTCTTCGCTATTTACGCCTCCGCCATTCATCAATCCAGCCTACCAGAACGGGCAAGGACCGCCTTCGTTTGGCGCCTTTGCGGGGGATGGCAATCTGCCTTATATCCAGAACTGGACTTTTGATGTCCAGCGGCAAATCCCTGGGCACGTGGTTCTCGATGTCGCCTACGTGGGTACGAAAGGAACACACTTGCCCAGCCGCCTGATGAACTCAAACGCCATGCCAACAAGCGACCTTCAATACCAGAACCTGATCTTCTCAAATATCGCTAATCCCGCGGTGCAGGCTCTCTCCGTTGTGCAGGCCATGCCGATTGATCCGACAACCGGCGTCCACTCTCCCTTTGCGGGATTTCAAACCCTTTGGGGAGGCGGCGCCACATTAGGCCAAGCCTTGCGCCCGTTCCCACAATACCAGGTGGACACTGTGGAGGGCCTCTCCCAATTGCGGGATTTCGGGGAAGCGGTTGGCGTGTCGGACTATAATGCCCTTCAGATCCAGGCGAGGAAACGTTTCTCTCAAGGTCTGAGTTTTCTGGTCTCCTATACCTGGTCCAAGACACTTACAGACGCGGAGAGCATCTTCAACGAGTTTTCCGGCTTCACCCAGGATTTCTACAACCGCAAGCCGGAGAAGGCTCTAAGCATTAACGATTACCCAAATAATCTAGTCCTTTCCTACGAATACGAATTGCCTTTTGGCCCAGGCAAGAAATTCGCAAATGCTGGCGGGGCGGCAGGTAAGGTGATCGGGGGCTGGAGCGTTGCCGGAGTCCAGCAATACCAAAGCGGCGCTCCACAAGTGATCGTGACTGGAGAAAACCCCTTCTTCCCCTACGTGGGGCCCAATAGTTTCCTGATGCGCCCGAATGTCGTGCCCGGAGTCCCCAAAAAATCGACGGCCATCATGAACGGCACCTGGGATCCGAATGCGCCGGGAGCGACAGGCTCTGTGCTCAACATCAATGCTTGGGCCGACCCTGCCACCAATCCCACGACCAAGTGGACTCTGGGCGATGCGCCCCGCACCGATGGCGCCATTCGCCGGTTTCCGTATTTCAATGAGGATATCTCGCTGCTTAAGCGGACTAACATTACCGAACGAGTGAATGTTGAATTCCGCGCAGAGTTTCTGAATATCTTCAACCGCACGCTCTTTGGCTTCGATCAGGGCGGCGACCAGTACGGCTCAATCCTGCAAGGCAACAATATCGGCGCGGGCGTGGGCGGCTTTGGCCACATCACCAGCCAGAGCAACTTCCCGCGGGAAATTCAGTTTGGCTTGAAAATCAACTACTGATCTCCGTCAACAGAGAAGAGGATGAGGATAGCAAACACTCCCTCCTCCCCCTCATCCTCTCTCTCGCTTTGCCCCGGCGTAGCTCGTCGCCAGATTGAGAACTGAAGCGCCTCTCTCCACACACTCCCACCCAACTGCAAGCTAAGTTTCATCGCAGCGGATCAACTCCTCAGGATTCTTAAACAGGTCGATTCGATTGTGGAACATATGGGCGCGGCGATTTTGCGCGGACTTGATGCGGCTGCTTCAACTTTCCGGAGGAGACACTATGCGCCTTTGGCTCGTCATATGCATGAAAATGGCGGTGTCACCCTTGCAAAAGGAGAGCCTAGCTCATGGATTCCCGCTTTCGCGGGAATGACCGACATAGGTGATTTTCGAGAGAGACCTACTGGGGGGTCGTTGCAGCCCTCTCATAGATTTTCGTTTTCTCTCTCAATGAAAGCTCCTGAAATTCCTTCATCTCTCGGGCGCTCGATTCGCGGTCACCTTGCTCGCGGTAGACCTGTGCCAGCAGAAAGTGCGCTTGCGGATCAGAAGAATCTGCGGCGGCAGCGGCGAGGAGTTCAGTTTTGGCCTTCGTCAGATCTTTTAAAGCGAGATAACATTCACCCAGAAGGAAATGCGGGCGCGCCAAGCCTGGCCGCGCGTCTGAAGCGATGCGCAGATAGTTGAGCGCCTCAGCATAGCGTCGCCGACCGACGGCAAATTCCCCCAGATAAAGATTGACGTCAGGATCATTCGGGTCTTCGCGGCGGGCCTCCAGAAATTCTTGCTGAGCGGCATCGATCTGTTTCAGGTTGCGGAGAGCGCTTCCCAGCGCATAATGAATGCCAGGAGCGTCCGGGCGCTTGGACAGAGCGGCGCGGTATTCCTTGAGGGATTCTTCATAGCGTCCGTTATTGGCATAGATCTCGCCCATTAGCGCATGAATCTGGAAAGAATCCGGATTAAGGTTCATAAGCTGCTGCGTGGTCTGAATCGAGGCGTTCATATAGAGGCGTGCAAGCTGGTAGAGCGCGTCGATGTCGTTGGGATTCTGGGCTAAGGATTGATGGAATTGAGCGGCTGCGTCGTCGATCCGGCCCAACGACCGAAGGGCGACGGCATCATAGTAGCGGCAACGCGGGTGTGGGTGAGGCGTCGCGAGTTCGCGCTGAAAGCTCTCAATAGCCTCTTGGAACTGGTTGAATCCAAGATAAGAGACGCCCAGATAAAAATTAACTTCCGGATACTGTGGCGAACCGGAAAGAATCTGCTGGAAATGTCGGATGGAGTCGTTGAACTTGAGTTCGGTTTGTTCGAGGATGCCCAGTCGCTTGAGGACTTCGGGATTATCAGGCGCAATCCGCAAGCCCTGCTCGTAAACGCGCTCTGCGCCGGCGTAGTCTCCTGCCTTCTCGTAAATGCGCGCCCGCTCTAGAAGCGCCTTCAGGTCAACCGGCATGGCACGGAAATGAACAGGCGCAGCCATGAGAACCGCCCCGAGGATCAAGGAAATCCGCACAATACTTGATTGAGGGCACAATGCATGAATCATAGTTGGCTTCTTTTGAAGGATTGCTCCGATCCTTATTTCTGAACTGCCGCCTCGCTTTGTTTCTGAGAGTTTTCTTGCAAAAGCGCCTTATCCATTTCCTGGCCTTCCTTGGTCAGTTTCTGGAAAATACGGAGTTCCGCCTGGCTGCTATCCTTATCACCGAGCCGCGCGTAGAGCTCGGAAAGCTGGTAGTGAACTTCCTTGTAATTGGGGTCTTGTTCCAGGGCTTTCTTGAAGGTCTCGAGAGCGCCCTGAAGATTGCCGGCGCCCGCGTAGCATTTTCCGAGAAGAAAGTAGGCTTGAGTCAGCCCGGGATAAACAGAAATGGCAAGCCGGAGGTGGGGCACGGCCTCTTGAAATTCCTTGCGGCTGGTCAGAATGTCTCCCAAGTAATAGTTTGCAAGAGGTTGTTGAGGGTCTTCAACCAAGGCTGCCTGGAGTTCTCGCTGCGCGTCTTCATAGTCTTTTTCCAACCAGTAAACCTGCCCCAAGGCAAAATGCATTCCCGGGAAATCGGGATTCTTCCTCAAGACTTCTTTGAATTCCAGGATGGCTTCCTGATGCCGCTGTGCGTCGGCGAGGATTTCGCCCTGCAGGGCATGAGTCCACACCGAATCGGGGCTTACTCTCGCAAGCTGCTGCCCCATTTGCTTCGCAGCGCTCTTGTAATATAGGGCCAGTTGGTAAAGCAGCGCCGGGTCCTGGGGGTGGTCAGCCCGCAAACGTTCCAGTTGCTCGATGGCCTCCGCCCTCCGGTCTAACGCATTCAGGGCGAGAGCAAGGTAATAGCGCGCCTGCCGGTTTGTTGGATCTCCCACCAACTCTTGCTTTTCAGCGTCCACGGCCTTATCGAACTCGTTTTCAGAATAGTAGGAAATCCCCAGGAGCAGGTTGACGCCTGGATAATGTGGCGCTCGCTCGAGAATCTCCTGAAAAACTTCAATGGATTCCGCGTACTTAAGCTGCTTTTGACAAACAACTCCCAGGGCCTTCAGGATATCCGGGTTTTCAGGTGAAGCAATCAAAGCCTGCCGATAAACTTTCTCAGCGCCCGCATAATCCTTGCTCCTCTGCAATCTGTCTGCCTGCGATAGCAAACCCCCCAGACTCGGCGAAGTGGTTTGAGCACAAATCGGGCCTGGCGTTAAAACCGTCACGGCGCATGTGCTGAATAATGTGAAAAAGCCGAAGACTACTGAAGCAGCAACACGGCCCCGCCCGCGGCCTGAGGTTTGGGTTGGTTCAGCGGGCGAGGCCAGCGCATAGGTGTGTGGGGCGCCCTTTGTAGGGCAATCGACAGATGAAAGCCAACGCGAGTTTACGAGCAGCAGTATCCGCTTCATTCTTATCCATGGCCTTTCGTCAATTACTGCTTTTGGGACCGACCTCCATGCTTTCGACGGATTTGCGCTCCTGCTTGGCCTTCTTTTCTCTCTCCTGCGCGTACAGTTTCCTGAAAATCTCCATATGGTATTGCTCTTTATCCGGCTGCTTGAGCCGCGCATATACTTGAGCGAGTTGGTAGTGCGTTGACTTATCGTTGGGATCCAACTCAGCCGCTCTGAGCAAAACTTGAAGCGCGTCTTCGAGCATTTCTTCGGTTACGTAGCATTTGCCCAACTCGTAATAGGCCGCCGCTATGGGAGGATTGGACGTCACAGCAATTTTCAGCAACGGGATCGCTTCTTTGGCCCTCTGGCTTTTAAGCAGAATGTCCCCGAGATAGTAATTCGCCAGAGGATGGTTAGGATCTTCCTGCAAGGCGAGGCGGAGTTCCTTTTCCGCGCCCGGGTAGTCAACATTCTTCCACAAGCTTTCACCCAAGGCGAAATGGAGGCCGGGGAAATTCGGATCCTGTTTCAAAGCGGCCCTGTAGTTTGCAATCGCTTCAGGATATTTGCGCTCGTCCGCATAGCCTTCAGCTTTCAGGACGTGCATGTAAATGGAATCCGGGGCCAGATTCCCGAGCCGGTCAATGGTTTGAATGGCGCCGTTTTTGTAGAATCGTATCAGTTGATAGAGGACCTCGTCGTCATTGGGGTTTTCCTGAAGCAGGATTTCGTATTGCCGTAATGCATCGGCATTGCGATTCAGAGATCGATAAGCCTGGGCCAGGTAGTATCGAGCGCGACGATGCTTGGGGTTGGCCTGTAGTTCCCTATTAAAAGCGTCTACGGCTTTCTCGTACTGATTCAGGCCGAAGTAGGAGAGTCCTTCGTAAAAGTTGACGTCGGGGTATTGAGGGGCCTGACGCAGCACTTTCTGAAAAGCGTCGAGCGACTCCTGAAATTTCAGTTCGGTCTGGTAGACGATGCCGAGTCGTTTGAGGATTTCAGGCTGGTTCGGAAAATTCCGGGCAGCTTCCTGATAGACTCTCTCTGCGCCCGCATAGTCCTCTCGTTTTTCCAATTCTCGGGCGTGGCGGAAATAATCCTCAAGGCTGGGCAGATTCGCCTGCCCTAAAGCGGCAGAACAGCATAGAAAGAGGGGAATGCTGAGAAGAAGAGCCCGCCGGAAACCCAGTGGGGATCGCCAAACTTTGGCTCGGCGCATGCTAAAGGGTAGCACACCGTTGCTCCCCACCGCAAAGCCGATTTGTCATAGGTTACAAATGGTGAAGCCCTTCCCCACCGTCATTCTCATGGCAGCGCAACGAAGCGAAGAATCCCCGCATTTGCTAGCAAATACAGACATGCACCGGGATTTACTCTGAGCCAAAATGGCGCCGGACGAACAGGCTCAACAAGACACCAATGCCCCTCAACATGTTAGGTATCTCAATTGCGTCGTGCTAAATTATTCCAGTTCCACACCGTCTCCGACAGCGATTTCCCTCAAGTTTTTCACCACAATCCCAACCGAAGACTTCTCCTGAACGCGGAGAATCACCAATTCCCCTAACGTTTCACGGGGCGTCGGCGGCATGGGAATGACACCTTCCAAGCCCATCGTTACATTGTCACGCGAGATGGCGTAAATGCGGTATTTCTGGCCGGGAACAACGCCTTGATTCTGCCCGATGTTCAGAAAAGCAATGCTTCCTTCGGCCAGATAAGCCGTTGCGTGAGAGGCGGCAACAATCGTGCCCGTAAGCCTGCCGTTCGGCAGAGCAAATCGGTTGAGATCAGCGGTGGGAACGTAATTCGGGATGGGCTCCGGCTGGTAGGGCACAGCGATATCCTGGGGATTGATTCCGTTGCAGGTGAAAAGCACCTTAGCAATCGCGCCTTGCGGCGTGACTTTCACCACCCTGACCAGTCCAGTGTTATCGTACGGGTAGCCTAAGCTCTCAATCTCATAGCGCTGACGTCTGTAACGTGAAGAGGGAGGGAGGATCTGGTTC
>Ga0209061_1005511_pt1 | contig 10997 bp, 7 predicted proteins | sample Coa_R1_10_FD_187157 | JGI IMG/M metagenome (GOLD analysis project Ga0209061, IMG submission 187157) | Surface soil microbial communities from Centralia Pennsylvania, which are recovering from an underground coalmine fire - Coalmine... | ecosystem: Environmental > Terrestrial > Soil > Unclassified... | reverse complement strand
AGACTTCGAATCTGTAGGTCGGGGGTTCGAATCCCTCCAGGCGCGCCATGATTCCAAATAACATAGCCTGAACGACGGACTTTTGGGCGCTGGCCTTTCGATTTCCCGCGGCACCTCTGGCGTACGCTGCGCACAACCAACGTCAATTGAGCGATGCTTCGTGGAAGTTCGTCGCCGCACGCGACCTATGGTGTGCTTCGTCAACGCCGCCAGCGTCGAGCGGATTATCTATGCCATCTTCAATGGCTACAACGAACAACACCAGTGGCGGAACCGCATCCTTCGCCTTTTTACACAAGCAGCTTGACATCACCAACTATTACAACCGGATGCGCTTGCACCGCGCGATCGGTTACGTCGCGCCGCTTGATCGGCGGGAAGGCCCGGGCCGAGCGGGATCGGAAGCTGGAGGAAGCCCGGCAGCAACGGCAGCTTCGGCGTCTGGAAGCTTCCCAGGAATTCTTGGCTGTAACCCCGGGCGATGAGGGGCGCAGCGCCGGCGTCAGGATTAGACTGAATCGGCCGGGTGAAACGGAAGTCGGCCAGGCTGGAGAGCCCCCGGGCGGAGGGATAATCCGGTGGGCTCCTCGTGTCGAGGAGGTCGGGAGCGCGCGATTCCGCTCCAGCGAAATCCACGCTCCCGTTCCCCATCCTGTTCCCTGGACCTCATCGAACGAGAGACCCTTATGCCTCGAAAACTCCCGCCGCGCAGCGGCAGAACTTTGTCGCTGCGAAAAATCGTCCGCATTCCATTTCCGGCTGAACCAGGACAGTTTTGAGCGCCATTGGCAGGCTGCCTGGGGTGCAACATGCCAATGCGTGCTGGGGGCTTCCGGATGAGTTCGCCTATGTCGAAACCCTCACTGAGCACAGCCTGCATCATCTCGTAATGGACGAAATTCAGAAGCTCGAGGGCGTTGAGCGGACAGAGACGTACATTGTGGTGGAATGAAGATTGTTGCAGGCCAGGGACGGTCGTTAGCCTGTAACTTCAGGGCTCACAAGTTCGTTGGAGCGCGCAAGGCAGGTCTGATTTCTTCCGGCGGCCTTGGCGCGGTAAAGGGCCGCATCTGCGGCGCGCAGCAAGGACTGAAAATCATCATGACGGCCACCTCCGCTTGAAGCAACGCCTAAACTCAGGGTGACAGTCAGATGATTCCCGGGAATTTCGATGGGCGTGTGGCTGATCTCCTGGCGAATCCGTTCCGCCTGCTGATGAGAGCTTGTCGCATCGATATCAGGCAAGACAATCACAAATTCCTCGCCACCATATCGCCCGATAGAATCATACGAGCGTACCGAGGCCAGCATTCTTTTGGCGACACACCGCAGGACCTCATCCCCCACCATATGACCCAGCGTATCATTGATGCGCTTGAAGTGATCGAGGTCCGCCATGACGACGGAGAGAGGGCTGCCTGTGCGGGCAGAGCGTGAGCATTCCCTCTGTAAAATGTCCAGGATTCCCGCGCGGTTCCAGACTCCGGTGAGGTGATCGTGCGTCGCCTGTTCCCGCAGAGCCTCCTGTGCTGCCAGCAACTGACTCTGTAGTTCCAGAATTCTTCTCCCCGTCCGCACGCGGGCATGCAACTCGGAGGCGTCGAAAGGTTTGGTGAGATAATCATCCGCGCCCGCCTCGAGGCCAATGACGATATCCTCTTTCTGACTCTTGGCGGTGAGCAGAATGGCATAAACATAGGATCGCTGGGCGTGGCGCTCTCGCAATCGGCGGACTAACTCGATGCCGTCCATGACCGGCATCATCCAGTCCAGGATAGCAAGTTGGGGAGCGTTTTCCTGTTCAAGCGCATGCCAGGCCTCCCGCCCGTTGTGGGTGACCACCACCTCATATCCCCATTTGTTCAAGTGGGCCTGGAGAACGCGTCGGGAGACCGGGTCATCCTCGGCAATCAGAATACGCATCGATGTGAGTTCATCACGACTCATAGGTGCACGTGGTGAGAGACAGCGTCCGCCCCGGGTGCCTGCGGCGTTGCCGCAGCGTAAACTTGAGTGTGGGCGGCGCTCCCCTAGCGGGTGACGGCATCATGCCGCGACGGCACGAAGCGATGGATCATCTCCAGAAGTTCATTCCTCTGGATAGGCTTGGAGAGGTAGCCATCCATACCCGCCTCCAGGCATCGCTCCATGTCTCCCTTCATGGCGTGGGCTGTCAGAGCAATGATCGGCAGATGCCGCCCGGAGGATTTTTCCATTTCTCGAACGGCGGCAGTCACCTCGAACCCGCTCATGAGAGGCATCTGCACATCCATGAGTGCCAGGTCGAAGCCGGAAGGCCCGGCTTTTTCCAAAGCCGCAAGTGCCTGGTGACCGTTGCTCGCCACCTCCACGACATATCCTCGCTTTTGCAGCAGATAAAGGGCCAGCTTCTGGTTGGCCGGGTTATCTTCTGCCAGCAGAATGCGGATCGGGAGGCTCGGAGAGCCTGAGGCGGTTTGGTGATCCCCATTGCGGCCACCCGGCTCCGGCTCAAAATCTGCCGCTTCCTTCTGCTGAGCGATCCGAAAGGGAACAATGAAGTAGAAATTGCTGCCCTTGCCTTCTTCGCTTTCCACACCAATGACGCCGCCCATCATCTCAATGATCTTTCTCGTAATGGTCAGACCCAATCCGGTGCCTCCATATTTTCGCGTGGTCGAGCCATCCGCCTGTGCGAAGGCCTCAAAAATGGCCTGCTGCTTGCTGCGAGGGATTCCAATCCCGGTATCAACGACTTCAACCTGAAGAGTTGCCTCCTCCCTGCTGAGGGATTCGGCCTTCACGCGAACTTCCACCGATCCCTGCTCGGTGAACTTAACGGCATTTCCCACCAGGTTGGTTAAAACCTGGCGTAAGCGACCGGAGTCACCCATCAATAATTCCGGCACATTGGAATCAACCTTAGAGGTGAGCGTGAGACCTTTCTGCTGGGCGCGAATGGAGAGTGGTTTGAGGGTCATCTCGATGAGGTGACGCAGGTCGAACGGCTCCGACTCGATCTCAAGTTTGCCGGCCTCGATTTTGGAGAAGTCGAGAATGTCATTGATGATGGTTAAGAGCGAATCAGCCGAGAGCTTGACCATCTCAAGGTATTCGCGCTGCTCGGGGGTGAGGTCGGTATCCAGCGCGAGTTCCGTCATGCCCAGAATGCCATTCATGGGCGTGCGGATTTCATGGCTCATATTGGCCAGGAACTCGCTCTTGGCCTTTGACGCTGCTTCCGCAGCCTCGCGGGCTTTCTGCGCCTCCTCTTCCGATTTTTTCCGCGCCGTAATATCGATGGCGATTCCAATCAGGCCTGTCACTTCGCCCTTGTCATCGCGGCTGGGTACAACCTGGCATTCATAGATCAAGCCGTTAACTTCCTGGAGCGCCACGAATGGCTCGCCGGAAATGGCGCGCTCGAAGCGGCGCGCGATTCCCGGAAAAAATCGGTCCAGAGTCCGGATTGAACGGCCCACAACCTGCTCGGGCTTCATCTCTAGAGCTTCCAGTCCTTTGCCTTCACAGAACGTGAAAACTCCCTGCCGATCCAATGCAAAGAGAATGACCGGGACGTTGGTGACGACCGTGCGCAGCCGAAGCTCGCTCTGTTTCAGAGCCTCCTGAGCCTGAATGCGCTCCGTGATATCGCGCGCGAACCCCAGGATGCCAACCTGCTTTCCATCCTGGGTGATGGCTCGAGTGCTGACGTCCAGAATGATGCGAGACCCGTCCTTGGCGATGATTACCAGTTCATAGGTGCCTGAACTCTTTCCGTCGATGATATGTTGGATCCACTGTCTGACGGCCTCGCGTTGGTCCGGCGGAGCCAGTTCAGCAATCGGCTTTTGAAAAAGCTCCCGCTGCGTGAAGCCAGTGATCAGTTCTCCCGCCTTGCTCCAGGTGATGAGCTTCCCTTCAAGGTCGTGGGTGTAAACGATGTCGCTGGAGTTATCCAGCAGTTCGCGGTAGCGTTTTTCGTGCAGCGCTTCCCGACGAGCGGAGCGGCGCACGAATTCCGCGTATTCGTGCTCCTTGGACTTCATCGCCCAGATTTTCTGGATCAGCACCAGAATGACCGCCACGGTGAGCGCTGGCCACCAGCGGAAACCCAGAAAAGAAGCCCACCACGAATAGAGGAAAAACAGGGGGCCATGAAAGAAGTGAGACGTCATCATCAAGATCGTGATGATTTCGAGGCAGATGAACGGCCCCGAGTTCGGGAAATGTTTCATAGGATTTGCAATTCACCCAATGCCCTCAGGCTTCCCGTGATCCGCTGCCTGGGCATGGTAAAGACGGTCACCAACAATTCGCAGGCCTCAGCCTGGACGCGTCATTTCCAGTTCAGGCTTGACGATGTTTTCGTAGCAGTTTGGACAGATTCCGTGCGTGAACTCCGCCTCGGTGTTTTCCGCAATATAAGTCTCCACTTGCTGCCAATAGTTCCGGTCATTTCGGATTCGCTTACAATAAGAGCAGATGGGCAACAGGCCCTGAAGTCTCTTGACGCGGCTCAGGACTTTTTCCAATTCGGCAACCCGCTCCGCGAGGGCCATTTGCAACCCCACCACGCGTTCGCCGGTGTGAATTCGCGCCCGAAGCTCCTGATGATTGAAAGGCTTGGTGATGTAATCGTCCGCGTCAGCCCACAGACCTTCGATCACATCCTTTTTATCGCTGCGAGCTGTCAAGAGAATGATATAGACCGGTTTCAGCGAATTCTTTGCCCGGGTCTTACGGGTGACTTCAATGCCATCCATTCCCGGCATCATCCAGTCCAGAATGGCCAACGGCGGGGCATCCTCATTTTCAAGCGCCTTGCAGGCTGCCACGCCATCCTGAACGGCAGTCACTTCAAAACCCCAGGAGCGGCACAGGACCTCCAGCATACGGCGGGAGACAGGATCGTTCTCGGCAATGAGAATTTTCATGGGACGTCATAACCCCTCCTGCGATTGCCCTCATCCTTTGCAATCTCTAATATTCATCGGCAGGTGAGGGCGTAGACTGGAGTGAAATTGTGGAGGCACAATCCTTGTTTTCGGGACGGCTTTTGTCTGAAGTTTTAAATTTGAAATCGGGCTTTGGCTGCAGCTCTGCCGCGTGGTTTCCGCCACGTTCTGTTCCTGCCTTGACGCAGCATGAGCTTTTGGAAAATTGCGCCTCAGGTTTCTGAAGAGATCCCTTGTGTGTGCTATAGTCCAAATCGGGTCGTCGCGTTTTTAACCGCGGCGGTGAGAAAGCCTGATGCATTCTCGAAGCGAACAAAAACTGGCCGGTTATGCCATGACCCTTGAACAGTCGCTTGGACGACGTCATCCAGAGCCCGCCCATTCTTATCGTGACGACTACGAACGAGACCGGGACCGCGTTATTCACTCTCGCGCTTTTCGGAGGCTTGAGAACAAGACGCAGGTTTTCACGAAACGTCATTCAGACCACTTTCGCACGCGGCTCACGCACACACTGGAAGTGGCGCAGATCAGCCGAACGGTGGCGCGAGCCTTGAGGCTCAATCAAAGCCTGGTGGAAGCTTTGGCTCTGGCACATGATATCGGGCATCCGCCGTTTGGCCATGCCGGCGAAGAGGTCCTGAATCAACTCATGTCGCGCTACCGGGAGGGATTCAATCATAATCTTCACGCTCTGCGGATCGTCGAGCGGTTCGAACAGAAATACATCGACTTTCCGGGGCTGAATCTGACGTTTGAAGTGCGCGAAGGCATCGTGAAGCATTCGCGTGAATATCGTTCCGAAGAGCATCCTGAGCTTTCGGAATATCTTCTTGACCAACGGCCTCCGCTCGAAGCGCAACTCATCGATCTGGCGGACGAAATTGCCTATAACTGTGCGGATCTGGATGACGGTTACGAAGCCCGCCTGCTGGATCTGGACCTCATTCGAGCCTGCGTTCCGCTCTTCGACGAATTTTTTCGTCCAATCCAGCGCCAGCATCGCAGCGCTCTCGAGAAGCTCCAGTTTAACGAGGCTTTGCGCCGCCTGGTCAATGCGCTGGTGACGGATCTGATCGAAGCCACCCGCAGCCGGCTGCAGAAGCTCAAAATAAATTCAGTCGAGAAAGTGCGCAGGTGGGATTCCCGATTAGTCGGTTTGAGTTCAGATATGGCGGAGGAAAACAGAAGACTGAAGGAATTTCTTCAGGCGTATCTTTATGCCCATCCGGAGGTGGGCTCCGAACGGAAGAGAATCACCCGCCAACTCGCTCGCCTTTTTCGCCATTATATGTGCCATCCGCGTTCATTGCCGGCGGCGCATCTTGCCAAGTCTCGCGAAGAGCCTTTGGCGCGAGTCGTTTGCGATTACATCGCAGGCATGACGGACAATTTCTTTGAGCGGCAATATCAGAAGGTATTTGGAGAGTAAAAAGGGGAAAGAGTGGCGTCACCCGCATCACAGGGGCGGTGTCCTGACTGCCCCACCTGTGGCTCACCCTCCGCGTGATTTGGCGATAAAAGCTTGTCCTGAGTGGAGCCGAAGGGACCTGCCATAACAGCGCATTTCTCAGCCTTTTCAAGCAGACTCTGACGCCCTCTTGCGGCGCACATGGGGCAGCTTGTGCAAGGTGTGCGTCGCTTGATAGGCGCACACATCCCAAACCCCGGGACGGATGCGCACCCCGGAGGATGTCGGGTCGGGATGATGACTTACAGGTGGGGGACTCGGCGGCTTTTGATCTGCTCGAGATGCTCTTTCAGACGGGCGATCACTTCGTCGTGTTTTCCCGCGGCGAGCTGTGCGCAAAGTTCGTTTAAAGCAAAATGAATGATGTCGTGGTGGTGGACTTCCTCCGGGGCCAGTTCTTCGCTGAATTCAAGCCAGATCTTGTGCAAGAGATCAATCTCTTTGGGCGTCAGGCGTGGCGCATGCGGTCCCAGGTAGGAAATGTGCTCGTCCCCGGTGGGTGTGTGAATTTCAACAATGAAAGGAGGCTTTGGGGGTGGAAGCCGTTCCCAGGCGGCACCCGCCAGGCGAGCCTCCTCAATAGCGCTCATCTTGGGGGAAAGCCCCAGGACGATGGTAGAAGATTGCAGGGCTTGAGCCGAGCGTAGAATGCCATCCCATACCTCCGTGGCCGCGACAACAGCCAGGTGGATTGTCTTTCCGTGCTTTTCCGCGATATTCAAGGCACGCGTAAAAAGCTCTTGCTCATGAACGGTGAAGAGCTGATCGGCGAGGAGATCGTGTTCCCCGGAGCCGCCCCTCATCAGGACCCGGATGTGAAGCACCACGACGTCCTGGCGCGCCGGATTTACGCGCCGCAGCACGGAGGAAAGATGATAGAGCGTGTTATAGTCGCGGACGGGAACGAGGATGTTCCGGGGCCGCACGTTCAGGGCTTCAGGCCGGAGAGCTTCTGCAGCGACCAGATTAAACTGGTCAAGGCTCTCAGCGCTGTCACCCACTCGGCGCGAATACTTTTCGGAGACCGTGAAAATGGTGAAAAATGCCACTGTGAAGGCCACGCCCGAGATCGTGGCAATCTCTTTGGTGAAGAGATTAATAATGGCGGTGGCGAACAGTGTCGCGGTGATCAGAGCCAGACCCACCGGAAATTCAACTCGTTTCCAACGCACATTCAGCGGCACTTTGAATTGCCGGGGCAGAGGCTCAGTAAAGCGAAGCACCATGACCGCAAGGGCCTTCATGGCAAAGCTCCAGATCACGCCGAAGGCATATGCTTCGCCCAGCACAATCACGTTTCCACGGCTGAGCAGTATGGTGAAAATCTGGAGGCCCACGATCAGATTGATGATGCGGTATGAGGTTCCAAAGCGCGGGTGAGGACGGCGAAACCAATCGGCGAGAACACCGTCCTCGGAGACGCGGTTAAGAACGCCATTGGACCCGACGATGGCTGTGTTGACGGCGCCGGAAAGAATCATGATGCCGACCAACACCACGAATCCATGGAACAGCAGCCGGAACAAAAAGGGACCCTCAACATTCATGGCCAGCCCGGCAATCAAATTGTCCTTGTAGCTCAGGCGGGTTTGTTGATCGGGAATGATCATGAAGGCAAAGAAAGAGACCAGCGACGTGAAAAGCATGCTGTAAATGAAAACCACGAAGGCTGTCTTTTTCAGGTTGGGTAGTTTGGGATGCTCAATCTCCCGATAAACCTGCGCCAGTGTTTCGATTCCGCTCATGGCCAACACTGAATGGCCAAAGGCCACCAGAATGCCGACAACTCCAATCACTTCCGGAAGCCGGCTGGAGCGCAGCCAGCCCTCCGCTTTCGGTGCGAAATGCAGGTTTTGAGGAAGGGGTAACGGAGGCAGGTGTCCGCCTCGCACCCAGAGCGTATAGCAACACCAGCCGATCAGAATCACCACCATCACGGTGGTGAATTCCATAATGCGAACCGCCTTTCCGCTGGATTCTTCGATCCCCTTGATGTTTTGCCACCAGAAGTAAAGGGTGACAGCGATGGCGAAGGCCGCCGAGGTTGCGTTGGTGGGCAAGGTGTAATGGATATGAACGCGGTCCAGAATTTCGTTGAGGAAGCCTACCAGATATTGGCCTGCGGAGACTCCGCTGATCGGCCCGGTGAGGACGTAATCAAACATCAGGGCTGAGACAGAGAATTTGGCCAATGTTCCGCCCATGGCCTCTTTCACGACGCGATAGACGCCGCCGCGAACGAACATGCTGCAACTCTCGACATAAACCAGCAGCACGGCATAGGCGAAGAGCATGACCGCCAGGATGAACCAGGGGGCGGCCGGGCCGATGGCCTGCTCGGCAATGCCTCCGGCATAGAAGGCGGAGGAGGCCAGGTCGTTTAGCACAATCGCAGCGGCCTGCCAGAAGGAAATAAACGTCAGCATGGCCGTCGTGGCCAGCAGAACTCGCGGCAAAGGCGGCTTATCAGGTTTTCCTTGAGTGGTAAGTCCCATTTCAGCGCTTAAGATTCAGCCTGCTGAGTGTCTTGTCCCGTTTAATGATTTACAGTGCGGCCAGATCATCACTGACCACACCACCTCTTTTCCCTTCCCGAGAAGAGGGGAATTCCCCTCCTTGGTTAAGGAGGGGCAAGGGGTGGTGGTTGTAAAGAATTGGCTGGGACACGGCATTAGAATTGGCACCTCTTGTCCTTCCGGACCGAAACGAAATTCTCTTTGATACGCATAAGGATTAATATCGGCGATCAGGGTTGCCTCAATAACGATGCAAAGAATTGCTTTAAGGGTTCGCAGGATTGTCGCACACGTTGAGCCTATAAATTCAAGGATTTTCTTATCATCATTATAAAAAAGAGAAAGGTTTGACAAGCCATTGCTAATAGTATTCCTTCGAGCCGCGTTTCGTAAACCAGATCAGATGGGAGGACGAGGGTCAAGGGAGTAAACCTGCCCTGTTGCATACGCCAATAGGTCATACGAGTGCGGCGGCAGGGAAATCGGATTGGGGTGGCAAATGCTCAAATTGCAGCGATGGGCTGCCTTTCAGTGACGAAATCGGTGTTCAGGCTGACCATTGATTTTTACTGCGGCTGGTTAAACCACATGGCCCAGTAGGTTTTGAGCCAGTCCGGCTGGCTGGGCAGGCGGTAGACTTTGCCTGCTTTCATGACAAAGCGCGTGTGCTGGAGCGCGGAGATATCGCGCAGCGGGTTGCCGGGTACGCCGATAATATCAGCAGCATAGCCGGGAGCGAGTTGGCCCAGATCGTTGGCCGCACCTAACAACCGCGCTGCTTCGAGTGTCCCGGCTTGGATCGCGCGCAAGGGAGTCAGTCCATAGCGCACCATCAAAATGTATTCTTCGGCTTGCGTGCCGTGTGGGAACGGACCCACGTCCGAGCCTGCCGCGAAAGGGATGCCGGCGGCGATTTGTTTGCGGAATTGCTGAATCTTATAGTCCAGGAATTTCTGATTGAAGGCGCGCTCGGCAGGCGAGCCATGTTCGGCAAAGTACTGGAAAATAGTGAAGGTGGGCACAGCAGGGATGCCTTTAGCACGCATAATCTGCATCGTCTGCGGGCCGAGCTCGACAGCATGATCGAGCGACATCACCCCTGCCTCAGCGGCATAGAGCGCTCCAGGTTCGCCCATCACATGCACTGCCACCTGTTTGCGGACTCGCGCGGCCTCCTGTACCGCTGCGGCCAGTTGCGTTTCGGTGAATTGGTAGGGGGTGAAGAAATGTCCGTTGATAAACTGGTCTTCGCCCGTCTCGTAGATCTTGATGAAATTTGCCCCTTCCTTAATCTGCTGGCGGATGGTGCGGATGAGTTCGCTGGTGTCGTTAACCAGGTCGGCGTTGGCGGGAATGAGGATCGCGGGGTTAAACCCCAGGGCGTCCTCATGGCCACCGAGGATCGAGATCGCATTGCCTGAGACCCAAAGTCGTGGCCCGGGAATCTCACCAGCGTTAATGGCATCACGGATCGCGGTGGAGGCTGAAGCCACCCCTTCGGTGCCCATGTCGCGCTCGGCGGTGAAGCCGGCCCAAAGGTCTGCTTTGGCCGCCAATACGGCCTGCACTGTGCGCTGCGCAGCCGACTCCCGCACGGTCTGCATATCCTCGGCGCGGCCGGGATGCAGAAACAAGTGTACGTGAACATCGATCAGGCCGGGCAGGAGCGTTAATCCGGGAAGATCAATGATGTGTGCTCCGGCCGGCGCGGGCGGGTTGCTGCCGACTGCCACAATGCGCTCGCCGCGCACAACAACCAGGCCAGGCGTTACCATCTGTCCAGTGCGCACGTCCAGCACATGCGCGGCGCGCAGCACCGTCACGGCGGTGGGAGACTCCTGGGCAGATATCGAGGGGCTCAGGCCGAAGATCAGGCAAATCCATAAGCAGGTAAAACAGCGCATGGCGCGTATTATAATGCGCCGGGCTTGGCTGGTCACGGGATTTGCGCCGCTTGCTGGCTGATCGAACCCCTGCGGCGCGTGGGTGAATCGTTGCGAGCTTGCCGGATGTCTCGCAGGGATTCCCATGGACTCACTACCGGGATTCTTCGCTCCGCTCAGAATGGCAAAG
>Ga0209061_1005510_pt1 | contig 10999 bp, 7 predicted proteins | sample Coa_R1_10_FD_187157 | JGI IMG/M metagenome (GOLD analysis project Ga0209061, IMG submission 187157) | Surface soil microbial communities from Centralia Pennsylvania, which are recovering from an underground coalmine fire - Coalmine... | ecosystem: Environmental > Terrestrial > Soil > Unclassified... | reverse complement strand
ATTCACTGAGATTGTGCTGCTGGTGATCCGCCCACGCGCATCGTAGACGTAGCTATACGAGCCGGTCAGTGCCAGGCTTGCCTGCGCATTGGCGTTGTCAAAGAGTTCGCCGGTCAGCCGCCCGATCCCCTGATTGCCGCCCAGTGTGCTGTCGTACACGTAGGTGACATAAGCGTTGCTTGGGCTATTGGTGGTGTTGCGCCACAGTTGGCGATTGAGGCCATCGTATCCGGCGAAGGTCGTCAGGCCGCGCGCATCTACCAACTCGGTCATATTGCCGTTGGGGTCATAGCTATACGACTCCGCGCCCCAGTCGGGATCGCTCATCCCCGTCTCGCGGCCCGCCAGGTCATAGGTGAAGGTGATCGTCTTGGTATCGGGACGTGTCACCTTCACTAATCGTCCATTGAGGTCATATTGCGCGGCGGTGGTCGCGTAGACATAGTAAGGGTTCGTCCCCGTAAACGATTGAGTATAGTCCTCTCGCCCTATCGCATCAGTGAGTGTGAGGCTTTGGTGCAAGAGCGCATCCGTTGTTGTTTGCTGTTCATAACAGCCACTATCGCCTGCCGCGCCACACTCGACGCTATATCCGGTGATCGTCTGGTGCGAGAGCGCATTGCTCATGTTGGTCAGGCGTCCCATGCCATCATAGCGGGTATACATTGTGCCTGGTTGGTTGGCGTCCGGTGTGCTGAAGGCGGCTGCGCCTGGGCCGCCAGTATAGGCGGTCACAAAGTAAGGGATGCTCTGGAAGGTTACTCGCCCCGACGGGTCGTACTCGCTGTACTGCACCACATCCTGGCCGCTCGGCCCCTGGTCGCGTGTCTCGATGAGGTGGCCTTCGCCATCGTAGAAGCTGCGGCTGGTGACGGTATCGTTGCTGTCCACCCGCGCAGTCGTATCCACCTCAATACAGGGCGCCTGGGCCGAGGTCGATCCACTACAGAAGATGGTGTAGGTTTTGGTATTTGTGGTCTCGCCGCTGGTCTCCCCTGGCAGCGTCTGACTTGTCGTGCGCCCCAGCGCGTCGTAGCCAAGCGCGGTCGTCTGCCCATTGACATCCGTTGAGCTGATCGGCCATAAGCCGAAGCCTGTGCTGGCGCTGGTAGATGAGCCATAGCCAATGCTTCCGCTCTGATTGAGCGCGTTGCTGCTGTTTGTTGGTAGCGCCTTGTAGGTTCCGTCATAGGTCTGGCAACTGGTATAGAGGGTACTTCCGCTGTCTGGCTCGGTACAGCCGGTATGCCCACTAATGCTTCCATTGGCATCGGCATCGGTGGTCGCCTCGGCGTTACCATAGCTATCGTAATGGGTGGTCGTGGTCAGTGGCCCAGCAAGACTCCCATTCACACAACTGGTCGCGTAGGCGACAACGCTTGTGGCCTCGCCTTTGGTCAGGCCAGACCGCTGGCCGAGATTGCCTGCCGGGCCGCCATCGTAGCCATAGGCGGTACAGGAAGCGCGTGTCCCGCCGCTATTCTGCACAGTCGTAAACCCAGGGAAGTTGACCAGGTAATAGCCAGTCACTCCTGACGACGTTGCTGAGACCGTATCATTCTGGATATACGAGGTGGTCGAGACGATGGTCGTTGGGTTGCCACCACCTGAGCCATCGTTGCTGGTGACGGTTTGGCTGGTGACGCGCCCATAGCTGTCGTAGCTGTCAGTCGTCGTGCTATGGGGAACATTCGTGCTGCCTAAGGCTTGCCCATCCAATCGGAACACTCTTGGGCAACCAACGGATAGGTGAGGTAGTACGAGTAATAGGTTTTGCCCGTTATCGTGACATTCCCTTTGGAAGACGCGCGAATCACGCTGTTATCTTCCTCGGTCAGAACCTCACGACTCCAATTCTCGTCATCGGTAATATTGCAGGGTGGCCCTAGCTGGTTCTCTTTGCCATCACAATAATAGGGATCGGCCGGTGATGCGCCCTGACCATACACCGAAATATCGTGGGTATTGTTGCGCGCCAGTGTCCAATCGTAGACGGTTGACAATCCTTGCCCATTGCTGCTGTAGGCCAGATACTCATCGTTGGCTTGGCTGGTCTCGCTCCACAGATAACACGATAGGTTCCCAAACGGGCCGCAGTTCGATTCGGAACCCGTCTCGTAGTAAGTATCTTCATAGAAGGCATCTAGGGCAGCATAGCCAAATTGCAAAGTAGGCGCTGCGGTGATACCATCTGTTCCCACTGTTTGCCATTCTGTGAGCAGCAAACTACCGGCATACGAAATGGGAAAGTTTGTGATGGGGTCGTCTGTCACCGTTGGGCCACTCTGCGCATAACTAGCCAGATAGGTCAACAAAGTGTTCCAGGAGGTACTTCCACCGCTAGCGCGGGTTTGCACCTTGACATCGTTCAAGACCTCAGTATTCTCGATATCTGGAATGCCAAAACCACCATTGCCAGTCTCATCATAAGGGTCGTCGCAGCGCAAGGTTGGTGATGAGCCAGTTGAAGCAGGATTGCATGGTTGTTGCGGTGTTCCGGTGATCCGCGTAGGCGTATGCGCCATGTCAAAGACGATGCGATGCAGTGGACTCCACAGGTCAGGCGCCGTCCCACTTGTCGAGCAGCGATTGACGGCATCCTGGCAGGTCGGCGAGTCCCACTCGATAGTCGCCAATTCTTGCTCACGCGGGTAGGAGAGACCGTCATAGCCACTGGCCGAGTCATTTTGGTACGTGACCTGAATCTGGTTGCCTTCGGGATCGGCGATCAGGTCGAGATTCCAGGCGGTAATGCGGTCAGCAGTGTGATAGTCACCCGCTGACTTGTCGGTATAAAACTGCATGGCGTTACTGGTACAACCAAACTCCTCCATATCGCCGTTGGGCAGATAGGTACGGAAGCAGCTTGGTTGAGCCGTCTGGTAATCCAGCTTGAACGTCGTGTTGTAGGAGTAGACGCGAATGTGGCTCTCCGGCGCCGTATGCCACTCGACAGGGGAGGTGTGATCGCGTTTCCGCTCTCATCCGTATAGATACTGGTGGTGACGGTAGGTGGGATCAGCTCAACCGATGTGCCAAACGGGTCGGTCAGCATCCAGGTGTTTTCCCAGCCGTTGCTACACCCTCCTGTTGTGGGATTGCAGACGTTGTGCTGATCCCAGGTGATCGAGCCATACGAGAGATTGAACCCCTCGCCGACCCACGGATTAGCCGCTTGATCATTGTGTTGCCCAGCAATAGAGGCGCTGCTATACGTCAACGCAATCTGCGGAGTCAGTCCTCCTGGGCCAGCAGGAACGCTGATGGGGTAGCTAGAAGTGAGGCCGCCACCAGACAAATCTACTGTGAACGGATCAGGACTGCCAAAGGTGGAAACGGCGCTATTGGTGTTCCAGGTCGCGTTGCCGCCCACCTGCCCAAAGGCAGCAGGCGGGATGGTCGCCGTCAACGTGTGGGCATTCCCATCAAAGCGCGCATGAACACTATAGCGGGAACCAAGTGGATAGGATGTATCACCGGTAGGCGTTGTGCCTCTTCCAGTAGTGTGGTGTCCGGGAGGCAGATGGGTCAAGCGCAGAGGAGCCAGCGGTAACTGCCTGGGATGAGCGCCGTTGAGGGTTACGAATACATGCGAGAGATCAAGGCTTCATCGCCAGCAGTGGTATGGAGCCTGAGTGTGAGTGGCGCATGGAGGGTAGTCATGGGAAGCACATAGCCCTGCGCATCCACCAACTGGATGAAGTACATGCCCAACCAGACGTGACCACTACCACCGGCCAATGAACCTGATCCACTGGCAACCTGATCGATGCGCAACGTCAGTACGCCGCCCGCATGCTCCAGCGCATCGCTCGTCACAGCAGTCGCTGGCAAGCTGACTGAGAGGCGGCCATCGCTGCTGGTGAAAGACAAAGCAACGCCCGCGTGAAGGGCAATGGAAGCTGGGCGCATGCTCGGATGGAAAGGATGTGTGATAAGTTGAGGTGTATGTGAGCCAGCGCGTGTTGGCCCAACAGGGCGCCGATAGACAGGCGGACGATAGGGAACCGAAGTTGCATAGGTATTGGGATTGAACAGGTCTGGTTTGTCCGGCCACCCGTGTAGCGTGGACGAGGATGCGACTGGATGGCAGCAGCGGCAGCAGTAATCCATGGGCCGCTCGTGACCAGCGGGCTTGCTGGGCTGATCAACACCATTAGAGTCAAGGCCAGCACAATACCCAAGCCGCGTACGCGCTGCCCTATTGCAAGATGAGATGCTTGACTTGCCTGCTGTTCCCGCCGCATACTTAGCGCGCCCTTCCTACTATCTATGCCTTCTGAAATGCAATTCGACACTTTGCGCTGGTTGCTATCAATGCTCCTGCTTCAGAAGCATTTCAACCCTACACCTAGCACACAAAAATGCAAGCGGCAATTTGATGAAGTGTGGACGTGGAAACGGTTATACGGGAGAGGCTCTGGAGGGATTGATGCAAACCTATTTTTCAGTATTTTGATTATGAATGACGCCATATCAGTTAAGCGAACATATGCCGTACTGACATGGCGCCTGAGTTCTTGTTGTCGAGACAGTCCTTACGCCCGCGCCGGTTCAGACTCTTTCGCTTCTTTCGGCGCGGCCATTGGCGCTTCAGGGTGCGCCTCAGGTGGGTTGTACTGCGGCAGGCGTAGCTCGGCGCGGATGCGGCGGATGCCCTGATAGACCTGACGCGCGTCCATCCCAAGCTCGGTGGCAAGCTGCTTGTGAACGCCAATTGGCGGCGTCGGCAGCAGCGGCGTATACGCTGCGCGGATGCGCTCAAGTTCCTCTGGCGTGCTGGTGGACGCCTGCAACTCCCACCAGCTTGGCAACTGCTTCCGCTTGAGCAGCTCCGCCACGACCTTCTTGACAGCCGCTTTGGGCACGCTCAGTTCGCCTGCGATCTGCGTGCGAATGCCATCGAACTCGACGGGTTTTGCGAGTTCCAGGTAACGCGCCTCGATGCGCTCTCGCAGTTCATCGGTCATCTGGAAGGGCTGCGGAGCCGGACGCGGCTCTTTGGGAAGCCTTGGAACACTAGGGGCGCGCTGCGGTCTCGCGCTCTTTACGTCTCTGCTAGCCTTCTGTTCCTGGGGCGCTTGCTGTTGGGGCGCTTGCTGTTGGGGCGCTTGCTGTTGGGACGCTTGCTGCGTCTGTGGCTGATGCTGTGGCTGCGTCGCTCGTAGCGCAGCGATTCCTTGTGACCCAGGAGGCGCAGAATGTATTGGCTCAGGGGTGTGCTGCGGTCGTCCCAGTCCGGTTCGCTGCTGAGAATGATCGGCGCGTCGAGCAATCTCTTCCTGGCGGCGGGCGGCTGCTCCCAGTGGGCCAAGCTCCGGTGGGGGCGCATCAGACACGGGAGGCGTCATGCCCGGCACGAGAATCCCGGCGCCAGGGCCGGTGATCTTCGGCGGCGTGACAGCTTTGGGCGCCTGGGAAGCGGTCTTGTCCGAGGCTGCCTTTCCGGCGGCCCGCGCCGCACGCTCTTTGCGTTCTTTTGCGGCGCACTCATCACAGAGATTCTGCCTGGGGTTTGCTGCCCTAAACATCTTATGACAACGCGGACACTTCATTTTGACTTTGGCGCCCATTCTGTATACTCCTTTTGCCCTGGCTAGCTCGCTGGGGAGAGAAATCAAACTCGCCATCTTGTCACGCTGTGTCCCTGGCAGGATGCAGGCGTCCCATAGGTGGATAGCGTGCCCTTTGAGTATAGGCGGCTCAGCGCGCAACGTCAATGCGCATGGAGATTTGGAACGATCTTTGCAGTCACTCTTCCCAACAGCGGAGAATGTTCATGTGTTCACAACCGAAAATATACCGGATTCTTTCGATGCGCTTCGGCAATTTCTCGACAACATCCCATCGCTAGCGATACAATGTAGTGAGGATCATCACGACATGGCAGCGAGACGACAGGTGGTTCAGAAGTGGGGCAGCTGGCAAGCAGGAAGACTCGGCGTTCGCGCGGCGGCCAGCCCAGGCAAGCGGAGCAATCCAAGTCAGCCAAGAAATCTCAGAAATCTCAGGCGACACACCCGGCGCGCGCTTCAGCCCAAGTAGCGTCTTCCGTGTCTTTCGCAGTGGCGACGCGGAACGCGCGTGAAACGCGACCAGAGAAGAGACCAGTAACGCGACCAGTGAAGCCTGCGAAGAGCGCACAACTGGTCGGCGCATCCATCACATCCCCTCTTGCGCTACACAACTCATTCGAACCACGCTCGGTTGCGTATCAGCCATCTCCTGCCGTATCCATCGGCCCGACTGGCGCAATTGGCTCAATCGCCACTGTCAGGCGCGCCACATACTCGTCACTGGCGCGTAGCCTGATCGCGCTGGCGGATCGCGCCTATCCGCTCATCGCGCCATGGGTCTATCGCGCCTGGCTGATCGCGATGACGATAGCGCTTGGCGCTGCGCTCTTCTGGCTGCAAAGTCTGCTTGGCGCCGTGCCTGCCCACCCCACGAGCTGGCAACATGCCGTGCAATGGGCTGAGTTGATCTGGTTGACGCCGGTTCCGCTGGCGGTGGCGCTCTGGCTGGGCTGGTTCGTCTTCGCCGAGGTTCCTCGTCGTCCGCCATCGCCTGAGGCCGCGCCCTGGCCCTGGGTGACGGCTCCTACCCCCACGCAGAGCAGTCCTACGACGCCCGCTCATCGCCGCACAAAATCGCACCACACAGAGCGAATGGCGCAACGTCCGGCGCGGCTGATCCTGCGCTATGTGACACGCGGCGAGAACGAAGAGGTGTTGCGGGCCAGCATTGACGCCGCCCATCGGACGATGGTCGCCTACGCGCATGCGGTTGGCAAGGCCATCGCCCCCTACAGCATCGAGGTGATCAGCGAGCGCGCCATCAGCCTGCCCGAACCGCCAGCCGAGGCGCGCCCAGAAGGCGTGGTACAGGTGATCGTCGTGCCCGAAGGCTACACGACACCGGCAGGTTCACGCTTCAAGGCGCGGGCGCTCACCTACGCCCAATCGCTCGCCGCGCCACAGCCCGAAGACTGGTATCTCTACCTCGATGAAGAAAGCGCCATCACGCCAGGGATGCTTGCCGGAGTCTATCGCTTCATCGCGCGCGCCGAGCGCGCCAGCCAGGCGCGCAAACCGGCGCGGTTGATTGGTCAGGGCGCGATCCTCTACCAGGGAGGCGCATGGTTTTTTCGCGGCGCCGACGCCCTCCGCACTGCCGATGACCTGGGACGCTTCCGCCTGCAATATGCCCTGGGCGCGCCACTCTTCGGAGTGCATGGCTCGTATATCCTCGTGCGGGGGGATGACGACCGGCGGCTTTCGTTTGACGTGGGGCCACGCCTCTCGCTGACAGAAGACGCCGCCTGGGCGCTGCGCGCATGGGCGCGGGGCTACCGCTTCGGCTGGGTGGATGGCTACCTCTGTGAACAGCCGCCCCAGCGCGTTTACGACTTCGTGGGGCAACGGGCGCGCTGGCTGACCGGCATTCGCAATGTCATCAGCGACAGCACGGTTCCCTGGCGCTATCGCCTCTGCCTCGCCACGTTCACTGTTCTCTGGCAGGTCTCCTTTTTGCCGTTCCTCGTGGCGGTGGCTGCGCTCTTCGCGCATATCGCCCCCTTCGCGTGGATGCGCCTGCCAGCGGATTTCGCCTGGGCGACGTTTGTGCTGGCGTATTTGCAGGGCGCGCATGTGCAGGCGACCCGCCACCTGCGGGTTGCGCAGGGCGGCATAGCCCCTGCCGCGCCACTCACATTTGGGCAGGCGGCGCGCTGGCTGGCAGCGCGCACAATGGAGCGGGTGTCGGCGTGGGCGATGACCCTCTGCTACATCTGGTTCGCGTTGCTCGAAGCGGTCAGTGTGCTCTATAGCCTCGCGCCAAGCAAGGGCTTCTTTGTGATTCGCAAGCCGAGCTTGACCGCGCCCATGTCGCAATCGTCTGATCAGTCTGAGGAGTTGTCGGTTCTTACTGCGGCGACGCATCAGGTGGCTGGCGCCAGCGCGGGATAAAGGCGCAGAGACAGCGACATGGAGGAAACAGTGGCAGCGATCACCGCCTTTTTGAAAGGATTCGCACGCAAAGGGCTACCCATCATGCTCTTGATTGTGCTGGGCGTCTCGCTGGAATGGCTGCTGCTGACGAACTCCAGCCCACTGGCTGTGGTGGCGGCGATCACCGGCCCGCTTCCCACGCCGTCGGTACACTATCAGCGTCCCGCCTTCCAGACAGGCATCGTCTTCCCACAGTGGGGCGAGCAGGCGTATGGTAAAACCGATCATAACTTCGCGTTCGGGCTGGGAGAGATTCAACAGCAAACGGCGGCGCACTGGGTGGAGATCACCGTCAACCTTGCACAGGCCGCGCCCGACGCCACAGACGTTGGTTCGGTCTCCTACACACCGACGCCGCAGAGCATCTATGAAGGCATCATGCGAGCGCACAAAATGGGCTATAAGGTCTTCATCGTGCCGCTGATCAGCGTGGGACAAAATATCTGGTCGGGCTACATTCACTTTGGGTCGCTCGCCGACGCGCAGACCTGGTTCGCCAACTACTGGCGTGCGTATGCTCCCTATATCGCCGCCGCGCAGCGCGCACACGCCGATCAGGTGGCCATCGGCACAGAGCTGACTATGCTTGAACAGGAGCCTGCCGCGCTCTGGAACACCTTGATCGCCAAAGCGCACGCGCTTTACCATGGGCGCCTCACGTATGACATGAACTGGTCAACCCTCGATGCGCCCTCGCCCGATTGGATGCGCAACCCTGCGCTGGCGGCGATTGGCGTCTCGGAATATCTCTCGCTCGCGCCCAAACGTGAACATATCGCGCCCGCGCTGCTCCCCGGCTTGTGGCGTTCCATTGTGCGGCGGCGGCTCGACCTGCTGGCGCTGCGTGTGGGCAAGCCCGTCCTGATCTCAGAGATCGCGTATCGCAACAGCGCCGACGCCACCTTCTATCCCTTCAAGGACACCACACCCGCGCCGCACGATCCGATTGAGCAGGCAGCGGCCTACGACGCGGCGCTGCAAAACGTCATCGCCGATCCTCTGATCGAGGGCATCTACTTCTGGGGCTGGTCGGTGCCCACCTTCGAGCCAAACTGGCTGCCTGCGGCCCAGACGCTCCATCACTGGTATACCTCACCGCTGGCTTGAACAGCAGAGAGAGGTTTCTCAGCGAGTTATTTGGATGATACGCGCGCGTGCTTCCGAACAAACAGCGGAAGACTCGCCAACACCCCTAACGCCAGGGCGATTCCGATGGCCAAAAGAGCAACGGCCCATTGCAGCGGCTTCGTCGTCATCAGGAAGACAATCCCCAATAGCACTGCAAAATACACCCGGAGCGCCAAGCTCATCACCGGATCAGTGAGGCGGGCTGCGAATGCCATGGAGAGTGGCCCATCCGGTTCGGCCCGCGACTGCGCGGCGATGGCCTTGACCCGGCGGTCGATCAGGAAGACACCAAACGGCGCCAACAGCAGGAAGCTCCCTGTTGCGACATCTAGCCAGGGAACCTCAAGCCCCCAGGTGGTCAACGCCATGTAGAGACCCGCGATGATCAGAAGCAAAATGCTCCCGACAGCAAGATTTCCTGCCAGCGTGACCAGTCCAGCGATGAGACGCGCTTGCTCGACTCGTTGCGCTAGCCGCCAGCCAAGCGCGCCAAATAGCCACATACCAACACCAACAAACACACCAATCGCGCCAAGAATATGCGTAAACAAGGCGAGGGTATAGAGACTCATGTGGTGTGCTCCTTCTCTGGACGATCAGGCTGAAGGCCATGAAGAAAAATGGCGACAATCGCCGTGATGTGTTCCTCATCCGTCAGGCCGTCTTGTTGTAGCGCGGGCAAGAGCAGCTTGCCTCCCAGTTGAGGTAACAGCATTCCCATGAACGCTCTGGCGCCAGCGCGCACGTCGTGCGGGCGTAATCGCCCAAGTTCGATCTGTCTGGTGAGGTACACTTTCAGAAAGTCGAGGATTCGCATGATCACTTGTCTGCTCACCAAGTCAGCGATCTCAGGCCGCCTGATCACTTCAGGGACGATCAGTCGCAGGATGCGCGGCACGCCCGGTCGCTCAGATGTGGCAAGATAGGCGCGCCCTAGCATGGGCAACGCCTCTTCCGGTGGCATATCGAGCAGTGAAGCAGGCTCGAGTATGGCGCGCACAATGGGCAGGCGATCCAGCACGGACTGAAAGAGCGCCTCTTTCGTAGGGAAATACCAGTAGATCAACGCTTGCGACTTGAGTCGCGACCGTTGAGCAATACGCTTGATTGTCGCGCCCTGATAGCCCGCCTCCGCAAACTCATCGAAGGCAGCGTCTAGAATCTGCTCGCGGCGAGTTCTCCGTGAATCCGACTCATCCTGCTCATCTGGCTCAGGCTGGCTAGCATGAGCATACAGGTCTGGCTTCGTGTTTGTCTCATTCATGCTGTAGCTCCTGATTGATCGATCAGTCAAGAGTATACACTTGATTGATCATCCAGTCAAGGGGCAGACTCAGGTGGGAGACACACGCACGGCTGTCAATGTTGTGGAAGATGGGAGGGCGTAGCTCTATGTGGTCATGTTGTGGTTCGCCGCGCCCGCTGGAACGCATGCAGCGCAGCGTCTCCCCAACTGAGAAAGCCGGCCGTCGCCAGCCCATGGATGATGATTGAGGGCACAAGTGAGCGGCGTTTGCGTTGTGCCAGATAGACCGCGCCAAACACGCCGCCTGCCGCTGTCACCCCTGCAATCGAGCGCCAGCTCCAGCCACCCAGCCGGTGGTACGCGCCAAACACCGCTGTCGTGATTGCCCACCCCAGCGCCGCGTCCACAGCTTCGCCAGTGGTCTGTTCTACGGCGCCTTCCTGGGCGCCATGCCGCGCGGCTGGCTGTTTTCGACGTGCTACGCCCCAGAGCCAGCGCCGCACGCGCCCAACCGAGCGTATCGCCAGCGTCTGCAAGAAGCCGCGCCAGAACAACTCTTCGGCGGGCGCGTTCACCGCCAGATAAAACGTCGTTTGTAGCGCCTGATCCGCAGGGG
>Ga0209061_1005509_pt1 | contig 11003 bp, 8 predicted proteins | sample Coa_R1_10_FD_187157 | JGI IMG/M metagenome (GOLD analysis project Ga0209061, IMG submission 187157) | Surface soil microbial communities from Centralia Pennsylvania, which are recovering from an underground coalmine fire - Coalmine... | ecosystem: Environmental > Terrestrial > Soil > Unclassified... | reverse complement strand
GCGTGCGGTACGTCTGCCAGCTTTGCGACCGCCTAAGTTCTCCGAAGCTACGTTTACTTTCGCGATTTTCCGATGTGCTTCAGGGGTGGAATAAATGATACCCGGTCAGTGTCTGCTTGTCTCTGTGGTTGACGACGACGAATCAGTGCGCGAGTCGCTCCCCGATTTGCTTCGCGAATTGGGGTACTCGGCGCGCGCCTTCCCATCGGCATTAGAATTCCTCGCATCGGAAGCTTTGGACCACACCAGGTGCCTGATTCTCGACATCACGATGCCAGGCATGACCGGGATCGAGCTGCAGGCTGAATTGAAGCGGCGCAATAAGGAGATTCCTATAATCTTCATCACCGCGACCCGGGATGAGGCTATTCGGGCGCGAGTAATCGAATTGGGCGCAGCCGGCTTCTTAACCAAACCGTTCACCGACATGGTTCTTCTGGAGGCAATCCGTTCAGCGATAGTCTCGGATTGAAGGATCTCATTTTCGGGATAAAATCGTGGGGGCGTACGGCACTGAACCTGAATCTAAAATGTCTTCCGTAACGCACGGTCCGCCAATTGTCTTCGTCGTCGATGACGATGTGTCGGTGCGGGAATCCCTTGAGTTGCTGATTCAATTCGAGGGCTTCCGTGCGGAGACTTTCGCGTCCGCTTCCGAATTTCTATCGTGCCCTCGGCGCCCTGTACCTAGTTGTCTGGTGCTCGACGTTTCGATGCCGGAACTTAATGGCCTGGAGTTGCAGAAGCGAATCGCGACCGACCGCACCGACATGCCGATTATCTTCATCACTGGGCATGGCGATATACCAATGACGGTTGAGGCAATGAAGGGCGGGGCTGTGGAATTCTTGACGAAGCCGTTTACAGAAGAAGCTCTTCTTGGTGCGATCCGCCAGGCGATTGAGAAAAGCCGCGAAGCGTTGGGCCGTGAATGCGAGATGGACGCGCTGCGCGACAAATTCGCATCGCTGTCTCAGCGGGAGCAGGAAGTGATGGGCTTGGTAATCACAGGCATGCTCAACAAACAAGTGGCCGCAGAGTTGGGAATCAGCGAAATTACCGTTAAGGCCCATCGCGGACGGGTGATGCAGAAGATGAAGGCCGAATCGTTTGCTGACTTGGTCAATATGGCCGCCAACCTGGGGTTTGTGCGCGGCCGATCAGCCTGAGGCGCAAAGTCGCATGCGCCGGCTTCCCGCGAGAGCCGCGGAGTCATAAACCATCCTCAAGCGTCTTCTTAAAAGTTGTTCTCGCGGCTGGGCTTGGACTCGTTCAACTATTGGTGTCAACCTGGAGCCTTTCGTCACCTGCAAACTCAAGCGTTAACGGATGCTGCGGACGCAAATGCCTGGTCCCGATGGACATCCGCCTGTCTCATAGGTCTACAGTCAATGGTTTCCGGCATGCATTAGTATTCGCGTGGAGCCCGGCGTCCTCAATCTTCGAAGAGTACTGGCTTTAGCAGCGCTGCTCAATTGCATCGTTGCCTCGATCCATGCGCAGGAATCCAGCACGGAAAACTCCTGGAAAAACAGTCCTTATCTGTTTGGCGATTGGGGTGGAGAACGAAACGAACTCGAGAACGCGGGCTTTGTTCTAAATGTCTATTATGTGGATGATCTGCTAACAGACACGCGCGGCGACCTGGCCAACTGGAGCCGTGTCCGTGGAACGCTCGACATCGATTTTGGCAAAAGTGAATTAGTCCCCGGCCTCAAGTTTCATATCGCAGCGATGTGGCAGGCAGGCGGCGTTCTGGCAAACTACATCGGAGCTATCGCAAATCCCAGCAGCAACGCCGCTTTCGATCTCATGCGCCTCGATTCTTGGTGGTTCGAGCAGTCACTCGCCCATGACAAAGTGTTCCTTCGCGCTGGGCAGTTCGCCGGTTTGGACTCCTACGGCGTTCAGCAGTACGGTGACACCTACATCATGGAACCACTCGGATACGCTTTGGGGAATCTTGTCGCTGCGGACTATGAGCCCTTCGCCCCTGCCGCTACTCCTGCCGCTGAGATCCGATACGTGCCTTCCCGCCATTTTTATTTGAAGTCAGCCATCTTCTCCGGAAATCGTGATCAATTGCGTGATGATCCCAGCGGCGTTCACTTCAAGTTTAAGAACACGCCCGTGATTGCATCTGAGGTAGGCTTTCTGGTCGATTCCAACCCCTCACCGACCGTTAAGACTCATCCGGGCGCCTACGAGTTTGGCGCGACCGTAAATCCAGGCTCATTCTCGAACATCGTGACTGGCCAAAGAAGCAGAGTAAATTACCTCCTCTACTTCATGGCGAATCAGCGAATATACCGTGCCCAAGCCGGCTGCGATCGAGGACTCGATGTGAACTTTGCCTTCGACTGGACCCCGGAGGATATCACCAAGAACTTTTCGCAAATAACTTTTGGCTTTCGGTATCACGGCCTGATCCCTCATCGTCAGAGTGACACGCTATCGACCGGCGTCGTCTACAGCCGTATAAGCGGAGTGTTGGACCGTGCTCTAGCCCAATCGGGCCAAGTCCCATTCGGGGCAGAAAAGGCACTTGAAGTGAACTACTCCCTTCGACTGAACCGTTGGCTCACAGTGCAGCCGGTGTTCGAGTACTACTTCGATACGGGAGGCAATCCGGAGTCCCGCAATCACACCATCGCAGGATTTCGGACAACGTTAGTTTTGTAGCAAAGAAAATGCTGTATGGCACTCGTTCAATTTAGTCCGAGGCCCCTTTCCAGAGTGCGTGGTCCAGCGTTCCCTGAGGACCTTCGAGTCACCTTTGAGTTGGACTGTTCGTGATCTGGCGAAACATCGGTCGATCCGGAGCTCCGGGCGCGGGTGTGGGATGTCAGGTGTTTTGACTCAGGCGGCCACCCACTCATATTGCGTGTCTTGACAAAGGCCAACCTGTGGCGTCAGCAAATCGACTTCAGCCAGCGAATACAGACTGCTGTTCTCGTCCAGATGCTTTCCGATTCAGGAAAGAGTACGGAAATGCCAGCTTTTGAATGTTACGTCACTCTCCCGCCGATGCTGCAACTATGGCAGAAGGCGTGCACCAAGTTGGGTATGACGCTGTCTTCGCCAACCCCGACCGCGCCCGAAGCCTACACGCAAGCATTCCCGCGTTTAACGTCTACTCAGATTGACCGCATTCGTCCGCTTGGTCATATCCGGAGTGTCGAAAGCGGCGAAACTCTTTTTGAGCCAAACGATTTGGCGGTCCCGTTTTTTGTAGTGCTCTCAGGCCAGATGGACGTTTCCCGACCCACCTTGGAAGGCGAACGGCTGGTGACTACTCACACTCGGGGTTGCTTCAACGGGGAAATGGCTATGATTTCCGGCCAACGATGTTTGGTGCGGGGGCGTGTCACGGTGCCCGGCGACTTTCTGGAATTGAACAGGGACGCTTTGCTGGCCCTTGTGGCGAGAGATGCGGAACTAAGCGAGATCCTGATGCGCGCTTTTATTATGAGGCGCCTCTTCCTTATTCGGGAGGGTTACAGCAGCGTCATCCTCATGGGTTCGCGTCATTCCGCGCAGACGTTACAGTTGCGCGAATTCTTTAGCCGGAACGGACAGCCTTACGCCTACATTGACCTCGACACCGATCAAATTGCGCGAGACATGTTGGACCGTTTCCAGGTCAAGGCCTCGGATATACCGGTGGTGATCTGCCACGGTACGGTGCTGCGAAGCCCTCCGATTCAGAAGGTGGCGGATTGTCTAGGGTTAAACGGCAGCGTCGCTAATACTCGTGTGCGCGATCTCATCATTGTAGGCGCGGGGCCTGCGGGACTGGCGGCAGCGGTGTATGCGGCATCGGAAGGACTGAATGTGCTAATAATCGAGACGCAGTCTCCCGGCGGCCAGGCGGGATCCAGCTCGAAGATCGAGAACTATCTGGGATTCCCCACCGGTGTATCTGGCATGGAATTGGCCACGCGGGCTACCACCCAGGCGCAGAAATTCGGCGCGAACATGCTGATCGGGCGGAGTGTGACACGACTGTGCGGCGACAAACGCCCTTATCAGGTAATGCTTGATACTGGAGAGCGTCTGGCCACAAAGTCCATCATCATCGCAACTGGCGCGCAATATAACCGACCTGGCCTGGAGAATCTTGCGAGATTTGAAGGTAACGGAATTTACTATGGTGCTACATGCATCGAATCGCAGTGGTGCAAGGGTGAGGAGATAGCGGTGGTCGGGGGTGGAAACTCTGCGGGACAGGCCGCTGTGTTCCTGTCGCAAACTGCTCACCGCGTACACTTGTTGGTTCGGGCAGGGGAACTGTCGAGCACCATGTCGCGATACTTGGTCCAGCGCTTGACAGACAATCCCAACATTGAACTAAATTTCAATGCTGAGATTGTTGCTCTCGAAGGCGGGTCTTCTTTAGAGCGGGTTGCATGGCGGGACCGAAACACCCGCGAAGTCTCTGCGCGCAGTATTCAGCATCTTTTCTTGATGACGGGCGCGGCACCCCGCACCGAGTGGCTGCGCGGAAATCTAGCACTGGACGACAAGGGGTTCATACTAACGGGACGGGATCTGGATACGGGCAGTGCTCAAGGAAGCAGAAAGTGGCCGCTCACACGTCCTCCCCAGATGTTGGAAACAAGTTTGCCTGGGGTGTTTGCCGTTGGAGACGCCCGCTCGGGAAATGTTAAGCGGGTGGCCTCCGCTGTAGGTGAGGGCGCGATCAGCGTTCACATGGTTCATCAGGCTCTGATCGAACTCTAGAACGGCGGGAGTGCGGTGGCAGCAATCCGTGCGCTGTTCGTGCGTTCCGGCGCGCCAATAGTTCTTCGTCAGCCTCGCTCAGGAGTTCGCGAACGTCTTCATCAAACGTGAGTTTCCAATCGAGCCTCGGATTACCAAACAGTAGGCCGTTACACTCGATCTATCGAGACCTGAGGCTCACCCTTAGGGTGTGGGCGGTCTGCGGACGCATGAATATGCAGGTTTTTGACACCCAGGAGGTTTCACGCAACGACCGTTAGTCTGTCACCGTATTGCCCGTCAGCATCGGTTCGCGCGATTGCCGAAGGCCGTCTACTGAGCGGCTACCTCTCGGCGCGGATCACCACATCGTCAAGAGATCGGTCGATTGCACGTAGGGAGACGGCTCATATCGACAGCGAGATGTCGCCGTCGATCACGGTACGCGCGAGTCTTGGCTTCTCGCCCGCTTGCCAGCGCGCCGGCACTGTGAACGACCCGGTAGCGAAGCGGGCCGCCATCCGGCGTGGGTGCGCTGGTTATCGGCCTTGGGATACAGACAAACTCGGTTGCAATCCTTTCTGCGTCCGCCGTCACGATCGCATAACCGTGTCCGCCCATGTCAACGAATTCGAGGTGTGGCGCATTGTCCGGATTGGTCTCGCGCCGCGCCGCATCGATATCGCCTGATCGCGCATACTCTAGCGCGCTCTTCACCCCGCGTTTGAGCGTGAGGTTGATGGTGGCCTCGTACCGGCCGCCCTCGCGCTCAACCGCGAATAGTGGCCTCAGCGGATGGCCCTTGAGACTATGCTCCATCGCCTCGGCCAGTCCCGGCGCCGAAATCGAGCCGGTGATGAAGGTGACGCCTACTGGATCGAACATGGCTGGGGGCAGCGCCTTTGCTGCGTAGCCTGCCCAGAAGCTGTGACGATCGCCCGAGACCGTAACGAAGCCGTCGACACCGGCCTCGCGCACTAGATCGTAGACTTCGGCGCGCTCGGTGAGCGCCGCGCTGAAGTCACCACCACCGAACGTAGCGTAGCCCTTGCCCGGCCAAGGCTTCGTCAGCCCGGCGGGCAGGTTCTGGGGGTCGGTGCGCATATCCAGCGTTCCGTTAGTCGCGGCCCAAATCTTCCATGTCGCCTTGACGCAGTAAGCTTGTCCTTGAGCCACTCTTTTTGCTTACGGCCGAGCACCGTGAAAACGGGCTCCGCTTTGCGGAAATTGGCAATCTGTTCATCGCCGGCCGCCGCGATAGCTGCGCCCAGCTTCGAGGATTTCCGCTGCTTCCTGTGGGAACAGTTCGGGAAAATCGCGCGAGCTGAACGCCTCTGCCTCGTTGCGCGTCAACGGATCTTCCATCGTGTAGCTGTGGAAGTCAGTGATGATCAGTTCTACGCGCCGGCCAAACCGCATCGTGCGATATGCTGTCATGCTGGCAATCGCAGTACGATTGTTGGGCTCGTCGCCTAGTCCGTCGGCATCGACCCGCAAGATCGGCGCGACCTGCACCTTGGGCGGCTCAAACCGATCGAGCCCCGGCCCCGACGCCTTGACAACGCGCGACGGGATGAATTCCCACCACGCCTGATTAGCCGCGACGCGCAGCGGCTGCGCGGGCTCCGGCCTGCCCTCGTACTTGATCGTGCTCTGCCAGCCCTGCCACGAGAATTCGTGGTTGTCGCCGATGCATACGAACGGGAACCAAGCGCGCGCGTCCTGAATGTCGGGGTCGGCGAGGTGCGCGCGATAAACCATTCGGTAGCCGTCGAGCGTGGTCGGCACGTGGAAATTACCGACCTTCCGCGCGTCAGGGATGCGGCCGATGTCGTAGACCGTGCGGTCGTAGCGATGCGCTATCTCCTCGGGATACTCGACGACCTCGTAGATAAAATCGCCGAGGTGCAGCACGAAGCTCAGCTGCCGCTCAGCCGGCGCGTGCACATCTTCCCAGACCATCCGCCGCCAGGCGTTCTGCTTTCCCTCGTTGACGCTCTGGCACGAGACGAACGCGAAACGAACCGGACGCTCGTCGTCGAGCCGGGGTGCGGTGATCGTGCGGCCGACGCGGCTGCCGTTCCCCTCGTGGTCGATGAAACGGTACCAATAGACCGTGGCGGGCTTGAGCTGCGCGGCGAGCACCCGGCAAGTCCAGTCGGAATCGGCGAGCACTCGCGCATGCGCCGTTGCCACGAGCTGACGAAACTCACGATCGAGCGCGACTTCGACTGTAAGCATGCCAGAGTTGCCTACCGCAAATGGCCGCCTCGTCCACAGGATCACGTTGTCGGGTTCCGGATCGCCCGACGCGACTCCTTCCGGATAAAGATCGCGGCGTTCCCGCCAGGCGTGCGCTTTCGCGAAGCCTGGACCCGCCCAGGCCAGCGTCGCCCCGATCGCGGCAGCGCGAGCGATAAAGTCTCGTCGATTCATTGATTTGATCCAATCCGTAACACCGTTCATGCCTCACTACGATATTTCTCTGAACTTCGGAACGCCTTGAATCTTCGCTAGCTCGAGATAGAGCTCATTGGCGATGGGTTCTGCGTACGCAGTGTAGCCAGTAGCGGAACCCTGATGAGGAGCCATTGACGCATCGGATTTGTCACTTCTCTCTTACAGAACTCACAGGGGTCTAGCACTCGGGCCAAAGTACTGTCGGCCATCTGCACAGAATCATCTTAAAGGTCGGATGGATCCACCTGTGGTCGGGATGTGTTTACCGATCCTGCGCTCAGTTGCCGAAATACCGGCTTGTCGGAAACTAGCCAAAGCCGGATAGGTCCGCCCTAAAGGCTCAGCGTTTACCAATGCAAGTTGATCAGTTGATCTGTACTCCGTTGCGCGCCTTCCTTCCCCGAGGTCCCCTTCTTGCACTGCTGCAATCGTCATCCTTCTCGCCGAACAGCCGTTGCCGGCTTGTCGTCTCTCAACGCTACGAATCGGGAATGCCGCAGATGATTATCCGGAGTCCATTCCACGTATTCGAATTGGCCAACCAAAACCGGCGTGAGCCAGCGACAACCTTCCATCTTCGACGCGGTTAAACCCTGTCCCCAACGTCCAGATCGACTTTCTGGCAGATTCGAAAAGGGACATTCCGGAATTTCCAACGTTCGAAAACGTCTGAATAGCTGTTCTCGCGAACCAGGTGTGAAACCATTGCGAGTTCGAGCCACGTAGATCAGTTTCTTACCTCGTAGTACCCGAAGATGAGCGCGTCGAAGTTTTTCGGGCTTGAAGTGTATCCACCAATGACAAATTATTGCCCTTGATTGATGCGCATTTTTCGCCACGCCCCGGAACGCTGACCTGGTTCGTACGCGGTATTCCGACGTTTGGCCACCAAGCCTTCGAGCCCCTGTTCATGAACGGATCGAATGAGATCTGGAAGGCTGGCGCCCAAATTCACTGAGTAGCGTATCGGCTCACCGAGTTTCGAAAGAACTTTCGTCCTCAGCAGCTCGCGCCTGGTATCGAGCGTTTCCGATTGCAGGTCGCGTCCAGCGAGGATTGGCACGTCAAATATGTAGTAGAAAATCGGCGCTGTCGACGACCCATAATTCTGGAGGGTATTGAACGACGGGCGACCAGAATGATCTAAGGCTACGATCTCGCCGTCGAGATCGCTAGCGCTCGGTAACCATCGAGTTTCAGCTCGTACTGCCAGTCGGCCCCTTCAGGCAAATCGCTCGTGCGTAGAAGGACCATCGGTTCGATGAATCGGGCTCTGATCTTTTTCTGGGACACGTTTAACAGAATTATTGACTGAATTCTCTCCGTTATAGATAGCTGAAAACTTATCGCTGGCTCAAACCGTCACGGCCGGCTTCGTTCGTTTCCTCCTCGTCCAAGACTGCAAGCGGAAAGGCCCGTACTGAAAAAGGCCTAGGGAGCTTCGCTCCCCGCGCGCACAAGCCGTTTCCCCAGCCTTCGCTGTGCTGCAGCCCTTCGCTTCGCTTCGCCCTTGCGCCTGACGCAAGGGTGGGAGATCCCCCTCAGCTTGTTCTTGCTACCCACACCCGTCGCCCGGGTGGCAAGGGTGCATGCGCATGCACCCCAAATCAAAAAACCGAGCAGGAAACTCCCATGACCAATTCAGAAGCGAAGCAAGTTGTTGAGAAAGCAATCACAGCACTCATCACCGATCTTGAGCAAGGACATAGCGAGTCGCTAGCCCGCTATCTCACGGCGATGTCCCGCTTTCACCGCTATAGCTGGAACAACGTTCTTTTGATCTCGCTTCAACGTGCCTCCGCCACCCATGTCGCGGGTTTTCAAACATGGCGTAAGTTTGGGCGTTACGTCCGGAAGGGCGAAAAGGGAATTGTCATCCTCGCTCCTCTGATCAGGAAGAAAAGGACTGAGGACGACAGCGATAGCGAGGAGAAGCACCTATTTGGATTTCGTGCGGCTTACGTGTTCGACGTGTCGCAGACCGAAGGAGAACCACTTCCGGAATTCGCAACGGTTCAAGGCGATCCTACAGAACACACTGCGAAGCTCAAGGCATTTGTAACTGAACAGGGAATCTCGCTCGATTATTCCGACAGCATCCGGCCAGCCTTAGGTGTTTCGCGAGGTGGAGCGATTACTCTTGCTTGCGGTCTTTCGCCTGCTCAGGAATTTAGCACGCTGGCCCATGAGCTCGCCCATGAGAAGCTACACCGCACTGAGCGCCGCGCCCAGACGACAAAGACGATCCGGGAAACGGAGGCCGAAGCGGTCGCGTTTATTGTTTGCCACGCCGTAGGTCTTGACACGAACACCTCCAGTACCGATTACATCCGTCTTTACGACGGCAACCGTGACACGCTGACGGCTTCTCTCGATTTCATTCAGTCCACTGCAACGGCAATCGTTCGGGCCATCACGCCCGAGGACCCGCTGCGGTAAATCAACCCAACACAAAAGGAGAACAACCCAATGAGTACAACTCTGTCTCTACCCGCAGTCCGCCCGATTCCTATTGGTCAGCTGCAGGAATCACCCACAAACCCTCGAAAGTCGTTCTCGGAGGAGAAGCTCCGGGAACTTGCCGAGAGCATTCGGTCATTGGGGCTCATACAGCCGATCATCGTTCGTCCCATTGATCAGGATCTTTTTGAAGTCGTCGCAGGTGCCAGGCGCTTTCGAGCGGCGAAGCTTGCCGGATTAGAAGAGGTTCTGGCTCACGTCAAGGAATTAACGGACGAGCAGGTCATTGAATTGCAACTGATCGAAAATGCTCAGAGGCAAGACGTGCATCCATACGAGGAGGCCGCGGCTTACAAAGCGCTTCTCCATCTGACCAGCCCGCAATACGACATTGCATCCATAGCGGCACGCATCGGGAAGAGCGTTTCACATGTTCACCAACGTCTGACTCTCTGTAATCTCATCCCAGAAGCGGCTGAAATGTTCATGGAGAATCGGTTCACAGCCGGACACGCAGTTCTGATCGCGCGACTTCCGACGGAGCAGCAAGCGCAAGCTCTTGCTGCCACATTCCGGGACAACTACGCCACGAAGACGAAACAAACTGTACCCGTGCGGGAATTGGCGCAGTGGATTCGAGAGCAACTGACGTTGATGCTCGATGAAGTCACGTTCGATAGAGAAGATGCGACGTTAGTGCCGGAAGCCGGATCATGCAGCACGTGTCCCAAATGCACTGGATTTAACCAGGCGCTTTGGGACGACTTCAAAGAGGACCGCTGTTTGGACGCGGAATGCTACAACGGCAAACTCAAAGAGCACATTGCGCGGCAGCTTCAAAACAATTCGAATCTGATTCAAATCAGCGCTTACTATTCCACGACAGACAAGAACACGCTTACGCGAGATCGCTATACGGTCATCGAGCAGCCTAAAGATGGTACGGAGCCAAGCCGGTCCGCAGAGAGGACCTGCGGAACACGCAACTCAGGCCATCGTAGTGGAAGGTGGAAAACGCGGAGAAGTCCTGAATGTTTGCGCCGACACTGCATGCCCGATTCACAATGCGCCAACCAACCGTACAACGGAAGGCGAGCGCAAACAACAACAGCAGCAATGGAAGCGGGAACAAGAGCTGCGCGAGAAAGCCCATCAACACAACCGCCAACTCTTAGATGCTGTAGTGAAGAAGGCACCTGCCATTCTCAAACGCGCGGATCTCGAGATGGTTGTGCTGGCATTTATCGAGAGCCTCTCAATCGACGACTTCGAAGCATTGGCTGAGCAGTACAAGGTCGATACAGAGAAGGTTCGGACGGACCAGGATCTCGCGGATCTGTTAAGACAGAAGGCCAGAAGTA
>Ga0209061_1005507_pt1 | contig 11011 bp, 11 predicted proteins | sample Coa_R1_10_FD_187157 | JGI IMG/M metagenome (GOLD analysis project Ga0209061, IMG submission 187157) | Surface soil microbial communities from Centralia Pennsylvania, which are recovering from an underground coalmine fire - Coalmine... | ecosystem: Environmental > Terrestrial > Soil >... | reverse complement strand
ATCGCCCAGGTAGTACTCTCGCTGCCCGTGGTCATCGGGCTGACGGTGGCCGCCATCCAGCAGCTCAACCCCCGGCTGCGCCTCCAGATCCTCGCGCTGGGGGCCACGCGCTGGCAGTATCTCGCGCTGCTGGTGCGTGAAGCGCGGCTGCCGCTGCTGGCGGCGGTCATGGCCGGGTTCGGCGCGGTGATTTCCGAGGTCGGCGCGGCGATGATGGTGGGCGGCAATATCCAGGGCCAGACGCGCGTGCTGACCACGGCGACCGTGCTGGAGACGAGCAAGGGCAACTTCGATTTGGCCCTGGCTTTAGGGCTCATTCTGCTCGCGCTCGTCTACGCGGTCAACCTGACGCTTACCTGGATCCAGCAGCGAGGGCGGCCGCTGTGAGCGACCAGGCACCCCCCAGCGGCCCGCTAGTGGCGCTGCGCGGCGTGCAGGTGCGGCGCGGCGGGCGGGTAGTCCTGGACGTGCCGGCGCTGGACGTGTGGCCTGGGGATGTGCTGGCCGTAGTGGGGCCGAATGGGGCGGGCAAGAGCACGCTGCTCCAGGTGATGGCCGCGCTGCTGGCGCCGGACCGCGGGCGTGTGTGGTTCGCCGGCCAGCAGGTCGACGCGCGGCGCAATCCCGTGGCGGTGCGGCGGCGGCTGGCGGTGGTGTTCCAAGAACCGTTGCTGTTCGACACCAGCGTGTTCGACAACGTGGCCAGTGGGCTACGCTTGCGGGGGGTGCCGGGGCAAGAGCTCCGGGCGCGGGTGACGGTGTGGCTGGAGCGCCTGGGGATCGCCGCCCTAGCGCGGCGGCCGGCGCGTACCCTCTCGGGGGGCGAGGCGCGGCGCACGAGCCTGGCCCGGGCGCTGGTGCTGGAGCCGGAGCTGCTGCTGCTCGACGAGCCGTTCGCCGCGCTGGACTACCCCACGCGGCAGGCGCTGTTGGGCGAGCTGCCGGGGTTGCTAGCCGCCGCGCGGACCACCACGGTATTGGTGACTCACGACCCCTACGAGGCCTTGGCGGTGGCGCGCCGCGCCGTGGCCCTGCGCGAAGGTCGGATCGTAGCCGAGGGCCCAGTGCGCGCTGTGCTGGGAGCGGCGGGGCTGGAGCTCGGCCCTCTGTTGGCGCCCGAGGTCAAGTGAGCTGGTAGGCGTCGTACACGACCAGGTTCTTCAACCGCAAGGCGGCGCCCACGCACACGCGTGTGGTGAGCCACCGATAGGCGGGGTGACCGGTCTCGAAGCCGACCAGTACGCGGAAGTAGTAGCGGCGCGGATCGACCGGCTCACCCGCAGCGATACGGGCGAGCACCTCGGGGCTGCCGCTGCGGTAGCCCCGAGTAGTAATGTAGATGAGCGCGTCGTCGGCGGTGCGCAGCGTGTAGCGGGTATCGATGACGGCGGTGCCGTCGGCGAGGACGAGCTGCCAATCGGCGCCACCCGGCAGGATCGTCCCCTGGAAAGCAGGGCCCTGGAAGCGGCCGCCCTGGATGGGGATGATACGGCGGCGCCCAGCGGGTGTCTCGCCCAGCTCGAGCGGGTCGCCCACCTCGACCTCGAAGCGGGCTAGATGCTGGAGCGCGGGAACGGGGGGCTCAAACGGCACGGCCATCGCGGCACCTCCGCCTACAGGCCGCCCCGCCAGCCGGGGGGCGGGCCCGATGCAACAAAAAATCTGGCGGCGTGCCGCCAGATAGGAGGAGCAAGTGCCGAAGCGGGGAGTCGAACCCCGACGGGCGTGCGCCCACTACGCCCTGAACGTAGCGCGTCTACCAGTTCCGCCACTTCGGCAGGACGCCTATAGTATAGCAAGCGGAGTCGTACAGGGCAACTCGGCCGTCCCCGTGGAGGCCGCCTCCGCACCTGCCCCGCGCCCTGCCCCCGGTCGCCGCGCCGGGGTGGCACTGGCTCGCCACGGAGCTGAGAGGAAGGCGCGCTCGCGCCTGCGGCGCTCTCACGGCCTGCCGCCCCTGCAGCCCGGCACGGCCGCCGGGCTGCAGGACAGGTGCAGCTCGCTCTCCCCGCTCGTCGCCGCCGGGGCGCAGAACTCGGGAGTATCGTCCTATCTATTGACAGCCCCCGCCGCCCGTGCTCTAATCGGTGCACCATCGTTTGGTCGGTGGGGGATGCGGTTCGGGCTGTTTTATCTGCCCACCTACCCGAGCACGGTCGGGCCGGCTCCTCCTGACCTGTTGCGCGAGATCGTGGAGCAGGCGGTACTGGCCGAGGCACTGGGGTTCGAGGGCGTTTGGCTGGCGGAGCATCACTTCCACGGGTTCGGGGGGGTACTCTCCAGCCCCGCCGCCGTGGGCTGTGCCATCGCCGCTCGCACACAGCGCCTGCGGATCGGCACGGCCGTCGTCCTGCTGCCCTACCACCACCCGCTGCGCGTGGCCGAAGACTACGCCACGCTCGACGTGCTGAGCGAGGGCCGATTCGACTTCGGGGTGGGCACCGGGTTCCTGCGCTGGGAGAACGAGGTGTGGCATGCGCCCTTGGAGACGGCGCGCGCCAAGTTCGCCGAGGCGTTGGAGATCGTCCTGCGCGCCTGGACCGAGCCGGAGCTCGCCTACGCGGGGCAGTTCACCCGCTTCCCGCCGCTCACCGTGCTGCCGCGCCCCGTGCAGCAACCGCACCCGCCGGTGTGGCTGGCGGCGACGACCACGCCCGAGACATTCCAGCTCGCGGGGCAGCGCGGCTATCACCTGATGCTGATCCCTTTCCTACACGAGGTGGCCGAGCTACGGGAGAAAGTCGCGCTGTACCGCGAGGCGCTGCGGGCGGCGGGCCACGATCCGGCCACGCGCGAGGTGTTGGGCGCGTATCACGTCTACGTAGGCCCGGACCGCGCGACGAGCCGGGCGGTGGCCGCCGAGGGGCTCAACCGCTACCGCGCCGCCGCCGGCGAGATCCACGCGCGCACGGCGCACCTGCCACTACCCGCGGCGTTCAGCGCGCATGTGCGCTCGCGCGGCGAGGTGCGCACGCTGGATATCGACACGCTGCTCGCCCAGCGGCGAGTGATCGCCGGGCCACCCGCTGAGTGTATCGAAGTACTCGCCAGTCTCCGCGAGGACCTGGGGCTGACCTACCTGGCCGCCAATGTCTGCTTGGGCGGCCTGGAGATGGCTGAGGTGCGGCGCGTCATGGAGCGGCTGGCGACGCAGGTGATGCCAGCGTTCCAGCGCCCCGTGCCGATGGCCTGAGCGAAGGGGGAGCGAGGCCATGGCGCGTCCGCTGGTGATCGATGCCGATTCGCATGTCGAGGAGTGCGAGCAGACCTGGCAGTTCCTGGAGCCACCCTACGCGGCGCGGCCGCCACTCGTGGTAGATAAGCGCGGTGCCCCCGGCCTGACGGTGCAGGACGCCTTCTGGTTGATCGACGGCCACACCTATCCCCGCCTGCGCGGCCGCGGCACCACGGTGTACGCCACGCCGCCGGTCTCCACCCTCGCCTACGCCAAGCCGTTCAGCATCGCCAGTCAGACACTGAGCGATGTGCATGCGCGCCTCGAAGACTTAGACCGCGCCGGCATCGACATCCAGGTCCTGTACCCCACCGTCTTTCTGGAGCGGCTGAGCAGCGACGACGCGTACCTGACGGCGCTGATGCGCAGCTACAACACCTGGCTGGCTGCCCGGTGCGCCGAGGCCCCCGACCGCCTCAAGTGGGCCGCCGTGATGCCCCTGCACAGCGTGCCCGACGCTATCGCCGAGTTGCGGCGCACACGCGAGCTGGGCGCGGTCGCGGCCGTGATGTACGGCACGGTGGGGGAGACGATGCTGCACGAGCCGCGCTTCGACCCGTTCTGGGCGGAGGCGGCGCGGCTGGGCGTCCCCGTGGTCGTGCACACGGGCTGGAGCCATCCGGGCCTGCTCGCCAGCGGCACGGACGTGTTCGCCGCCCAGCTCGTGGGGTTCACGCTGCCCGTGCTGATGGCCTTCTTCAGCTTCCTGGGCGGCGGCATCCTGGCGCGCCACCCGGAGCTGCGCGTCTGCTTCCTGGAGGCGGGCGCGGATTGGCTGCCGTACCTGATCCAGCGTATGGACCAGTACTATAGCGTGGACGCACGGCTCGGCTGGGCCACCCTGGCGCCCGAGCCGCCCAGCCACTACCTCCGGCGCGGCCACGTGTACCTGACCTGCGAGGGGGACGAGCGCCTGCTCCCCACGGTGCTTCAGTGGCTGGGGGACGACCAGGTGATGGCGTCGGCCGATATGCCGCACATGGAGGCGCGCGAGAACTCGCTGCAGGACATCGCCGAGCGCGATGACCTCACCGACGCGCAGAAGCGCAAGATCCTAGGGGAGAATGCCCGCCGCTTCTACGGCCTGTAGCGTGCCCGCGGAGCCGGCGATGAGCGCCCTACGCCTGCTAGAGGTCTCGAAACACTTCGGGGGCGTGACCGCGCTCTCGCATGTCTGCCTGACGGTGCCGGAGGGGGCGATCTACGGCCTGATCGGGCCGAATGGCGCCGGCAAGTCCACCCTGTTCAACTTGATCAACGGCATCTATCCGGTGTCTGCGGGCCACATCTACGTGGGGGCGCGGGATGTGACGGGCTGGCGGCCCGCGGCGATCGCGCGTCTCGGGGTGGCACGCACCTTCCAGAGCGTGCAGTTGTTCGCGGGGATGACGGTGCTGGACAACGTGCTCCTGGGCCAGAGCCGCTTCGCCCACACGGGCCTCCGCAGCCTGCTGCCCGTGTTCGCCGACCGCCGCGAGGCCGCGCTGCGGCGCGCGGCGCTGCACACGCTGGAGTGGCTCGAGTTGGCGTCCTATGCGCACGCCACCGCCAGCGAGCTGCCGTACGCTATCCAGCGGCGGGTCGAGGTGGCGCGCGCGCTGGCCAGCCACCCGCGCCTGCTGCTCCTCGACGAGCCCGCCGCGGGCTGCAACGAGGAGGAGAGCCGGGCGCTAGCTGCCGATATCCGGCGTATCCGCGAGCGCGGCATCACCGTGGTTCTGATCGAGCACGATATGTCGGTCGTGATGGAGGTATGCGACCGCATCGCGGTGCTCAACTTCGGGGAGGTCATCGCCGAGGGGCCCCCCGCGGCGATCCAGAACGATCCGCTCGTGCTGGAAGCGTATCTTGGACGCGAAGACGACGTCGCCACCGCTGCTGCGCATCGAGGGCCTGCGGGTTAGCTACGGGCCGGTCGTCGCTCTGCGCGACGTGTCGCTCACCGTGTACCCCGGCGAGGTGGTGGCGGTGCTGGGCGCCAATGGCGCCGGGAAGACCACGCTGCTGCGGACGATCTCCGGGCTGCTGCGGCCGAGTGCGGGGGCGATCTGGTTCGCCGGCCGCGAGCTCACCCGCGTGCCGCCGCACGCCATCGCCGCGGCCGGCCTGGCGCACGTCCCGGAGGGGCGCGGCATTCTCGGACGAATGACAGTGCTGGAGAACCTGCGCATGGGCGCCTATACTCGCCGCGATGGCGAGATCGCCCGCGACCTCGCCGAGCTGTGCGAGCGCTTCCCGATCCTGCACGAGCGCCGTCACCAGCCGGCGGCGCTGCTGTCGGGTGGCCAGCAGCAGATGTTGGCGATCGCCCGTGCCTGGATGGCTCGCCCCCGCCTGATCCTGCTCGACGAGCCGTCGCTGGGGTTGGCGCCGCGCCTGGTCGCCGAGGTGTTCCAGCTGATCGCCGCGATCCGCGAGCGCGCCGCGGTGCTGTTGGTCGAGCAGAACACGCGCGCGGCCCTACGCCTGGCCGACCGCGGCTATGTCCTGGAGCTGGGCCGGGTGGTGCTGGATGGCCCCGCACGCGCCCTGCTCACCGACGAGGGGCTGGTCCGCGCCTATCTCGGGCGCCGCGCGGCCCCGGGGGGGGCCACGTGATCGGCCAGCAGCTCGTCAACGCCCTCATGCTGGGCAGCAACTACGCGCTGGTGGCTATCGGCTACACGCTGGTGTTCGGCGTGCTGCGCCTGCTCAACTTCGCGCATCCGAATGTGTGTGTGCTCGGTGGGTTCCTGCTGTTCAGCGCGGTGGGCACGCTGGCGCTACCGCTGCCGGCGGCCATCGCCGTGGTGATCGTGGGCGGGGCCGTGTTGGGGCTGGCGACCGAGCGCCTGTGTTTTCGGCCCGCCGAGCACCTGCGGGACGAGCTGGCGCCCGCTATCTCCTCGGTGGCGTTCGCCCTCGTGCTCACCGAGCTAGTCGCCAAGGTCTGGGGGGCCGAGCCGCGCCGGCTCCCGCCGCTGGTCACCGGCGCGACTTTCGACTTGGGCCTGTTCCAGGTCTCCAGTATCCAGCTCGTCATCCTGGGGCTATCGTTCGGGCTGATGCTGGGGGTGGACTACCTGCTCCAGCACACGCGGATGGGCTACGCGCTGCGGGCCGTGGCCGAGCAGCGCGACGTGGCGCAGTTGCTCGGGGTGAATGTACGCGCCACAGTGGTGTGGGCGTTCCTGCTGTCGGGCGTGCTGGCGGCACTCGCGGGGATGCTGCTGGCGATGCGGATCGGGCTGGCCGATCCGAACGTGGGGCTGTCGTACGGGCTGCGCGCCCTGGCGGTGATGGTGCTCGGCGGGCTGGGCAACGTCCGCGGCGCGATGGTCGCGGGCCTGCTGGTGGGGTTGGTGGACGTCATGGCGCTGGCGTTCCTGTCGCAGGCGTACTCCAGTGTGGCCGCGTGGGTGCTGCTGCTCGTCGTGCTGTTGTGCAAGCCATCGGGCCTGCTGGGCACTCGCCTCCAGCGCGAGTCGATCTAGCCGGGGTGGGGGGAATGGTCGATCCGTCGGTATTCGTCTTGCTGGGCATCAACATCCTGATGGGGTGGAGCTTCTACGTGATGCTGATGTCCGGCCAGTTCTCGTTCGGCAACGCGGGCTTCATGGCGCTGGGCGCGTACACGGCGGGGATCGCCACCGTGAAGCTCGGGCTGCCGTACGGGGTGGGCCTGTTGCTGGCCGTCGTCGTGGGGGCGGTGGCGGGTGGGCTGGTCGGCCTCCCGGCGCTGCGGATGCGCGGCGTGTACCTGGCGCTGGCCACGATCGCGTTCGCCTTTCTGGTGGAGAACTTCTTCGTCAACCTCGAGTACACCGGCGCGCAGACGGGCTTCTACGGGCTCACCGGCACCACGCTGCCCGGGGTGTACCTCTGCGTCGCGGTGCTGGGCGTGCTGCTCCTGCGGCTGCAGCATTCGCGACTCGCCAAGTCGCTCCAGGCCGTCCGCGAGCACGAGGTCGTGGCCAGCACGCTGGGGCTGAACACCACGTACCTGAAGTTGCTGTCGTTCAGCCTGGGCGCGGCATTCGCCGCCCTAGCGGGCGCGCTGTACGGCCACTACACCTACTTCATCTCGCCCGAGCTGTTCGGCTTCTTCCAATCGGTGTGGCCCGCGTTCTACGTGGCCATCGGCGGCGCGGGCACGGTCGTTGGCCCCGTGCTGGGCGCGGCGATCGTCACGCTGCTGCCCGAGTACTTCCAGCCGCTGCAGGAGTGGCGGCTGCTGGTGTTCGGCCTGACGGTCATGGCGTTGATCGCGCTGCGCCCGCAGGGGCTGTATACCCCGTACATGCAGCGACGGCTCGGCGCATGGCTCCGCCGCCTGCAGCCCCGCTGGCCGCGGGCGGCGGGGCGGTCGCCTACGGCGGTGCCTGGCGACGCGTCCCCCGGCGCTGTTGGAGCGAGAGGAGAGAGCCCATGAAGCCCGCGATGCAGTCGCTGCGTAGATGGTGCCCGGTCCTGGCGCTGCTCCTCAGCGCCTGCGCGGCTGGCGGAGGTGACACCGGCCGTGGTGCGGCCCCGGCGGCTGCTCAGCCGGGCGGCCCCCCGCCCGCCAATACCGCGCCCGCCCCGGGGCAGGCGGCTGGAGGGCTCAGTGGGCCGCCGGTGAAGATCGGCTTCATCGCGCCGCTCAGCGGCCCGGTGGCGCCCTACGGCGCCGCGCTGAAGTACGCGCCCGCGTTGGTGGTGAAGGAGACTAACGCCACCGGCGGGATCAACGGGAGCCCGTTGGAGCTGGTGACCATCGACAGCCCCAATAACCCGAACCAAACCGTGACCGGGCTGCGGCGGCTGGCGAATGACGACAAAGTCGTGGCGCTGCTCGGACCGTACTACACGGGCGAGATGCAGGCCGCCGTGCCGCTGCTCAAGGAGCTGAAGCTGCCGCTGCTACCGCTGACGCCCGCCGCCACCCATCCGGGCGTCGTGGAGCTGAACGAGTGGGCGTTCCTGGCGGACAGCTCCGAGGAGCGCACCGTGTCGATCGCACTCGACGCTTTCAAAAAGGTGTATCCCAATGTGCACCGCATGGTGGTGGTCGGCGACTCCCAAACGGCCGTAACTGCTGTCACCCTCCGCGATGTCTGGCCCAAGGTCCTGCCAGAGCGCGGCTACGCGATCGTGGATACGATCACCTTCCAGTTCAACACTACCGACTTCAGCCCTATCGCCACCCGCATCCGGGCCTCGGGTGCCGAGGGCATCGCCCTGAGCGCGCTGTCGCCAGCCGGGCCCAGCTTGCTCCAGGAGCTGGAGCGCCAGGGCACGCACCTGCCAGTGGTCACCTCGGCGCACCTGCAGACCGTGCCGCCGCTGGCCAAGCTCCTGGGCAAGACAGGCGACGGCATGATCCAGACGTTCTTCTACAGCCCGGCGCTAGCCGATCAGCCCCGTGTCCATGAGTGGCTGACGCAGTACGCCGCCGAGATGCGGGCGGACAACCCGAGCGCCGATAGCAGCGACATTGGCTTCGCCTGCGAGATCCAGACGTACGATGATGCCTCGATTCTCGTGCAGGCGATGCGCAACGCGGGCATCACCGGCAGCACCCCGATCGCCGAGGCGCGGGAGCGGACGCGGCAGGCGCTCATGGCTATCAAAGACTTCCCGGGCGTGCTGCGGCCGAAGGAGATCACCGCCCAGGGGCGTGTGACCTGGGACTTCTACCCGCTCATCGCCCAGGATGGCGCGTGGCGCCCAATCCCCGAGTAAGCCGCCGGGGGGAGCGACGTCGATGACCAACGTGGCCAGCTATCAGGATGAGACGCTCGTCGTCCGCGACGTACGCGTGCACTTGCTCGCGGGCGGGGCGGGCGAGCCGCTGCTGTATCTGCATGGGGCTGGCATTACCAACGTCTGGTTGCCGTTTCACGCGCGGTTGGCCGCCGGCTGTCACCTCCTGGCGCCCGACCTGCTCGGCTTCGGGCGCACCGATCGGCCGCACTGGCTGGACACGGTCCAGGACTTCGTGATCCACTACCTGGACCTGCTCGATGCCCTCGGCCTGGAGCGCGTGCACGTGGCCGGGCTGTCGCTCGGCGGCTGGATCGCCGCGGAACTCGCGGTGTGGGCCTCGCACCGGCTGAAGAGCCTGACGCTCATCGATCCGGCGGGGCTGTACCTGCCGGGCTGCGAGGTGCCCGACCTGTTCGTGCTCGACCCCGCGCAGATCGTGCGCCTGCTGGTGCACGACCCCGCCTTAGCCGAGCGGCTGCTCGCGGTGCCCGAGACACCCGAACTGGCGGCCCAGCGCCTCAAGGGGCAGGTTACCCTGGCCCGCGTGGCCTGGAACCCGTATCTGTACGACCCCAAGTTGAGCCAGCGGCTGCACCGTGTCCGCGTGCCTACCCAACTCTTGTGGGGGGCCGAGGATCGCCTGTTCCCACTGGCGATGGCCGCGGCGTGGCGCGCCGGGCTGCCCGAGGCGCGCCTGCTCGTGCTGCCCGACTGCGGGCACCTTCCCCCTATCGAGCGGCCGGAACAGTGCGCGGATGCCATCAGCCGCTTCGTCAGCGAGTGCGCCGCGCGGTAGCAGCCGAGAGAGTCACAGGGGAAAACCGATGACCGCCGCGTTCTACTGCTTCCATCTGATGCCTTGGCCCTACCTGCCGGCGGATTTCGAGACCCACTACCACAGCGCCTGGGTCGATTTCCCCAACCGCTTCTTCGATCCCGAGCGGGGCCACAAGCTGTACAACGACTACCTCGAGCAACTGGTCGCGGCCGAGCGGCTCGGCTTCGACGGCGTCTGTGTCAACGAGCACCACCAGAACGCCTACGGCCTGATGCCCGCCCCCAATATCATCGCTAGCATGCTGGTCGCGCGCACACGCCGGATCAAGATCGCACTAGTCGGCAACGCGCTCCCGCTGCGCGATCATCCGCTGCGCGTGGCGGAAGAGGTCGCGATGATGGACGTCATCAGCGGCGGCCGCATCATCAGCGCCTTCGTCCGCGGCATCGGCGCCGAGTACCACTCCTTTAGCCTGAACCCGACCTACTCGCGCGAGCGGTTCCTGGAGGCGCACGACCTGATCGTCCGCGCCTGGACCGAGCCAGGGCCGTTCCGCTTCGAGGGCAAGCACTACCGCCTACGCCACGTGAACCTCTGGCCCCGGCCACTCCAGCGCCCGCACCCACCGATCTGGATCCCCTCGCAAGGCAGCGCGGAGTCGATCGAGTGGGCGGCGCAGCAGCGCTACCCGCTTGTGCTAGTCTACTCGTCGCTCCAAACCGTGCGGATGCGCTTCGAGCAGTACCGCGCCGCGGCGGAGGCGGCTGGCTACACGCCGGCGCCCGGGCAGTTCGGCTGGATGGCCCCCGTGTACCTCGCCGAGACCGAGGCGGAGGCGTTGGCCAAGGCCGAGCAGCATGTTCTGTGGCTGTTCCACCGCGGCCTCAAGATGCCGCAGCACTACTTTTTCCCGCCCGGCTACCTCACCGAGCGGAGCCAGCTCTCCGTCGGCGGCCGCCGGCACTTCTCGCAGTACACGTTCCGCGAGTTCCTTGACGAGGGGTGGGCGCTGGTCGGTACGCCCGAGCGGGTAGCCAACCAGCTCGGCGAGCGGTTGCAGGAGCTGGGGTGCGGCCTGTTCCTGGGCCTGCTGCATATCGGCCCTATGACCCCCTGGGAAACGCTCCGCAACCTCGAGCTGTTCGGGCAGGAGGTGATCCCGGCCCTGCGCGGCCGTCCCGCCGCCGCGCCGGCCTGACGGGCCCTGGCCCCAGTGCCGGGCGGCTGCCAGCTGCCGCGCCGCCCTCACTCGGGGGGCGGCGGGCCATTGG
>Ga0209061_1005506_pt1 | contig 11021 bp, 9 predicted proteins | sample Coa_R1_10_FD_187157 | JGI IMG/M metagenome (GOLD analysis project Ga0209061, IMG submission 187157) | Surface soil microbial communities from Centralia Pennsylvania, which are recovering from an underground coalmine fire - Coalmine... | ecosystem: Environmental > Terrestrial > Soil > Unclassified... | reverse complement strand
CTGACGAAAATTAGGAGCCAAGTGCCCAAATAGGTCTCGGTGCGTCGAACGCAAACTGGTATAAGCGACAAATAAGCGATGAAGATTTTGCTAGTAGAAGACGAACCAAAGACTGCCGGCTATCTCCGAAAAGGCCTTACCGAGGAAGGCTTCATTGTCGATACGGCGTCAAATGGGGATCAAGGTCTGCATCTCGCAAGGGACATGAACTTTGATCTGATCGTCCTCGATGTGATGCTTCCCGGGCGGAGCGGGTGGGAGATATTGACCGAGCTCCGCCGCTCTGGTTGCCAGGTGCCGGTATTGATGCTCACCGCACGCGACGCTGTGCCAGATCGGGTCAAAGGATTTGAATTGGGCGCGGATGACTACCTTGTTAAGCCATTTGCATTTTCGGAATTGCTGGCTCGCATTCGCTCGCTGTTGCGCCGTGCTCCCGTGCGCCAGTTAGAGATCTTGCGCATCGCCGATTTAGAAATCGATCTGCTGCGCCATCGAGTGACCCGGGCCGGCCAGAGAATTGACTTGACGGCAAAAGAGTTTCAGTTGCTTTCCTTGTTAGCACGCCGCTCGGGAGAAATTCTCTCCCGTACAGCGATTGCCGAAGCGGTTTGGGACATGAATTTTGATAGCAATACCAATGTCGTCGATGTGCACATCCGCCGTCTGCGCGCAAAAGTAGATGACCCGTTTGAGCGTAAACTCATCCGCACGGTGCGCGGCGCCGGATATGTATTAGACGCCGAGGACTAGCCGGTGCGCACGCGTTTCTCCTCCTTGTCTTCTTGGCTCACGGTTTGGTACACGGTGGCATGCTTTGCCATTCTTGGGCTGGCAATCGGGAGCTTGTACTGGGCGCTGGTCTCTGAGTTGGACGGGGACACGGATCTGTTTTTGACTGACAAGGTAAATGTCATCCGCAGCATCCTCCGTGAAAGGCCAGAGGATTGGTCTGGATTGCGCGAAGAAGTCGATCTGGAACCCGCAGCCAGGCGATACGAGCGATTCTATATACGTCTTCTGGACCAAAGCGGGAAGACACTACTGAGCACCCCGGGCATGGACCGGCTATTGCCCCCCTCCGTCTTCCCGCCCGAGCAAACAGGGGATCGCATACGAGGTGTCGGTGTCGTCTCGACCACCGGCGATCGATTCCGCGCTATCACCACGGCAGTTCCAGTTGGCATCAACACCGACAAACAGTGGCGAGTACAAGTGGCGGTCGATCGTGCACAGGATGAAAAACTGCTGGCACGTTACCGGCATTGGCTATGGTCGATCTTGGCGGCGGCGCTCCTGTTCTGTCCGTTTGTGGGCCACCGGATTGCGCGCCGCGGTATTCATCCGGTCGAGCGGATTGCGGAAACTGCTCGCCGTATCAGTTGCAGTACCCTGCACGAGCGGATTCAAGCGGCTGGTTATCCCGTGGAGTTGGCCGCGCTCGCAAATACTTTTAATGCGATGCTGGATCGACTGGAAGACTCTTTTTCGCGGCTTTCTGATTTTTCCGCAGATATCGCTCATGAGCTCCGCACGCCGGTCAATAACATTCGTGGCGAGGCCGAGGTGGCGCTGGCGCGTGCCCGGTCTGTCGAAGAATACCGGGAAGTACTCGGCTCCTGTCTCGAAGAAGCCGTGCGGCTCTCCGAACTGATCGGCAATTTGCTGTTTCTGGCGCGTGCAGAGAGCCCGGGAGACCACCTCACGCGTGAGTCGACGGAAGTGAGTCAGGTCTTTCAAGCCGTGCATGACTACTTTGAGCCTGCTGCTACTGAATCCGGTGTACAGTTGACCACGGAGCGAGCAGAAGGCCTCATCATACCTGCGGATCGAATGCTCCTGCAGCGCGCGCTGGCGAATTTGGTCTCCAATGCCCTTGCCCACACGCCCTCTGGAGGAAAGATCACACTCCGCGCATACCAGCAGCCCGGCGCCGTCTGCCTGGAAGTGCAAGATACCGGAATCGGCATTCCGCCAGATGCGCTGCCGCGGGTGTTTGATCGCTTCTATCGCGTAGATCCTGCGCGTTCCTCTCGCTCTGGTGGTACGGGACTGGGATTAGCGATTGTGAAAGGGATCGTGACCATGCACGGCGGTACGGTCGATATCCGCAGCGAAGTGGGAGTGGGCACCACAGTCAGTCTCCTGCTGCCAGTACAGCCCGGTAATCATACAATCCCTGGACCATCTCGCATCGCTGTGGCGAACGGATAAGTTTTCTCACCTGTCTACATGCTCGCTCTTCCTATGCATGAGAGGAAGGATCCGCCTTCTTAAGATGACAAAAACGTAATCCTGGCGTCATGTTGGCGTACGACTGCACTCCCTACACTGGTGTCAGCGGATATGAGGAGTGTACTCGTTTGTACCCTCACGGTGGGACTGTTAGGTTGCGCAGTCCAAAGATACACACCTGTGCCCGTCACAGCCGCGCAAACGGCTGCAAAGCTCGAAACGCGCACCCTGCGCGATGATGGCTTTCGGCAGTTTCTTGAGGCATCGCTGGGACATGCAATGCCCTGGCCGCCGAAGACCTGTGACTTCCGCTTTCTCACACTGGCGGCCTTCTACTTTAATCCCGATTTGGCCGTCGCACGCGCTCAGCTAGAGACCGCAAACGCTGCCGTTCAAACTGCCCGGATGCGCCCCAATCCGGTGCTCGACCTCTCATTTGGTATCCCCAATCCCTATCTGTTGGGCCTCGGCTTCGCGTTTCCGATCATCACCTCCGGTAAACGAACCTATTCCATCGAGCGCGCAAAAAACCTTAGCTCACAGGCAGAGCTCGCTTTGGCCGAACTCGCTTGGAAGGTGCGCGGCCAGGTTCGCTCCGCACTGCTCAACTACCTTTTCGATGTCCACAATGCTGCTATAGCGCGGGCTACAGAACAACTGCAGCAAGCTCGCGCCGGGCGGCTCTCCGAGCAACTGCAGGCAGGTGAGATTGCCCGGCCCGAATGGGAAGCCGCCCGTGCCGCACTGCTAGAAGCGCAAATGGCTTCGAGGGCGGCAGAAGGCCGGCTGTCACCTTCACGAGCCGCTCTGGCAACTGCGATCGGTGTGCCCGTGACTGCACTCGAGGGATTGAAGTTCGAGTGGTCGCATCTTGAAGATCTACCGCCGCCGAATCTTCTTAAAGAGGATGAAATGCGCCGGCAGGCCGTGCTGAACCGCTTGGATGTGCGGCGTGCGCTCGCTGACTACCAAGCTGCCCAATCGAATTTGCAGCTAGAGATCGCCCGGCGGATTCCAAACTTCCAGCTCGGCCCCGGATATGAATACGAGGAGCGGCAGAGTTATTTCAATCCTTCGCTCTCCATCGAGCTTCCCATTTTGAATCACAACGAGGGACCCATTGCCGAGGCCGCTGCACAACGCAAACAGGCTGCGGCCAATCTCATGGCCGTACAAGCCAATGTCATCGCCCAGTGCGAACAGGCGTTTGCACAATACAGAGCCAGTTATCAGATCTTGCAGGCAGCCCAAGCAGCCCGCGCGCATGTGCAGCATGCTCAAGTGCCGATTGAGGAACGTATGCTACAGGCCGGAGAATCTGACTGGTTTTCCCTCAATTCTGCACTCTTACAAAGCGCGGCCGCCGACAAGACCTGGGTCGATTCCGTATTTCAGGCGCAATCGGCGCTGGGCCAATTGGAAGACGCTATACAAAAACCACTGGAACCAGAAGATTCCGTTCCCATGATTCTTCCCAGGTGAGAGATGAAGCGATATCGACGAGCGTTTTTAACCAGTATCACTCTTCTTCTGATAAGCATCACGGTCGTTCGCATCTACGCCTGGGACGCAGACGACGAGGAAGAGGAAAAAAAGAACAGAATTGTCGCACCGTCCCGTGTCACCCTCGAGAACGGCCGTGTTCTCATTACACTCGATGCAGCCACTCAGCAGCGGATCGGACTGACTACTGTCCCGCTCGCCTTAGCGACAGAACGTGCGGAACAAATGGCCTATGCAACCGTCCTTTCCACCCAAGACTTAGTTGTCATGAGGGCGAACTACTTGACCGCACAGTCTCAATTGCAAAAGGCCCAGGCCAGTGTTGCCGTATCCAGGGCCGAATACGAGCGTTTGAAGAACTTGTACGACCGCAACCAAGACGCCTCACAGAAATCGGTTCAGGCTGCCCGAGGCATTCTCGATACAGACCTTGCCATACTCTCAGCCGCAGAACAGAATCTCGAGCTACAGAAATTAGCGGTACAGCAAAACTGGGGCCCAGTCGTCGCCTCCTGGGTAGCTGGAGGGAGTGCAGAACTCAGTCAAATTCTAAACCAGAGCATGCTGCTCGTTCAGGTGTCTGCTCCCCCGCTAGATCCGCTTTCTGCTCCCATACACATCGCCCTAACGACGGCAGCCGGTGAACATATACCAGCGCAATATATCTCTCCACTGCCGCGAACCGATCCTATGACGCAGCGCCGGAGTTTGCTCTATGCGGCCCCGTCCCGCTCTGGTTTAGCGCCGGGTATGAACTTGATAGCCCGGGTTCCTGCAGGGCCTCTCCGGAAGGGTGTGATGATTCCCTATGCGGCCGTCGTCTGGTGGCAGGGTAAGGCTTGGGCCTATGTTCAACTCAATGCAACTCAGTTTATGCGTGAAGCAGTAAACACGGACACACCCCTAACAAAAGGCTACTTCGTCACTAGCGGATTTCATCCGAAAGTTCGCCTCGTCGTGCGCGGCGCACAATTCCTCCTTTCCGAGGAGTTCCGCTCTCAAATCCAGCCCGAAGGGTAAACCGCAAAACAGATATGTTGCGCGCCATCGTTCGCTTTTCGCTGCGCCGGCGAATGGTCGTTCTCGTGCTAGCCTGTGCACTGCTCGGCTACGGGATCTACTCACTCAGCATCGCCCGCTACGACTTGTTCCCGGAATTCGCGCCGGCTGAGGTGGTCATACAGACAGAGGCGCCAGGGCTTTCTCCCGAACAAGTGGAGCAACTCGTAACAACACCACTCGAAAGTGAAATCGCTGGTGTGACCGGGGTACAGTCCATTCGCTCTGGATCGATCCAGGGATTGTCAGTAATTACCGTACTGTTTCGAAGCGAGACTAACGTCTATCTCGACCGCCAACTCATCGCAGAGCGTCTTCCCACGGTCACACTTCCGGCCGGCATCAAGCCCATTATTACCCCGCTGACTTCTTCAACCAGCACGGTTCTCGAAATCGGACTCACCTCAAAGCGTCTTTCCCTCATGGATTTGACTACGATAGCAAACTGGACTGTCAAACGGCGTTTACTGGCTGTCCCGGGCGTGGCAAAAGTCGCCGTTTTCGGGGAGGAGACGCGCCAGATCCAGGTGCAGTTTGATCCCGAGCGGCTGATTCGACATGAACTGGATGTTCGTGACATTCTGGCAGCGGCACAGCGTGCAACTGCGGTGCGTGGATCCGGCTTGATCACTACGGAGAATCAGCGGCTCATCTTACAAAGTCTCGGTCAGCCGGTTTCAGATACCGAAATCGCCCGTTCAGTTGTAGCGCGGCGAAACGGAGCGAACTTGACCTTGGGCGATGTTGCAGACGTTGTCTACGCACCTGCACCGCGCATCGGCGGCGCCTCTGTTTTTGGCAGGCCGGCACTGATATTGGTCGTTTCCTCTCAATATGGGGCGAACACGCTGGAGGTAACGCACGCACTGGATACAGCACTGGCTGAACTCGAGCCGTCCTTGAGAAAGCAAGGGGTCGAGATGAATACAAATATTTTTCGTCCTGCAACTTTCATTGAGACCGCTTTACATAACATCCGCGAATCGCTGATAGCCGGTGCGGTTCTGGTGATGGTCGTGTTGTTCCTATTCCTTCTCAATTTGCGTACCGCTGCCATCTCTTGCACAGCGATTCCACTGTCACTGCTCGGCGCGATCGTTGTCTTGGAGCGGTTCGGCTTCAGCCTCAACACAATGACACTGGGCGGTTTGGCAATCGCGGTGGGTGAGGTGGTGGACGACGCCGTGATTGACGTAGAGAATATCTTCCGCCGTTTGCGCGAAAACCGCACGCAGTCGCGCCCGCGTGCAGCATGGCGCGTGGTTTTGGATGCCTCCCTTGAGGTCCGCAGCGCGGTCATTTACGCAACCTTTGCGGTCATTCTGGTTTTCTTCCCCGTGCTCACCATGTCAGGAGTCGCCGGCAGAATATTTTCGCCCCTTGCGGTTGCCTATATTGCTGCCATTCTGGTTTCGCTCTTGGTCGCCTTGACGGTCACTCCGGCTTTATGTCTGGTTCTGCTTGCCAACCGCCAGCTTCCCTCTTCCGATACCCCTGTAGTAAGAGCCCTCAAGAGGGTCTACACGAAATTGCTGCAGCGGGTAGAACGTGCGCCTCGTGCCGTACTGGGCGCTGTGGTCGGAACCATTATTCTCGTAGGCGCCATAGTCGCACCGAATCTCGAAACGTCGTTCATCCCACCGCTGCGCGAAGGCAACCTGACCCTGCACATGACCGCTGTTCCCGGAACCTCCGTACATCAGTCTCTGGAACTTGGCAGCCGCGTGACACAAGCCTTAGAGCATCTTCCCTATATCTCCTTAGTCGCACAGCGTGTCGGCAGGGCAGAGCTCGCTGACGACACCAACGGCACTCACTCGAGCGAGTTTGAAGTGGCGTTGAAGCCGCTGCGCTCCTCCCAGTACGATGCGGCAATTGCAGCGATACGCAGAACCGTAGCAGGCTTTCCCGGTGCAGTGTTCTCTATAAACAGTTTCCTTGTGGAAAGGATCAACGAGATTCTCAGCGGATACACCTCGGGTGTAGCGCTGAATATATACGGCGACGATTTAAATACACTGGATGCACAAGCAAAGGAAATCGCGCGTGTATTAGGAGGTATACGGGGTGTAACGGATGTGGCGCTTGAGTCTCCTCCTGGGATGCCACAGGTTGATATCCGTCTCCGTCCGAATGAACTCGCGCGCTGGGGATTGAGTGCGGTCGAGGTATTGGATCTGATCCGAACCGCTTTTGGGGGTGATCTCGTGGGCCAGACCTATCAGGGAGACCGGATTACGGATGTCTCGCTGATTTTGTCACCAGCCAGGCGGCGACATCTCCACGAAATCGGCGATCTGCCGCTCCGTGGTCCCGACGGTAACTATTTGCAGTTGCGCGATGTGGCAGATATCCGTGCCAGCTCCGGGCGCTACGTCATCCAGCACGAAGGCGGGCGGCGAGTGGAAACCGTCACCTGCAATCTGACGGGAATCGGCATCAACACGTTTCTGAAAGAAGCCCAAAGTCGTTTGGGCAGCATCAATTTGCCTCCTGATGTAGATCTTGCCTTCACAGGGCAGATACAGGAGCAGGAGCGCGCAAAGAATCAATTGCTCGTTCATGCCTCGTTAGCTGGAGTAGGAATGGTGCTCTTGCTGGCCATTGTTATGGGGAACTACCGCAATCTCCTTCTCGTACTGGCAAATCTTCCATTCGCGTTAGTGGGAGGGATTCTTGCGGCCTGGATGGCGGGCGGCAATCTTTCTTTAGGAGGACTGGTTGGATTCGTGACCCTGTTCGGCATTACGCTGCGCAATGCCATCATGCTCGTTTCCCATTACCAGCATCTGGTGCAGGTGGAGGGCATGCGCTGGGAATGGAACACAGCCTTGCGCGGCGCCACAGAGCGGCTCAGCCCCATTCTGATGACCGCACTGGTCACTGGTCTCGGACTGCTGCCACTCGCCTGGGGCAGTGGCGATCCCGGTCGTGAGATCGAAGGGCCCATGGCCATCGTCATTTTGGGTGGCTTGTTCACGTCCACTGTGCTTAACCTTCTTGTTCTGCCAGCACTCGCTTTGCGCTTCGGGAGGTTTGGGGAAGCACCTGTCCAGGGTCGCGCCTAACCCGATTTAGAAGACAGGGCGATGCCCAGCACAGGTCGAAATGACAGCGAGCAGGAAGACATGTTTTATGCGTTGCCCTTTACGAAGATCATCTTCAGTGAAATGAGAAACAGCGTGATGCCAAAAATGCGCTGCAGTACATGGTCCGGCAGTCCGAGTGAGAGCTTTGCGCCAAGCGCACTTCCCACTACGAATCCGGTGCAAACCAGTGTGGCGATGCGGAGATCCACGAACCCCTGCTTCCAGTAGGCCCAGGCAGCTAGAATCCCGATCGGTGGGACAAGCAAAGCAAGAGTCGTCCCCTGTGCCTGATGTTGAGAGAGGCCAAAAAGGAAGACTAGTGCGGGAACGAGAATGATGCCGCCGCCGATGCCGACCACTCCGCTCGCGACACCCGCCGCCACGCCCAGCAGCGCCAGCAGTAGAGATTGGATCAACATGGGAATGCCCTTTTCGATCCGCGTCCGCAACTCACCGGCACACGGCACTTTCCTTCATTTCGTTTATCTGAGGACGGTTCCAAGGCAGTTTCCCGAGCAGTGTCGCCATCAGGCACATGTCGGAAATGCCCGCAAACGTTAAACCAGCACCCACAAAGAGTGTCCATGCAAAAAACCACGGTGAGGCTGTGAGGCCGAGGATAGCGGAAAGCAGAACCATACTTCCAGCAACCACGCGCACCTGGCGCTCGAGCGACCAGGGCTTGCGCTGTGCTGTCTGCAGCGGCAATCCCGCCCGTTGCCAGGCTTCTATGCCGCCCTCGAGCACCGCCACACGATCGAATCCAAGCTTCTCGAGCTTCTGAGCTGCCAGCAGAGCACGGCAGCCGGAGCGGCAGACCAGCACGATCTCAGCATCTTTCGGCCAATTTTCGGCGTGGCGTTCCACCCTGGATAAAGGAACCGGCATCGATCCCGGGATGGCTGCAGCGGCGTATTCCGGATATTCACGTACATCAATCACAGTTACGGCGGAAGCTTCGAGTTGTTGCGGTGACAGATAGCGAATCACAGTTGTTGCCCTTTCCTATTGCACAGTATATGAAAATATGGCAATATAGTCAATATGAAGGTAACGCAATTGCCCTTATCTGATCGCATGCTCGAGCTGGTGGCCAAGCGATTTCGTCTCCTGGGTGAGCCCCTTCGGTTGCGTATTCTCCAGGTCTTAGAAGACGGAGAAAAAAGCGTGAACGAGATTGTTTCCGCCCTGGACGCCAATCAATCCAATATTTCAAAACACCTTGCCATCCTGTATGAGGGAGGCATTATCGGCCGGCGGCGCGAAGGCAACACAGTCTACTACAGCATCGCGGATCCGGTGGTGTTCAAGCTTTGTGAACTGGTGTGCCGGAGCGCGGCCGAAGATCTCCGCATCAAAATGGAAGAAATCCATGCTGCGGCCTACGCACCTTCGCGTCGCGGCAGGTAAAGGGAGGTTCGCATGATTCTTGAGCGGTTCGAAGTTCCCGGTTTAGCTCACTACTCCTACCTGCTGGGCTCTCAGGGGCAGGCCGTTGTGATCGATCCGAAACGCGATGTCGACACATATGTGGACTATGCGCGTGCGCGGGACCTGGTCATCTCGCATGTACTCGAAACGCATATCCACGCCGATTACGTATCCGGAACCCGCGAACTGGTCGCTGCTACCGGCGCCGAGCTTTGGGTAAGCGGTCACGATGAAGGCCAGGAATATCGCTACCACTATGGCGATCGGAGACTTCGCGATGGTGATGAGCTCGTAATCGGGGATCTGCGCCTGATCGCGCTTCACACCCCAGGCCATACCCCCGAACACCTCAGCTTTCTCGCATTCGAACAGAGCCGCTGCGGACAGCCTATGGCGTTATTCAGTGGAGACTTCCTATTTGTCGGCTCACTGGGTCGCCCCGATCTGCTCGGCGAAGAGTCCAAGCGGAAACTCGCTGCGTCTCTCTATCAAAGTGTTCACACGAAAATTGCTCACTTGCCGGATGGCGTCGAAGTTTACCCTGCGCACGGGGCCGGTTCACTCTGTGGAGCGGGAATGTCCCAGCGTCCGCAATCGACCCTTGGCTACGAACGGTTCTGCAATGTCTTCCTGGCGGGTTACGACGAGCCACAATTTGTCGATTGCATTCTCTCGACTGTCCCCGAGTTCCCCGACTACTACCGCCGCATGAAACGGATCAATGCTCAGGGGCCTGCACTTCTCAAAGGCGTGCCGGGTGACGTTCCTCTCGCCCCGGATGCATTTCAAAAGCTGCGAGAGCGGCAAGATGCAATCATCATCGACTTGCGCCGTCCGGAGGCCTTCGGCGGAGCGCACATTCCGGGAGCTTTCAACATCGGCGCTGGCCCCAACCTTTCGATGTGGGCTGCGTGGGTCGTCCCTTACGATCGCCCCATCCTGCTTGTCGGAGATGCTGGTACGGATCTCGAACAGGCACGCCGCTCGCTCATTCGGGTCGGCTTTGATCAGATCGAGGGCTATCTCAAGGGCGGAATGCCAGCCTGGATTGAGGCGGGACTCGAGCAAACACATATCCCGCAGATCTCAGTCCAGGAGCTCGCCCAAAAACTGCGCTGCAAGGACCAAATTGCGGTTCTCGATGTGCGCAGCCCCAAGGAATGGCGAGAAGGTCACATCGAGCAGGCCATCCATATTCCAGGCGGTGAACTGCCCAAGCGGCTTGATGAGCTTCCCCGCGACAAAGAGGTATATGTGATCTGCGGCAGCGGATATCGTTCGAGTGTGGCGACAAGTGTGCTCGCGCGCGCAGGCCGCCGAGCTCTGGTAAATGTTCTCGGTGGCATGGCCGCCTGGAACAAGCAAGGCCTGCCCACTATTGCCTGATCAAGCAAACTCTCTCTAACCGGGAAAAATAAAAAAAATTCTCCTCAAAAAACGCTTGACAAGCAACCATAAGGTTGCATATCATCGGGCCTATAGGGAACTTTATGGTTACCTATAGAAGATGCAGGAAGACGCGGTTTTCAAAGCCTTGGCGGACCCAAGTCGCCGTCAACTTCTCGATCGTCTGTACCAGAAGAACGGGCAAACCCTCAGCGAGCTGTGCGAGGGCCTCGAGATGACTCGTCAGGCTGTTGCGAAACACCTTGGAATCCTCAAACGGGCAAATCTGGTCTCATGGAAGCGCCAGGGGCGGGAAAG